>Ga0116202_10001720_pt1 | contig 12831 bp, 1 predicted proteins | sample LakKivw325mmetaG_FD_94479 | JGI IMG/M metagenome (GOLD analysis project Ga0116202, IMG submission 94479) | Anoxic lake water microbial communities from Lake Kivu, Rwanda to study Microbial Dark Matter (Phase II) - Lake Kivu water 325m metaG | ecosystem: Environmental > Aquatic > Freshwater >...
CTTCTGCAGTGTGCCCGGCGGATCGTCGACGAGAGCCTCCAGCGGCAGCGCGTCGCCGTAGACCGAACCAATCATGTTCCATCCCGCTTTGAGTGGCGCCCTCCATTCCTCCACCGGTTCTCCCTTCACCGGCAGAACGGTGTTAGTGAGCACCGCAACCCAGTAGCCGCGGTGCGGCTCAACGGTCGCCGGTATCGTGTACGACTTGGCCACGGGGTTCCACACGTAGATGGCGACGATGTCCGGCAGCACGGCCGCCACCGAGTTGTCATCCGGATTGACGGGGATCGACACCATGTTCCAGCCTGGCTTGAGGTCGAGGTTGACGGTGACGATGCGACGGTAGATCTCCCCCGTGTTCACGGGGACGAAGGTGACGTCGTAGTTCGCACCCCCGTTGCCGTCGCTGACCGTACCCGCGGGCGTGAGCGTCTTGTTCTCGCCCACGGCCGCCGTGTCGAACGTCTGCGTCCATTCGGCGGTGTCGCCCGTCGCCAATGAGCCGGAGGTGATTGTCGGCACGCCGTCCGACGAGGTCGTCTCGTCGTACTCCTTGCTGTCGGCCACTGCGGTAACTGTGATGGCCCGCCTGATGATGTTGGCGGTGGTCGTCGGCTGTGTCAGCGAGTAGTTGCCTGCATCCGCGCCGTCGAGGCTGAGCCCTGCTACGGTAACCGTCTTGCCCGTGCCCGCGTGCTTGTCCGTGAATGAGCCGCTTGCCGAGCCTGTGTTGAGCGTTACAGCGTCGCCGCCGATGGCGCCAACGAGTGATGCACTGCCGGTGTTGAGAGTGGCGCCTGTGGCGCCATCATACGTCTTGTTCGAAGCGGTGACGCCGGTGACCGTCAGACCTTTCTGTGAGATGTTCGCGGTGGTGGTGGGCTGCGTCAGCGAGTAGTTGCCCGTCTCCGTACCGCTCAGGCTGAGGCCAGAGATGGAGACGGTCTTGCCGGTTCCCACGTTCTTACTGTCGAACGAGCCTGACGCGCCGGAGGTTACCAGAGAGACGTCTTCATCATCGACCACTCCGACCAGGGTTGCGCCGGACGTGTTGATGCTGGCCGCCGTGTTGGCGTCATACGTCTTGTTGGACGCGGTGATGCCAGTTACCGTGAGTGACTTCGCGGTGATGTTCGCCGTGGTGGTAGGCTGCGTCAGGGAGTAGTTGCCCGCGTCGTCGCCATCAAGCGCAAGTCCGGCGACGGTGACCAGCTTGCCGTTGCCGATTTCCTTGCTCGAGAACGTGCCGGTCGCGGAGGTGGTGTCGAGGTCGACGTCGTCGCCGCCGATGGCGCCGACGATTGAGGCGCTGGAGAAATCGAGGGTCGCCGTGGCCGTGCCGTCGTACGCCTTGTTCTCTGCCGCTGTCCCGGATACGGTCACGCCCTTCGCGGTGATGTTCGCCGTGGTGGTGGGCTGCGTCAGCGAGTAGTTGTCCGCATCATCGCCGCTGAGTGTGAGTCCGGAGATTGAGACGGTCTTGCCGCTGCCGACGTGCTTGTCCGAGAATGCGCCGGATGCTCCGCTCGTCACCAGCGTGACGTCATCGCCCGCGCGAACTCCAACGAGCGTGGCGCCCGACGTGTTGATGCTCGCGGCCGTGCCTCCGTCGTACACCTTGTTCGATGCGGTGATGCCGGTGACGGTGAGCGATTCTGCCGTGATTTGGCCGGTGCTCACGGTGGCGAAAGTAACGTCGTAGTTGTTCCCTGAGTTGCCGTCCGTCACCGAACCCGTAGGGGTCAGCGTCTTTCCGCTGCCGATGTCCGGCGTGTCGAACGTCTGTGACCATGAGGCCGAATCGCCCGTCGCCAGGGAGCCGGACGTGATGGTCGGAGTCTCGTCCGAATCGGTCGTTCCGTCGTAGCCCTTGGTATCGGTCACTGCCGTCACGGTGACGGCGCGTTTGTTGATGGTTCCCGTGCTCACGGGAGTGAAGGTGACGGTGTAATTGCTGCCCGAGTTGCCGTCCGTGACCGTTCCTGAGGGGGTGAGCGTCTTGTTCGTGCCGACGTGCTTCGTGTCGAAGGTTTGCGACCAGGAAGCGGAATCGCCCGTGCCGAGTGAGCCCGAGGTGATGGTGGGGGAGGCCGACGACGCTGTGGTGCCTTCATAGGTCTTCGTATCTGTTGCCGCCGTCACGGTGATGGCCCGCTTGCTTATGGCGCCGGTGTTCACGCTCGTGAACGTGACGTCATAGTTGTTGCCCGAGTTGCCGTCGTTGACCGTGCCGGAAGGGGTGAGCGTCTTGCCCGTGCCGACATGCTTCGTGTCGAACGTCTGCGACCATGAATCGGTATCGTTGTCGCCGGAAACCAGCATTCCCGACGTGATGGTTGGCGTGGCGGAAGAACTGGTTGTGCCGTCATACGTCTTCGAATCGGTCGCGGCGGTGACTGTGAGCGCCCGCTGAGTGATGCTGGCGGTGGTGGTCGGCTGCGTCAGCGAGTAGTTGCTCGCATGCGTGCCGCTGATCGTCAAACCGGAGATGGAGACTGTCTTGCTGACACCGACGTGCTTGCTCGAGAACGTGCCGATCGCCGAGCCGGTGTTCAGCGACACGCTGTCGCCGCTCACCACGCCTGAGAGCGCCGCGCTCGAAACGTTGATGCTCGCGGTGGTGTTGCCGTCGTACGTCTTGTCCGACGCGGTGATGCCGGTGACCGTCAGCTCCTTCTGAGTGATGGTGCCCTCGTTGACCGGTACGAACGTGATGTCATAGTTGTCGCCGTCGTTGTCGTCGTCGATGCTGCCGGCCGGTGTCAGCGTCTTGCCGCTGCCCACGTTCCGGTTGTCGAACGTCTGCGTCCAGTTGGCGGCGTCACCGGTGGCCACACCGAGGTCCGACGTTACGACCGGCGTCTCATCGGATGAAGTGTCCCCGTCGTATACCTTGGTATCGGCGACCGCGCTGACGGTGATGTAGCGCGTGGTGATGGTGCCGGTGTCCACCGTCGCGAAGGTCACGAGGTAATTGAAGCCGCCATTGCCGTCCACCACCGTGCCGTGGGGGATGAGCGTCTTGATGGTGTCCACATGCTTGGTGTCGAACGTCTGCGTCCAGGTCACCGTGTCGTCGCCCATGAGCGAGCCAACCGTGATGGTCGGCGTCTTGTCGGACGCGGTGGTGCCGTCGTAGACCTTCGTGTCGGGACCGAAGGCAGTGACGGTGACGGCCTTGCGGGTGATGGTGCCGGTGTGGATGGGCACGAAGGTGACATCGTAGTTGTCGCCGCCGTTGCCGTCGTTCACCGCCCCCGAGGGCGTGAGCGTCTTGTTGTTCGCGCCGACGTGCTTGGTGTCGAACACCTGTGTCCACGAGCCGGTGTCGTTGTCGCCCGTGCCGAGCGTGCCCGAGATGATGACCGGCACGCCGTCCGAAGCAGTGGTGCAGTCGTACGTCTTGCTGTTGTTCACGGCCTTCACGGTGATGGCGCGCTTCGTGATTGAGGCGGTCACCGTCGGGTCGGCCAGCGAGTAGTTCGCCGCGTGCGTTCCGCCGAGGGTGAGACCGCTGATGGTGACCGTCTTGCCGCTGCCGACGTTTCTGGTGTCGAACGTGCCGCTGGCGGAAGACGTGTTCAGCGTCACCGTGTCGCCCTCGATGACGCCCACCAGGGCCGCAGCGGTCACGTCGATGGTCGCGTCCGTGGTGCCGTCGTACACCTTGTCCTCGGCGCTGAGGCCGCTGACGGTCAGCGGCTTGGGCGTGATCTCGCCATCATAGACCGCCACGAAGGTCACGGCGTAGTTGCCGCGCACGGCCTCGTCGTCGATCTGGCCCGCCGGGGTGAGCGTCTTGCCCGTGCCGGCGTCGCGCGTGTCGAACGTCTGCGACCACGTCGCCGTCTGCCCGGTGACGAGTGAGCCGGACGTGATGGTCGGCAGAGCGGACGAGGCGGTCGTCCCATCGTAGACCTTCGTATCGGTCGTGGCCGTTACTGTGATGGCGCGGTGCGTTATCTCTCCCGTATCGACCGTCGCGAAAGTGACGTCATAGTTCGCGCCCCCGTTGCCGTCGTTCACCGTGCCTGCCGGTGTCATCGTCCTCAGCGTGCCGACCTCGGGGAAGTCGAACGTCTGTGTCCAGGTGGCGCTGTCGCCAACGCCGAGGGAGCCGGTCGTGATGGTGGGGATGCCCGCGGAGGCGACCGTGCTGTCGTAGGGCCTGGAGTCAGCTACCGCCGTCACGGTGATAGCCCTGCTGGTGATGGTTCCCGTGTGGATCGACGTGAACGTGACGCTGTAGTTCGCCCCTCCGTTGTCGTCATTGACGGCGCCTGAGGGCGTCAGCGTCTTGTTGTAGTCGCCGATGTGCTTGTTGTCGAAGGTCTGCAGGAAGCCCGCGGTGTCTCCGTCGGCCAGAGTGCCCGAGGTGATGACCGGCACCTCGGGCGATGCAGTGGTGCCGTCGTACGTCTTGCTGGAATTGATGGCGGTGACGGTGATGGCCCGCTGGGAGATGGAGGCGGTGGTTGTGGGCTGAGTCAGCGTGTAGCTGCCCGCATCATCGCCGGACAGCGTCAGTCCCGAGATGGCGACCGTCTTGCCGGCGCCGACGTGCGTGCTGTCGAAGGTGCCAATCGCCCCTGATGTGTCGAGCGTGACGTCGTCGCCGCTTGCCACTCCCACCAGCACAGCGCCGCTCACGTCAATCGTCGCGCCCGTCGTGCCGTCGTACTCCTTGTCCTCTGCGGAGATGCCGCTGACGGTCAGGACCGTCGTGAGACCGGCGCCCTGTATCTCGAACGTGTACGGGTTCTCGCTGCTGTCGTTGTTCGTGATGGTCACGGAAGCGTTCCGTTCGCCAATGCTCGATGGATCGAAGGTGATGCTGAACGTTGTGCTGCCGCCCGGCTCCACCGGAGTGGATGGGAGAGCCGTGACCGTGAAGTCAGCCGCATCGTCGCCACTGATAAGCACGAGCGGAGCCCCGGTCAGGGTCAGATTCGCATCGCCGTTGTTCCAGATGGTGAACGTTCGGACCACCGTTCCGCCGTCGACGTCAGCCTCTTCAAAATCGGTATGGTCGGCGACGGAAGGCGTCGTGTCACCGTTCACAATCGTAGTCCCGTTGCCGGTGACGTCGATCTCGGGTGAGGAGCCGACTGCCAGGAGCACGGGACTCCCCGTCGCCCACATGGCGGCTGTCGTCGCCACAACCAGGATGAGTGAGCCTGCGAATTGTGCGAGCTTCGTGCGTTTCATCATCGTATCCTCTTCGATCGTCCTGCGGTTGGTGTCTCGTTCATCGCGTCACCATGCCGTGCCTCACGGCGCCGCTGGCGGCAGCACGAGACTGGCGCCGGAAGTTGCGGCGATCCAGTGGCCGCGTCCGGGCGTGATCTCGGTGGCGATGGTGTAGCTCTTGTTCACGGCATCCCAGATGTAGATGACGTGGGTCTGAATCGCGCCCGATTGGTCGTCGATATCGCCAACCGGCACTCCACTGTCGGCGTAGATCGAGCCCACCATGTTCCAGCCGATGGCGAGGGGGGATGTCCACGCCTCGACGGGCTTGCCGACGAGGCTGAGGTTCTGGTCGTGGAGTACCGCTATCCAGTACGCGCACTCGGCATCCACGCGTGTGGGAACAACGTAGGTCTTGCCGTCCGGGTCCCATGTGTAGATGGCAACGATGTCGGTGAAGACGTCGCTCACCAGGTTTTCGCCGATCAACACGGGAGCTGACACCATGTTCCACCCGGACTTGAGGTTAAGTGTCACCGTCACCTCGTGGGTGTTGATCCTGCCGGTGTACACCGGCAGGAAGGTGATGCTGTAGTTGTTGCCTTCGTTGCCGTCGGTCACTGAGCCGGTGGGCGTCAGCGTCTTACCTGTCCCTATGTCAGGGGAGTCGAAAGACTGCGACCACAGGGCGGTGTCGCCCGCGCCCAGCGCGCCGGAGGTGATGACCGGTATGCCGGACGAGTTGGTGTTGCCGTCGTAGTCCTTTGTATCAGTCACGGCCGTGACCGTGATGGCCTGCTTGCTGATGGTCCCGGTGTCGACCGTTGCATACGTCACGAGGTAGTTGTTGCCGGAGTTGCCGTCGCTCACGGTGCCGGCCGGGGTCATCGTCTTGCCGGAGCCGATGTGCTTCGTGTCAAAGGTCTGCGTCCAGGTCACCGAATCTCCGGCCGCCAGCGAGCCGGCGGTGAGCGCAGGCACGCCGGACGAAGCTGTCGTCCCGTCGTACGCCTTGCTGCTGCTCACTGCGGTCACCGTGATGGCACGGTTCGTCACGGTGCCTGTCGTGACCGGCACGAGGGTTACGCTGTAGTTGTTGCCCGAATTGCCATCGTCGACCGCACCAGCCGGCGTGAGCGTCTTACCCGTGCCCACGTGCTTGGTATCGAACGTCTGGGTCCAGGTCCCGGTGCTGTCGCCGGTGGCCAACGTGCCGCCGCTGATGACAGGCACGCCGGTCGAAGCAGTGGTTCCGTCATAGACCTTGCTGTTGTTGACTGCGGTCACCGTGAGCAGACGCACAGTGATGTCGGCGGTCGCGTTGTCCGCCGTCGCCACCGAGTAGTTGTCGGCGTCGGCGCCGCCGAGCGTGAGGCCGGTGGTCGAGACGTACACCACTTTGCCGCTACCCACGTGCTTGTCCTCGAACGTACCGGTGGTTGAGCCTCCCAGCGTCACCGTGTCGCCACTGATGATGCCTTCGAGGCTCGCGCCCGAGATACTGACTGTCGCATCGGTCGTGCCGTCATACTCCTTGTTCTCCGCGGACGCGCCGGTCACGTTCAGCCCCTTCGGTGTGATCGTGCCGGTGGCGGCGAACTGGAAGGTGACGGTGTAGTTGGCGCCATCGTTTCCATCATCGACGGCGCCAGTAGGCGTGAGCGTCTTGTTGCTGCCGACGTTCCTATTGTCGAACGTCTGCGACCAATCGCCGGTGTCTCCCGTGCCTAGTGAGCCTGACGTCACCGTCGGGACGCCGTCCGAGCTCGTGTTGCCGTCATAGACTTTCTCATCCGCAGCCGCCGTGACGGTGACGGGGCGCTTTGTGATGGCGCCCGTGTCGGCGGATTGGAAGGTGACGTCGTAGTTGGCGCCACCGTTCCCATCGACCGCCACGCCCGCGGGAGTGAGCGTCTTCCCTGTGCCGACGTGCTTCGTGTCGTACGTCTGTGTCCATGCGGAGGTGTCGCCGACCGCGAGTGAGCCGGTGGTGACGGTTGGCGTGCCGCTCGATGCGGTTGTGCCGTCGTAGACCTTCTCATCGGCTCCCGCTGTCACGGTGATGGGCCGCTGTGTGATGCTGCCCGTCGAAACGGGGACAAACGTGTAGCTGTAGTTGTTGCCCGAGTTGCCGTCCGAGACCGTGCCGGCGGGGGTGAGTGTCTTGCCAGTCCCCACGTGCTTCGTGTCGAACGTCTGAGTCCAGTTCGTCTCGGTGTCGCCGGTTGCCAGGGAGCCGGAAGTTATCCCCGGTTCTCCGGCCGAGCCGGTAGTGCCGTCGTATTCCTTCGCGTCCTCGACCGCGGTCACCGAGAGGGGCCGCGGTGTGATGTCCGCGGTGGTAGTGGGTTGGGTCACGTAGTAATTGTGGGCGTCAGCGCCGCTCACCGTTAGCCCGCCTATCTGGACCGTCTTGCCGGTACCGGCATTGCGGTTGTCGAACGTACCCGTGGCCGAGCTGGTGACCAGCGTCACAGAGTCGCCCTCGATCACGCCCACCACGACGGCGGCGGCTGTATCGACCGTCGCCCCGGTCGTGCCGTCGTACACCTTGTTTGATGCGGTGATGCCGGTCACCGTCAATTCCTTCGGCGTGATGGTGCCGAGGTTGACCGGCACGAACGTCACCGCGTAGTTGTTGCCGTCGTTGCCGTCGTTCACGGCGCCTGCCGGAGTGAGCGTCTTCTCCGTGCCGACGTGCCTGGTGTCGAATGTCTGCGACCACGAATCGGTGTCGTTGTCGCCCGTTGCGAGCGAGCCGCTGGTGATCGTGGGCACGCCGTCCGACGCGGTGGTGGCGTCATAAACCTTCTCGTTTGCCACCGCCGTGACGGTGATGGGCCGCGGTGTGATAGTGCCGAGGTCGACCGTCTCATACGTGACGTCGTAGTTGTTGCCAGAATTGCCGTCGCTCACCTTCCCTGCCGGGGTCATGGTCTTGCCCGTGCCCACGTGTTTGAAGTCGAACGACTGCGACCAGACGACCGTATCGCCACCCACCAGTTCGCCGACCGTGATAAGCGGATACGCCGTCGATGACGTGGTGCCGTCGTACACCTTCTCATCGGTCACGGCAGTCACGGTAAGGGCGCGTGGCGTGATGCGGCCGGTGTTGCGCGTGATGAACGTGACATCGTAGTTGTTGCCGGAGTTGCCGTCGGTGACGGCCCCTGCTGGGGTGAGGACCTTGTTCTCGCCCATGTGCTTGGTGTCGAACGTCTGGAACCAGACGGCTTCGCTGTCCCCGGGCGCGATGCTGCCGGCGGTGATGACCGGTATGCCGGACGAGTTGGTGTTGCCGTCGTAGACCTTGCTGTTATTGATGGCCGTCACCGCGAGGGGACGCTTTGTGATGGTGGCGGTCGTTGTCGGCTGTGTCAGAGAGTAGTTGCCTGAGTCCCCGCCCCCGAGCGTGAGGCCCGAGATCTGCACCGTCTTGCCGACTCCGACGTGCTTCGTGTCGAACGTGCCTGCAGCCGACGAGGCATCCAGTGTGACCACGTCGGGAGAGATGACGCCCACGAGCACGGCCCCGCTTGTGTTGATGGTGGCGGTGGTGTACCCGTCGTAGACCTTGTCCGATGCGGTGATGCCGGTCACCGTCAGGTTCTTCTTGGTGATGACGCCGGTGGTGTTGGTGACGAAGGTGACGTTGTAGTTGTTGCCCGAGTTGCCGTCGGTGACGGTGCCGGACGCGGTAAGCGTCTTGCCCGTGCCGACGTTCTTAGTGTCATACGTCTGCGACCACGTGACGGAGTCGCCGGTTGCCAGTGAGCCCGAGGTGATGGTTGGCGTGCCGGACGAGGAGGTGCCGCCGTCGTACACCTTGGTATCGGTCGCCGCGGTCACCGTGATGGGCCGTTTGTTAATGACGCCGGTCGTGTTGGTGACGAAGGTGACGCTGTAGTTGTTGCCGGAGTTGCTGTCGGTGACGCTCCCGGATGCGGTAAGCGTCTTGCCCGTGCCGGCATGCTTCGTGTCGAACGTTTGCGACCACGAGGCGGAGTCGCCCGTCGCCAGCGAACCGGATGTTATCGTCGGACTGCCCGAGGACGACGTCGTGCCGTCATACGTCTTGGTATCGGTCGCCGCCGTCACCGTGATGGACCGCGCGTTGATGACGCCGGTCGTGTTGGTGACGAACGTGACGTCATAATTGTTGCCGGAATTGCCATCGGTGACGGAGCCCGAGGCGGTGAGCGTCTTGCCCGTGCCGACGTGCTTGCTGTTGAAGGTCTGCGACCACGAGGCGGAGTCGCCCGTGGCCAGGGAGCCCGAGGTGATGGTCGGTGTGCCGGACGACGATGTTGTTCCATCGTACGTCTTCGTGTCGGTCGCCGCCGTCACCGTGATGGGTCTCTGCGTGATGTTCGCAGTCGTGGTCGTGGTTGAGCCGGTCAGCGTGTAGTTGCCCGCGTCGGTGCCGCTCAACGCCAATCCGGTGATGGTCACCGTCTTGCTGTTGCCGACGTGCTTGTTGGAGAAGGTTCCTGATGCGGAGGAGCTGTTGACGCCGACGCTGTCGCCGGCGATCACGCCCACGACGTAGGCCCCGGACGTGTCGATGGTCGCCGCGGTCGTCCCGTCATACACCTTGTTCGATGCGGTGATGCCGCTGATGCACACCTGCTTGGCGGTAATGGTGCCGTTGTAGTTGGGGGAGTAGGTCACGTTGTAGTTGTTGCCCGAATTGCCGTCGTTCACGGTCCCGGAGGGTGTAAGCGTCTTGCCCGTGCCGACATGCCGTGTGTCGTAGGTCTGTGACCAGGACACCCAGTCGCTGCCCGCCAGCGAGCCGGAGGAGATGTAAGGGCTGCCCGATGATGAAGTCGTGCGGTCGTACACCTTGCTGCTGGATACCGCGCTCACGGTGATGGGCCGTTTGGTGATGGTGCCGAGGTCGACTGTGGCAAACGTCACCAGGTAATTGTTGCCCGAGTTGCCGTCGGAGACGGTCCCTGCGGGGAACATCGTCTTCACCGTGCCCACATGCCGGTTGTCAAACGTCTGCGTCCATGTGGCGGAGTCGCCCGTTGCGAGCGAGCCGGTAGTGATGGTGGGGATGCCGCTTGACGAGGTGCTTGCGTCGTAGACTTTGGTGTCCGTCACCGAGGTGACGGTGATGGCCCGCTGTGTGATGACGCCGGTGTAGACCGGCACGTAGGTATAGCTGTAGTTGTTGCCCGAGTTGCCGTCGCTCACCGTGCCGGACGGGGTGAGCGTCTTGCCCGCACCGACGTGCTTGCTGTTGAATGTCTGAGACCACGTCACGGTGTCGTTGCCGGCAATCGAGCCGGAGGTGAGGGTCGGCACGCCGTCCGAACTGGTGGTGCCGTCGTACACCTTGCTGTTGTTGACCGCCGTTATGGTGAGGGGACGTGGGGTGATGGCAGCGTACAGAGTGGGCTGCGTCAGATAGTAGTTGCCCGCATCGGCGCCGCTGAGGGACAGGCCCGACACGGTCACCCGTCTTCCGGGGTTCACGTGTTGGCTGATGAATGTGCCCGAGGCGGAGCCCGTGTCGAGGCTCACGCTGTCGCCGCTCACCACTCCTACGAGCGACGCCGAGCCCGTGTTGAGGGTCGCGGCGGTGGTGTCGTCGTAAACCTTGTCGTTGGCAGTCACCCCCGACACGGTCAGCTCCTTCTGAGTGATCGTGCCGACGTTCGCCGGTTGGAACGTAATCGAGTAGTTGTCGCCATCGTTGCCATCGCTGACACTGCCTGCGGGCGTCAACGTCTTGTTTGAGCCGGCGTTCTTGTTGTCGTAGGTCTGCGACCACGACGCCCAGTCGCCGCTGCCGAGGGAACCGGAAGAGATGTAGGGGGTGCAGGAGGACGACGTGTTGCCGTCGTATGTCTTGGAACAGGTGGAGGGAGACACGGTGATCGACCTCTTCGAGATGGTGCCGAGGTCGACCGTCGCGTAAGTGACGTCGTAGTTGTAGCCGGAGTTGCCGTCGTTCACGGTGCCGTGCGGCGTGAGCGTCTTGCCCGTGCCGACATCTCTCGTGTCGTACGTCTGCGTCCATGTCACGGTGTCGCCCGCGGCCAGTGAGCCGGTGGTGAGCGTCGGAGTGCCCGAGGACGACGTCGTGCCGTCGTACGTCTTGCTGCTGGACACGGCTGTCACGGTGACGGCGCGCTCGGTGATGGTTCCGGTGTAGACGGGCATCCAGGACACCGAGTAGTTGTTGCCCGAGTTACCATCGCTGATGGTGCCGGTTGGTGTGAGCGTCTTGTCCGTGGCGACATGCTCGTTGTTGAACGTCTGCCACCACGTGGCGCTGTCGCCACCCACGAGCGAGCCTGAGGTGATGGAAGGGGTTCCCGATGACGTCACCGTGTTGTCGTACACCTTGCTGTTGTTGATGGCGGTGACGGTGATGGGGCGCTGCCAGATGGTGCCGGTGGGAGTCGGCTGCACGAGGTAGTACTTGTAGGCGTCGCTGCCGCCGAGCGTTAATCCCGTCACCGTGACAGGTTTCCCGCTGCCGGCATGCTTGGTAGTGAAGTTCGCGGCGTAGCCGGACGTCACGAGGTACACGTTGTCGCCGGGCTCCACTCCCGATAGCCACGCCCAGTAGAAGTCGAGCGTGGCCGCTGTCCCACCATCATACGTCTTGCCGTCGACGTAGACGTCGTGGACGGAAACCTCTCCGGGGTCCGCCATGACGGGGCCAGCTCCCGCGAAGAGCGTCGCTATCGCCGCGAGCAGCACCATGGCGGGCATGATTCGCGTAAACAGACTGCGCATCATCGTCGTGTCCTCTCTCTCTGTCTCTCTCTCTCTCTCTCTCTCTTGATCCGCTATCGGAGCGCTGTTCGAGTTCCAGCCAGAAGCGGTAGACGGCGGAACCAACGCGTCTGCCGGGGGCTCCAGGTTTCACCCGAGTACCGGCAACCGCATTGGAATATACAATAACTGATGGTTTCTCCAGCCCGCAATACGCAAACGGCGTACTATGGTACGGGTGCCTGGCAGTGCCGGCGTGGCAGATCGTACGGGTGACCTCTGAGATTTCCGGGGGAAGGCGTGAGTGATGGTTGTAATAGTGCGGTGGTGGAAGGACGGCCAACCTTCGCAGACAGCGGTATCAAGGAGGTCCCTGAGGCCAGTATGAACCGCCCTACACAGGTGTGAGAGCCGGTGCGCCGTCACTTGTCTGATTAGCTGTCCCGTCGTATCAGTCGCTCCAAGAGTGTTGCGGTGGAGTCGCTGTTCGAAGGTGGACGCTATGCCGCGAAACGGGATACGTGTCGACTATGGCGACTCCGCATCTCGCGCCGAGGCTATTCTCTGCATGCTAACGAAGCGAGCTTGTCCGCGTCAACACGCCTCCCGTATGCCTGGAAATGCGACGACACCGCGTTTCCTTAACGCGAGAAGTCGAAGTGCTCCTGGCGGAAGACACCGAGGCAGGCGTTGACGACGTCCGGGTAGTACTTCGTGCCACTTCCCCCGGAGACCTCGCTGAGCGCTGCTGCAATGCCCAGGGCGGGGCGGTAGGGGCGGTGAGAGGACATGGCCTCGACGACGTCGGCGACGGCGAGTATCTGGGCCTCGGGCAGGATGTCGTCGCCGGCGAGCCGCTGCGGGTAGCCGCTGCCGTCCAGCCGCTCGTGGTGCTGCAGTACCACC
>Ga0116202_10001721_pt1 | contig 12829 bp, 9 predicted proteins | sample LakKivw325mmetaG_FD_94479 | JGI IMG/M metagenome (GOLD analysis project Ga0116202, IMG submission 94479) | Anoxic lake water microbial communities from Lake Kivu, Rwanda to study Microbial Dark Matter (Phase II) - Lake Kivu water 325m metaG | ecosystem: Environmental > Aquatic > Freshwater >...
CCCGTTAACGACGCCGAACGCATCGTGCAGGGCCGCGTCCACGGGCGATGCGCACACCAGGGCACCGAGAAACGGCTGAGCAGGCGACAAACCGCGCTCCCCACAGACATCGAGATTCACTCGGCGCAGGTCATCTTCCAGGTCATAGAAGATCTGAATCGGATGGGCGGCGTCGTGATAGGACCGCATCAGTTCGCAGTAGCCTTCGGTCACCTGCACCATCGCCGCTGCCTTGTCCTGATGGGGGAGACTCGGGTCCGGCCAGCCCCAGAAGTCCATCAGGAATATGCCGCCATACCCGTACGCCACATCGCCCTTCCCGTTCTCGACCGTCGCCTTGACCGTGCAATAGGTCACTTCTTCGACAACGACTGCCCCGAACTTGAGCGGTGTGCGTGCCTTCTCAGAACGGTAATCCGTCTCTATCGCCTTGATGCGTATGTCCGATTTCATGGAAGAACCTCGCGTTATGTCAATACTTTAGCTCAGGGCATCACTGGCTAAAATGCCCATCGAACCGCTTCTGTACTTTCGCAGACAAGCCGCTATTGTCCTTCTTGCACATCCAGGCAGGGCCGCCGACCATAGGGACACCCGCTGTCGGGATTCCAACAGCGGGCCCTTTTGTGCTATCATTCCGTGGAGTCGGGCCACGATGTCGCATGCATCGAAGCCGGCCCGTTCTGAAAGGTGATCGCCTTGTCGAACAAGCAGATGCCCCTGGCTACTGCAGCGTTTTTACTGCTCTGCAGCCTGCCACTTCACGCAGCGCGTGCCATCATCACCACCAGTCCCAAGAGCGCGGTCCGCTCGGGCTCCAGCACCGAATTCGCGCGGATAACCGTTCTGCCTGCAGGTGTTAAGCTCTGGGCCAGCGGCCGCGAAGGCTCCTGGTATCATGCAAGACTCCATGCAGGCCTTGACGGCTGGATGGAGGCCGGAGACGTTCGCGAACTAAGCGCCGATGTGGTCCTGTCCACCGCACGCCTTACCGACGTGTCGGTGAGTGCCCAGGGCCGCGGGACGCGGGTTCTCTTCTATCTTACCGATCCCGTGGCCTTCCGCATCCGCCAATCCGTGTTCCCCGCGCAGTTGAAAGTGGACCTGTTTCGCTGCGCGGCGGCACAGGAAGCCATTCGGCAGTTCCCGGGCACCTTCGGCGTCCAAGTTCTTCCGCCGGAGCAGATGGGGACCGACTGGGTCGAGGTAACCATACAACTGCCGAACGCCTACCAGACCGGTTACGAGGCCCATTTCTCCGACGGCGGACACTTAATCGTGGACGTCAAACCTCCCCTTTCGAGTGATTCCATGGTCGGCAAGCGCGTTGCCATTGACCCGGGGCACGGCGGGCCTGACAGCGGCGCTGTCGGGCCAACCGGCTTGCGGGAGAAGGACGCGAACTTGGCCATCAGCAGGCAGTTGAAAGGAGAGTTGTTGGCCGCTGGTGCCGATGTGTGCATGACGCGGGAGAGCGATGTTGCCGTGTCGCCGGGAGCATCCAAGACGCAGGAACTCGAAGCACGGGTCGCCCGCAGCAAGGCCACGGAAGCCGACCTGTTTCTTAGCGTCCACAATAACGCCGTCGGCACAGGCAACGCGGCCAGCGCATCCGGCACCGAGACCTACTACTGGACGCCGATGAGTTACCTTCCCGCGGCCAAGATCCACGCCGCAGTCGTGCAGGCACTGGGCACTCGCGATCGTTTCGTCGGCTGGCAGCGCTTCTATGTGCTCAGGGAAACTGACTGCCCTCGAGTACTGGTGGAATGTGTGTTTGTCAGCAATCCGCAGGAGCAACAGAAGCTGAAGGACCCGCTCTTCATCGCCAGAGCGGGTCATGGTCTTTTCGAAGGCATCAGGTCGTACTTCGTGGAGGCCGTCAAGCCCCCAGGCATCTCTTCCGCTGCGCCACAGATCCAGTTGTTCCCGGCTCCGCTGCTGCGTCCGGAAGGCTGATGCCTCGGGCCCCTATCCGGTACGCGGCCCAGGCACAGGCAGACGCACGGTGAATGTCGTGTCTTCGCCAGGGCGGGATTCGTACTCGATCACGCCGTTGTGGTCATTCTGCACAATGCGCCGACAGGAGAATAGGCCCAGGCCCGTCCCCGCGTCCTTCGTCGTGTAGAACGGCTCGAATATGTCGTGCTCGGTGTTGGCCGGAATCCCGGGGCCGTTGTCGGTCACCGTCACCACGACCTCATCTTGATACAGGTAGGAACGTATGGTCAGTGCCGGCTCCTGGGTCTCCTCCATCGCCTCGAGCGCATTCATGCACAGGTTGAGGAACACTCGGTCCATCTGGTTCTCATCAATGAGGACCTCGGGCAATCCCTCGGCCAGATCGGTGTCGAGCCGTACGCCACGGTGGTTGAACTCGGTGTTGAGCAGGGAGATGGTGCTGGCGACAATGTCGTTAATGTCCCTGAGTTCCAGGTTGAGCTCTTCTGCGTAGGAGAACGACATCAAGCGTTCAGCCAGTGCGCTGAGCCGTTTCGTTTGCCGGCGCACCGCCTCCTCGCACTCGGCGTCAACGCTGGCATCGCGCAGCATCAGGTCAATCAGCGGCTGGAGCGGCGTGACTATGTTGATCATGTCGTGGGCCACCGTAGCCGACAGCGCGCCAATAGTGGAGAGCTTTTCGGAGCGCACAAGTTGCTCCTGAGCCGCCTTCAGCTCGTTGTAGGCATTGCGCAGATCGGTGTACAACTGCGCGTTCTCAATGGCCACCGAGGCCTGGCTGGCAACACCGGCAATGAAATCCACATCCTGCTCGCCGAAGACATGGGTAGCGGACGTGGTATCGAGATAGATGACTCCCAGGACGTATTCCTTGTGGACCAGCGGGGCGCAGACAGCCGACCGGATCCTGAAATCCCGCACGCTCGCCAGTTCCTGGAACCGCTCGTCAGTCATGGCGTCGGTGGTCAGAATCGTCACGCGCTCGTTGATCGCGCGGTCCACCATGTGCCGCGATATGGTGATCTTCTCATCGGCGTTCTCGATATCGCGGCGCTGGCGGGCGACCTTGGGACTGAGTTCGCCCGTCCGTCGGTCCAGCAGGAGCAGGAAGCCGCGCTCCGCCGGCAGGCACTCCATGATCGCGTCCATGATGACATCGAACAGCTCGTCAACGTCCAGTGTGGAGCTTAATGCCTGGCCCACCCGCTCATAGACATGCAGGTACTGGCGCGCATCTGCAGCCGGGTGTTCGGTCTCCGGGGCGTGGTCGGCTGCCACCGAGTAGACGACGCTCTCCATCTCGAAAGGCTGGGCCTCCGCATCGCGCAGTTCGACGGCCTCGACGGCTCGCGCCTCGGCAACTGCGCCCCGGTCATCGTGAAGCAGCATCCACGTTCGCCCCATGCGAAAGCGGTCATTTGGGCGCACAACCGTGGGGGCATGAATTCGCCGCTGGCCGACGAATGTCCCATTCGCACTTCCTAGGTCTTCCAGAACCCAGGATGTCTCATCGCGCTTCGAGAGCTGCGCATGAAAGCGTGATATGCGGGGGTCTAGCGGCAGACACACATCATTATCAGACTTGCGCCCGAGCGTCACGGTCTGTTTGCCCAGTGGAGCGCGCATGCCTTCCATGTCGCCATTCAGGATGACCAATTCCATGTTTGCCACCAGAAGGGAAGCTCGATAGCCGGCGAGCAGTGCTGGTCGCCACCCCTATAGCGTCAGAGATACGGGCTGGTCCCCGGTCACGACCTCGCCGACCGTGTGACACTCCTGTCCTGCTGCGCGCAGCTTCCCCATCCAGCCCGCAGCATCGTCCGGCCCCAGGACGAGAGCCATGCCCATGCCCATGTTGAACGTGTGGTACATCTCCTCGATCTCGACGGCCGCGGAGCGCTGCACGAGCTGGAATACCGGGGGAAGCGGCACCGCTCGGCTGTTGAGCTGCGCCGTCGTGCCCTGCGGCATCAGTCTCGCCACGTTGTCATACCAGCCGCCGCCGGTAATGTGGGCTATGCCGTGGGGCAGAGGGCCCTGCTCGAACAGCGGCGTCAGGTCCTGGCAATACAGCCGGGTCGGCTTCAGCAGCTCTTCGCCCAGAGTGCAGCCCAATTCGTCAATGTGCTGTTCCAGGCCATAGCCGGCGACCTCCAGCAGCGCCTTACGCGCCAGCGAATAGCCGTTGCTGTGCAGGCCGCTGGAGGCCAGGCCCACAATCACGTCTCCGGGCCCAATGGCCGACCCGTCAATAATCCGCGACCTGTCCACCACCCCCACAGCGAAGCCAACCAGGTCGTATTCACCCTCGGCGTACAGCCCCGGTAGTTCGGCCGTCTCGCCGCCCAACAGCACACAGCCGGCCTTCTGGCAGGCTGCGGCGACGCCTTTGATGACACTGGCCGCGACTTGGGGCTCAAGCTTGCCTATTCCCAGGTAGTCAAGGAAGAAGAGCGGCTTCGCGCCCATGCAGACGATATCGTCAACGTTCATGGCCACACAGTCCTGACCGACGGTATCGTGCTTGTCGAGAGCGAAGGCGATCTTCAGCTTGGTCCCCACGCTGTCGGTGCCAGATACAAGGACGGGGCCGTGGCCGCTTTCATCGAGCGCCATCATCCCACCGAAATCTGCCAACCCCGACACCACGGCGGGAGTATGCGTCGCGCGGATTGCCTCCTTGAGCGACCTCAGCATCTCATCGGCGGCCGCGATGTTGACGCCCGCATCCGCATACGTCATGTGCTTCTTCACGACCGCTTCACCTCAAGATTCCGCGCTGGCGGGCTGACGAGTTGGCTGCTTGTCCTTGCTGTGCGGAGAACGCGACTTGGCAGCTTTCAGTTCCTTCGGGACGGGGATCGGGTATTGATTGTCGAAACACGCCGTGCAGAAGTTGTTCTTGGGCAGACCCACCGCTGTAATCAGGTTCTTCATGTTGAGGTATTCAAGCGTGTCGGCGCCGAGAAACTGCCTGATCTCCTCGACGGAGATGCGTGCGGCGATCAGCTCTTCGCGCCCCGCCGATGTGTCAACGCCGTAGAAGCAGCCGTACTTGATCGGCGGGCAGTTGATCCGCAGGTGGATTTCCCGTGCCCCCGCCTCGCGGAGCAGGTCAATCTCAGGTCCGGTAGTGGTACCTCGCACGATGGAGTCGTCAACCACCACCAGGCGCTTGCCGCTCACGGCCTCCTTCAGCGGAGTGAGTTTCATCTTCACCCCCAGCTCCCGCATACGCTGGTCCGGCGCGATGAAGGTGCGATGGATGTAGCGGTTCTTGATGAAGCCCTCGCCGTAGGGGATCTTTGACACAGCGGCATAGCCCATGGCATGGGGGATGCCGCTCTCCGGTACCGGTATCACCAGGTCGGCCTCCACGGGCGCTTGCTGTGCCAGCAGGTGTCCCATCCGCTGCCGGGACATGTACACCGAGCGCCCATAGATGTGGCTATCCGGACGCGCGAAGTAGATGAACTCGAATATGCAGCAGGCTTTGCGTGTCGGCTCCTTGACCTGCACGGCCTCCGGACCGTGCTTGTCAATCGTCACCATCTCGCCGGGCTCGACCTCCCGCACAAAGTCGGCACCAATGGTGTGCAGCGCGCACGTCTCTGATGCCACGACCCACTTGTCACCGTCGAGCCGCCCCATGCATAGCGGGCGCACACCGTGGGGGTCGCGGACGGCGATGACCTTGTCGGGGGCCAGAAATACCAGGGAGTAAGCGCCCTCGATGACGTCCATCATCTCGCCGATGGCCTCTTCGAGGCTGTCGGCGCTTGAGCGGGAGAGCAGCTCCGCCATCACGGCCGTATCGCTTGTGCCGGCGATCTCGGCTCCCTGCCGCTCCAGGTCCTCGCGCAGTTTGTGGGTATTGACCAGGTTCCCATTATGGCCGAGGGCGAACTGTCCGAACCTGCCTTCGCCGAACATCGGCTGGGCGTTATGGATATGGCTGCTGCCGGTGGTCGAGTAGCGCACGTGGCCTATCGCAACATGGCCCTGCAGGGCACGCAGAGTCTGCTCGGAGAAGACCTGGAAGGCCAAACCCATGCCCCTGTGATGTTGCATGCCTTCGCGCGGGTGCCATACCGCTATTCCGGCGCTTTCCTGTCCCCGGTGCTGCAGTGCGTACAGACCGAAGTAGGTTATGCGGGCGACGTCCTCGTTAGGAGCGAATACCCCGAACACTCCGCATGCGTCGCGCCATTGTGGTCGGCAGTCAGCGCAGCCAAGGCTACACGACTCCGCTCCGCACGTAGCTCCCCGCAGATCGTGTGAGTGGTCGTCCTCGTGTCTCACTGCTCTCGGCTGCTGACTATCAATCTGCACTCAGCTACAGTCCCTCCTGCACATTCCGCGACTTCTCCTCGACCCTGGCCGCCATTTCCTGGCGGTACGCGGAGAGCTTCTGCGCCAACGTTGCGTCACTGAGAGCCAGCATCTGCACTGCCAGCAGCCCGGCATTGGCGGCAGCATCTATCCCCACGGTCGCCACCGGCACGCCGGGGGGCATTTGCACGATTGCGTACAGCGCGTCGACGCCACCGAGCGCCGGCCCTGAAAGAGGAACGCCGATGACCGGGAGTTGGGTATGAGCCGCAACTGCGCCGGGCAATGCCGCGGCCATGCCGGCGCCGGCGATGATGACGCTGATGCCGCGCTCTGCGGCCCCCCGCGCCAGCTCAGCGACCTTGTCGGGCGTCCGATGCGCCGATGCCACGCTCACTTCGCAGCCGACACCGAATTCCTGCAGGATTTCCATGGCCTTGCGCATCACCGGCAAGTCCGAGTCGCTGCCCATGATAACCGCTACCTTGGCCAACCTGACACCCCCGTTCACCGGCTGTCCGGTCCGCTCCGCGCACGCCAGCCGATGTCCCTGCGGTAGTACATGCCGTCGAAGTGAACCCTGTCTATGGCCGCATAGGCGCGCTCGAAAGCATCGTCGTAGTCGCTGCCCAGAGCAGTGACGCCCAATACCCGGCCTCCGGCAGTGTAGCACTCGCCGTCCTGGGCCACGGTGCCGGCGTGATACACCTTCACTCGCTCGTCGGTCTGCGCTTGCTCGAGACCCGTAATGCGCTTGCCCTTCTCATAGCTGCCCGGATAGCCCTCCGATGCGATTACGACGCAGGCCGCCACCTCGTCGGACCAACTCAGGTCAATGCCGTCCAACTTCCCCTCAGCCGTGGCCGCCAGCACCTCCAGCAGGTCGCTCTGCAGTCGTGGAATGACCACCTGTGTCTCCGGATCGCCGAAGCGGCAGTTGTATTCGATTAGTTCGGGGCCGCTATCAGTGAGGATGCACCCGCCGTACAGCGTGCCGCTGTAGGGCGCTTTCTCCTCTGCCATCGCTTTCACTGTCGGCATGATGATGCTGGTGACGATGCAATCCTGTACAGCGTCACTGACATTGGGAACGGGCGAGTAGCAGCCCATGCCGCCAGTGTTGGGGCCCGTATCGCCTTCCCCGATGCGCTTGTGGTCCTGAGATGCCACCATCGGCACGACCGTCTCACCGTCGGTGAACACCTTGATGGTGCACTCTTCACCGACCAGGCATTCCTCGATGACAAGGCGGTTGCCCGCGGCCCCAAAGTCGCGGCGCACCATGACGGCATCAATGAAATCCTCGGCCTCTTCGATGCTACTGCAGACCTTCACACCTTTTCCGAACGCGTCGCCGTCCGCCTTGACAACTATGGGAGCGCCCTGCTCACGGGCATAGGTCTTTGCTTCCTCCGGCGTATTGAACACCCTGAAACGCTTCGCGCTGAGACCGTATTTCGCCAGTATCTCATCAGTGAATGCCTTAGAGCCTTCAAGACGTGCCGCCGCTGCATCGGGGCCATAGACGGCCATGCCGTCCGCACGCAGCCTGTCTGCCAGGCCCATTATCAGCGGCCGCTCGGGGCCTACGACGGTCAGGTCAATGTCGCCGTCGGTCGCGAACGCGTGCAAGGCATCCAGGTCTTCGGCCCCGATGCTCACACACTCGGCCACCTGCGCGATCCCCGCGTTGCCTGGTGCGCAGTAGAGCTTGCTCAGTAAGGGGCTGCGACTAATGGCGTCCGCAAGTGCATGCTCTCGTCCGCCGCCGCCAACCAGCAGTACCCTCATCAGGGCTCACCCGTTATCTGTAGGGGTCTATGTCGGCGAAAACGCGGTACTTCTTGTCGAACATCACTTCGATGTGGCCGACCGGGCCGTTGCGATGCTTGGCGAGGATGATCTCGGCCTTATCGGGCAAGTCCATGTCTGCCGCACGTTGCGCTGGAGGCGTCTCCTCACCGCTGGCGGCTTCCTGCGCCTGTTTGCGTTGCTCGTAATACCCGGGCCGATAGAGGAAGCTCACCAGGTCCGCCTCCGCCTCGATCGAGCCGCTTTCGGCCAAATCGGCCAGGATGGGGCGCTTGTCCTCCCGCGTCTCCACGCGTCGGCTCAACTGTGACAGCGCGATAACGGGGATGTCTAACTCTCTGGCCATGCCCTTGAGCGCTCGGGCGACGTTGGACACTTCCTGGTGGCGACTGTCATAGCTGGCACCGGCCTCGCCGGCGATAAGCTGCAGGTAGTCCACCACTATCATCCCGACGTCCACCCGGGACTTGAGCCGTCGCGCCTTGGCCCGCAACTCAAGTATCGGCAGGCCAGGCGTGTCGTCAATGAATATGGGCGCGTCTGGCAGTACGCCCAGCGCCTGCCCGATCCGGTCCCAGTCGCTGTCTCCGCCCAGTCCCTGCCGTAGCCGCCACGAATCAACGCGCGCCAGGCTGCAAAGCATTGACTCGGTAAGCATCATTTTCGACATTTCGAGACTGAATATCCCGACCGGGATCTTCTCGTGGACCGCCGCCTGCATGCAGAGGTTGTTGATGGCAAGTGAGGTCTTGCCCATGGAGGGGCGCCCGGCAATGATCACCAGGTCCCCGTTCTGCAGGCCGTGGGTGAGGTCATCAAGAGCCTTCAGCCCCGTCGGGATGCCCGAGATCCTCCCCGGTTTGCGGTACACCTCGTCCAGCTTGCCGAACGTTTCCTCGACCAGCGGCCCGATGGGGCTGAAGTCGCCGCTGATGCGCCGCTGAGCCAGGTTGAATATCTTGGTCTCCGCGCGGTCGAGCACCTGGCCCACATCGTCCGGGTTCTCGTAGGCCATTGCCTGAATCTCGGCGCCGGTAGAGATGAGCCTGCGCAGCACGGATTTCTCGGCCACGATAGCTGCGTACCGCGGGACATTGGCGGCGGTGGGGACCTCGTTCATTAGCGCAGTAAGGTATTCGCCGCCGCCGACCTCCTCCAACTGCCCACGCCGGCGCAGTTCCGCACTTACAGTGACGAGGTCCACAGGTTCATTGCGGTCGGCAACGTACCTCATCGCCGCGAAGATCAAACGGTGGGCCTCGCGGTAGAAGTCCTCGGCTGCAACAATGCTGAACGCAAGGCTTGCAGCCTCCTCCTCAAGCAGCATCGAGCCCAGCGTCGCCTGTTCGGCGTCAAGGTCTTGCGGAGGCAAGCGACCTGACAAGTCCCCGGATGAGCCGCGCCTGCTACCTTCTGCCACGTTCAGCCGTCCTCCTTGTCACGGGCGGCGGTTGATTGAGCCGCCGTCCATCCCGCAATCATCCGCCTACTCCTCGTCGTCGTTTTCCGCCTCGTCTGCAACTTCCTCAGCGGCCTCTTCTGCCTCGTCTTCGGGTTCCGGGCTGTCGGCCTCCTCAGCCACGTCGGCCTCCTCCGCAGCCTTCACTTGCGTCTTGGTTTCGGCTTCCGGCGCGCCCCTATCTTTCCTGTCCTCATCATCGTCCGCCTTGGTCTGGCGGTCGGCCACAACCGACACAGGCAACTGAGCCTTGACATCCTTATACAACCGCGCACTGATGAGGTAGTCGCCGAGTTGCCTGATCGGCTCGGGGATCTCAATGTCGCGGCGGTCAATATCCATATCCAGTTGCTGTTTGGCCGCATCGGCGATCTGCTGAGCCGTCACCTGCCCGTGAAGGCGCTCACCCTCACCGGCGGTCGCCTTAACGACGATCATCTTCAGGCTCAGATCTTGGGCGAGAGCCTCGGCTCCGCTGCGCTTCTCGGCGTCACGCTTCTCGATGGCGCTGCGCCTCTGTTCCAGTTCCTGGAGAGCCCCCTTCGTCGCCTTCACTGCCAAGCCGCGGGGGATCAGGTAGTTGCGCGCATAGCCGTCCGCCACAACGGACACATCGCCCTCGTGACCTACTCGCTCGACATCATGTAGAAATATGACTCGCATCTAGTTGTCCTCCTGAGATCATCTGGAGCTCGTCGAGCTCCCCTGTTACCATGATGACACTACCGCAAAGCGGACCGGGCTGCATGTCCGCCTGCTTTCGGTTTGGTTCCCGAACTGCTATTGCCCTTTGTCTGCAGCCGTCCCTCCGAAATTGTACCTGAGACCGATGAATGGGTCAGCATCATGGAGCATGTCATCGGCGCCGAATGTCAGGTCCAAGCCCGGCCGCGTCAGATAGCCGAATCGCAGGTCGAATCTGTGTGCTTTCGGGTCCCACAGGTCAAGCTCGCTGCGCAGCCTGTCGCTGATCAGTCGGTCGTAGCCCACGCCGGCCTTGTTGGCATGAATACCGAGCCGCAACGCCTCGGTCTCGGAAAGCGGCACTGATCTTTGCAGGTTCAGGCGCTCACTGTCTCCGATGTCATAGATACCCACACGCCAGAACTCGCCCAGGCTGCCTTGATAGTAGAGATCGGCATTGAGGTCCGCGCGCATTCCCCTGTCGGCAGCCGCCTCGACTGCCAGAGTGGACTGCGTGCGGCTTGGGCGGACCGAGGCCAGCGCGTCCCTGATGCGGTCCATCGTCCCATCCACGCGGTCCAGCGACTTGGACGCCTTCTCGCCGACCTTGGCGGTCTCCTCAAGTGTCTCCCTTGTCTTCGCGACCGAAACCTTCACGTCTTCGGTCATCTTCGGGTCTGTGATGACCTCTCTGACGTGAGCGCTGGTCCGCGCCAGGTCATCTGTAGCCCGCTGCAGATTGGCCATGGTGGCCTTCAAGTCCTGGCCGATGCCCCGGTCATCGCTGATGAGTTGATGAGCCTGGGCGGTCAGTTCCGCCAGGTTGCCAGTCGCGGCATCCAGATTGGTGATGAGCTGGTCCAGTCGTGCCCGCGTCGCCGGGTCGGCCAGAGTGGCGGACAGGTTTTCCGTGACCCTTCTGATATCATCCGTTGACTGAGCAATATTCTCCGAGGCCTGCGCCATGTTGGCAGGTACGGGTGAAGTGGCCAGTATCCGCTGTACCATCTGGACGGTAGTGCGCACCGCCCTGGCGGATTGAGCGAGGTTTTCAGCCATGGCTGCCACCTGCGGCCGCGTCTGCGCCGACATCCGTGCCAGGTCCTGGGCGAACTTGAGGGCCTCGACGGACACTTGGTCCGCCCGCGCGGTTAGCGAGATTACGTTGCTGACGATCTGGTCGATCTGCTCTCTGCGCTCCGGCCCCCCGAGCGTGTCCTCGATGCGCCTCAGTGTCCTCTTGGCGTCTGCGATGAGGTCCTGCGCCTCCTGCGCCAGCCCGCTTAATCCGGCCAGACCGGCTCCCGCGACGTGCTGACCGCCGGCCAGCCGGCGCTTCTCCCTTTCGTCCGTCCGGACTACGGTTACGTACTTGTCGCCGATGAGTGCGCCTTGGTCCACGAAGAACTGGTCGCCCTCGAAGAGCATCACATCGCGCTGAATCGCCATGATTACCTGTGCCGGCCTACCTGGGAACTGCGGGTGCTCCTGTAGCAGTATTCTCAACACGCGGCCCACCCGCACCCCGCTCAACCGCACCTCGGCGCCGGGCTCCAGCCCGGCCACGTCTTGGAAGTGTGCCGTAACGATGAGGCTCGACCAGCGCCCGGCATAGTCTCCCAGGAACAACAGCACTGCCGAAATGAGAACTACCGCCGCCAGGAAGAAAGCGCCGACCTTGGCTTCATTCTGCACCTAGCGTTCACCTCACTCGACAGCCGCGATCCCGGGCATAGGTACGCACGTATCAATTGGGCCATGTATGTCGCCGGCGATGAATTGCCGGACGCCTTCGTCCTCGGAACACAGCAGGTTCTCTGGCGTATCGCAGGCTGCAACGGTCTTGCGGTCTATCATGAGCACACGGTCCGCTATCGCGAAAAGCCGGTCAACTTCATGCGTCACAACCACCGACGTGGTGCCAAACTCGTCACGGAGGCGGGAGATGAGAGCGTTGATCTGACCAGCGGTAATCGGGTCCAGGCCGCTGGTGGGTTCGTCGTACAGGATTATCTTCGGCCGCATGATGAGCGCCCGGGCGATACCGACGCGCTTTCTCATGCCCCCGGAAAGGTCTGCCGGCATATAGTCACCGAAGCCCTCCAGGTTGATGATCTTCAGGTGCTCCGCCACCCGCCCGGCAATCTCCTGTGCGCTCAGTTGCCTGTCCCGTTGCAGACCGAATGCCAGGTTCTCAGCCACCGTCATCGAATCGAAAAGCGCCGCTCCCTGGAAGCACATCCCCATCCTGGCCCGCACGGTGTTGAGTTGGTCCTCGGTCTTGCCGGTCATGACCTCCCCGTCTATCTCGACGGCGCCGGAGCTGGTTCGCACGAGCCCCATAAGGCAACGCAGCAGCGTACTCTTGCCTGACCCCGACATCCCCATCACACCGAAAACCTCGCCGGTCAACACCTCAAAGCTTATGCCGGTGAGGATCGCGGTGTCCTCAACCTGGTACCCGAGGCTCTCGACGCGGATGATAGCATCATTGTGTTTGACTGGCATCGCTTCTGTCATCAGGATGGGAAGAGCAGCGTTGTCAGGATGAGATTCGCAGCGTATATCAGCATTATGCAA
>Ga0116202_10001723_pt1 | contig 12823 bp, 18 predicted proteins | sample LakKivw325mmetaG_FD_94479 | JGI IMG/M metagenome (GOLD analysis project Ga0116202, IMG submission 94479) | Anoxic lake water microbial communities from Lake Kivu, Rwanda to study Microbial Dark Matter (Phase II) - Lake Kivu water 325m metaG | ecosystem: Environmental > Aquatic > Freshwater >...
ATTTAACATGGAAAGAAAAATGGCTTCGAGGCTATAAGCAACGAATGGTTTTTGAAGAATAAGGAGTAGAGTTTTGATTGAGATTTAAAGTGTCAATCTCAATGTGCTCTGGCGAGACGGATTTTGTGCCCATCCTGGCGCAAAACATCCGCTCCCGCGAAAATCTCACTAGCAACGACGTAAAAGGGATCTGTGGTGACCTCTAAGATCATCTCCAAGAATCTGAACCTCTGGTACGGGGAAAAGCAAGCTCTCAAGGATATTTCCTTGGAAATTCCTGAAAAGAAAATAACCGCGCTCATCGGCCCGTCCGGCTGCGGCAAGTCTACATTCATACGTTGCCTGAACAGGATGAACGATCTCGTGGACAAGATCAGAATTGACGGCGAAGTCCTTTATGATGATGTTAATATTTACGGGAAAGATGTTGATGTAGTGGAATTGCGGAAGAGAATAGGAATGGTCTTTCAAAAGCCCAACCCTTTCCCCATGTCCATCCATGACAACGTTGCCTATGGTCCGAGGATTCACGGGCTTAAAAATATCGATCAGATAGTGGAGCGCAGCCTGAAGGACGCCGCCCTCTGGGAGGAGGTCAGGGATAGGCTGGACCAGCCAGCGTTGGGCCTCTCCGGCGGCCAGCAGCAAAGGCTCTGCATAGCCAGGACTCTGGCCATGAGGCCTGATGTCATTTTATTTGATGAGCCCTGCAGTGCTCTTGATCCCATATCCACGAGCAAGATCGAGAGCCTCATGGAGACCCTGAAGGATAACTACACTCAGGTGATTGTTACCCACAACATGCAGCAGGCAGCGAGGATTTCGGACTGCACCGCCTTCTTTTTGCTGGGAGAGCTGATTGAGGTAGGAGTGACGAAGCGCATCTTTGAGATGCCAAAAATGAAGAGCACCGAGGATTATATTACGGGAAGGTTCGGATGATAGGTTCAAGAAGGGGGTGGGATGATGAGCCCATACAGGGAGAGATACCGTAGAGAGCTGGACGAGCTGAAGGATCTGACAGCGGATCTGGCGAAGCAGGTGAACTCTGCCATAGATAATTCAGTGATTGCTCTGTGTGATTCAAATGTGGAACTGGCCAGAGAAGTCATAAAGCAGGATCAGAAGGTGGACGACCAGAGCCAGAAGATCGAAAATCTGTGCATGGAGCTGCTGGCGCTGCAGCAGCCCATGGCAAAAGACCTGAGGAGAATCATAGGCATCCTCAAGATAGGCATAGATCTGGAGAGAATAGGCGACCTGGCGGTTGACGTGGCCAGAGTTCCGGCACAATCGAAAGATACTATTCAAATCACTAAGCTGGAGTACATACCTCGCATGACGGAGATTAACCGAAAGATGCTCACCCAAGCCATGGATGCGCTGATGAGGGGTGATGCCGATCTGGCCAGGCAGGTCACCAAGTGGGATTATGAGATCGATGGGCTCTATGTCAAAGCCAGAGATAAGCTATTGAAGATAATAATTGAGAGACCAGAGGTGATAAACCAGGGCACGTCTCTGCTCATGGTGAACCGGCATCAAGAGAGGATAGGCGATCACATCTGCAACATCTGTGAGACCATCGTCTACATGGTGGAAGCGAAAAGGGAGCATCTCAATTAAGGTGTTTATGGACACGAGAAAGGTTCAGAGGACCGGCAAGTCCACATTTATAGTCTCTCTTCCCAAGAGCTGGGCGACAAAGAACGGGATACAGCCAGGCTCCATAATTTACATAAATCAAAGCGATAACGGAGCTTTGACGCTATCCACGGACCGCTCCGAGAGAGACCTGCGGGCGAAGCTGGATATCGGGGATAAGTCAGGAGAGCATCTGGTAAGGGACATAATAGGATGCTACGTGGGAGGATACCGGACCATAGAAGTAACCTCTGGTCATATGTCATCGTCCCAGAAAAAGGATCTACACCAGATTGTGAACAAGCTCATCGGGCCGGAGATCCTCGAGGAGACCATAAATAAGGTGGTCATCCAGGACCTGCTCAGCTCTGAGGAGCTTCAGGCGGAGAGAGCCTTAAAACGGATCAGGACGGTGGTGAAATCTATGATTCAGGACTCCCTGACCGCCCTGCAGAGCGACAACAAAGAGCTGGCTATGGACGTGATCCAGAGGGACAACGACGTGGACAGGCTCAACCTTCTCATCGCTCGCCAGTTTACGGAGGTCCTGAGATCCGGCTCGGTGAGGCAGGAGACCCTCAACCCTATCACGGCCTTTAACTACATGCAGGCGGCATCAAATCTGGAGAGAATCGCGGACCATGCTCGTAAGATTGCAGAGATAGCCAGCAAGTGCAGCAGCCCTCTGCCGGAAGAGCTGAAGGCGGAGCTCTTCAGCATGGAATCGCTGCTTTGCGGCCTCATAGACGATTCGTTATCCTGTCTGCTTCTGACCAACTCCAACAAAGCCAATGAGCTGATAGATAGAATAAGTGAAATTCAGAGACGCGCCCGCGGGATGGCCAACTCCTCCGATACCAAGGACGAATCCGAGCTGCTGGTCCGGTTGGTTCTGGCGAGCAGCCTGGAGCGGATGCTCGATTATATCATGAATATCGGTGAGCTGACCATTAACCTATGCCACGCAACTCCCCATTCTGAAAGAACCTGAGGATGAGCTCGTTAGATCCCGATCTGGAAAAACGCCTGATCGAGGTGCAAAGGCGAATAGCTTCCAGGGTTGTGTTGCAGGATCAGTTCTCTGAAGAGGCAGTGGCAGGTGTGGACCAGGCATTTTTGGGAGACCTGGTAATATCTGGAGCCGTGGTGCTCAGTGCATCTTTTCAGAAACTGGACACGGCTGGCCACATCATGAGGGCTGCTCTGCCCTACGTGCCTGGGTTCCTCTCCTTCCGGGAAGGGGCACCGGCCATAAAAGCCGTGAGAGGCCTTGATCCCAAGCCGACGCTGCTCTTCGTCGATGGCTGCGGAATAAACCACCCAAGGATGGCCGGGTTGGCCTGTTATGTAGGAGTCATCCTGGGATTGCCCACCATCGGCATCAGCAAGTATGTGCTTTGCGGAGAGTTTGAGGTTCCGGAGAAATTGGGCGAGGCAACGCCTCTGATTTACGGAGAAAAGACCACGGGCTACCTCCTTTTATCCAGGAAGGGCTGCCGGCCCATCGTAGTGGCACCAGGGCACAGGATATCGGTTGATTCTGCCCTGGAGGTGACGCGCCGCTCCCTGGATGGTACAAAGCTGCCCAAGCCCTGTCAGCTGGCGCACGAGCATGCAAACCGAATTAAGATTTTGTGCTTTCCAGTGTCAGAAGCTTCTCCTTCAGGTCCAGGCCGCCGCTGAACCCACCCAGCCCTCGCTTCGCTACCACACGATGACAGGGCACAAGGACTACAAAGGGGTTGGACGCCATGGCCCGCCCCACAGCTCGCGCCGCCTTCGGCCTGCCTGCCAAGGCTGCAACCTCCCCGTAAGTCCTGGTCTGGCCGCGCGGTATCTCCCGAACCATAGAGAAGATCCTCTTTTGAAAATCCGTCAGATCTGACATATCCAGTTCCGCTTCTGGGCAGGGCGCACGGCCACTCAGGTAACCCGCGATGTCTCTTGCCAGCTCAGAAGGCTCCGTGGGCTGATTTGTCGAAAAGTAAATTCGAACTACTTTATCTTTAGATCGCTCCACCATCAGGTAGCAGCCAAGTGGTTCAACAAAGATTCCTTCCATCATTCCTTCAGGATTTCCCGGAAGGTCTTAAATCTTCCCAGCTCGATCATCTCTACCTTCAGGCTCGAGGTGTCCAGGATGGCCACACTGCTCCGGCCGGTGAAGTGCCCCCAGATTTCGCCGGGATTGATCAGCAGCGTTTTTCCGTGGCGAGTCACTTCAGCCCGATGGTTGTGGCCCCTGACCACTACGTTATAAAGCTGTGAGGCCACGACGGCCTTCACCAGTGCTTCCTCAGTGCCGTGCATAAGGGCAATGTGCAGACCATCTACCTCCACTTCCCCGAAGTCGCCAAGATATTCGCCACCCACGCTGGCAAAGTCCCGCTGCAGCCCAATGCGATCACCATCGTTGTTGCCAAAGACGAGCCTGACATCCATGCCGCAGCCCTCAAAGGTGTAGCAGTTGCCCGAGCCGATCATGTCGCCGGCAAAGAGCACCAGCTTCACGCCTCTTTGAGAGAATATCTTCAGAGCATCCTTGACTCCCTGAATGCTGTCGTGAGCATCGGACATTATTCCTATGAGCATCTCATCACCTACAGGTCATCTGCCTGGTGGCTAATACATAAACATGCGGTCTCACAGATCATCTTTCGGGTTTCACGGCTATATTGCCCTGGCATTTAGGTTTACTTCAAAGTGGCCAGTTCCAATATCCCATCAATCCTCACTCAGCCATGTTTTGTGAGCAGCGCCATTCTTTGCAACCGGCATCGTACAAAAATTTATTAACATTTGATTCATATTTAATATAAGAGGTTTACATGAAATTCAATCCTTCGATTATCATACTTCTTGCGGTCCTGACTACTACTCTGGTCGTCTCGGCCCAGGAAATTGGAAGCGATCAGCTTAAGCAGATGATGGCGAGGTCCTCTGAGAATCTCACCACCTACACCTACTCAAGGTTTGCCGAAGGAAAGATACTATATACGAACGCTTCCGTTCAAGCAAAATTCGATGCAGTTAAGATTACTGAAGGGAAGGTGAACCTGGTAAATCAATCGGGATGGTGGAGTTCGAAGCTAACCGATAAAAAGAATGGCGAGACACTGACATGGGATGATTACTTCGTGAATGGCACCGAGTATGCGAAAATGGGCCAGAGCTGGACCAAGCATGCCATCAATGACACAGCCAGAATGATGGAAGCCGAAAACGAGATTCCTGGACAGGTCAATCTCATCAAGTACTCCAATATGAAGCTCCTGGGCCTGGAGAAATTCCAGGGAGAAGATTCCTACAAGCTGACAGGCTCGCCTATTGTGCCGGTATACAGGGGGTTGATCAGCCTGCAGCTGCTGGCTGCCTACTTCCCGTCGCCCTTCCCGTTGCCGGATAAGCTCAAGAATCAAACTCTCGATATCAATAGTACCAGCCTGATGAACAACAGCCGGATAATTCTGACTGCCTGGGTATCCAAGGATAGATTTCTCCTAAGGAGGCTGGACATTAACTCAAGCCTGACCATCACGCCTCAAATCCTGAATATCTCCTCCCCGGACTACATGATTGAGAGCAACATCAATGAGTCTACGGTTTACAACGACTTCGGGTCTCCTTTGAAGATAGAGGTTCCCACGGAGGCACAGAATGCGCCCTCTCGATTTAATGGTACTGTGGATTGGAGATGGGCGGTCTTCGGATCGGCCAGGCCTTAAATGGAGGATGGAAGATGACAGGTAAACTCAATATCGAAAAACAGAATTGTTGTTCGCTTGGTTATGCGCAGCGGTCTATCTTACCGCTGGCATATCGCTCGTCGATGGGCAGAGTTCTGATGAATCCTATTGCGTAGATAGCGGTTACCTATACAGAACAATTCAAGGTGTGAACAACGGTCAGGGAATCTGCCAGTTCACTGACAACACCTGGTGCGATGCCCATGCCTTTGCCACGGGGCAGTGTAATGTCAATTCTTTCGGCTTCTACAATCCGTACGGGTTCTACTACCCTTACTCTTACTTCTACGGTGCTCCTTATAGTGGGCTGACCCCTGGTGAAGCCATCGATTCCTGCACGGGCAGCGGTGGCCAGGTAGAAAGTGTACACACACCGTATGGAGACGTTGATGTGTGCGCCTTCCCAGGTGGCAGAACTGTCGACCTTTATGGGCTTTACAATGGGGTTTTGGGCGATTATTGGCCTTACTATGCATATACCTGGCTGAACTCACCCTAGCACTGGATGCACATTGGGAAAGAGATGATGTCGCTTTTTCCCATGCGCTTCCCTAATTTGTTTCCCTACGCTTTCTTGCGATTGTAACACCCAAGAGCAAAAACAAGCTTTATGGAATGCTTTTCTCCTCCACCGCCTTTTTGACTCTCCATCCAGCCTGCAACAGTACACGCTGCCGAAACTGCTTTCTTTAGAATGAGAGCATCGGCTACGGCAATGAGTGGAGGTGCAAAAATTAAATAGTTAGGAGATTATTCGAGCAAGCCGGGCATCAAGGTATCAGGATATTACATTAATGCTTGAATACTGTGAGAAAGCAGATATAGGCGGAATTGTGCTGGGAGTCACTTCAGGTCTTTAATGCTGAGGAAGCATTACCTAGAGTCCCGAAAGATCTAAGTATTAGAATAACCTGGTAGCGAGAGGCCCGCCTTAACTCAGCCTGGTAGAGTGCGCGGCTGTAGTATGTCTCGCACCGAAAAGGTGCTACGCGCAGTCACCGCGATGTCCCCGGTTCGAATCTGGGAGGCGGGATCTGATGTGTCCGGATGGTGTAGTGGCCCATCATGAAAGCCTGTCGAGCTTTCGACCCGGGTTCGAATCCCGGTCCGGGCGTTTAATTACCCGCAAATGTCAAGGGAACGCAGCAGAAAAGAGATCGCGGTCATTTGTGTGCACCACGCCAAATGACAAGAATTAAGCTAGGCCTCAGAAGGGTTCTGGCTTTTTTCCTTTTGTCCCTCTTTCAATAGAAGCTGAGCAGATTTCTCAAAGAAATGGCTCATAATTCTGTAATCACCTGTCTCAACTTCGGCCTTGACCGCTTCAAGAGTTTTTTCATCTACGCTTATCCCGATCTTTTTCAGTACCATGTTCCTTTATTAGTACACGCTTATTGGAATATTTTTCATACTAAGTACACGAAATCCTTAACATATAGTGCATATAGTATGATTTAGTGCACATAAATGAACGCAAAGCCCGTTCTATCCGTGAATAACCCGCTCACACAGAGAGCGTGGAAGCCGCAAAGCGGTAGATCGCATATCAGCATAAAAAGCCTGCAGATCCGGCCGAGCTCAGGGAGGTGGCCTAGATGTCCTCCTGTCTTGGCTGTGGCCAAAAGCTGACCGCAAAGAACATAGGCGCATGGCTGCCCGGCTCTTGGCTTCTATGCCGTGAATGTGCTGAGAAGGATCTGAGCCATGGGAGGACCTGAGCATGGCCGCCGTAATCAGGATCAAGCTGGCGGATCTTCTTGTGGTCCTGGCTTCGGATCTGTCGCAAGAGCCGAGGGCCCGGCGCAACGCACCTTTACGCAGCTCAAGCTCATCGGCTTCAGGCCAGGGCTAGACCGAAGAAACCGGCCAATCCGAAAATACGTTCTGAGAGCTATGAGCAGGATTTGAGGGCCATTCAGAAGTATCTGCGCCGGCGCGGTTGAGGTACCATGCGAGATATCCTGAAGGCCATGGCCGAAGTCGGAGTCAGAAGGGCCTGATTTGAGGCTCAATTCTCCGAGCTATCTGATCAACCCATACGCCTGCAGAAGGGCGACTTTGTCATCGGGTCCTGAAAGATGTCATGGAACTGGACGGGGAGCCCTTCGCCCTGGCTTGCGTCAATGATATGCTGGTCGAGGTCCCGAAGGACCTGCCCCCGAAGGCTGTGGGATCTGCAGGGCTAGTACATGAGTGTCCTGCGGATCGATGAAAACAGATGGAGCGCTGCGAGGTGCTCGCTATGAGACGCAGTGCGGTCATAACCGAGCTCAACGACTGCCAAAAGGCCATGGCCCGGTATGTGGAGCTCTCAGGCAGGTCGAGGAGATCCGGGAGCTGGAAGCATGAGGCGCACTCGCGCCAATATGTGGCCACTGATGGCGACCCCGCCAAATTGGCGGCGCACCTAAGCGCTGCCTCAAATATTTTTCAGGCATCTCCAGCAATTTCGCCCTGTCCCCTGTCTGCTATCTCACGGCCTTCCAGCGATATTTGGCCAGGTCCGATTATCGATCGGCCAGCTGGTTAACGTTGATCTTGTGGCAGGTAGTAATGGTCTGAGCCTCGCGGAGTACTTGGCCAACCTGAGGCAGTCGCGAACATTCGCTCATGGACAGATTGGGGTTTCAGGCCTAGTATAGCAAGCCGGATCTGGTCACCCGAAAACTTTTTCATTAGATCCGCTATTCATAATGAATGATAAGGGGAATCTGGATTCGATCTATTTTGTGGAAATGGTTGGAGTGAGCAGGGCCACACGGTGGATAGGATGACAAAAAAGTATAACCACGAGTTGTACCACCCGGTCAGGGCCATGAACGACCTGGAGACCCTGGCCAGCAGCAACCCTGAGAAGATCCTGAGGAGAGGAAAGAACAAGTTGCTAGGGGGTTGCTGTCGAAACTGAGGATATGGCGGTGACTCTCTTCTTTTTGTGCTCCGAAATAGTTGCCATGAAAGTGGCCAAATAAAAGGGTCAGCGGTCTGATGAGAGGATTCAGGATGAGTGCAAAACCTACGGGGTATGTTCTGATCGCAGTCGGCTTATTGGGTATAACCACTAAATTATTTACAAATGAGGATATGCTACTATCCGGCGGCTGGTTCAGTGATACATCAACCTTGATAACATTGATTATTTGCTTGATGATGTTAACAACAGGGGTCAGACTTGTCAAGTTATAAAAGGGAATTATTGTACAATTACACTCTGCTCTACTGACCTCTCCGAGAAAATGACATAGAACTTTCTCGGACCCCTCTTGCAATGACCTGTATGGTAAACATGGATTGCAAACATTCTGACGGCCGATCAGGTCCAAAGCCTCTATAATCTTGCAATGACCTGTATGGTGATGGATTGCAAACGGGGTATCTTTGCCCGTCTCGGCCAGCCATCCAGCAGCCACAATTCGTCTGTGTCCCCGGTCCAATTATTCATCGGCCAAGAAGCTCGTTGATTATTGGGTATTATAGAATTATTTTAACCACAGCATTTAATACAACAACATAAATAATGAAATCAGGAAAATATTGCTATTTTGTCAATCCTCTTGCAATCCTATCTTTCCCAAATTTCTCCATTAATCCAAGCTATACGCTTTAAATCACTGCTTATCGTCCCTTTCGGTAAAGCTAAAGCATGGTTGTGATCGGTGAATTCATGATCAGCAACTATCACATTGCCGCCTTCTATAAGATGAGCAGAATATGTATATTGTCTCCATACTTTTAATATATCATCATACCATTGCATTATCACATCCAGCTGCGTCCCTCTTAGTTGTATGCGGCATGGTAGGGTTCTATTTCCGTTCAAATACCAAGTGCCTGCAAAATCCGCTACTGTAACCATAGGGTTGCTTCCTCCGTTAAGTTATTTAAGATTTATCTCTTCAAAAACAGAACCTAGGTCGCATAGCTCATTTTTTTTAAAATAATATTCTAAGCTTATAAAAATCATTTCCAAAATATCCACAGCACCAGGCCTCTTCCTGGCTTGGTAGTAAAGTAGTGAAGCTAGCTGGCGTTTCGTGGTCAAGGAAGAAACTTCTCCGTCCGGCTCCAATGTGCTTATATCCACAAGCTCGAAAAATCCCTCATTGCCAGCCGGAGGGAGCAAAAGATTGCTATGGAGCTAGGCCCGTTGGTTGGCCGGGCCAATGATCTCCATCCTACACAATAGCTCAATTTCTGAAATAACCTTCATTACCTCTTATACGGTTCTGTTGAATCTTGTGTCAGTGGCCTTGTAAACCAATATCAATCAACCATCTCCAATCCATAATGCCCTATATGCAACAATGAACGAAAAAACTAAATATCATGAATAATCATTTACTATTGAGGTGAGAGATCGCAAGCAATCTAAGTCTCTCGCCTCGACCACCTTTAGAATCAGGATTTTACAAGAATATCTCAGAACTCCCTAGAACTTTTCTGAGCGCAAAAAAGAAGGTTTACCAACTCCCTTTTCCGCCATCGGGCCATCAGCTCACAAAAAAAGCTTTTTCATCAGCTCCTTTAATACTGAGGATAGTTATGGAGGATTGATGGTGAAAATAATTGCTCTGGTATTGGCTTTCTTGGTGCTGGCAGTGAGCGTTGTTAGTGCGACCGAAGATACCGTTCGCAAAGGGCGTTTTAACCGGAAGCTACTCCACTGAACAGAGAGCGGCAACCATTAACGAAAAAGACCTCATCGTCGTAGGTAGGCTCAACCAATATAGCGATATGAAAGTGAGCACAATTGGTTATCGGTTACAAGCCTCGCAAGAGTAGCTGAAAACGATAATAACTGCCTACATTGGCAGATTCACTCAGGTCGATTTGAATATATATGTTCTGCTGGTAAAGCATTGATCGATCAGATGGTGATTTCAGCTAATGCCTCTGAACTCAATAATAATGCGGCACTTTCTTTTTAAGCTAAGTCCCTTAATATAGATCTGTACTAAGCACTCCGCGATGTTGCTTTTCTTAAGTAACAGCTCACAAGAAAATATCATTTCTGCTACGTAAGAAAATATACGACAGGAGGCCACTGGAAAGCAAAGATACGGTCTTCTTCTGAATCAGCATTGAAAAACGAGGGGGGCATCTGAGGCGGAAATCCGATTTTGTCTAAGACTTAACTTGAAGGGCTCTACCTTTTATTCAGCTTTCAAAACAATCATTGTGATATCATCAGACTGGTCCTGGCCGCTGCTGAATTCTAAGATGTCGTCTAGGACTTTTTCAATAATTTCCTGAGCAGAAAGGTGGCTGGATTGCGTGATAACCTGACAGAGCCGCTTAATACCATAAAGCACTCCTTTGCTGTTGACGGCTTCAGTTACTCCATCGGTATAGAGAAGAGCCACATCGCCGGGGCAGAACTGAACCTGGCGCTCTTCATATTCGGCTTCATTCCATGCACCGAGTGCAATGCCTGTGACCTCCTCCTCTGCGCACTTGCAACAATCCGGCCTGAAGATCAGAGGCGGAGGATGGCCGGCATTGGCGTAGGTCAGTGTGTGAGCCTTACCATCCAGTATCCCGTAAAAGAGTGTCACGAACATCCCAGCGCTTGCATCCTCAGAAATCATATTGTTGGCCTCTCTGAGAGCATCTGCAGCGGAAACCCTGTGGATGGCGTTTGCCCGAATGATCGTCCTGGAAAGCGCCATAAAAAGTGCTGCAGGGATGCTCTTTCCTGCAACATCGGCTATCACCAGGCCCTGCTTGCCATCCGGCAGTGGGATGAAGTCGTAAAAATCCCCGCCGACCTCCATCGCAGGTATTGTGACCGCAGCCAACTTGTACCCGGATACCTCTGGAGCATGATCGGGCATGAAGCTCTTCTGGATCTGAGCCGCGATGTGAAGCTCAGCCTTGGACCTCTGAAGCTTTTGCTCCATCATTTTTCGCGCCGTCACATCACGCAGCGATTCGATGGCGCCGATCGTGTTGCCCTCTGAATCGTGAAGAGCTGTAGCGGTTGTAAAGAGATACGTGCCGTTGTTAAGGGTCGGCAGAAGGCTTTCAGCTATAATCGTTCCTTCCTTTCTTTCAAAATTCTCGTATTCCTTTTCTAGATGCTCATCCGGCTTCAGGACAAAGTCAATCAGCATAGGCCGTTTCTGGCTATAAAAGGGAAGCGAGTACTCATAATCTCCCCTGCCGAGAATATCCGCAGCCTTTACCTGGGTCAAATGCTCCATTGCCTTATTCCAGGATATCACCTCACCCCCAAGGTCTACGACAAAGGTCGCATCGGGTAGGAAGTCGACGATATTCGACAGGCGCTTCTCTGATTTCTTGAGTGCATCGGCTGCGATCTTCAGCTCTATATTTTTCGATGCGATCTCATCGTAATAGTGGTCTCTCTCGGCTTCGGTTCGCCGCTCCTTTATCAAATTTGAGGCAATTTGAGTGAAGATCAAAATACCAGCAGCATTTGCAAGTGCCAAAGGCGGCAGAGCAGTTTTTGAGACATCGAGAGCGAGCGAATACGGCCTGGCAATTAGCATCACGAGAGATACGTGGAATACCTCGAAGAGAATTGCGAATGATGCTGCCATCAGTGCTCCGGGAAATTTGCCCTTCATATGCACATGAATTGCGCCCGCAAAGAGTCCAGCCAATATTGTGGCCAGGGTACAGGGCACGAGGGTGAAGCCTCCTTGAGTCGTTCTGAAAGCCCCGCCGATCAAACCCGCGCCAAGACCCACCACAGGACCGCAGAATAGACCAGCGGCCAGAGGACCGAGGTCTCGAACGTTCATGACAGCGCCCATGACGTCGACTCCCATCAGTGTCCCATAAACTGATAATGCGCCGAAGAACACGATGAGGATTGCCTGATTTTTGGCAGTCGGTTGGTTTTCTATAATTTCAGTGAAATACTTTGATCGAGTGACAAGATACGCGGCCAGAACAATTACGCACATCGCCTCTAACAAAGCGAAGGATATGTCGAAGACCGATGAACTCATCGTCATCCATGCTTCTTCATGAGATTTTAAAATTAACTATTGATGAACAAAATACACTATGCTAGGTGGCACAATCTATCGAGATGCTCAGGTGGCCGGTCATGAGGGGCGCAGGAGGCGATATGAAAGAGAGGCTGCCCTGAGGCCTCGGTATTATGAGGTCATTTTAGTGTGCCCTCAATCAGTGCTACTACATTTGCAAATTCTGATTCATTCCAGGCTTTTAATGTTTTAGTAACAACGTTGCCCATGCTGCCTATTTGAAGGAGGAATTTTAGCATGCTTTCATCATTAGGCATCTCGATTATAGCTACAAAATCATACTCACCGAGAGTGTAGTAAATTTGTGCTTTCCCTCCAGCCTGTTCTATTAGACGTCGGGCGCTTTCATCTCTCTTGGGAACATCAACAAAGTGTCCTGCACCCTGCTGAGTGAAGTTACCTAGGCATATATAC
>Ga0116202_10001724_pt1 | contig 12821 bp, 10 predicted proteins | sample LakKivw325mmetaG_FD_94479 | JGI IMG/M metagenome (GOLD analysis project Ga0116202, IMG submission 94479) | Anoxic lake water microbial communities from Lake Kivu, Rwanda to study Microbial Dark Matter (Phase II) - Lake Kivu water 325m metaG | ecosystem: Environmental > Aquatic > Freshwater >...
ACCCAGAAATTCCTGTTGAATTTTGACATAATACGAGTCTGCGGAAAGCTTTTCGGATAACCGGTCTTTCCGTCAGTACCGATCATATCTCTTACTCTTTTTTCAAGATCCTCAAAATAGTTCGCGTCTTTTTCAAGCCTGGAAACAGGAATCTGTTCTTCGGCTTTAAATTTATTTCTTGCATCAGAAATTACAGGTTTATTGCCGCCCACTGACACTTCATGGGTTATTCTGTCCGTATCATTATATTCCCACACAACAGGAATCACACCTTTATCAATTTCTTTCAGCATATCAAGACGGTTTTCAGTGAAAAACATATCTGCCCAGAATAATGGTATTCTGTTATACCTTTTTACTGTCTCCCACACATATCCGGTATGTTCAAGGTAGAAGCCAATTTTCCCTTTTTTTCTTACCATCTCCCGGCACTCAGGACAGAACCCAAGCTGGAATGTCTCATCCTGACCCACATGTATATATCTGCTTTCAGGATGAAGTTCACATACAATATTTATGAGGTTTTCAAGATATTTTTTTACCTGCCTTTTCAAGGGGCAAAGCTGCTTCGGATAATCAGGATTTTCAAAAAGATGTTCTGTGCCGACCAATCTTGAAAGATATTCCACATGGCCGAAACTTTGAACAAGCGGGATCCATTCAATTCCATTGTCCGCTGCAATTGCTATCAATTCTTTCAGCTGTGATTTTGTGTATCTTTCAGAGGCAGGAAATTGATTTTTAAGTGGAATATATGGAAGCCTGTGTTCATATTCAACAAGGACGCCATTTATTCCCCAGCGAGCCAGAATTCCTATGAATTTTTTGAAAGATTCAAAAGGTATTTTTGGACCTTTCAGGTCAATATGCACGATTCTTTTTTCAATTGCGGGCTTTCCTGAAACCCAGTCTGCGAAATTTCCCATTTCAGATAACCCTGGTTTTCCCGGGATTTAATGAAACCGAAAAGGGTTTTTCACCCGGTACAAAAATCTTGAGGGTTTTTGTTTTCCCTGACAGGTTTTCAATACTGAGTTTCTTTATCTTTCCTTTTTTCATTTCAGCGCTGACAATAAAACCGTCTCCTGCAAAGATGTTTTTGAAAGAAACATCTTTCCATTTTTTTCCACAGCAAACAAGAACCCTAAGGGTATCGCCTGTGACATTTGCGCAGATTCCATTAATAGCCCAGACCATTGCTGAATGAGCTGTGAGAAACCAGTTATTGAATGGCTCAGAATGGTAAAAAAATCTTTCGGGTATAGCACCGTGATAGTTTGTGTATTTTGATGCATTTTCAAGAATCTTCATACAGAGCCCGTCTCCGCTTCTTGCAAGGATTCTTATGACCCACCAGTTAGCCCAGGGAAACATTTTTTCAGCATATCTTGTAACGCCGTGGAAGTTGTACATATCAAGATTGACATCATAGTTTTCCATCATTCTCTTAATTGTTGGTCTGAGTGATGGATGGTTTGGAAAAAGGTCAAAAATCAATGATCCCCAGTGAGGAAGCTTTCCTCCCATAAATGACTGCATCACATTATTACCATCAACATTCATATTCAGACCTGCTGTAATCTTTTTTATCAATTCATCAATGTTCTGAATCAGTGGCTTTTCACCAATGGCTTCTGCTGCAGTTTTATATTCCATCAGAGCCCTGAGTGTAATCGCACAGGTCCAGGTATCATTGATTTTTTCTATCACCGTTGATTCATCAACACCCTCGCATTTTGTTACTATAATGTGACTTCCCATATCAAAAAGGAATCCATCAGCAATGAAGAGAAGAAGCTGCTCGGCAAAATGAAACATTTTTTTGAGAAATTCATTATCCTTTGTGTATCTATAAAACAGAAAAATCTGATAAGCCCACATCGCGTTGTTGTGAATCTGCTCTGTAAGAAAGTTGTATTTTGTGAACCTGTTTTCTTCAACGGTCCATTCAAGTCTTATTCCTTTTCTTCCGTGTTGTTGGGCAAGTTTTCTTCCTTCATCTTCATAAACAAGAAGATGCTCAAGAACTTTTTTTGCCTCGCAGATGTTTCCGGTTCCGATTAAGGCTTCAACTGCGAAACACGCGTCCCAAAACATCACAGATTGCCAGAGATACGGCATTATTCCGACCGGCAGGAAACCCGATGGGTGAAGATTTGCTTTGATGATATACCTGCTTGCATTATAGATATGGGAAATTTTTCCATCCGGAATTTTCAGACTCATGGTGGAAGAATACCTTCGCCAGTGTTCCCTGTGATCATTATAAATTTTGTAAAAATTAGAATTCTGGCATTTTGAAAGTATTCTTCTGGCTGCTTTTTCAAAATCAGCATCATCTCTTTCATCAACGGCTATAAGATACCTTGTAAAGGATTGCCCTGCTTTCATTCTGCATGTTCTCAAAACTGCTGTGAAATCTGTTTTCCCGGGATACTCATGTTTTGCTGGCATACCGGGACAATCAAACCAGCTCAGTGCAATGCCTCTAATTTTTTCTTTTGAATATTTGCACACAATAAGAGACTTTTCAAAAACTGTCTCCAGAGAAAAACTATCCATAATCACCGGTTCAGGATAAATATCAAGTCTCGCCTTTGATGGCGCATTAAGGAAAAATTGAATTGAGGCTCCTGAATCAGGGCTTTTGAGAAATCTGTAATGCTCAACAAGGATATGGTCGGATGTGAGAAAAGTTGTAATCTGGACTTCCATCTCCTGAAGGGAAACATTGTCAAACTGTTTGTAAAATGTTGTGACAGTTGCTGTTTCAGGATCAAAAAACTGCTTGCAGTCCCGCGGAACAACTATTTCGTCATTGATAAGTGCGTTTGAAGAGAATTCAAAAAGAGGAATAATCCGCCCGTAAACAAGGTTTGAGTCAGAGTATATCCTGCGGTCAGATTTATACCAGCCACGACAGTACTGGCCAAATATACTTGAATAATCGCTATTTTCCCACCAGCTATCTCCTGAACCGGTTATATTTATCATTACTGCATCAACGCCATTTGCAAGATATACCGGATGATAGTGCCTGTCAGGAAAACAGCAGCCATAAAAAGTTTTTTCGAATTCTTTCATCAGTGTTTTTCAACAAGTAAAAGAATTTTTCTGGCTGTCTTTTCAAGATCGCGGTTTATGAAGCGGTAATCATATTTTTCCATAAGGATTTTTCTTTCCATAGCTGATTCTTTCAATCTTCTTTCTATGCTTTCCGATGTTTCTCCCCTTTTTTTGAGCCTGTTTTCCTGTTCTTTCATTGAGGGTGGAAGAATGCCTACAAGCATTGCTTCAGGATACTTCTTTTTTATCTGAAGTGCTCCCTGAGTGTCAATTGTCAGCAGAACAATTTTATCCTTTTTTATGTTTTCTTCGATAAATTCTTTTGAGGTACCATAATAATTGTCATAGACCTTTGCCCATTCAGCAAAAAATCCCTGTTCAATCTTTTTCTTAAAATCACTTTCGCTTATGAAATGATAGTCAATGCCATTTCTTTCATCCTTCCTCGGGAACCTTGTTGTAAATGAGATGGACACCACCATATCATCAAAATGTTGTTTCATGAAATTAACAAGGGTGGTTTTCCCTGTTCCTGAAGGCGCTGAAAGGACAATAATTTTTGCCTTACGGGGTTGCTTTACCCTTTGTTTTGAGGTCATTGATCATACGGGTGGCTATGTCAAAAAAGGCGGTATAATTATCCCTGACAAACTCCCATTGTTTTATCGCTTTGTCTATCTGTCCGTTTTTTTCATAGGCATGGGCGAGCACATCATCAACATAATCCGGATGAGGATATTTTATGGCTTTCTCAAAATATTTCACAGCATTGGGATAATCTTTGCCTTTGTGATAGTATGTCCAGCCCAGCTCAAAACAGATATCATATTTGTTTGCATTAAAAGGATAGGTGAGACCTTTTTTCAAAAATTTTATTCCCTGGTCATACCAGAATTGCTTTTCTTCTTCTGTTTTCACCATAGCATAAATGTTGTAAGCCATATGCCAGCCACCTATTGTCCATACCAGAATGTAGCTTGGTTGAAGCCATGCGATCGCTTCAAGCAGTGGAAGGATTTTGTAATGCTGTCCGCTGTGCCAGTATGTTTCCATGTTCAACCACAGCAGATCAGCCGCAAGACCCTTAAAGCCGCCGAGGACAAGACTTCCTGCCATCTGACCCGGCATCAACAGCAGGGCGCTTTCAAGGTTCTCAGCCTTTTTACGATAATCAATCTGTACCTGAACAAGATGCACTCCGACAAAAAGAATAACGATGATAAGAAAGTATCTATAACCCTTTTTTCTCATATTTCCCTTTTCTCAAAAAAATAAAGCGCAACATAAAGAGCAATGCAGACATAAAGAATTCCATACAGAATTGTGTATCCCACATAACCCCAGCTCACATTAAGACCGACGACAATTTTGTCCCTGATATTGAAATTTTCATAGTTTGGAACAAGGGTATACAGCATATCTGTAAGACCTCTCACAATAATGTTTTCTGTCCTTTCCACCAGTTCTTTCCCGTATGAGGTCAGATGCCCAACAATGTAAAGGAAGAATGAACAGATAATATTGAATGCATCTGAGGTAAATGTTCCGAGGGCAAGCGTAATACCACCTATCAGTATGAGTTCAAAAAATATCAGAAGCAGAGTTTTGAAAACCTGTAAATCAGGAGGGCTTTTTTTGAAAAGCAACAGTCCGATGAAAAAAACTGTCATCAGAATAAAATTCACAAGAACAATCATTGACACTCCAAAGAACTTACCCAGCACAAAATCAGAACGTCTTATTGGTTTGGTTAAAAGGGTGTAGATTGTCCTTCTTTCAATCTCTGCGGAAATAGCATAAAGCGAACCAAAAATAGCCATGAGTGCACCGAAAAACTCAATTGCGGAAAAACTCACATCCTTTATCATTTTCAGTTCTTCTTCAGCTGTAAGGAATGAGAAAAGTTTTGAAGCGCCAATCACAATCAATGCAAAAATGAGTATGATATAGAGCATCTTTTTCCTGATTGATTCCCTGAATGTGTTAAGCCCAATGAGCCACATTTTTTTCATGATCCTTCTCCTGTCATTGTTGCAACCTGGTTATCAAAATTACATATTGTCTTGACAAAAAGGTCTTCAAGATTCTGTGCCTGATACTGTTTATTCAAACCATCAAGGGTACCTGTAGCAAGCAGATAACCCCTGTGAAAGATGGCAATTCTATCGCAAACCCTCTCAACCTCTGAAAGAAAATGGCTGGAAAGAAGGATTGTTTTACCCTGTTCCTTCAATTTCAATAAAAGGTTTCTTGTATCCCTGCAGCCAATAGGATCAAGACCTGTGGTCGGCTCATCAAAAATCAAAATCTCAGGATCATTGATGAGACTTGCAGCAAGTCCTATTCTTTCAAGCATCCCTTTTGAATAATGTCTCAGATGGAGCCTTTTTGCATTCTGCAATTCAACCAGTTCAAGCAATTGTTCTATTCTGCTTTTCGCTTTTTGCGAATCAAGAGAATATAAACTGGCGTAAAACTGAAGAAGTTCAGGACCAGTAAGATAGTCGTAATAATAAGGGTTCTCAGGCAGAAAACCAACATGCTGTTTCATGTTTATGTCATCAGGTGTTTTTTCCATAATATAAGCCTGTCCCGAGGTGGGAAACAGTATACCGAGCAAAAGTTTCAGGCATGTGGTTTTACCCGAACCATTCGGACCCAGTATCCCGAAAATTTCTCCCTGGTTGACTGAAAGGTTCACCTTTTCAAGGCCTATAACGGTTTTCTTTTTCCCGATACGGTAGTGTTTTGTAAGGTCTTTCGTTTCAATAATTGCCATGATTTCCTCCTACTGCTGTCAGAAAAATTATTCTGTATTTTAACACAAATTTACCCGTCCACAAAACCGCCAAAAATCATTCTGACAAGCCAAGCAAGCATATCGGACTTACTGCCAAATTCTCCTATCCTGACAAGTAAATGATTCACTGCAGCATCAAGTTGCTTTTTCAAAATCTTTTCATTTCCTTCCCTGTCAGTGATGTCGTCAAGAATCTGAAATGCCTTGCCGAACAGTACACCGATCTCTTTAAGCCTTCTACTTTGCCGGCTGCTGCATCTGCCTGCAATCGCGGGTATTTCAAAACAGAGGGAAAATAACTCACCTGTTTTTTTCATGTCTATCCAGTTTTTGGTCTTATCGGATATTGTTTTGTTTTTAAAAATCATATCAAGGGATTGTCCTCCTGCCATGCCGTTTGATCCAAGCGCATCGCATGTTCTTATCACCACTTCTGGTATTCCACACCTTGCAATCTCCCTTATGCCCAGGCACAAAAGCGCATCCCCTGCAAGAAGCGCCTGATCTTCCCCGAATTTCTTATGACATGTGGGTTTACCTCTTCTGAAATCATCGTCATCCATACATGGCAGGTCATCATGAACAAGAGAAAAACAGTGAATAAGTTCTATTCCGCAGGCTGCTGGAAGAATTTTTTTTGCAGGTACTCCAACAATTTTTGCAACAGACATAACCAAAAGTGGTCTTATTCTTTTCCCGCCCGGAAATACAGAATAGTACATTGATTTTTCAAGTTTCTTCGCCATACCACCTGTATGTCTGAGACATTTCATAAGATAAAGGTTTATTTCTTTCAATGATTTTTCTATCTTCTTATCCACGGTATACCTTTTTTAATCGTGAAACACCAAATCTCGTCATGATTTCCTGAGGAACCGTCCTGCAAATTTGAGCCATATCCTCAACAGACAACTGAGAATCAAGGAAAATAACCTGTGACCCTTCTTTTGTTGAACTGTTTACCTGGAGAATTGTCTGATCCATGCAAATCCTTCCCCTGATTGGGAAAAGCCGGTTATCGCATTTCATGAAAAATCTATTTGAAAGACACCTGTCAAGACCGTCTCCATAACCAAGCCCGACAATTGCAATGGTTGTGTTATCGGGACATATGTAGGTTGAACCATAACTGATGCAGGTGCCTGCAGGAACCTGTCTTACAAGCAAAATATCAGCTTTTCCTGTTATGGCATATTGAAGCCCGGGTATTTTCTTAAAGATGCGCAAAAAAAGTGTTGGATATACACCGTATAAAAGAAGGCCGGTTCTCACCATTGAGAAACCCTCAACACTTTCAGGGACATTGACGATACCTCCTGAATTTGCAACATGGGTAATCCGTCTGTATCCTGCTGGTATCTGCTCAAGCGCTGCATTGAAAACTTCAATCTGTTTCAGGGCAGACTTCTTATCCGGATTTTCAGAATCAGAAAAATGGGTAAAAATTCCTTCAATCTTTATTCTTGTTTTTTTAAGGATTCTCACAACTTCTTTCAGCTGACCCGGAAGAAGCCCTATCCTTCCCATGCCTGTATCAACCTTTATATGAATGGAAAGATTTTCCGCTGTAAGAATGCTGTTGATAAAATCAGGGGAGGCTGCTGTGAGTGAAATACTGTAATCAATCGCTTTTCTGACCAGTGAAGCTGACACAGGACCAAGTACAAGGACGGGTTTTTTTATGCCTGCTTTCCTGAGGCAAATTGCTTCATCAAGGGTCGCCACTCCAAACCAGTCTGTGTGTCTTTCAATTTTTTTGCTTACAGAAATTGCGCCGAGTCCATATCCATCACATTTCACACAGGCAAGAAGCTTTTTACCGGTTATCTTCTTAAGAGTGCGAACATTGTTCAGTATGGCATCAAGGTCAATTTCAAGAATTCTTCTGCTGTATCTCATTTTCCGCTATCTCTTTTTTTATCTGTTCAACAACCTCTACAGGATTTTCACTTTCTGTAATGGGTCTGCCAATAACAAGATAATCAGCTCCTGAGCGAACCGCCTGACAGACAGTTGAAACTCTTTTCTGGTCATCAGAACAGGTCCCGGGTCTTATACCCGGACATACCATCAAAAAATCCCGGGGAAATTTCTTTCTCAAAAATTCAAGGTCTCTGGCAGAACAAACAATACCATCTATTCCGCTCTCAAAAGCCATCCCTGCAAGTCTGGTAATATGGGTCTCCATATTCTCATTTATTCCGATTGATTCCAGGTCTTCCTGCTCAAAAGATGTCAGAACAGTAACCCCGATAATTTTTGTTTTGCTGCCCGATCTATTTCTTCCTGATATTGCAGCTTTAAGCATATTGATTCCGCCTGATATGTGAACTGTCAGAAGCTCAGGTTGCATCCTGCAGGCATGATAAACAGCGTGTTCAACCGTATTTGGAATATCAAAAAATTTCAGATCAAAAAAGACTTTTTTCTTCTCTTTCTGAAGGGTTTCAATAATGTCCACACCAAAAGCCATCAGAGGGACAGAACCGATTTTATAATGAGAAACCGATGAACCGAGCAACTGTATAAGTCTTTCAGCTGTTCTTCTATCGTCAATATCAAGGCTTACAACAAGTTCAGCCATTTTTTCTCCCTGTGCTTTCAAGAATGGCAACACACACCAGAATCAGAAATGCCTGACAGAAAACAACAAGCCCTCCGGAAAAATCCAGTTCTGGCAGCAGCAGAACGCCAAGCCCTGTGGCAAGGGTTAGAAGATAACAGAAACCCACTGCCTGAATCTGGTTCATGCCCAGTCTGACGAGCCTGTGTGAAATATGGTTTGTGTCGGCTTCAAAAATTGGTCTTTTATTTTTTATTCTTATATAAATGACATTAAGGGTATCAAAAAATGGCAGGGAAAATATAAGCAATGGACTCAGGACAGGAAGAACGCTTTGCTGTGGCTGGTATCTGTAATAGGTTCCCATAATCGCAAGGCATCCAAGGAAATATCCCAGGAAACTGCTTCCACATTCTCCGAGGAAAATCTCGCCTTTCGGGAAATTATACCTGAGAAAACCGAGAACACCACCCAGAAAACACGCAAGAAGGGTTGAGATAAAAAGCTGACCATTTGTCGCAGCAGCAAAGAAAAATATACCTCCTGCAATAAAAGCCACTCCTGCAGCAAGACCGTTTGTGTGGTCAAGAAGGTTGAAACTGTTCATGCAGATAACAATCCAGCCAATAGTGAAAATAAGTTGAAGTATCACACTTGAAGAAAAGAACGAAATCTTGATGCCTGCAAGAAATGTAATAAGTCCGCAGATTATCTGAAATCCCAGTTTCACCAGGGGTCTTAAATGGTACATGTCATCAATAAATCCGGCTATTACAACGATCGCAGAGGTTATAAGAAAAACCGCCAGTTTTGGAACAACAGAGGAGATGCCGGCATAATACCCATACAAATTCTGCGGAAGAAACTTTCCCGATATAAGCCCGACAATGATTGTTGCCAGAATTGAAAAATAGAGGGCTATGCCACCTGTAAGCGGTGTTGGTAGTGTGTGTATCTTTCTTGACGAAGAAGGATGATCAAGAACTCTGAAAACAACCGCAAATTTTCTTGCAAATGGAACAAGAAGCAGGGAAAGACACAGAGAAACCAAAAAGACTCCTGAATAGATAATTTTCCACATATACTAAACAGAGTATCTACACGCTCTCTGTTCCTGTAAAAATTCGCCTTTTATCTGGCAAATTCTATTTCTCTCTTTTCCCTGATTACAGTTACTTTTACCTGCCCTATGTATTTCAGTTCTTCTTCAATCTTCCGTGCTATATCCCTTGCAAGAAGTATTGCCTGCTGATCACTGATCTCTTCCGGTTTCACGATAACCCTGATTTCCCTTCCAGCGGATATTGCATATGCCTGGTCAACGCCCTTGAAAGAAGAACTGATTTTTTCAAGTTCCTCAACGCGGCGCAGATAACTTTCAAGCGTATCCCTTCTGGCTCCCGGTCTTGTTGCGGAAAGCGCATCGGATATCTGAACAATGACTGTGTAAGGTGTAGCAATATCAAGGTCCTTGTGATGATTCATCGCAGCATCAACCACTTCCTGTGGTTCTCCACACCTTTTCAAAATATCCGCGCCAATGTCAGGGTGACTTCCTTCAACCTCCTGATCGAGGGCTTTGCCGATATCATGAAGAAGTGCAACCCTTCTTGCAATTTTTGGGTTAAGGCCTATTTCAGCGGCAATCATTCCAGCCAGATAAGCAGACTCCTTTGCATGCTGAAGCACATTCTGACCATAACTTGTTCTGTATCTCAGCCTGCCGATGAGTTTTATTATTTCCGGATTCAGATTTTCAATACCAAGGTCAAAAGCCACATTTTTCCCTTCTTCAACAAGTTGTTCTTCCATTTCCTGGGTTGTTTTTTGAACCACCTCTTCAATCCTTCCAGGGTGTATCCTGCCATCTGCTATGAGCCTCTCAAGAGCAATCCTTGCGATTTCTCTCCTGTAAATGTTGAACGAAGAGATTGTGATCGCCTGAGGGGTATCATCAACAATCAGATCAACACCTGTAGCAGACTCAAATGCGCGAATGTTTCTTCCTTCCCTTCCTATGATCCTTCCCTTAATCTCATCATTTGGCAGGCTCACAACAGAAACAGTGCTTTCGGTGGCTGCCTCAGAGGCAAGTCTCTGCATGGCTGAGAGAAGGATTTCTCTGGCTTTCTTGTTTCCGATTTCTCTTGCTTCTGCCTCTATCTTTTTTATAATCTCAACAGAACTGGACCTTGCATCTTCTTCCATGGCTTTTAGAAGGGTATCCCTTGCCTGATCCCTTGTCATTCCTGATATTTCTTCCAGTTTTTTTATTTCCTGCTCTATTTTACTGTTAAGCTCATTAATCCTCTGCTGTATATGGTTTTCTTTCTCGCCAAGCTGCATCTCCCTTGTGGCTATTTCGGATTCTCTTTTCTCAAGCAGTTCAGCCTTTTTTTCAAGTAGAATTTCCCTCTGGTTTAATCTTCTTCCCAGAAATTGAAGCTCCTTCCTTTTGTTTCTGGTCTCTTTTTCAAACTCAGAGCGAAGCCTGTATAATGTCTCCTTTGTCTGAATATCCAGCTCTTTTTTCTTTGTCAGAGCAAGATTTTCTGCTTCCCTTATGATCTCCCTGGCTCTTTCTTCGGCTGCTCTGATGGTTCTTTCTCCAACAAACTTTCTCCACAGGTATCCTATAAGAAGCGCAAGAGCGCCCCAGAATATGAACAGCGGTATAATAATCGGCGTTGAATTTGGATTAATGGTAACCACCCCCTTACACGAAATCAGGGAAATCCGGAATGGTTAAACAGGCAGGTACAATTGCTTACTTATTAAAAACTTATCTTCGCCATACAAATAAAGGGTTACAATGGTTTTTTCCATTTCATAACCTTATCAATTGTACTGACCTGATTCCTGGAAACTTCCCGATTTCATCAATTGTTTTTTTATCTGTTTCCTGGTCTAAATTCAAAACTGTTATCGCGGGACCGCCCTTAATTTTGCGTCCCATTGTCATAAATGCTATATTTATACTTTTTGTGCCCAGGATCCTGCCGATGTGTCCGACTATCCCGGGTACATCATCGTTCCTGCACACAATAATTGCTCCTTCTGGCACTGCCTCGACAGAATAACCATCAATCTTGACAATCCTGGGTTCAGAAGCAACAACAGTGCCTGCAACTGAGAAACTATTTCCATCAGCAGTTGCTTCAACTGTGATAAGATTGGCAAATTGTTCGGCAGATAATTTTTTCTTTTCAATAAGTTTCACGCCCTTTTCTTTAATGATCAGCGGTGCATTTACATAGGTTACAGGCTGAAACCATCCAGCAAAACCTCTGGTGAAATACACTCTCAGAGGGCCTGTATCATAATTGGCTAATTCTCCTGCATACTCCACGGTTAAACATTCAGGCATTTTTCCTGCCATCTGACCGAGGAATAATCCCAGTTTTTCTGCGAGGGTTAAGTATTCCCCGAACAGTGATATTACCTCCTTGTCAATTGATGGAACATTTATCGCATTTCTGATAATCTTGTGGACAAGCGCATCCACTATCTGCTGGCAGACATCTTTTGCCACATTTATCTGGGCTTCTTTTGTTGAAGCACCCAGATGAGGAGTAACAATTACATTATCAAGCCCTATCAGAGATTGACAATCAGGCGGTTCCTTGCAGAAAACATCAAGGGCTGCACCTTTTACCTTTCCGTTTCTGATATATTTCTCAAGTACAGACTCCTCAAAAAGACCGCCTCTGGCAACATTGACTATCATTACACCGTCTTTCATCATTGAAAAACATTTTTCTGAGAGAATATTTTGGGTCTCCTTTGTCAGCGGAAGGTGCAGTGTAATAATATCCGCCTGCCTGCATAATCCCTCAAGTGTAATAAGACTTACCTCAAATTTCTGTACCTCGTCCTCAGAAACATAGGGGTCATATGCAATAACATTCATACCGAATGCCTTTGCATAATGAGCAACCCTTTTGCCGATTCTTCCAAGACCAATAATCCCGAGTGTCTTGCCGAACAATTCAATTCCCATAAAACTTTTTCTATCCCACTTACCGGATTTCAACGTACAACAGGCAGCAGGAATCCGTCTTGCCATCGCCAGAATAAGAGCAAATGTGTGTTCTGCAGCAGAAAGGGTATTTCCTTCAGGAGCATTCATCACAATGATGCCCCGCTGCGTGGATGCACCAACATCAATGTTGTCCAGACCAACACCTGCACGACCTATTATTTTTAATCTCTTACCTTTTTCCACAACAGCGGATGTGACCTTTGTGGCACTCCTGACAATAAGAACATCAAACTCACTGATTACCTCAATGAGTTCCTGTTCAGTCATTTTTCCCTTTTCCACAACCTCAAATCCTGCTTTTTTCAGGATTTCAATACCCTGACTCTCTATATTGTCTGCTGCAAGCACCT
>Ga0116202_10001728_pt1 | contig 12811 bp, 16 predicted proteins | sample LakKivw325mmetaG_FD_94479 | JGI IMG/M metagenome (GOLD analysis project Ga0116202, IMG submission 94479) | Anoxic lake water microbial communities from Lake Kivu, Rwanda to study Microbial Dark Matter (Phase II) - Lake Kivu water 325m metaG | ecosystem: Environmental > Aquatic > Freshwater >...
CTTGTATACCTCAGTAGATTTTTTTAAATGAGGCGTCATAGAACAAGGTTATATGCGGGGAAATTAAATGATAGAAGACATCCAAAAGATCATGAGTGAACTTGCCGATGATTCTGATACTATCATAGTCAATCCCGGAACGCTGGAGGAGCTTAAACGCTCCGGGGTTCCCTTTAACACAGTTCCGCCCCCTACAATTGATCAGTTATTCGCAAAAAGAAAGCAAAATGCCTTCTTAAGAATAGTACAACTCCCCTCACTTCCACAAGGGCCACCACCGGCAGTACAAGCCCTTTATCAAGAGATTAGAGAATGCATTTTCTTTGGCCTGAATGGCGCCGCCATTACGATGTCAGCAATTCTTATCGAATTTGTGCTCAAGCATACGACTTTCATAAAAGAGGCTGGAGGCTATCAGAACGCCGACACTCGCGACTGGGATCAATTCGAGAACATGGAACTTTTTCATGCCATAAATCGCGCAAAAAGAGCTGGCGTACTCGATGCTGAGATGGCAAAGAGAATCGATTCTTTCAGAAAGACAATCAGAAACCCGTATAGCCACTACAACATCAAAATGATCACTTATGGTGTTATCGCCCAAAAAGTGAAGCAGGTAAACACGACGACCGGGGTGGTAACAGAGGTCGATTTGGCGGCTAAAGATCATCCGATGATCCAAGCGCAGGTCAAGCCGTGGGTGGATGAGCATAAGGTGATGGCTGTTTTTGCTTTCGCTGACGAGGTAGTCAAGTACCTCTTACCTCAGATTCAAACATAGCATCTATCCAGGGCATGCAGCGAATCTGCCATAAAGTGGCTTCTCGCTGATGCCCGATGTTAGGGCAGGAGAATACTGATGAGCAACTGGCCAGATTGCGTGGTGTCGTATTTTGATCTGATCGGCATCCGAAAGAAAATAGAATTAGGAAATAGTGAGGCATCAATCCTTATGCAGAAGCTACACCTACTTGTTCGCACGAGCATGTTCAGTGGGATGCCAACCCACGATAATGCCTATGTATGGAACGATTCTGCTCTTTTTCTTGCCTTTCCGAAAGAAGATGCTGACTATGAAAAGATAATGCGAGAATTAAATGATGTTAAGCCAAAAATAGATGACATTTCCCCGAGCTATGCTATCTGCGTAAAAGGCCGGGTTATCCCTGAGTCGCCATGCCAATATGACACTAATTTAGCGGGACAGCCGAGATTCGTTTATCTAAAAGCATCGAGCTATGCACTTGCAAACTGCTTTAAGATTGAGGATACATTGAAAAAACTAGAGATGGATTGGTACGTTGACAGTCGTATTGCCGAGAGGGTACCGGCTTTCGCCCAATGCCACCAACACGAAGTAACGATGTTGCCGTCAGGCACTAAGCGCGGTATATACGTTCTCAAGGGCTCAATATGGAAACAGCCCTAACCAGTCGCTGGAGCCAATCGCGCAAATGATGCGCTCCGGTTCAGCTTTTTGTTGCTTGATTTCAAATTGTAATTCTCAACATTGTGTTTGATCTTGTATGCTTGACTTGTAGGTGCACACAGTAACCGGCACTACATGAATTTCCTTCCGTATGACTTGAACATTTCCGAATGAAAGTTATAGCCCGGAGACATTTCCGTCCTTTATTGACTTCAATAAATTAGTCGATAATTATTCATGAAAAACAAATGCTCTTATTTAAAATATTTTTCGGAAAGAAAAAAGCCGTCTGAAAATCCGTCAGATTTTTTATTCCTCAAATATAGCTGTGATTCCCTTTGGCACTTGGAGAGCTTCGCCCAGAGGAAATTTTCTATCCTATTTGAATCATTAAATAATATCTTACGATTTCTTAGCTAAAGCAGAATAGGCTGCTTTTGGGACGACTCCGGTTATCGGCGAATTCGGCCTATATTATCGCAAAACAATTCATAATTACAACTTATTGTATTTATTGATAATTGGTAGTCCCACGGGGAGTTGAACCCCGGTTTCCGGCGTGAGAGGCCAGCGTCCTAACCACTAGACGATGGGACCATGGTTATAATGCCGTGATTCTATCCTGCCCGGCAGTGCCCGGAATGTTGATTTGCAGTCACAATCAGTCACCTGTCCTTGCGATCAAGGGTGACTTAGTAGTCAATCGGACAGAGAAAGTCAAGGCCAAAATCAAGCCTGCAATTTGTCCCTGATATACCGGTCGGCCCGGTCGGTTCTCCGTTTCAGTCTTTCGTCCCCCAGGGTCAGAATCACTTCGTCGAGACCGGGGCTTGTCGGTTTCCCCGTCCATGCCAACCGCAGCCACTGGGCGATATCCTTGAGCGCCTTTCCATGTTTTGCTGCTGTGTCCCGCAAAACGGCCTCGATATTTGCTTTGTTACGATCGCTCTTCGGCAAATTAGCAATGGCAGCCACACTCGCCAAGGCGGATTCAGCAATTTCTGCTCTCAGAAATTTCATCGCTGCCTTCTCGTCGTATTCAAAGTCCTCCTGAAAATAAAAACCGCTGGATTCGGCCAGATCGGCCAAAGTTTTCGCTCTGGTCCGGAAATCGTTAACGACGCATTTTGCATAGGCCCTGTCTGTCGGCGTATATCCCAATCTTTCCCAAAACGGCATCATTTCATCAACCAGCCTCTCTGCATTACATTCTTTCATGTAATGCTGGTTCAACCAGAGAAGCTTATCGGAATTGAATATTGCGGCGGATTTCCCGACAGACTCTAGGGTGAAGACGCGAATCAGTTCAGCCAGAGGAAATATCTCCTGATCCCCGTACGACCAGCCGAGCCTCACCAGATAATTGACAATTGCCTCGGGAAGATAACCCATTTCTTTGTAAGCCATCACCGATGTTGCTCCATGACGCTTGCTCAGCCGCGCCTTGTCGGATCCCATGATCATGGAAACGTGGGCGAACTGGGGCACTTTGTATCCCAGCGCTTCATAGAGAAGAATCTGCCGGGGAGTGTTGTTCAGATGATCATCTCCCCTGATCACGTGAGTGATATTCATCTCAGCGTCATCCACCACCACGGCGAAATTGTACGTCGGATAACCATCCTGTCTCTCGATGATCAAATCGTCAAGTTCTTCATTGTTGAATGTGATGATGCCTTTGACCAGGTCGTGGACGGTCGTTGTTCCCGTCTGAGGACACCGGAATCTTACGGCTGCCTTTGCTGTTCTGGCGAGGTTCTTGTCCCGGCAGGTACCGTCATACTTGGGTTTTCTCCCTTCGGAAAGGGCTCTTTTCCTTTTGCCTTCGAGTTCATCGGGGGTACAGACGCAACAATACGCCTTCCCTTCATCGATGAGTTTTTGAACCATGGCTCTGTGAATATCGACACGCTCTGCCTGGAAAAACGGCCCTTCATCCCAGTTGAGTCCCAGCCATGTCATGGCATCGAGGATTGCTTTTGTTGATTCCTCTGTCGAACGAATCTGATCGGTGTCCTCGATTCTCAATATGAACCGACCGTTGCAGTGCCTGGCATAAAGCCATGCAAAAAGAGCCGTTCTTGCCCCTCCGATATGTAAAAACCCCGTGGGAGACGGGGCAAAGCGCGTTCTTACTGTTTCTTTCTCAGACATACCCATCGATCCTGACCATCATGTAGTACGTCTCTTATAGGGCGGCTTTTATCTGTTTGTCAAGCCGCATTTCGAGAAAAGCTGTCCACCTCCGGGCAGGATTTCCGGAACGGGGATGCAGATGAAATGTGTCTTATTTGCAACAACGTAGAGAAAAAGAGAGAAAAGTTTGTTATGAACAGATGACTAACCTTCTGAGACAGGGCATAAAAGGCGCACTTCCAGCCAGGGAAGCAAAATTAGCGCCGCTTGCCAATCAATCTGGTATGCAAATTGCTGATCTGCGCGGGAAAGGTATTTTATCATATGGTTGCGACCATAAAAATGTTCTTGACAATAAAAGCAATTTATAATTTACTTCAGTACTTTACAACCCTTGATAAATCGAGAATCTTGAGAATTTACATAAAACCGTCATCACAGAGCATCCACGATACAAATGGTGGAACGTCCGGATGATCGGTCAATGGTAAAATCAGAGGCTCACGAATGGCGATGGGGATCGGGTGAACTTTGAAAATTAATGTCGGCCATATTCCGGAAGAGGGGCTCAAGCTCCAGTTTGACAAGGACGGAGAATGGTTAAAAAGTACTCTGCCGGAAAAAGAAAAAAGCGAATTATCCCTTCAGCGGGTTGATGTCTTCTGTTCTGTCAGAAAGCTCAAAGAGACCATATATATAGAAGGAAGTCTGGAAACAATCTTGACCGCAAATTGTTCCCGTTGTCTGGAGGTTACGAGTTTTCCGATAAAGAGCAGTTTCAGATACACGCTTGTTCCCGTAGCCAAGCGGATCAAAGAGGAACAGGAATTAAGTTCCGAAGACCTCGATTTTAGTTTTTACAACGATGAGCTGATTGATTTAGATGCCATGCTCTATGAGCAGATCATGCTGCAAATTCCTATTAAAGTCCTCTGCGACGATATCTGCAAAGGTCTGTGCCCCCATTGTGGAACGGATTTAAATAAAGTAAGCTGCAACTGTCGCGACGGGTTTGTAGATGAAAGGCTGGCCATTTTAAAAAAGTTTAAGAAGGAAGAGTAATTATGCCAAATCCAGTTAAAAGACATTCAAGAACGAGAAGAAACAAGAGAAGATCCCATGATTTTTTGAAGCCTGTCCTTGCTTCGTCATGCCCCCAGTGCAGTGAGCCGAAGCTGCCCCATCGCGCATGCCCCAACTGCGGGACATACAAAGGGCAACAGGTCATTCCTATTGAAAAGATTTCTTAAATCCGCAGGCAAGGCATTTAAAGCGCCAAAACGGTTTATCCGTAACGTATGGGACTTAAAGGAAAAGTAGCCCTGGTTACCGGGGCATCCAGGGGAATCGGTCGGGCGGTTGCCGTCAGGCTCGGATTGCACGGGGCGTTTGTTTATATCAACTTTAATCAGAATGAACCCGCCGCCCTGGAGACCCTGCAAATGATCGGGGAAAGAGGAGCTGAAGGCAGGATATGCCGATTTGACGTCTCGGATTTCAAGGCAACCCGCAGCGCGATCGAAGGTATCATTAAAGAAAAAGGGCGGTTAGATATTCTGGTCAACAATGCGGGCATAACGGGGGTTGGCCTGGTGGCCCGGATGGAAGAAAAAGACTGGAATCGCGTGATTGACACGAACCTCAAAGGAACCTTCAACTGCTGCAGGGCTGCCAGCCGTTATATGATGAAGCAGCGTTCAGGAAGGATCGTTAATATGACGTCCGTGGTTGCCGAGGCAGGCATTGCCGGTCAATTGGGATACGCTGCGGCCAAAGCAGGTCTCGTCGGTCTCACAAAATCTCTGGCAAAGGAATTGGCATCGAGAAATATCCTTGTCAACGCCGTATCTCCCGGTCTGATTGAAACCGATATGACGGCCGATCTGATAGAAAAACATAAACAGTCCATGATAGAACAAATTCCTCTGGGGAGATTCGGCACACCGGATGACGTGGCGGCGGTCGTTGCTTTTCTGGTTTCGGAAGAATCGGATTATGTCACGGGGCAGGTGATCCGCGTAAATGGCGGACTCTATATGTAATTAAAATGTTAGTACCATACTGTTGATAAAAGGAGGAAGGGTTTTCATGAAACTCGAAGAAAGGGTCATAGAGATTATTATGGAGCAGCTGGATGTTACAAAAGAAGAATGCGTCCCAGAAGCTTCTTTCATAGATGATCTTGGGGCCGATTCTCTCGACCTGGTCGAACTGATCATGGAAATGGAGGAAAATTTCGGAATACAGATTTCCGATGAAGAACTGGAGAAGATCCGTACCATACAGGATGTGATCGATTACTTGAAAAGCAAAGGTATTTCCTGATTTGAAAACAATGCCAAGCGGATGTGTTTCTTTGAAAAGAAGAGTTGTCATAACGGGCCTCGGTGCTGTAACGCCTCTGGGTAATTCCGTCGGGGAAAGCTGGGCAAATATCTGCAGGGGTCGATCGGGAATAGCAACAATCAGGAAATTCGATTGTTCCGGATTCGAGACAAAAATCGCCGGTGAGCTGAAGAATTTCGATGCCCTCACGTTCTTGAACAGAAAAGAAATCCGACGTTTGGACGAGTTCATCATTTATTCATTGGCAGCTTCTGAAATGGCCGTGGCAGATTCAGGACTCACCATCAATGACGGCATTTCCGAACGCGCCGGTGTTATCATCGGATCGGCTATCGGAGGGCTGTCAACGCTGGAAAGAGAAAAAATTAAACTTCTCAGGGGAGGGCCGAAGAAAATGTCCCCCTTTGCTATCCCTGCCGCTCTTGCCAATTTGGGGGCCGGTCATGTATCAATCCGGTTTAAAACAAAAGGTCCTGTAAGCTGTGTTGCGACGGCCTGTGCGTCAGGAACGAACGCTATTGGAGATGCCGCCCGATTAATACAGGACAATTATGCGGATGTCATGATTGCAGGAGGCGCCGATGCCGCTGTCTGTTCTCTCTGTATCGGCGGTTTCAACGCCATGAGGGCGATATCGGTCAGGAACGATGAACCGGAAAAAGCAAGCCGTCCTTTTGACAGGGACCGGGACGGATTTGTGGTCGGCGAAGGAAGCGGCATCGTGATTCTGGAAGAACTGTCTCACGCACTCAAGAGGGGAGCCAGGATATACGCAGAGGTCGCAGGTTACGGTTCCACGAGCGATGCCTTTCACATGGCGGCCCCGCCGCCCGGACATGAGGGGGCTGCAAGGTGTATGAAGGTTGCCCTGGACGATGCAGGAATGGATCCATGTAACATTGATTACATCAACGCCCACGGCACGGCAACGCCGCTCAACGACCTTTATGAAACGGAGGCCATCAAGAAGGTCTTTGGCGAACATGCCGGGAATTTAGCCGTAAGCTCAACGAAATCCATGACGGGCCATCTTCTCGGAGCTGCAGGCGGCATCGAAGCCATCTTTTCGATAAAAGCGATCCATGAAGGGATTGTCCCGCCGACCATCAATCTCGACCACCCCGATCCTGCCTGTGATCTCGATTATATCCCCCATGAAGCAAGGAAAAAGGAAGTAAAAACCGCCATGACCAACACGTTCGGATTCGGAGGGGCAAACGCGGTGTTGATATTTAAAAAATTCGGTGAATGACGGAACAATGGACAAAATCATCATCGGTGCGGATCACGCAGGATTTTCTCTGAAAGAGGCCGCCAAGCCATACCTGACCGAAAGAAACCTTGTCATTACCGATGTCGGCACTCACAGTGACGAGCCCGTGGATTATCCGGATTTCGGCGCCCGCGTCGCTGAAAAGGTAGCCTCGGGTGAATTTAAAAGAGGCATCCTGGTGTGCGGTTCCGGTGTCGGAATGACCATCGTCGCAAACAAATACCCCGGCGTAAGAGCTGTTTTATGCCTTGATGAAGAAACGGCCCGCCTCAGCAGGATGCACAACGATACCAACATTCTTGTCCTCGCGGGCAGGCGAACGGATCCAAAAACGGCAAAAACCATCATCGGAACATGGCTGAGGACGGCCTTTGAAGGGGGACGACATCAGAGGCGGCTGGATAAGATCACAGATACGGAAACGAAACTTTACCGATAAAACGATTAAAAATATTGGACAGGAGGACAGGACATTCATGTCAACGTTAATGAATACAGATCCCGACGTAGCCAGGGCCATCCTTCAGGAAACGAAAAGACAGGCGGGAAAACTGGAACTGATCCCATCGGAGAATTTTGTCAGTGAGGCAGTCCTTGAGGCTCAGGGTTGTATCATGACAAACAAATACGCCGAGGGTTATCCGGGGAAAAGATACTACTACGGGTGTGAGTTTGTCGACATCGTTGAGACTCTGGCTATCGAACGCACCAAACTGCTCTTCGGCGCCGATCATGTCAACGTCCAGCCGCATTCCGGCACCCAGGCCAATATGGCGGTCTATTTTGCCGTCCTGCAACCCGGAGATACCATCCTGGGAATGAATCTTTCCCACGGCGGTCATCTGTCTCACGGCAGTCCTGCCAATTTCTCAGGAAGACTTTACAATGTCGTCTTTTACGGCGTTGATAAAAAAACCGAAACGATTGACTTCGATGAAGTGGAATCCCAGGCGAAAAAATACAGGCCGAAAATTATCGTTGTCGGGGCAAGCGCCTATCCGAGAATTCTGGATTTTGAGCGTTTCCGGAAAATCGCGGATGACGTGGGCGCAATTATCATGGCGGATATTGCCCATATCGCCGGTCTGGTCGCCGCGGGGCTTCACCCCAGCCCAATACCAACCTGCGAATATGTGACAACCACCACTCACAAGACCCTGAGGGGGCCAAGAGGGGCAATCATCATGTGCAAGGCGGATTATGCAAAAACCCTCGACAGCCGCGTCTTCCCGGGAAGCCAGGGCGGACCGCTGATGCATGCGATCGCCGCAAAAGCCGTAGCGATGAAAGAAGCGCTTACCGATGAATTCAAGGCATACCAGACACAGATCGTAATAAACGCAAGAACCATCGCAGAGGTCTTGACCGCCGAGGGGTTCCGTCTTGTCTCGGGTGGAACGGACAACCATCTGATGCTTGTTGATCTCACCGACAAAGGCATTACCGGAAAGGACGCCGGTAAGGCTCTCGATCAGGCGGGCATCACGGTAAATCAGAATATGATCCCCTTCGACACCCGGAGCCCCATGGTGACAAGCGGCATTCGTCTCGGAACGCCGGCAATTACCACGAGAGGAATGAAGGAAGAGGAGATGAAGCTCATCGCCCGGCTCATTGCCCATATTCTGAAGGATATCAGCAATGAGAAACGGATACAGGAAGTGAAAAAAGAGGTTTCATCTCTCTGTGAAAAGTTCCCCCTTTATCCTGAACGGATAGCAAGAGGTTGAATGTGGAACGGAAAATCGATCGTCCGAACTGGGACGAATATTTTATGGGGATTGCAGAACTGATTTCGAAACGCTCCACCTGCCTGAGGCGGGGTGTCGGCGCCGTACTGGTCAGGGATCGGAGGATCCTGGCAACGGGCTACAATGGCGCACCATCGGGTATGCGCCACTGCCTGGATATCGGATGTCTGCGCGAACAGATGAAAATTCCGTCCGGTGAGCGTCACGAGCTTTGCAGAGGGCTGCACGCCGAACAGAACGCCATTATTCAGGCGGCCCTTTATGGGGTCAGCGTCAATGGTTCAACCCTTTATTGCACCAACCATCCCTGCATCATCTGTTCGAAGATGATGATCAATGCAGGCATCGTGCATGTCATCGTCCTTGAAAATTACAAAGACGATCTTGCCGAGGAAATGCTGAAGGAAGCGGGTATCGGGGTATCTCAGTTATGAAATGTCCTTTCTGCGCCAATGGAGAGAATAAGGTCATCGATTCGCGGATCAGCAAGGATGGCGGGGCCATCCGGAGACGGCGGGAGTGTTCGGCATGCGGAAAACGTTTTACGACGTACGAATTCGTGGAAGAAGTCCTGCCGATGGTGGTTAAAAAAGACGGACGCAGGGAACTCTTTGACAGAACGAAAATCCGCTCCGGGGTAAAAAAGGCATGTGAAAAACGACCGATCAGTACGGATGCCATCGAAAGCCTCGTGGAACGGGTGGAACAGATCTGTCAGGAATACCAGGGGAAGGAAATTCCCGCATCCGTCATCGGGGAAAATGTGATGAAGGAGCTTCAGGATCTGGATGGGGTCGCCTACGTGAGGTTCGCATCCGTGTACAGGGAGTTTCGGGATGTCACGGATTTTCTGGAAGAGCTCAAGGATTTTTTGAGTGTAAAAAAAGAAGAACCAAAATAAATTGATTGTTTATGTTTACAGGAATCATTGAAAGCATGGGATCCGTCAAAAAATTTACGAGGCATGGCGAGGATGCCATCCTGGATATTGACGCGTCCATGATTCTGGAAGATATCAAGGTGGGCGACAGCATCGCCATTAACGGAGCCTGTCTTACGGTTACCCGGAAGTCGGACAGGGAATTCACGGCTGATGTGTCGGCGGAAACACTGTCGAGAACGAACCTGAGACTGCTCAAACCTGGAGACCGGGTCAATCTGGAAAAAGCCCTGCGTTTAAATAGTTTTTTAGGGGGACACCTCGTTCTCGGCCATGTGGACGGTCTCGGAAAAATTCTGGAAAAGGTGACCAGATCAAACGCTGTTCTTCTTGGTGTGGAAATAGATATGGAGCTCGGCCGATTGATCGTGGAAAAGGGATCGGTGGCCGTTGACGGTGTGAGCTTAACGGTAAATCGTTGTGAAAAAAACAGATTTTATGTTACCATGATTCCCCAAACGGCCCGAATGACGACGTTGGGTATAAAAAAAGTGGCCGACCGGGTTAACATTGAAACCGACATTATCGGCAAGTATGTCGAGAAGCTGCTCAATCCCGGCAAGGGGATTGATATGAATTTCCTTGCGGAACACGGCTTCCTGAAGTAACAGACTGAAAACTTTGAAAAACTTCGACTCGCTTCGTGGAATACATTTCTCAAACGTCTCGGAATTTTTTATAAATTTAGAAAGAAGGAAAACAGACAAAAAATGAGTGTGAGTACAATCAAAGAAGCCATTGTTGATATTAAAAGCGGCAAAATGGTTATTCTGGTGGATGATGAAGATCGGGAAAATGAGGGCGATCTCTGCATGGCGGCGGAATTCGTAACGCCGGAGGCCATCAACTTCATGGCGAAATACGGCAGGGGGCTGATATGCCTCTCTTTAAGTGAAGATTTTGCAGACAAGCTGAATTTGAATCCGATGGTCTCGGACAACCGCTCCCGGTTCGGGACGGCTTTTACCGTATCCATCGAAGCGAAACGGGGAGTCACAACGGGAATTTCCGCTGCAGACAGGGCTACGACCATCCGGACGGCCGTAGCCGATGATGTAAAGGCGGATGATCTTGTCAGTCCTGGGCATGTATTTCCGATTCGTGCCAGAAAAGGCGGTGTTCTGGTGAGAACCGGTCAGACGGAAGGTTCCGTGGATCTCTCCCGACTGGCCGGACTTAAGCCGGCCGGCGTCATCTGCGAGGTCATGAAAGATGACGGGACAATGGCCCGGATGCCCGACCTGGATGTCTTTGCGAAAGAACATAATATCAAGATCGCCACCATTGCCGATCTCATTCAGTTCAGAATGCAGCACGAATCACTGATCAGAAAAGCGGCGGAGGCAACCATTCCGACATGTTACGGCGGGAAATTCAGGCTTGTTGTTTATGAAAACGATGTGGACGAAATGAAACACGTGGCACTGGTGAAGGGTGATATTACGCCGGAAGATGAGGTCCTTGTCAGGGTGCATTCAGAATGTCTGACAGGAGATGTCTTTGGATCGGAAAGGTGTGATTGCGGTTATCAGCTTCAGACCGCCATGAAGATGGTAGAAAAGGCGGGCAAGGGGATCATCGTCTATATGCATCAGGAAGGCAGAGGCATCGGCCTCGTCAACAAAATAAAAGCCTATGAACTTCAGGAACTCGGCAAGGACACGGTGGAGGCCAATCTATCCCTGGGATTCAAGGTGGATTTGAGAGATTACGGGATCGGTGCGCAGATTCTCGCCGATCTGGGCGTCCACAAGATGAAGCTCATGACTAACAACCCCAAAAAAATTGTCGGCCTCGAGGGTTACGGTATCACCATTACCGAAAGGGTTCCCATAGAAGTCAAGCCCAACGAGAACAATATTAAATATCTGACGACTAAAAAGAAAAAGATGGGGCATCTGCTGCAGATTTAGTAGAAAGCCTCGACTTTACAACTTCTTTATGGAGAGAAGATCATGCCGAAGATTGTAGAAGGAAAAATCGTCGCCAAGGGGATGAAGTTTGGCATCGCCGCCAGCCGGTTTAACGATTTCATCTGCGGAAGGCTGATAGACGGCGCTGTGGACGCACTGACCAGGGCAGGCGCAGATGACAAAGACATCCATATTTACAAGGTTCCCGGCGCATTTGAATTGCCCCTGATAGCCAAGAAACTGGCAAAGAGCGGGCGATTTGACGCCGTGATCTGTTTAGGCGCAGTCATCAGAGGCGCAACGCCCCATTTTGAATATATCAGCGCGGAAGTCTCAAAGGGAATTGCAAGTATGGGGCTGGAGACGGAGATACCCATTGCTTTCGGGGTGCTCACGACGGATACCATTGAACAGGCGATCGAAAGGGCCGGCAGCAAAGCAGGGAACAAGGGTTGGGATGCCGCCATGTCCGCCATTGAAATGGTCGACCTGTTCAGAAAATTATAATCCATCATACATTCTTACCCGGACAGCGCCAAGAATGATACATCTCAAGGATACAGGTTCGCGATGAGACAGTGAATCATCGTGAGCGGCAGCTTATTTAAATCAGAGGCGTGAATGCATCAAAGGAGAAAAGCAAGGGAAGTTGCCTTGCAAGTTCTTTACGAATTGGATGTTTTAGAGATCGACGCGAAAGAAGGAATGGAGCTTTTCTGGAGCCATTTTGACGCGCCGGAAGAGGCGAGATCCTTTGCCTCCCTTTTGATTGAAGGCACCTGGAATAACAGGGGACATATCGACGATCTCATCAGCAGTTGTTCCGAAAACTGGACAATTTCAAGAATGTCGAAGGTGGACAAGAATATTCTTCGTATGGCCGTCTATGAGCTCCTCCACTGTCCCGACATTCCCCCGAAAGTCACACTGAATGAGGCCATAGACCTCGGCAAAACATACGGATCTGAAAACTCCGGTTCTTTCATCAACGGCATTCTTGACGCTATCTATATAAAATTAAAC
>Ga0116202_10001729_pt1 | contig 12799 bp, 9 predicted proteins | sample LakKivw325mmetaG_FD_94479 | JGI IMG/M metagenome (GOLD analysis project Ga0116202, IMG submission 94479) | Anoxic lake water microbial communities from Lake Kivu, Rwanda to study Microbial Dark Matter (Phase II) - Lake Kivu water 325m metaG | ecosystem: Environmental > Aquatic > Freshwater >...
CCCTGAGGCGTTGAATCCGCCTGCCGCCGATGCCGGCTGGGCCCTGGCCCAGTACAGGTGCTACAACCAGTCTTTCAATTTCTACACGCGGTCCCGCGTGATGCTCATAGACGCCGTAGGCGAAGTGCGCCTGGGCTTGAATGAGCCGGATGCCGAGACATGGTTCCGCAAAGGCGAAGAGACGATAGATGCACTGTCGGTGCAGGGGCCGCTCGCTCTGGTCACGATGAACGAGTATGGGAAGCAGGTGGCTGAAGACCACAATCTGACCGTATGGGCCGCCGATCGTGACCGCATGCTTCTGCTCAATGATGCAGGGGTGAAGCTCGCGGAGTGCACAGCCGTCTCAGGAGGAGTGCAATGAGGGAGGAATTCCTGCCATTCAGCAGGCCGACGATAGGCCCGGAGGAGACCGCGGAGGTGGTGGACTGCCTCGCGTCAGGATGGCTCACCACGGGTCCGAAGGTTCAGCGCTTTGAGGAGTTGCTGAAGGCTGAGACGCGGGCTGCTCATGCCGTGGCCATGAATTCCGGCACCGCCGCCCTGCACGTTGCGCTTTTGGCGCTCGACATCGGCCCTGGGGACGAGGTCATTACCACCCCCATGACCTTTGCAGCGACCGTGAACATGATACTGGCCGTCGGCGCTACGCCGGTGCTGGTGGACATAGACCGCGACAGCCTGAACATCCTGCCGGAACTGATTGCCGCTGCAGTCACACCCGCGACACGAGCGATCATGCCGGTTCATTTCGCGGGTCTGCCCTGCGACTTGGACGCCGTCCATGCCATCGCCGGGGAGCATCAGCTAGCCGTCATCGAGGATGCGGCCCACGCCCTCGGCTCGTGCTATCACGGCAACCCCATCGGCGCACTCTCTGCGGCGACGTGCTTCAGCTTCCATCCCATCAAGAACATAACCACAGGTGAGGGCGGGGCGCTCTGCACCAACGATGATGAACTCGCCGAACAGGCCCGCGTGCTACGCTTCCACGGCATCAGTAAGGACGCATGGAAGCGCTACGACGCTAGAGGCGTGCCTCAGTATGACGTCATGGCGTTGGGCTTCAAGTACAACATGCTGGACCTGCAAGCGGCGATCGGCATTCACCAACTGCCGAAGCTGAGCCAACTCAATGACAGACGACGGCGGCTTGCGGCCAAGTACCGTGAAGCTCTGGCGGACGTGCCCGGCGTACTGGTACCCCCTGAGGCGCCCGCGGCAGACCTACACTCCTGGCACCTGTTTGTCATCAAAATGCTCCCGGAAGTTCTGGGCATAGGCCGCGATGATTTCATGGCGCGGCTCAAAGAGCGCAACATCGGTTCAGGTCTGCACTTCCGGGCCATCCACCTGCACCCCTACTTCGCCGAAAGGCTGCAGTATCCGGTGGGCAGTCTGCCTAATGCCGAGTGGGCGTCCGAGCGGATTGTGTCACTGCCGCTCTTCCCTTTGATGAGCGAAGGTGACGTTGATGACGTTGTGTCGGCTATCTGCGAGATCGGGGTGACGCGGCGATGAGCAAAGGAGACACGGTATTGCTTTCCGTGGTGGTGCCGGTCTTCAACGAGGAGGACAACATCCCGGAGTTGCTGCGGAGGCTTGTCGGGGCGGTGCGGGCCGTAGGGCAACCCGCCGAACTCGTCTTCGTGGACGACGGTAGCTCGGACGGGACGCTGCAAGCACTGCGTCGCTTCTCCAGTGACATGGTTGAGGTGGTGATTGTCGAGCTGGCGCGCAACTTCGGCCAGCATGCCGCGGTCATGGCCGGCTTCAGCAAATGCCGAGGGGAAATCGTAGTCACCCTCGATGCGGACCTCCAGAACCCGCCCGAAGAGATCCCGCGCCTGGTGGCAAAGATGCAGGAGGGATATGACGTTGTCGGGACGATCCGCAAGGACCGGGACGACCCCTACCTGCGCAGGTTGGCGTCGCGTGTTGTGAACAAGGTGGTGGCGCGAACTACCGGTCACAACCTCCACGACTACGGATGCATGTTGCGGGCCTACAGCCGCCAGACCGTGCAGGCGATGCTGGCCTGCCCCGAGCGGCAAACATTCATTCCGGCCCTGGCTATGGTTGTGGCCCGGAAAGCAACGGAGATAGAAGTGGATCACGCCGCTCGCATCAAGGGCAAGTCCAAGTACAGCATCCGCAAGCTGCTCCGGCTGAACCTGGACCTGATGATGGGCTTTACCTCAATCCCCCTGCAGATGGTCAGCGGTACGGGGCTGGCAATCGCGGCGGTGGGAATAGCATTTTCGGCATACCTGATTCTACGGCGCTTGTTTGTCGGCCCGGAAGTCGAAGGCGTCTTCACCCTCTTCGCCGTGCTGTTCTTTTTTGTGGGCGTCCAGATCATGGCCCTGGGCCTCGTCGGAGAGTACATTGCACGCATGTATGAAGAGATACGAGGCCGACCGCGATACATCATCCGCTCGATTAGCTCAACAGTCGGGGATCATCAATGAGAACCGTGGTGTTCGGCTATCATAATGTCGGCTACGTGTGCCTGCGGCAGTTGCTGCAGCAGGGACATGAAGTGGCTGCGCTGGTTACGCACTCAGACGACCCCGAGGAGAACGTCTGGTTCAAGTCGGTGGCCGAGCTGGCGCACGAACATGCCGTGCCGGTATTCACCCCTGATAATCCGAACGTCCCCGAGTTCGTGAATGCCATCGGTGAGCTTCATCCGGACATCGTTTTCAGCTTCTACTACCGGCACATGCTGAAACGCCCTCTGCTGGAGCTGGCGCCGCTTGGTGCTCTGAACATGCACGGCTCATACCTTCCGAAGTACCGGGGGCGCTGCCCTGTCAACTGGGTCCTCGTAAACGGAGAAGCGTCAACCGGCGTAACGCTGCACTACATGGTAGAGAAGCCTGATGCGGGCGACATCGTCGCCCAGCGTAAGGTGCCGATAGCCTTTGACGATACGGCCCCCAGCCTGTACGCGAAGATGACGCAAGCGGCGGAGACGCTGTTCACCGAGACGCTGCCGATTCTGGCCGCTGGTACGGCTCCGCGCATCCCGCAAGACCACTCGCAAGCCACCTACTACGGCGGCAGGCGTCCCGCAGACGGCTGTTTCAGTTGGGATGATAGCGCCGTCAACATCTACAACCTCGTTCGCGCCGTCACGCATCCATATCCCGGCGCGTTCGCTGATTTCGGCACAGGGAGGCTGTTCGTATGGTGGTGTGAACCGCAGGATGGGCCGCCCGACGCCGGCGGGAAGCCCGGAACAGTGACCGCAGTCACCTCGTCCGGTCCCTTGGTAGCCACCGCCGACGGTCAGTTGCTCCTGCTTTCGCTGCAGGTGGATGACGGTCCCATATTGGATGGACGTGAATTCGCGGCGGCCTACGCCCTGTGCCCCGGGGATAGTCTGCTTTCCGTATGACTACATTGCCGTACTGAGGAGATGGCACAATGAACGTACTGATTACCGGCGGAGCCGGGTTTGTCGGATCACACTTGTGTGACGCATTCATTGCACGGGGTGACCACGTAACGTGCCTGGACACCGGCTCGACGAAAAAGGTGGAGCACCTGTTGGATCATGGCGGCTTCCGCTACGTGCATGACAGCGTACTGAACTCCGAGATGGTTGACACCCTCGTCGGCAAGAGCGATCTGGTCTACCACCTGGGTGCGGTGGTCGGAGTGGAGCACTATGTGGCCGATCCATACAGTGTATTGAACGTCAACGTGAACGGGACCCAGGAGGTGCTCCGTGCGGCGTACCGGCACGAGAAGAAGGTCGTGTTCAGCTCGACCTCCGAGGTCTATGGGCGCAATCCCAAGATCCCCTGGTCCGAGGACGACGACCGCGTGCTCGGCTCCACCGTCATTGACCGTTGGTGCTACTCGACATCGAAGGCGGTCGGAGAGCACTTCTGCCATGCATTCGGCAAAATGGGCCTGGAGTACGTCATCACTCGCTACTTCAACTTGTATGGCCCGCGTCTGGACGCCCTGGATCACGGCCGCGTCATCACCATATTCCTCGGCCAGATACTGTCGGGCAAGCCGGTCACTGTAGTCGGCAACGGCTCGCAGACGCGGTGCTTCACCTATGTGGACGATGCCATACGTGCCACGGTCGAAGCAGGACTGAGGCCCGAAGCGGTAGGTGGAACGTTCAACATCGGCACCGACAGGGAGACCACAATCAAAGAGCTGGCTGAAACGCTGGTGCGTATCTCCGGCAACGGCGCAGAGATAGTCTATGTCCCCCAGGAAGAGATCTACGGCGATAGCTACGAGGACATCCAGAGGCGAGTGCCGGACATCTTGCGGATGCGCAGTGTGCTCGGCGTGGATCCGTCAACTCCGCTTGAGGACGGCCTCAGGGCCACCTATGAGTGGTTCAGCGCGCAGAGGAACCAGAAGAATCATAAGCCTCGCGCAATGGTTATGCTTGGGCAGTGACTATGACTAACGGGGAGCAAGTCGCACTCGGCCTGAAGATAGACGTGGATACTCTGGTCGGCTACCGGCGAGGGGTGCCCGCTCTGCTGGAGCAGCTAGCGGCGGCGGGTGTGCGCGCTACGTTCTTCTTTGCCGTGGGACCTGACCGCTCAGGCGTCGCTATCCGTCGCCTGTTTACCCAGCGTGGATTCCTTGGTAAAATGATACGGAACCGTGCACCGGCGACCTACGGTCTGCGCACAATGCTCTACGGGACGCTGCTTCCGGCTCCCCTCATAGTGGCCTCGGATCCGGAGATAGTGCGGGCGACGGCGGCCGCAGGGCACGAAGTCGGCGTACACGGCTGGGATCATGTGGGGTGGCACGACGGCGTCGGCGGCATGTCGCGGGAGTTGTTGCGCAGCCGGTTGTCCCGTGCCTTTGACACGCTAGGCGAGATTGTCGGCTACCGCCCCAGTTGTTTCGCGGCACCGGGCTGGCAGTGTTCGCTCGAATCGCTTGCGCATCATGACGATGCGGGGCTTAGATATGCCAGCGATGTGCGGGGGCGCGGCGGGCCGTTCCTGCCCCGCATAGCCGACTGTACATTCAGAACACCGCAGATACCCACCTCTCTTCCGACGCTCGATGAGATGTGGGGCGGAGAGGTCCGCGACGGCACGGAAGCGGTCGCGCGCTGGGCAAGTATGCTAAAAGCCGGTGTCAATGTCCTGACCGCCCATGCGGAGATTGAGGGCATGGCGGTTCGTGGTGCGCTTGGCGGTTTTATCGCTGTGCTACGGGATCGAGGCGCAAGTGTCGGTACGCTGGGAGAGATCATGAGCACGGCGGAAGCGGACCGGCTGCCCGTCAAGGAGATTGCCCCTGCCGCAATGCCCGGTCGCGCCGGACGTGTATGGTGTGTAGCCGACGAACCATGAAGATACTACTCGTAGAGGACGACGAACGTCTATCCCGCTTCATCGAGCGTGGCCTGACCGAGGAAGGACACACGGTCGTGCTGCGGACCGACGGCCGCGATGCCGAGGACCAGCTCTTCTTCGAGCCGTATGACGCCGTTATCCTCGACTTGATGCTTCCCGGCCAGTCGGGCATGGAGGTGCTGCGCCACATTCGGTCGGCAGGCATTCGGACACCCGTGTTGATACTAACGGCACGCGACGCTATGGAAGATAAGCTGCGCGGGCTGGAGGCCGGAGCCGACGATTACCTTACCAAGCCTTTCGCCTTTGAGGAGCTGCTTGCGCGGCTGCATGCCCTGGCGCGGCGTGCCACCGGCAGCTTTGAGGCCCCATTGCGTTGCGGCCCCATTACGGTGGATGCCACAAGACGACAAGCACTATGCAACGGACGCGAGTTGTCGCTGACCCATACTGAATTCGCCCTCTTGGAGTACCTTTGCCGCCATACCGGACAAGTCGTCAGCCGCACACGGATCGAGCAGCAAGTGTGGGGCGACGATTACGACCGCAGCAGCAACGTGGTGGCCGTATATGTCAATTACCTGCGGAAGAAGCTGGCACGTTGTGGTGTCAAGGGCATTATCGAGACGGTACGCGGCTCAGGCTATCGGTTGCGGAGTGGTGACTGATGCACCCCTTCCGCCAGGCGCGAGTCTCGCTTGCAATTCGCTACTTCTTGCTCAGCGTCGGCACGCTGGTTGTGATATCCCTCGTTATTGTCCTGATATTCAATGCCGGTGAACTGCGTGAGATTGACGGGCAGCTATTGCGTCAAGCCGCCTGGTTGAGCGAGTTCGCTGTAAACCTGCATAGCGATCACGAACTGTATGAAGAGCTGTATGAGATTTCGGTGGCCGCCCACGAACCCAGCGGCGCCATCGTTTACGATTCTGCAGGCACAATCCGCTTGCGCCACGGCATTCTCATTCGCGTTGACGTGCCGGGTGGAATGGTGCGATCTCAGCCTAGGAGCGTGCCGTTCACCTTCAGCAGTGCGGACCTGGGGCAACTGCGGGCGGTTGCCGTCTCAATGCCTCAGCCTCCCGGAGGGATGGCACTGCTGGTCAGTTCCATGGCCGGGCACAGATCGGGGATGGAACGGCTTATCTTGACGCTGGTATTGGCAGGGCTGGCCGCTGCAGTCATGGCCGCCGTGTTGGGCTGGCATTTCTCAGGTGCCGCTCTCCGACCCGCCCAAGATGCATACAAGCGCATGCAGGAGTTTCTCGCGAACGCCTCGCACGAACTGCGCACGCCCCTCTCCGCCATCGTCGGTGAAGCGGAGGTCACTCTCAGGAGACCACGCGACGCTGACGAGTACCGCCAGAGCATGCAGTTCTGCGCCACCTATGCGCAGCACATGGTGAGAGTTGTTGAGGCCGTGCTTGAGATATCGCGGGCGGACATCGGTATGCCGATACCCGATGCCGCTGTTGACCTGGGTGACATCGCAAAGCGTGAGGTCGAAAGCCTGGCGCGTCGTTTCCCTGATGGGCCTGCAGTAACCTGCCGGGTTGCTCCCGACGCCCTGGTAAGGGGTGACACGGACCTCCTGGCTAGTGTGGTGAGGAACCTCCTGGAGAACGCCGTCGAGCATACCCCCCCGACAGGTGAGGTAACAGTAACCGTCAGCGCAGTGCCGGGTGCCGGCGGCGTACAGCTCACCGTAGCGGACAACGGCGAGGGAATAGCCCCGGAGCATCTACCACACATATTCGAGCGCTTCTATCGCGCTGATAGGCCCCGTTCCCGCAGCCGTGGTGGCATCGGCCTTGGGCTGGCCATCGTAGAGGCGACAGTGGAAGCGCACGGGGGCAGCATTGACGTGGAAAGTCGGCCGGGCGTCGGGTCGGTGTTCACGGTGACATTCGGGGACGTCCCGCCGCAAAGATAGACATCCCGTGGAACCAGTCACGTTCACTGCTCTGTACCGGCCACCTCAGCATCCCCCGCCGGCGTCTGTCCAACCACTTTGCTGAATTGCTGGTAGTACAAGGTCGAGTAAAGCCCGCCTTGGCGCAGCAACTCGTCGTGCGCCCCAGCTTCGACAAGGCGTCCCTCATCAAGCACGACGATCTTGTCCGCATTGAGAATAGTGGTCAGACGGTGGGCGATGATAATGGATGTGCGGCCCTTCAGCAGGACTTCGAGGGCTTGCTGGATCAAGTACTCCGAAGTGGCGTCAAGGCTACTGGTCGCCTCGTCAAGAATGAGGATGCGGGGGTCCTTAAGCAGTGCGCGGGCGATGGCCACCCGTTGCCTCTCTCCCCCTGAAAGACGAAAGCCGCGCGCCCCAACCACCGTGTCATAGCCCTCAGGCAAACCGATGATGAACTCGTGGATATTGGCGGCTTTGGCGGCGCCAATGATGTCCGCTTCACTCGCCTCGGGTTTGGCGTAGAGGAAGTTGTCTCGGATGCTGGCGTGGAATAGGAAGGTGTCCTGAGTAACCGCTGCCATCTGCACGCGGAGGCTTTCCTGTTTCAGTGTGCGCAGGTCGTGGCCGTCCAGAATGATGCGCCCTTCGGTCGGGTCATAGAAGCGGGGTAGCAGATACGTGACCGTCGTCTTGCCCGCTCCGCTGGGGCCGACCAAGGCAACCCGTTCGCCCGGCAACGCCTCGAATGAGACGTTGCGGAGGGCAAGGCGCGGTTCGGCCGGCCCGGCCGGTTGCGGCGTATCGGTCGCATCGTGGGCGCTCTGCTCCACCTGCTGCGGCGCTGCCGGGTACGCGAAGCTCACCCCCTCGAGCCGGATGTGCCCTTTGACTGAGTGCAGCTCGATGGCGTCGGGCGCGTCCTCGACATCCGGCTTGGCGTCGAGGTACTCGAAGATGCGCTCAAACACCGCCAAAGCCCCTTGTATGTCCACATAGACATTGGCGAGTTGGCCCACCGGACGATAGAGATTCGTCAGGTATGCGACGAACGCGATGATGGTGCCCACCGACAACTGCTCGTGTATCGCCAGGTGCCCGCCATACCAGTAGATGAGCGCCGGCCCGGCGACGCTGATCACCGCCAACCACATGAACAGCCAACGCCCGGCCATCGCCTGCCTGACCGTCAGGTCCATTACCTGCCGGTTGCGCTCCACGAATGTATTGGCGTCCGCCTCCTCCTGGCCGAACAGCTTCGTGAGCATGATCCCGCCTATGTTCAGCCGCTCCTCCGTGAAGGCCACCAGGTCAGCCTGATGTTCCTGCGTTTCCTGAGACAGGCGGCGACGTGTCTTGCCGACAAGCCGAGTGGGAAGATAGAAGGCTGGCACGATGATGACGGCCAGCACCGCCAGCAGAGGCGCCATGGAGAAGATGACGATGAGCGTGGCCGTAAGTGTCAATACGTTGCTCACGATGGACACGATCGTTCCCGTCGCAACTCCCTGCACCGCTGCCACATCGTTATTCAGGCGGGAGACGATCTCCCCCGCTCGAGTGGTCGTATAAAAGCCCAGCGACTGTTCCTGAAGGCGGTGATAGAGCTGGTTGCGCAGGTCGAACATGATCCCCTGTCCGACCCTCGAGTTGAAGTAGTCCTGGAGCACGCCGATCAGGCCGCTCACAACGGTTAGGCCGACAATAGCGCCGACAAGCAGATGCAGCAAGCGGGCATCCTTGTCGGGGATGGCGTTGTCGAGTATGCCCCGCACGCACAGCGGAGGCAGCACACCAAGCCCGGAGGTGGCCGCGATGCACACGAAGATCACAATCCACTGCGGCCAATAGGGCGTGAAGTACCTCGCGACGCGACGCAAGCGGATGCGACTGAGCTTGACCGGCGGCTGGTCAGCATACTCCGTCGCCTGGCGGTAGAGGCCAAAAGTGCGGGAGAACCCGCCCAGGCTCCGCTCCGGACCCATGCCCCGCATTAGCGCAGGCCCCCTTCATCGCGGCGGGAGTCGCCGTCTGCAGCACGCGCATGATGTCGCTCTCTCATTCTGCCTGCTTCCTCTCCAGGTCGCCTTGTACTGGACCGCGTTCTCATTGCCCTTGCTCTCCCTGCTACGCCTGCAAACATCGGCTGACGACGCAAGCATTTAATACCGAATATCAAGTGCTATGAGAGCGGTTCGAATTCCTTCTTTGGTTCAGTGTCTTTGCTGACCTGAGGCCGTTTGGGGATTGACGAGGTGCCTACGCAGAGCAGGAATGCCCCCGCAGAGGGACGAAGTAGTGTTTTCTGCAGGCTGGCAGCTCGAGCCAAGTGCACACCAAGGACGTGGATGGCGGCAGGCGGCGCGGCGCTACGCACTCAAGATGGAGGCAAAGCATGTCTGATTTCTCGCAGTTGAGGATCTACTGCAACGGGGAGCTGGTACCCCTCTCAGAAGCTCGCGTCTCGATCTTCGACCATGCCCTCCTGCTAGGCGACATGGTCTTTGAGATGACCCGCTCCTATAACCATCAGCCCTTCATGCTCGATAACCACCTCGATCGCCTGCACGCTTCGCTGAAGCTGCTGGAGATAGACTGCGGCCTGACGCCGTCGCAGATGAAGCAGGCTACACTGGACACCATCGAGGCCAATTTGCCGCTCTTTGAAGAGGGGCTTGACTACTGGATAAGGCACGACGTTTCGCGCGGGCCGGTCGGCCTCTGGCATCACCTCCTCCCCAAGCCGTTGCGCCCGACGGTCATCATCAGCGTGCTGCCGGCCATCGGTCACCTCACCAGCATAGCTGATGACTACGAGAACGGCGTGCACGTGGTCATCCCCTCGCAACGGGCGATCCCCAGCCGCTACCTCGATCCTAAGGCCAAGACGCGCTCACGGCAGCACTACGAGATGGCCAACCTGCAGGCCGCGCGCATCGAAAAGGGATCATGGCCCGTGCTGTTGGACGAGCATGGTTACCTGGCCGAGGGCACCAGCTACAACGTCTTCCTGGTCAAGGATGGCACACTGTACACGCCCGAGGAACACAATATCCTGCGCGGGATCAGCCGCGCCTACGTCATCGAGATGGCCGCCAAGCTGGGCTTGCCAGTGCACGAAACGAACCTGGAGCCTTACGACTTCCTGATGGCTGACGAGGCCTTTCTGACGGCCAGTTCCTATGGCGTACTTCCGGTGGTGCAGTTCGAGGGACGGCCGGTCGGCGACGGCAAGGTCGGGCCGGTCTACCAGCGCCTGCTGCGGAAGTGGAGCGAGCAGGTGGGTGTGGACATCGTCGACCAGGCCAAGCAGATACGGACCAAGTACGGCGAATAGGAATTGGCTCACATGCGGCTATGTCTCGCTCCAGGGGGAAGGTGGCGGATCGCTGCCAGGCCTGGCTTGCTGCTGGTTGTGGGGAGTTTGTTGGCAGCCCTGACGTGTTCGTCAGCTTTCGGTTGTGCCCGTCGCATACTTCAGCCGGAGGGAGACCGTGATGGCGACAGGTTACGAATGGCGCGTGACGCTGTGCACCGGCGTCCTGGTATGGGTGACCGCGACTGCCGGGTTCGCCGCACAGAACGTAGCGATAAACGGCAACTGTGAGCAGGTGGAGAACGGCAAGCCCGTTGGCTGGGGCGCCTACTGCCAGATCGGCGAGTGGGGTTCCCTGGAGGCGGGCTATCAGGGCAGGGGCGCCTACTTCATCCCGGGTGACTATGTTGTCGAGCCGGGTGGCGCACGCAAGGGCGAGAGGTCCATGAACTGCGCCATTGTGTTGGGCAGCCCGAACGGCACCAGCGGAGCGAACGCTTACACCGCCGAGCCGCCGATGGAAGCTATCTACTACCGACGTCCCACTCCCATACGCTACAAGATCGGCTTCTGGGCAAAGAGCGAGAGTTCACAGGTGGTCGCTAGGGTGCAATGCTGGCGCGCAAACGAAGCCACCGGGGACGATCGCAGCGCCAAGGTCGAGGTGGCTCAGATTCCACGCACCGATCAGTGGACCTACTACGAGAAGACGGTGGATCTACCAGGCGACACGAGGAAATTCGCCGTGATGTTCCAAATCTGGGGTTTTGAGAATGATGGTTTGGCGCTGGGAAAGGTATGCGTGGACGAGGTGACGATTGAGCCTGTTGCCCATGTCGGTCTAACGCCGGACGATCTGCCGCGAATATCAATACCGAAAGAGCCGGTCGTGTACGATGGCAACACGCCCATCGAAGAGATCATCGAGGCGTACCGGGCCGGCGATAAGGCTGCCATTGCGAAAGTGCAGGGGGTACTCGACAGCGCCGAGAGGATGACCGCGAAGTCGGACGAGTGGTACCGCCAGTTCTTCAAGAGTTTTGAGCCAAGTGCAGTGCATACCATAACATGTCCGATACACCCCTTCAAGACGCGGGAGTATAACCCGTTCTTGTGGAGCCTCGATGAGCCGTGGAAGCTGGTATGCCAACACTGCAAGGCCGAGGGGCGCAAGTACGACTACTACCCGAATCCGGACTACCCCGATGACGGCGACGGGTGCCGTCCGACTGACGAGATCTGGCGCCAGGACCATGATGAGGCCTGGAGCAAGGCCCATCGCGGCATCCCGTGGGACCACTGGGATGGACAGACGCACGGCGAGATCGGCGGCAGCAGGGCCTGGTATTTCATGTCACACTACTACAACTACGCACTGCTCACATTGAACGGCTCGCACTGCCCGCAACTTGGTCTCGCCTACCACTATGCCACCAAGCTCTTCCCGCCAGGCAGCGAACAGTATCAGAAAGGCCTCCTTTACGCCCATAAGGCCCAGGTCATCATCCTCACCACTGCCAGAGCGCACATGGGCGATGACTATCTGGCCACCACAGAAGGCATGACCCCTGAGCAGTTCCAGAAGCGCATGGAGGACTTTTACCGCCCCTCTGAGACCGAGAAGTGGCACTATGAGAAGCTCGCAGGCTTCCGGCCTTTCAAGATATCCGATGCACGGGTTGGCGATCCGCACTGGGCCGACGTTGTGGAGAAGGATCCCTACGACTACTGGCTCTTCCAGGGCGCATGGAACCGCAGGGCGAGCTATTGCGGAAGTCTGCTGGAGGGCTTCTGTCGCGCCAGTGCTTCCTTCACAGAGGGAGACGACGACCTGCGACGCCTTGCGGAGCGTGTGCTAGTGTCACTTCCAGGCGACCGCGAGAAGGTGGCAAAGCTCGACCATCCGGTGGACCGCTATCTGAAGCGCGGCATCTTCGAAATGACGATGCAGCCTTACAGTCTGATAACCGGAGGCGACAACCTGGCTCCTGCGACACAGACTCCGCGTCTGCGCGCCGGACTGTTTCTGCATGACGACAGAATCATCGAGACCGTCGCGCTGGATATCAGCTATTTCTGGCGGAACTACTTCTCCCAGGACGGCCTTGGGCACGAGGGTTCGGCAAGCTACTCATGCTACGGCATCACCAGCGTCATGGATGCGCTCTATGGACTGAAGGGCAAGTTCAATGAGAACGCCCCGTATTTCGA
>Ga0116202_10001730_pt1 | contig 12796 bp, 20 predicted proteins | sample LakKivw325mmetaG_FD_94479 | JGI IMG/M metagenome (GOLD analysis project Ga0116202, IMG submission 94479) | Anoxic lake water microbial communities from Lake Kivu, Rwanda to study Microbial Dark Matter (Phase II) - Lake Kivu water 325m metaG | ecosystem: Environmental > Aquatic > Freshwater >...
AGATGAAAGAGGTTATTTCTGCAGGGTGGGATGATTTTTCACAGCGCCTGAGCTATGCAGATGGCTGGATTAAGCGCTTTCTAAAAGGGAAAAATTATACTTTCTTGTGCGGATGACTATAAAGCCCCGTTCCTGGTGCAGATGTGGTGAGCACCCATTGGTCTGCGCGCGGACTTCGTAAAACTTTATCTGTATCGATTTACAATACGTAAAACGGTGGTGGCAACGATGAAAACCGTGACGGTATCCTCGAAGTTTCAGGTGGTCATTCCCGAGGAAATACGCGAGAAAGCGGGCATAAAAGCGAAGCAGAAAGTGGTGGTGCTCGAAAAAGGAGGCGTGATTTACCTCATACCTCAGCGTCCACTCGATGAGCTGCAAGGTTTTCTCAAGGGCGTTCGTGCCGAAGAGCTGCGAGAAGAGGAGGAACGCTGGTGATTCTCCTCGATTCTTACGGGTGGATCGAGTATTTCGCCGACGGACCCCTCGCGGAGAGGTACGCGAGCTATGTGGAGCAGGTGAGTGCTGACACGACAGTACTGCCCACGATCGTGCTTTATGAAGTGTACAAGAAGATAAAGCGGGAACGAGGCGAGGAGAAAGCATTGGCGGCTTATGCACAATTGATGCGAGCGCGAGTAATCCCGCTGGATGCGAGCTTAGCCCTTGAAGCTGCGGACCTTAGTCTGGAGTTAGGATTGGGCATGGCGGATGCGATTGTGTATGCAACGGCAAAGCGGGAGGCTGCAACGCTTGTCACGAGCGATGAGCATTTCAGGAATTTCGCGGACGTTGCATTCATCGGAGCGGAGTAGTGTGCCGACGTTACGCAAGATAAGAGACGCATATGCCCGTACTGTTGCTCACCCATAATCCGCTTTTGCGGTGCTTTCGCAAAGAGGGGCGAACTGGCGAACGCCAGCGTTAAAAGAAGCCCGCGAACTCAATCGAATCGATCGGCCATCACACGTCATCTAAAAAACTGCAGGATGGCGCAGGGATTTTAGTCCTTGGAGACCATCACTTCGGACGCTTTGATCACCGCTTCCACCTTATCGCCGACCTTCAGCTTGAGATCTTCCGCCGCCTCCTTCGTAATCATCGAGGTGATCGTTGCGGGCTGCGAGATCTCGATTTTCACGGTCGCGGCGACCTCGCCCTTCTCGATCGCCTTCACCACACCTTTCAGTTTATTTCGGGCACTCAATGGCATGTGTTAGTTCCTCACCTCTACGTGGCTGTTGGTTTTGTGCCCATAAAAAAGGTCGTGGGCAGAGGCAGCGGAAAAAGAAGAAATGTGGGGAGAACATAGGCGTGAACGCCTCGAGGCTACGAGACGAGCGCGAGCAGCTCAGCGGTTGTGTAAATCCTCACCTCAGACTGGTTCTTGAACGCTTTCTCGTTCGACCAGATCGCGGCATTGTACGCGAGTGCCAGGGCGAAGTAATGGACATCTTTTGCGTGGGGTGCCAACGTCTCCGCCTCCGCGGCATAGCGGATGAATTCGTCAAATGGAATGAACTCGATCTCTTCTTTGATGAATCCGAACACACGGGCCAGTTCTTGGGACGATAAACTGCTTCGTTCGAGTATCTCATCAATATGCTTGCCGATCTCGAGGAACTGGAATTCCGGCGCGATAAACTCAACGCGTCTGAGGAGACTGTTGTCTAAAAAGACCTCAAAGGTTCTGCCCTTAGACAGGAGTGCAGAGAAGATCGTATTCGCATCTACGACCACGAGCACGCCCGGTCACTCACTCCTTGCGAGCGGCGCGAAATCGGCGTGCTACTGCTTCGTCAACCTCTGCGGACAATTCCACGACGTCCTGCTCAGTGAATGCACTCTTCGCGACGATGCCCCTCAACTCACGCATGCGCGCCACCTGAGCTTTGAGCAGCTTCCTCACCACTACCTGCCACTTAACATCCGGAAACTCATCCATGTCCGCCCTTAATTCTTCCGGAACCTTAACCACGAACTCGCCCATTTCGCTCACCTCTAGTACTGTTTATGCTCAGCCGATAAGTCTTTTCCTTCCCCCCAGTACACTCCGCCGTTCCTCCCGGACAGATAGCCTTCAAGATGCTCAGGAACTCCTCGACCTCCGCCTCAGGGAGTGCAGATTTCACCATGATCTCGTCTTTATGGTCCTCGACCTCGATGAGGAGGAATTCAGGGGCGATGAGCTGGAGTTGCTCACAGAAGAGCAAATCGGCGGTTTTACCCCGGGCAATAAGTGCTGAAATAAGCACGTTGGCATCCACTACCAGGAGCATCGTTCCGGATTACTTCAACTCGGGATACAGCTCTTTGTATCGTGCGTGCAAGCCTTTCGTTATCTCTGTACCCAGCTCCAGGGCGTCCTGCTCGGATAACCTGCTCCTCGCGGCGAGTGCTTTGAGACGCGCTACCTTCGTGACCTGCGCACGTATAGCGGCTCGTGCCACTTCAGACCAGTTAATGAACGGGGTGCGGTCCATCTCGCGCTTCAAATCTTCCGGTATGACCACCGTGAATTCCGCCATTGGTATTATCTATCTCCTTTCGAGTTATGGACATAAATAATTTTTATGTGAGGGGGGAAGTTTCAGGCGCGAGGGATCATAACGACCACACGCATTTACAGTACCTGCTGCTCGTTGAGCTCGTCAAGCATACCTGCCTTTACCTTCTCACCGAGCGCGCGTGCATCCTCCGCTGTCAATTTGCTCTTCGCGGCTAACGATTCGAGCACGAACCGCTGGAGATCCTTTGACTTCTGCAACTCATGCTCGAAGATCTTGAGCCTGATGAACTCGAGGATCATCGATTCCCATTCCGTGAACTCCTTGAGCTTCTCTTCAAGCTCCTCAGGAACTTGTACCCTCAACTCGCCCATTTCGCTCACCTCTGAAACCATTTATGCTCAGCCCATAAGTTCTTTTTCTTCTCCTTCGGCACAGTCCGCCGTTCCTACTGGAGAGCGCGGAAGCTACGAGACGAGCGCGAGCAGCTCAGCGGTTGAGTATATCCTCACCTCGGACTGGTTCTTGAACGCTTTCTCGTTCGACCAGATGGGGCAGTCGAGCTTCACGGCCACGGCAAATAACTCAATGTCATCAGGATCGGGCGAAATGCTCTTAGCTCCCGATAGAAACGTCCTGTATTCAGAGAGCGGGATAACCTTCACAAAGATGAACAGGTCGCCCAAGGCCTCTTCGAATTCACGGGCTGACAATTTGGATTTCGTACAGATGAGCTCTTTGTGTTCAGCCAACTCCTCAATGCAGAACGAAGGGGTAACTGGCTCGATAAGTTCGAAGTTCGCCAATAACCTCCTCGTCACGGATTCACGCTTGAAAAAGGAGAACAATACGTTCGTATCCACGACCAGTCTCATTCACACCAGCCCCAGCTGCTTGAGTTTTTCGAACCGGTCGTTCTTTACCATTCTGCCGAGGTCAATGCACTCCTCTTCCGTCAATTCACTCCCCTTGAGCAGTTCATCGAGCCGCTCGAGCATGAGATCGCGCGTCAATCGCAACTTGACGAACTCCTCGACACCCTTCGCCAGGTCAGTCATGTCCACGTTGAATCGATCCGGGATTTTGATCACGAACTCGCCCATTTCGCTCACCTCAAGTACTGTTTATGCTCAGCCGATAAGTTCTTTTCCTCCACCCTCCGTACAGTCCGCCGTCACGCCATCTAAAAACCTGCCGGCTGGCGCAGGTAGTTTAGTCCTTGAAGACCATCACTTCGGACGCCTTGATCACCGCTTCCACCGTATCGCCGACCTTCAGCTTGAGGTCTTCCGCGGCCTCCTTCGTGATCATCGAGGTGATCGTCGCAGGCTGCGTGATCTCGATCTTGACGGTCGCGGCGACCTCGCCCTTCTCGATCGCCTTGATCACACCTTTCAGTTTATTCCGGGCACTTAACGGCATTTCTCTCCCTTACCCCGTATTATTATTTATTCTGTGCTCATAGAAACCTTCCGCGGATGGCGCGCGAACAAAAACGAAACGCTTATATGTCGACATGTTTATCCTTGCATATCGATCCGCGGCCGTCGCTGATGCTCTAGGAGGTGGGAAGGACCGCCACGGATAATCTCGGGACTACGGATACCGATACCTGTGCGATGGGAAACGGGGATGCGAACGGTGACGGTGAGATCGATATCTCGGACGCTAGGTATCTCACCAGGCATATTGTTGGCATCTCGGGCTTCGAGGAACTTAAATAACACTCTGCCCTACGTGCCTTTACTAAAGGTGTCGTTTCACATGATCCCCTGTGCTCGCCGAAGAGAAGGAACGCGACACGTGAAGAAGTGCCTCGTGACCGCAAGTAGTGCCGCAGTACTCATTCTGGTCTGCACTCTCGTATTGCTCGTCGTATCGGGCACCGCCAGCGAGCTACGGGTTGAAGATATCAGCGCACCCACCGGAAGCTCGATAGTCGTACCCCTGCGGATCCACAACGCGACGAATGTCGGCGCGATCGATCTTAACTTCACCTATGTTCAATCCGTTGTAACGGTGACCCAGGTAATGACCGGAGAGTTCGCGGTGACTATTGCCAATCTGGAGAGGAGCTCCACCGGCTTTATTACGCTCGTTGCCTTTCAAGGTTCGAAGCCCGGCCTGAACGGTACGGTCCTTCTCGCCACTATCACGCTCACCGCAGTTGGGGCTGCGGGCAGCACGAGCCCATTGACCATCACGGTCAACAACTTCACCGATGCGACGCCCGAATGTAATGATATCCCATACAATGTTACCAGCGGGACGTTCATGGTTACGTCTCCTGGTGGACCTACGCCGACACCCGCGTCTGGAGGCGGTGGGGGCGGTGGCGGCAGCGTTTACTATTATACGCCACCCGTATCAACGCCGCCAGCTACGATAGCTCCGCCACCAGTGACGACTGAAGCTTCACCTCCGAGTGGTACGCCCACTGCCACAGCTACCCCTACCCTCACGCCCTCACCAGCACCCGTCCAACCCACGCCGCCCAAATCGCCGTCCGCGCTAATTAGTGATTCATGGCTGTGGGTTCCGATCGTGATTACCGTCCCGATCGTGATTACCATCGTAGGTTTCTTCGCCCTGGTGGTTATTCTGCGGAAGACACGCCGGGGCTGAGCTGCCTCGCGAGCAAGAGATTATAACACCCCGGCGAGGGTGCCCACTTCCGAATTCGGATCATCGAAAGCAAAACCGAAAAGACTTTATAGTGATTGGTACTATCACGATGATCAGATCTTTGAGGAGCTCATTGCACGCCAGTTTGACCCGCCGATAGCGGTCCTTGCGGAGAATGGCACGTACACCGTGCTCGCACCCGAGGTATTCGAGCCTCAGGGCGATAAGCTCACGATCCGGGGTGGGAGTGTGCAGCTACTGGCACTGCTCGAGCTCGGGGGGGGGGATTGATTACGCCTTCGAGTACAAGAGCGTGGCGGAGCAGCACGGACTGCGGTATCTGGAGCTGCCCGCGGAGATTGACCTCCGGTCACCGGAGCAGCGTGTACGGTACGAAGCGGTGCGGGTGAGGCTCGGCTTTCAGCGGTTCACCTCCGTGGGGATCGAACGGGTCGGCATACCGATCTATTACGGGATTACCGTTCCGAAGAACGCACCGAACCCCGACCTCGGGGTCGCGTTTATGCACTTCATGCTCAGCGAAGAGGGGCAGAACGTGCTCCGGGAGGTGCATCACCCACCGAGCCCTGCTGAGGCTGATATCTTGGAAAACGTACCTGATGAGCTGAGAGACGTGGTGGTAAACGAGATAGCGAATAGGAGGGTGTAAGGCGATGGGTGCTATGCTGAACTGGTTAGTGGAGCTGCTGAAGCGTGAGCGGATCTTTATTCTCTCGCTCCTGGCCGGGCTCGTGCTCATCGCGTTCGTGGCGATTACGCTCGCCAATATGTTCTATCAACAGGCGAAGGACATACCCGGGCTCATCGCGATCGCAATAGACCCGGTGGTGCTCAAAGCGATCGGTATAAGCCTCTCGATGGCGCTCGTCGCCACCCTCGTTGCCTTTGTCTTCGGCGTCCCCTTGGCCTATTTCCTCGCACGCAAGAACTTCCGGGGCAAGAGCATCATCGAAGGGATCGTGGATGTTCCCTTGATGATCCCGCATATCGTCGCCGGTATCGCGCTCTACGGTGTCTTCATGCGCTACGGAGTCTTCGGTGCACCGCTCCGCACGTTTGGTATCGTCGTGACGGACGCCTACATGAACTAGTAGTACTATTAGGAGATGTTACTATGAGGCTCCGCACGTTTGGTATCGTCGTGACGGACGCCTACCCGGGCATAGTGATTGCGATGCTCTTCATGTGCCTCCCCTACCTGGTTGACTCGGCCCGGGAAGGCTTCAAGGAGGTCAATCCGCGGCTGGAAAATGTCGCGCGCTCACTGGGTGCATCGCACTGGCGCACGTTCAGAGAAATTACTTTCCCGCTCGCATTTCCTTCGATCCTGAGCGGCGCAATCCTCAGCTGGGGGCGCGCGATTAGTGAGTTCTCCGCCGTGCTCGTGCTCGCGTACCATCCGATCTCCGCGCCGATTCTGATCTATGAGAAGTTCACCTCCTTCGGGCTGCGCGCATCTCGGCCCATATCCGTCTTACTCATCTCCGTCTGCCTGGTCATCTTTATCATCCTGCGGCTGCCCCGCTGGAGGAAGCGATGATCCGGGTGAAGGGGTTGTACAAGGATTGGAAGGAGTTCTCGCTCCAGGATATCAACTTGGAGGTCAAGCAGGGCGAGTTCTTCGTTATCCTTGGCCCGACGGGTGCGAGCAAGACGTTGCTCCTCGAGACCATCGCCGGCTTTTACATACCCGATCGCGGCGAGGTCTGGCTCGACGGCCACGACGTGACCCGCATTTCGCCGGAACAGCGGAAGATTGGCTTCATTTACCAGGATTATTCGCTCTTCCCGCACATGACCGTGGAGCAGAACATCCGCTTCGGCTTGAAGGCGCGAAAGTCCTCTGCACCGCAGAATAAGGAGCGTGTGCGGGAGATCATGGAATGGCTGGGCATTGCGCATCTTGCACATCGACACCCCGCGACGCTCAGCGGCGGCGAGCAGCAGAAAGTCGCGATTGCACGCGCGATAGCCATCGAGCCCTCCGTCTTGCTCCTGGACGAGCCGCTCTCCGCGCTCGACCCGCGGACGCGCGATTATCTGCGCGAGGAGCTTAAACGGGTGAAGGAGGAGCTCGGAATTACGATGCTCCATGTCACGCACGATCAGACGGAAGCGATGGTGCTCGCGGACCGCATTGCGGTAATGATGCACGGGAAAATCGTGCAGGTGGGAGCGCCCAAAGAGATCTTTCATAAGCCGCTCAACGAGGAGCTGGCTGAGTTCGTGGGCGTGGAGAATATACTCCTGGGAACCGTGCAGAGCAATGAGCAGGGGCTCGCCACGATCGATGCGAATGCCGGCGTGAGGATCTATGCCGTTTCGGGGTATCGCGAGGGCGCGGTGAAGGTCTTCGTGCGACCCGAAGACATTGTCCTCTCTGAACGTATCGGCGAGGGAAGCAGCGCCCGAAACGTGCTGCGAGGGCGTATCGTGGAGCTGCAGGACATGGGCCCGTTAACCCGGATAAAGCTTGATTGTGGATTGATCGCGCTCATTACCACACAATCCCGTGAGGTGCTGGGCCTGAAGCGGGGAACCGAGGTCTACGCTACATTCAAGGCGACAGCCGTGCACGTGGTCCGCGGCTAATCCAAAGATTCGCCCGAGCTCACGAGAGATGGTGTTGTTACTCCGCAACCTTGCGCTTCAACTCACGCACCAGCTCGGCACGCACCCGTGCGGCTCGATCGCCACCACAGACCATACCCCGTACCCCGAGGATATCTGGATTGATTCGCTTGATCGCTGGCAGATCCGCAAAGGTGAGCGCGCCAGCCACCGCGGTCATGAGTCCGAGCGCTCGCGATTCTGAGACGAAGGTTCTCAAGTCATCCTCGCTGAGGAACTCCAGGGTCGACCGGCAGTCCTTGATGCCCGTGTCCACCATCGCGACATCGATATCCACTTCAGGCCCGATCTGCGCAATCTCGAAAGGCGAGATCGAATTGATCCGTTGATAATCAGAATAAAAGGCACAGACTACTCTCTTCGCGGGATCAACGCCTTTCACCGCTTTCGACACGGCGGTCAGCAGCTCGATCGCTTCCTGCCGCGTCTTGATCTTGTAGAGCCCGACCTTAATGTAATCCGCGCCGGAGACCGCAGCGCCTAACGCGGCTAACGAGGCGGTACCAGGCTTATAATCAAAATCGCCGATGGCCGCGCTCATCTCCATGCCATCTCCGCATTCCTGCTCCACGAGGTCCTTGATCGCGCGGATGACCCAGGGGAAGTTCGCGCCCAAGGAGCCCTCGGTCGGGTTCTTCACATCGATAATGTCCGCACGGCCACGAATGACCACTTTCGCCTCCTCCACGTCTTTTGGACTTACCAGCACTTTCATCGCTTCGCCACTTCTGACTTACTGATTACTTACCGTTTCCTTAATATCTTAACCTCGCGCTCGGTCCCCACGTGGACTTCCGAGACGTTCGTGAAGAGCCCGTGCTCAACGGCGCCAACCACGGTGGAGAGCGCGCGACTGAGGTTCACCGGATCGTGAATAACGCCGAAATCCGCGTCTAGGATGAGATTACCGTGCTCGGTGATGAAGTAGCCCCCGCGCCTCCCATCAAGCCGCACCACGGGCGTGCCACCAAGCTCCTGCACCTGGCGCTCCACTACCTTCGCGGCGTACGGGAGCACCTCGAGGGGCACGGGCTTGCTGAGCTGGCTCACTACTTTCTCGTCATCCACGCAGATGATGAGTCGGTTCGCGGCGTAGGAGACGATCTTCTCCCGGGTATGGGAGCCCCAGCCGCCCTTGAGCACCGAGAGCCGGGAATCCACCTGGTCTGCACCATCGATGCAGAGGTCCAGTACAGGGTGCGCCGAGAGTGTGGTGAGCGGGATACCGCACGCAATGGCGAGCTGCTCGGTACGATAGGAGGTGGAGACGCCTACCAGCTCGAGCCGCTCAGCCTGCAGCCGCTGCCCGATGAGACGGATCGCACGTTCCGCCGTCGAGCCGGTACCGAGCCCGAGCACCATACCGTTGGTAACGAGTGCGACGGCGGATGCTGCTGCACGTTCCCGTTTCAGCCCCGTTCGATCCTCGCCCATAAATAAGCTCTCAGAGGAAGTAGTACCTGCTTCTATAAGTAGCTTGTGGAGTTCCCGGCGCTCTCCCGAAACCTCTTAAGGGTTCCACGCCAACCTCTCATTGACAGCGTTCATGCGGCACATCAACAGCGAGGAATGGACCGAGAAATACCGGCCAAAGCGGTTGAGCAACATCGTGGGGAACGAGAAGGCGATTGAGGAGTTACGTGCGTGGGCTGACGAGCTGGCCAAGCCGAAGTCGAAGAAAGCCGCGCTCCTCCACGGCCCCGCGGGCTGCGGGAAAACCTCCGCGGCCTACGCGCTCGCTTCAGAACGGGGCTGGGAGGTGATCGAGCTGAATGCCTCGGACCAGCGGAACGAGGGCGTGATCCGGAGTATCGTTGGTCCTGCCTCGAGCAGCACGACCTTCTCACAGCAAACACGATTGATCATTCTGGACGAAGCGGACAACCTCCACGGCTCGGAGGACCGCGGGGGGACGAAGGCGATCACGGAGATCGTGAAGCAGAGCACGCAGCCGATCATCCTCACGGCGAACGATAAATACAAGGTCGGCGGTGGGCTGACCCGGAACTGCCGGGTGATCACCTTCGAGCGGATCAAAGCAGGGATGGTCTTTCGCGCGCTGCGCCGGATCAGTGAAGAGCAGCGGCTCGCGATTGAGAATAACGCGCTGATTGCGCTCGCAAAGAACGCGCATGGTGATTTGCGGTCCGCGATCAACGACTTACAGGCGCTCGCGATGACCGCGCAGACCCGTGACCGGATCTCAGCAGAGGAGATCGTGACGGGCGGGCGCGATCGGGAGGAAGATATCTTCGGTGTCCTGAAGCTCATCTTCAGCACCGAGGGGCGCGAGTTACAGGAGGTGCTTGCCGCGCTCTACAGCCTTGATAAGACGCCTGAAGAGAGCATCCAGTGGGTCTATAAGAATTTCACGTACAACTATGACGACGCGCGCTTCTTGCACGGGCTGGAGTACCTGAGCCGTGCGGACCTCTTCCTGGCCCGGGTGCGGCTGCGGGAGAATTACAAGTTCTGGCGCTACGCGTCAAGTTTAATGGCTGGCAGCATGCTCTCGGCACAGGTCATGAAGACCTGCCGCGGGCCTGACTGGAACCCGCCGGGGCCACGGTATTTCAAATCGCCGTGGCAGCGCGCTCGACTGCCCGATGAAGCGGAGCGGGCGTCAGGCCCGATGGATGAGGAGATCGCGGCGAAGATAGCTCGGTATGTCAAGGTGCCGCAGAGTCGTGCGCTCTCTTTCATCCTCCCGTTCCTGCCGATCTTCTTCGAGGAGGACCGAAAAGCCGCGGAGATCACCGCGGCGCTGCGGCTGGACGTCACGGAGATAGCCGCGCTGGTGCGCGAGGGTGAGACGGAGCGCGCAGAACGGATTTACCAGGCTGCACGGGCCGTCATGGCACGGAAAGTGGCGGAACGTCATGGAGAAGCACCTCAGGTGGTTATGGCCGCTGGTAAAGATGAGAAGCGCATAAAGAAACGAGAGGTTGAGCTGGTAGACGAAGTTGGCAAGGAAGAGGATAAGGAAGTAAAGAACCAACGGACGCTGACTGATTTCTTTTAATTGGTCGCTCAATAACAACTACATGGAGGATTGGAATAACGTATGGGCGCCGCTCAATCACCGTTTACCAAACGGCAGATAGTATGGTTCAGCTGGTTCAGCTTCATGATAACCTGCAGCTACCTCATACCCTATACCGTTTTAACTCATGTTGCTACCATGTACGGTGCATACCTATGTTGGGTTGTGGTAACGCTCGCGGTTATACTCTCTGCTAGTGTACTCACGGTGCCGTGGAGGGATTGAGATGATCGAGCCGGTGTACCTGTATATGGCGGTAAGCCTCTTCTTCCTCTGCATGTTTCTGATCGCCCACTACGGGCATGTTAAAACCGGCAAAGGCGTGGAGGAGTATTACATTGCAGGCAGGAAAATTGGGGGGTTAGTCTCGGCGTTAACCTACAGCGCGACAACCTATAGCGCCTTTATGATGGTGGGTCTCGTCGGATACACCTGGGCTGGAGGCGTAGGCGCACTTGGCTTCGAGTTAACCTACCTCATGGGTACCGCACTCCTCCTCGTCATCTTTGCTCCTCGGTTCCTGCTCGCGGGAAGACGGTGGGGGTACGTAACGCCGACCGAGCTGCTCAGCCGCAGATACGAGAACAGAGCGGTGGGTGTGATCGCAACCCTGCTCTGCTTGGCCTTCCTGATTCCCTACGTCTCGGTGCAAGCCACCGGCTCAGCCTACCTGATGAGCACGCTGACAGGCGGCGGGATACCCTATCAAACCGGCCTGCTCTTCACCGGCGTCGTCATTGCAGTTCTCGCATGGTGGGGCGGCATGCGAGGCGTTGCATGGTCTGATGCGGCACAGGCACTCGTCATGGTGGTCACCTCGACTGCGCTACTCGTCTTCCTTGTCCACCAGCTATGTGGTGGCTGGGGGGCGCTCTTCACGACGCTGGAGAGCGAATATCCGGCGCTGCTAACCACGCCAGGACCGAATGCCTACTTCAAATTCCCCAAGTTCCTGGGTCTCACCCTGCCGTGGTTCTTCTTCGCCCTCACGAACCCCCAGGTATCCCAGCGGCTCTTTATCCCCAAATCGGTGGGCGCCGCCCGGACCATGATCTGGGGGTTCCTCATTTTCGGGTTCATCTACACGGTGATCTGCACCCTCTTCGGCCTGATGGCGCACGTGCTCTACCCGGCTTTGACCGCGCCCGACACGGTAATGCCCACACTGCTCGCGGAGAAGGCGCCCACCATCGCCGCTGGGCTCATCTCCCTCGGCATACTCGCTGCCGCAGTTACCACCGCAAACTCGATCATACTCACGCTGGGCTCAATGGTTGCCCGGGACATTTACAAGGCGGTAGGAGGGCGAACGGCCGCCGAGCAGAAGGAGATGCTGGTAGGCCGGATCATCATCCTGGTGATGGCTGCCGCGCTCATCGCCTTCTCCTGGCGACCGGTCGGGCTCATCGTCGAGCTCTCGGTTCTGTCGTCCGCGGGACTCCTGGCACTGGCGCCGTCACTCATCGGCGCGTTCTTCTGGCGGAAAGCAACCGCTTCGGGCGCACTCGCCAGTATGATCACCGGTGGACTCGTGACCGCCGCTCTTTACTTCGGGCACATCTATCCGCTGGGGCAGTGGCCGGGCATATGGGGCTTCGTCTGTACAAGCGTCACCTTCATCGTGGTCAGCTTGGGGACCCAAGCGCCTGCACACGCTGGTGAGTTCTTCGACGCGCTCGACGACGAGTTGCGTGAGAAGAACATCATTAGAGCTTAGAGTCGAATTGCCCTAATGATTCCGTCGGCGAGGATCGCGATGCCGCAGAATTACCAGACGTTCCGCGCGCAGCAATGCAGGTTACGGAGAGTGCCGATCCGGCTCACGACTCGACCACCCGTACATATTCCGGTAGCCGCACTCATTCCGGTAAAAGCTTTTATATCAGATAACCTTACTCTTCTATGGTGCTGCTGCGGTGATCGCTGAGGGCATCGTTGGCAAGAAAGGAGAGCTTTTCCCACCGAAGGA
>Ga0116202_10001731_pt1 | contig 12795 bp, 13 predicted proteins | sample LakKivw325mmetaG_FD_94479 | JGI IMG/M metagenome (GOLD analysis project Ga0116202, IMG submission 94479) | Anoxic lake water microbial communities from Lake Kivu, Rwanda to study Microbial Dark Matter (Phase II) - Lake Kivu water 325m metaG | ecosystem: Environmental > Aquatic > Freshwater >...
ACGCATGGGGACTACCGGATCGCCTCGGCCCCGGTGCGGCATGAGATCGGCGCGTTCGACCGCGCGGCATCCTCCGCGTCGTTTCCCGCGCGGGGCGGGGAGGTCTCCGCGCATCCCGCGCTGGTGCCGATGGGCACCGCAAGCGTCGGCCGAGTCGAACTGGCGCTGTCGCCAGAGGCCGGCACGACTTGGAAGGCCGTGTCCAACAGCCCCTGGCTGAGCTGCTCGCCGACATCCGGGGGCATCGCGGCTTCCGGAGGCCGCATCGCCATCGAGCTGAAGGCGAATGGCGCGAAAGCCGGAGACGGATTTCATCGCGGCGCCATGACGTTCCGCACGGATCGGGGACATTTGAGGTCGGTGTTCGTCACGGCGACGATCCTGCCGGAGCGTCCGTGGAGTCTGCGGGTCGAGGCCGAGGCGCTGGAGTCGCGGGGCTTCGCTCTCCGGCAGTCGGCGGACGCCTCGGGCGGCGCGTATCTCGTGGCCACGAACGGCACGCCGCATCGGGGAGCCCGGGCGCGGCTCGACATCGACGTGCCCGAGGATGGCGAGTACGCCATCTGGGCGCGGACGCTCACCGAGGGGCCGCTGTGCGAGGCGAGCGACTCGTTTTTCATCCGCGTGGACGACGGCGAGCCCCGGCGCTGGGATCTCATCTGCCAGTCGCCCGCGTTTTGGATGTGGAGCCCGGCGGGCGTCTGGGACGGCCCCGACATGAATCGGCTTTCGTTGGCGAAGGGCGGGCATCGCCTCGAGATCCTCTCGCGTGAAGCGGGCGCGAGGCTGGATGCGGTTATCGTCGGAAACCATCCCGTGTTGGAACCGGACGCGGCGCGCGCCGCCGAGTAAGGGCTTGTTGACCTCGACGAATCGACTTGCTAGGATTGTCGCTGTTTCCCGGCATTTCCGCCGGGAGGAAAAGGATTGATACAGACGCGAAAAAGGTCTGCTTCCTGCCGGTGGGCATCGGCCTGCACGCGCCGCTGTCCATCGCGGCCATGCGCGCGGGAATGAACGTCTTCGTCGAGAAGCCGCTGGCGCCCACCGTGCAGGACGCGGACGCGATCATCGCCGCGTCGAAGGAGACGGGGCGTTTCGCGGCGGTCGGCTACCAGCACCTGTATCAACCCCAGATCCATGCGATGAAGCGCGCGATCGTCGACGGCCGCATCGGCCGTCTCCGCGCGGTCCGCGGCATCGGTCTCTGGCCGCGCGACCGGACGTACTACCGCCGCAACAACTGGGCGGGCCGGCTGAGCGGCCCCGCCGGATGGATTCTCGATTCGCCGGTGAACAACGCGCTGGCCCACTACATCAACCTCGTCTGCTACTTCGGCGGGGCCGCGTCGGACGCCATGGCGGACGTCGCGACGCTCGAGGCGGGACTCTATCGCGCCAATCCTGAGATCGTGAGCTTCGACACCGCGTTCCTGAAGATGAAGACGGCGGAGGGAGTCGATCTGCTCTTCGCGACGTCGCATGTACCGGAGTCCAGCCTCGATCCCGTGATCGAAGCGATCGGCGAGGCCGGCTCGATCCGCTGGACCCCGGAGGGCTATGCGGCGCAGTGGGCGGACGGCACGTCCGAAACTGTCGCGATGTCCTCGCCGGAGCAGATTCGCGACAAAATCGTCGCGGCGCTCTTGGCGCGTCTGCGCGACCCGCAGGCGCCGATCTTCTCGGCCGAGAGGGGCAGGGTGGTCACGAGCCTCGTGAACACGGCGCACGCCAGCGCGCCGATCGTGCCGGTGCCGCTGGAGCATCGTTTCTGGACGCCGTCCGAAACGGACGAAAAGGGCCGCTGCGTCTGGCGCGGCCTGCAAGGCGTGATGGATCGCGTCTTCGCGGAGATCCGCATGCCCACGGCGGAGGATTTCCCGTTCTGCCGGAACGGCGCGGTCGCGAAGCCTGCTGAGATGACTCGGTTCGAGCGGCTGTTCACGGAGTAGTTCGAAGACCTTGCTCCCACACCGATTTCGCGCCATGACCACAGACACCGAGAAACCGTGGTTCCATAAGGTCGGACTCTATTTCGTATACTTTTTCCCGTGGCGGGAGGTGAAGGCACTGAAGCGGAGAGCATCGCTTCAGACCTCGAAGGCGATGCGTAACCACGCATCTCAAGGCCGGATGTCATGGCGATGAACATGAAAAAACGTTGCGAATGGTGTGGGATCGATCCGCTGTATGTTGCCTGCCACGATGAAGAGTGGGGCGTCCCCGTTCATGATGATCGCCTGTTGTTTGAGTTCCTGGTGCTTGAAGGAGCGCAGGCGGGACTGAGCTGGCTGACCATTCTGAAGAAGCGGGAGAACTATCGGAAGGCGTTTGACGCATTTGACGGCGAGCGTGTTGCCAAGTTCACCGCGCATGACGTGACAAGGTTGCTTTCGGATCCCGGCGTCGTGCGGAATCGTCTCAAGATCGAATCGGCCATTCGGAACGCTCGTGGCGTTCTCGGCATCCAGCAGGAATGGGGCTCTTTGGATGCGTACCTCTGGCGCTATGTTGATGGCGTCCCAAAGCAGAACGTGTGGAAATCCATGTCGGAGTTGCCTGCAAGGACCCAATTGTCCGACATGATGAGCAGGGATTTGAAGAAGCGAGGCTTCAACTTCGTCGGCTCGACGATCTGCTACGCATTCATGCAAGCAATCGGCATGGTGAACGACCATACGACAGACTGTTTTCGCCACAGGGAAATCAAGATGCTGAAATCGTCTCACCAGCGCTTGTAACAAAAAACCCCGATAAATCAATGACTTACCGGGGTTTTAGTTTGGTGGCGGGAGAGGGACTCGAACCCCCGACCGATGGATTATGATTCCAGTGCTCTACCGACTGAGCTATCCCGCCTTGCTTTCTCGTGTGGGAGAATCTACCAAAGTCGCCGGGGTGGAGTCAATCCAAAAACTGCGAGGTTCGTCCTTGAAGCGGGTGGGCCTGTGTGCTAGTATCGGCTCCGACAACCACAGGAGATTCGACACATGAAGATCACACCGTTTCCCGCCCTGCGCCCGCGCAAAAACTTGGCCCACGAAATAGCATCGCTTCCGTACGACGTCATGGACACGGCGGAGGCTGTCGCGATGGCCAAGGGACTTCCGAACTCCTTCCTCCACGTCGTCCGCTCCGAGATCGACCTGCCGCCCGGCACGGATCCCCACGCCGAGGCCGTCTACCGGCAAGCCCGCGCGACACTCGACCGCATGGTCGCCGAAGGCGCTCTCGTGCGCGAGGACGCCGCCGCGATCTACCTCTACCGCCAGATCATGCATGGCCGAGCCCAGACCGCCGTCGTCGCCTGCTGCGAGATCGACGACTATGCGAACAACATCATCCTCCGCCACGAGAAGACACGCCAGGACAAGGAGGACGATCGTACGCAGCACATCCTCGCGACGAACGCCAACACCGGGCAGGTGTTCCTCACGTACCGCGAAGTCGCCGCGATCGACTGGCTCGTCGAGTCCGAATGCGCCGCCGAGCCGCTCTACGACTTCACCGCCGTCGACGGAGTCCAGCACACCGTCTGGAAGGCCGTGAGGACCGACGCTTTCGTGCAGGCCTTCCGCAACGTCCACAAGGCCTACATCGCCGACGGCCACCACCGCTCCGCGGCCTCCTTCCGCGCCGGCATGGCACGTCGCGAGGCCGCCGACGCCGGCGCCGAGCCCGATGCCGAGTACAATCGCTTCATGGCCTGCCTCTTCCCCTCCTCGCAGCTCAAGATCCTGCCTTACAACCGCTGCGTCCGGGATCTCAACGGGCTTTCGCCCGAGGCGTTTCTCCAGCGCGTCGCCGCCGTGTTCAAGGTGGAGGACGCCGCCTCCTCCGCCGTCTACCAGCCCTGCTCCTGCGCGATGTATTTGGGCGGGCGTTGGCATCGGCTGAGCTGGTCACTCCCGGAGTCCGCCCAGGCGGATCCCGTTTCGCAGCTCGACGTGAGCCGTCTGCAGGAGGATCTGCTCGCGCCCATTCTCGGCATCGGCGATCCGCGCACGGACGGCCGGATCTTCTTCGTCGGCGGCATCCGCGGGAACGACGAGCTCGTGCGTCTCGTGGATTCCGGCCAGGCGGTCGTCGCGTTCGCGATGTTCCCGACGACGCTCGAGCAGATGATGGCCATCGCCGACGCGGGGCAGACGATGCCGCCGAAGAGCACCTGGTTCGAGCCGAAGCTGCGCAGCGGCCTGCTTGTGCACACGCTGGACTAGTCCCGGAGCCCTTCTCCCGCCATGCATGCCGTCCTGATGAATTCCCTCTACGTCGGCCTCGGCGGTTTTGCGGGCAGCGTGCTGCGCTATCTCGCGGGCGTCGTCGTGGCGGGGTGCGGACTCTGGCAGCCGCTGGCCACCTTTGCGGTGAACGCGCTGGGCGCGCTGATCCTCGGCGTCGTGCTGGCGCTGGGGGCGGCGGGGCAGGGCAGCGCGGTTGCGCGGCATCTGCTGGCGATCGGCTTCTGCGGTGGCTTCACCACGTTCTCCACGTTCTCGGCCGAAGTGCTTCAACTGCTCCGAACCGAGCAGCACGCGGGCGCGATCGCCTACGCCGCCGCCAGCCTGGGCGTGAGCGTGCTCTGCGTCTGGGTCGGATGGGTTCTTGCCGAGCGATTCGTGGGACGTATCTGATATAGACCTGTTTTGTTGCAGCTGCATTCAGTTTTCATTCCCAAGGTTTCATTTTTATAGTCTTGCTAGTCATTTCCGTCACATATTCGAATATGTGAAAAGGGGTGAGTGGCGATGACGAATATTGATTTTGCTTGTCCATAGGCTCTTTCAGTGAAATAATCCAAGGCGTTTCTGTCACATATTCGAATATGTGACAAAATGAAATATGTGACTTCATGGAAGGAGTGGGAGCATGAAGAAAACGGAGAAAAGTCTGGCACCGACGCTCTGGCGGACATGCCGGGTGCTTGCCAGCCCCAACCGGCTGCGCTGCCTCAAGGCCGTGCTGAAGGCTCCGGGGCGCACGGTTGAAGACGTCGCCGCCGCTGTCGGGCTGACGGAACCCAAGACAAGCCTCGCCTTGCGCGCCTTGCAATCGCGCGGGATCGTTTCATCCAGGCGTCGGAGCCGGTGGGCCCATTACCATCCTGAGCCCGACCCCGCAGTCGCGACGGCGAAACCGTTCCTCGACGCGGCGAAGTACGCACTCGTCGACAACCGGATGCCCGAACAGGACTTCAGAAGCGCGATGCAGGCCTACACCCATCCGCGCCGCATCGCCATCGTCCGAGCCGTGGCCCACGCGGACAACCTTCAGCCGGCGGATCTCTGCGAAATGCTGCACGTCAGCCCAGAGGCGATGGGCCGCCACCTGAAGAAGCTCAAGACGCTCGGCGTCGTCCATTTGACGAAAAAATGCTGCGCGCTGGCGCCCCCCGGCTCGGATCTCGCGAAGGACCTCCTCGACATCATCCTGTCATGACCGCTCGTCGTCACATATTCGAATATGTGACAGACGGGGTTCCGCCGCCTGAGCGGGCCACCCCAAGGCTGCTCGACCCATTGGCGGACGAAATAGACCGGTCGTCGGGACGGCATCGCCCCTCCTTCGCAACGGGCTTGCGGGCGCTGAATGAGGCTTTGCGATGCGGCCACCCAGATGGGGCGCAGCCGTCCCTTTGCAGGACAAGCCCGGCAAGGCGCATCGCCTGGAAGACGACTTGCATCTGGCGGGGACTTGCGAAGCATTCGAGCCGGTTGCATCTGCGGCGTCTCGACGCGTTCAACAAGTGCCATCTCGGTTTCGCCCGAAGTCAGGTAGTCTGATGTTGCAATTCCTTGCCACGAACTCTAGGATAGGTGCTTGGTTTGGCAATCCATCAGCGTCAAACTTGAAGAAGCCTCCTTTGCATCCGTCGATCCGAAAGGCAGCCAGAATGAACGCAACATCACTGCAGGCACGAAACTCCGCCACCGCGGTCCTCTCTTGGGCTGGCTATCATCACGACCTTGCGATTCGATAGGCACTCGTGGGCGCTTGCTGCCTTGGAGCCGTTCTCAGCTCGGCAGCCGAACTGCCCGCCGCTGATTCCTGGTTGCGGGATTCGGAAGCAGGCGTCGTCGTCGTTGCGCCCTTGGCGGAGCAGTCCACTTCGACATCGAATTTCCTCGTGCTCGTCGCGCCGACGTCGTACGACGGGCTCGCGGGCGTCGGCTCGGGGATCTTTCAATTCATCAACCCCGCCGTGCCGTGGAATCCCGATGGGAACACGCTTCCGTTCGATGTGCCGAGCGCCTACGTCCGAGCCGTTCCCGATCCCGGCTCCTATCGCTTCGCGTGGCTTGCGGGCGGCGAGATCGGCGACATACAGAAGCGGATGCCGGCGACATCGGACACGCAGCTCAACGCGCTCGTCGGCCTCTCGGGCTTCAATCTCGTCTACTACCTCTTCAGCCGCGCATACCTTCCCGGAGTCGATGATTTCGGAGACATCGACGCCGATGGACTCAGCGACCGCTGGGAGTCCGACTGGTTCGGCTACGGCTCCTCCGATGACATCGGTAGCACCGCCGCCACCGATCCGAAGGCATCGACCGGCGCGGACGGCAATCCCGACGGCGACTTTCTGCCGCTCGCCTCGACCGTGGTCGTCACCAATGTCATCGAGGGCGGCTTCGTCAAGGCCTACCGCTATCCACTCTCCCAACCACTCTCCGCTGTCGGGCCTTGGACAGGCTATCTGCCTCACCTCAACCATCCCTTCAAGAACCTCGTCGAATACCGCGGCCTCGAGGAGGATCGGGGGGACGGGCGCGGATGGATCCGCCGTGCCCTGGAAAGCCCGTTGCCGACAAGCCCGCAACGCGGTAACGACCCTGCCACGAATCCTTCACTCATCGCGGACACCGACGGCGACGGCATGGACGACGGCTGGGAATACTACTTCTGGACGACCATCCTTTATGAGATCGGCGCAGAAACCCTCTGGAGGGCTCAGCCCTCCGGATTCGACTACTTCTATGGCCAGTCACCCTCCAATGACGACCCTGTAACGCAGATCGTGACGGTTGAGGAGCGCGTCGGCACTTACAATCCCAACGATCTCAGCTACTCGGGAAAACTACATGATGGCGTCGTCGTTGACTCGGTGACTATGACGGCAGGTCAATACATCTATTCGGACAATGGAGCTGGCGTCCTCGTGGGAAACACGTCGATGGCTGGCAGCGGTGCCATTGACTATTCTTCGGGGGCCTGGGCCATCACCATGATGGCCAACCCTGTTGTCTCTGGCAACATCATCGCAACGTATTCGTACGAAGTTCAATTCGTGCTGGACTACACCCCCGATCCCGGTCTTCCGCTGCTCAAGCGTGGGTTGCCTCCTCAGCGCGTCGAAGGCATCCTCCTGGAGCGGCCCTATCAGACCGGCAGGGTCGAGGAGACGCCCGTCAAACCGGGAACTTTTGCGATCGCGTTCGACACGGGCGCCGTCTTCGTCGATGACGGCCACGGCGGGCTCACCAACGACGTCTACGACATCGACGGCGCAACGGGGGCCACCAACAGCGTTGCGGCAGTCCAGGTGCTGGGCATCGATTACGAAACGGGGGCGTGGTGGGTCGCACCGCACGCCGATGTGCAGACCGGCTCGGTCTTTGCCATCGACTACGAGGTCGTTGACGGAGCCTACACAAAGGACCAGCTCCTGGCTGCCTTCGATCCCGCCTTCAGTGGCGAAGCCGAGTCGGACATCGACCAGGACGGCCTTTACGACTGGGAGGAGTTCCTTCTCGGAACCAATCCGATCCATTTCGACTCCGATGGAGACTCGATGCCCGACGGCGGCGAGATCGAATTCGGCCTCGACCCGCTCCACTGCGACATCGACTGGTCTTCGGATGTCAGGATCGCCGGCCCCGTTGCCTTCAACGAAAACGCCCTGACGACGAACCTCGTCCAGGTGGCGCTGACCTCCATCGCCACGACCGACGTGGTTTTCTCCGTCACGGGCTACATTCCCGGATACGTCGAGGGCGACGAAACCGTGACCTTCGCAGCCGGGACGGACACCGCCTGCGTGGGGGTTCTGGCCCTCAACGGCCCGACCAACTGCACGCTGGTCCTGACCCCCAGTTCAGAATCGCCCTATTGGCCAGCCTCGGTCGCGTTTCCGGTCGGGAACGTCCCGCCGTCCATCCTGTCAGCCGGCGCGAGCGCGTATGCGGTCGTGGAAGGCGGTAGCGTGACATTGCAGGGCAGTGCGGTCGATCCCTCGACCGACACGCTCGCCTATGCCTGGTCGTTCAGCGACGGATCGCCGACTCTTCTCGGGGAGTCCGTGACGAAGACCTTCGATCAAGTCGGCACGATCCGGGCGACGTTCTCCGTGACGGATCAGGACGGCGAATCGGATTGCACAAGCTTCGATGTCTACGTCGGGCAGAGCGAACCCGTCACCATCCAATTCACGGAAATCACCCCGGAGGCGATCACCTTCCGCATCCCGTCGACAGCCAAAGGCAACGACTATCAGGTCTGGACATCCACGCGGCTTGCGGCCCATGACTCGGAATGGGTTGACTGGCTTCCCATCGCGGGCTCCAACTTGGTTGCCGGGGGCCAGTTCCGGGCAATTTCATTACAAGTTCCGTCCTTCGAGGTTCCCATTGAAGTGACAGACGGCAGCAAGGGCTCCTCCTTCATTCGCGTGGACATCTCGGAAATCTTTAGCAATCATTCCAATCACTATTTTCGAATCGAGCTTCCCGCTCCCAGCCCTGGCGAATAAGCTCTTCCTGATTTCCTGTTTTCCTGATTCTGTTCCACATCTCGAACAGAAGGCTAAGCCGCTGAAGAAGAAAGCAATGAGGAAAACAGGAAAGATCTCTAGATGGAGGATGACCGGGAACGTCCAAAATCCGAAACGATATCGCGTTTCTGGCACACCCCCGCAGTTTCGGTGCTGAGGTTTTTCGTGTCGAAGACGAACACGGAATGGTAATATGAACCCGACGCGCGCACTATCCGATCTCTAATCCCGCAATTGGAGTCCATTATGACACACAATCCCACACCCACCTCTCCGCTTGATTCCGCGCAACACCTTTCCACATTCGCCGAAATCGCGGGCATGATCGACCACACGGTGCTGGCGCCGACCAGCCGGCGCGAGGTTTTCGTGGAGGCCTGCCGCTTCGCCGTCTCGAACCGGTGCGCCAGCGTTTGCATCTGCCCCTTCTTCGTCAGGGACTGCGCGGAGCTGCTGAGGGGCTCCGGCGTGAAGACATGCACGGTCATCGGCTTCCCCCACGGCACGGCCGCCACGGCCGCGAAGGTCGCGGAGGCGCAGATCGCGATGGAGGACGGCGCCGAGGAGATCGACATGGTCGTCAACATCGCCAAGGTCAAAGACGGCGATTGGGACTACGTGAAGGCCGACATCGCCGCGGTCACCGCGGCCGTCCACGCGGCGGCCTGCAAGGTGAAGGTGATCTTCGAGAACTGCTACCTCGAGCGCGAGGAGAAGATCAGACTCTGCCGGATCTGCACCGAGCTTCGCTGCGACTGGGTCAAGACGTCGACGGGGTTCGGCACGGGCGGCGCGACGATCGAGGATCTGCAGCTCATGAAGGCGAACATTGGACCGGACGTGCAGATCAAGGCCGCGGGCGGCATCCGCACCCTCGACCAGCTTCTGGAAGCCCGCGCCTCCGGCGTCACGCGCGTGGGGTGCTCGCGCTCGAAGGACGTGCTGGCCGAACTCCACGCGCGCCTCGGCGGCTGAATCAACGGCCTGCATCCGAGAGCCGACCAGGAGGTTGATCGATGAGTCGATTCAGACATCGCGCCCAATCAGGCAGGAGTTCGAAGCCCCTGACCGCGGCGGGGCTGATCCCCTCGACCTTGTTCGGCCTGGTCTTCGCCGGCTTCGCGGTCGTGATGGGCGCCATCGTCCTCAAGGATCATCGCGCCGATCAGGCGATGCTGGCTTGGGAGCCCGTGCCCTGTACGATCGTCAAGTCTGCGATCGAGACCGTCAGTGGGGGAGAGTATTCCTTTTCCGCGACGTACACGTACGAGCGCGACGGGCGCTCGTACACCGGGTGCCGGTATCGCCGCGATTCTGGTTCGTACCGCTTCGAAAAGGTTTCCGAGAAGGCTCCGCTACTCAAGCGGTATCCCGTTGGGATTGGCGTGACGTGCTACGTCGATCCGGCAAATCCGGCGGACTCGGTGCTCGTGCGCGGCGATGGTGGCTTTCCGTGGTCGATGCTGCTCTTTCTCGTCCCGTTCGTCGTCGTCGGCCTCGGCATCGTCTTCGGACCGTGGATCGCCTGGGCGCGCCGTCGGCGCGCCTCGGGCTTCGAGTCGCCCACGCGGAAAAACGAGGCCTCGATGCGCGGCGGACGGTTCATCGCGATGATCTTCGGCCTCGTATTCGCGGGGATCGGCGCGGGCGTCGGCTATGCGACGCTGCCTTCGTTGACGCAGTGGCGCGCATCTTCCGGCTGGACCGAGGTGCCCGCGGTCGTCACGGCCAGCGCCGTGCGTTCCAGTCGCGGCGACGACAGCACGACGTATCGCCCTTACATCGCCTATGCCTACACGGTCGACGGGCGGGAATACGAAGGGGATCGATACGATTTCTGGAGCGTCTCGAGCAGCGGCTACGAAAGCAAGGCCGCGATCGCGCGGGCGCATCCGATCGGCCGCGAGATCCGGGTCTATGTCGATCCCGCGAATCCCGCGCTCAGCGTGATCAAGCGTGAGGCCGGGTGGGGCGTTTTGTTTCCCACGCTCTTCCCGCTCATCTTCATGGTGGTGGGATGCTCCGTATTCGTGGCCGGAGCGCGGATGGGGCGCGATGCCGCGCCTGCAAGGGCGAACGGGTTCGCGCGCGACGAGTCGTCGCGGACGCGCGGCGAACCGATTCGCAAAGCCAGCCGCGGACGGGTTGTCGGGTCGGTGCTCTTCGCGCTGGTCTGGAACGGCATCGTCTCGGCCTTCGTCTACCAAGCATGGCGCTCGGTGGAGTCCGGGCGTCCGGAATGGGTTCTGATCGCGTTCCTGATCCCCTTCGTGATCATCGGTCTCGGGGCTCTGGTCGGCGTGGTCGCGGAGATCCTGCGGCTCTTCAATCCGAGGATCGAAATCGCATCCGAGGGCGGCGACTTGTGCCTCGACAGGCCCTTGCGTCTGCGGTATCGCTCGCACGGTTCCGTGCATCGCATCGCGCATCTGCGAATCAGTCTGCACGGCGTCGAGAAGGCGACCTATTCGCAGGGGAAGTCGCGCAGCACGTCCGAGCATGAATTCTACGGCGCGGTGCTGTTGGAGACGTCGGATCCTCGCGAGATGGTGCAAGGCCGCCTGGAGGCGGAGCTGCCGGCGGATGCGATGCACTCGTTCCAGAGCGAGAACGCCGCGATCGAATGGTGGCTGAAGGTCGAGGGAATGGTTTCGCTGTGGCCGGACATCAAAGACGAGCATCGGCTCCACGTGCAGCCGTCGGAAAGGCGTTTCGCATGAACGGCGAGATCGGCATCGTGCTGGAGAGAACGGCGTACCGCCCAGGCGAGCGCGTCGCCGGGCAGGCGGGCTGGCATCGGGACAAGCCCCCGCGGCAGGCGAGCATCCGGCTTTTCTGGCGGGTGCGAGGCGACCGGGTCGACGACGTGAAAGTCGTGGACGTGCATGATGTCGCGCAGCCCCAGGCCGCGCAGGACGTCGCGTTTGAATTCACGCTGCCCGACGAGCCCTACAGCTATCGCGGTACGCTCTTCTCCATCGAGTGGGGCGTCGAGCTGCTCGTCGGCGACAGCGGCGAGGTGGCGACATTCACGCTTGGCCCTGGTTGAGCCCGGGGCAGACCGCGGCGGAGTCCGCGTTCCGCCACGAGAAGGGGAAGTCGCGGCATTGGCGCGGCTTGGCGGCGTGGGCGGTGCATCGGCCTGCGTCGTCGAGGAGGATGCAGGCTCCGTTTGGCTTGTCCTTGAGGACGAGTTCGCGTCGGTCGGATGCGAGCGCGGCGAAGTGCGCCGTGAAGTCGAGCACGTCCAGCCCGAGGCACCGGGCGAGGGCGGTTTCCTCGCCGGGAAGCAGGTGGACGCGGCCGGGGACGCGGCAGCAGGCGCCGCATTGGCGGCAGTGGAAGTCCTGGGGGCTCGACGCGCTCATGGCGGACTTCAGACTATGGCTGGAGCAGGAGGCTCAGCAGCGCGGGGATGAGAAAGCCCAGCGAGGTGAAGAGCGCAAGCAGCAGCACCGCGTGCCAGAGGACGGTCAGCTTGTGCGCGAAGGCGTGTCGCAGGGGGATGAAGCCCAACCATTGCGTGAACTCCGCGCCGCAATTGCTGCAGCGCATGTTGCGCATGTGCCCCGGCGTCACCCGCATCCAGCGCTGGCGCATCATCCTCCAGGAGTCGTCGCAACGGCAGAAGGGACATTTCATAAGGGTCTTTCGGCGCGAAATTGAGAACGTCGCGATGCGCGTCAACGCGTCGCGATCCCGCAGTCGAGCGTGGCGAAGAGGTCGTCGAGCGTTTCTCCGCGTCGGATGAGCTGCGGAACTCCGTCGGCGCGGATGAGCCACTCCGGGGAGCGGAGCTTCCCGTTGTAGTTGAAGCCCATGGCATGGCCGTGGGCGCCGGTGTCGTGGATGACGACACGGTCGCCGGGTTCGAGGCGTGGCAGCATCCGGTCGATGGCGAACTTGTCGTTGTTCTCGCACAGCGAGCCGGTGACGTCGTACAGGGTGTCGCAGGGGGCGTTCTCCTTGCCGACGACGGAGATGTGGTGGTACGCGCCGTAGAGCGCAGGCCGCATCAGGTTGGC
>Ga0116202_10001732_pt1 | contig 12789 bp, 11 predicted proteins | sample LakKivw325mmetaG_FD_94479 | JGI IMG/M metagenome (GOLD analysis project Ga0116202, IMG submission 94479) | Anoxic lake water microbial communities from Lake Kivu, Rwanda to study Microbial Dark Matter (Phase II) - Lake Kivu water 325m metaG | ecosystem: Environmental > Aquatic > Freshwater >...
CATTCCGGCCGCCATGCCGCCTTACTCGCTCGGGTCCGTTGACGGTGTCGCGACCGTGCTCTCCGTGGAGGTATGACCGCCATGAGCGCTTCCGTTCCCGCAGTCCGAAACGCCGGCGTTTCGTTGCTCGAGGTGGTCCTGATCGTCGGCATCGTCGTGCTGGCCGCCGCGACGCTCCTTCCGATGTTCCGGAAGGCACAGGAGGGTGTCGTCGTCGAGAAGACGGCGCTGGAGTTGAAGTACTGCAACGACGCGGTGTTGCGCGTCCTCAAGGAGCGCAACCCCGTCACCAACCGTTCAGACATCACCTACGGCATCATCACCAACGCGCTGGCGTGCTGGGATAAACCGCCATTCGAATGGCCGAAAGAAGTCGACCTCGCCTCGTTCGACGCGACGTCGACAAACGGCCCGTCCGTGGGTGTCCGCCTCAAGTCGGGCGTGCGAATCGTGACGTCCGATGAAATCACCGTCCCGCGGTAGTCGATAAATCAGTCGACTCGCAGGACGCTGTTGAGCGTCCCGAGACCGTTCTGGGTCCAGTCTCGGTCCGGATCGGGGTCGAGAGTCCAGATGCCGTTGATCACGAACTTGTATTCGTAGATTCCCGGCGGCAGGGTCAGCGTCGTGGTGAAGACGCCGTCGCCGCGCTTGTCGACAAGTTTCTTCTCGGTCGCGTCCCATTCGTTGAAAGACCCAGAGACATAGACCGTGCTTCCGGGTTCCGCCTTGACGGACAGCACGATGCGCTTCTTGGCAACGGTCTCCTTTGGGGCTGCGCATTTGGCCTTCTTGGCAACGGCTCCTTCGTTCTTTGCATTGGCGTTCAAAGTCATGGCTGCATCTCCTTATACCGAGGTTTCTTGTACTTGTGTACTCGTCTTTGTTTAATTCGCTTGATTTTATACGATTCCGGCAGCGTTGGCAAGCATTTTTCACAATGGATTGGTGCACGGGATTGGTGCACGGTGCACGGATTGGTGCAGCTATTTCGGGTGCGATTGAACGAAGAGGAACCGCAACCGGATGCTGAAAGGGCACCGGCTTTGGCTTGAATCTCCGGGCGTTTTGGCGTATAGTGGACGATGTTCAAAACGAGAACCGGCATCGGCAACGCGTCGGCGCTGAAACGACAATCAAGAAGAGGAGCCTGGAACCATGGCACATATCATCGACAAGGAAAAATGCACCGGTTGCGAAGCCTGCGTCGGCACCTGCCCCACAGAGGCGATCGCCAAGGAAGGCGAGAAGTGCAAGATCGACCCCGACACGTGCGTCGACTGCGGAGCCTGCGCGAGCGTCTGCCCCGTGGAAGCGATCTCCGCCGGCTGATGAAATGACGCCCGCAAGGTCGTGTCGATGCGGATCGCCTACATCATCCCGGGACCTGCGGGCCCTTTTTTCGAGAAAAACAGTCAGCGCGAACAGGCGCTCGTGGCGGAGCTCCGTTGGAACGGCCATGACGTCCTGTTCGTGCCGCTTCTTTTTCCCCTGAAATCAGGTCCGCGCAACGCGACGCCCGCCGACGAGGTCCCTCTGTTCGGCGGCGCCGTGCGCGTGTACCTCAATCACATCGCCCCGGCGCTTTTCTCGCGGATGCCCGGCTGGCTCTGGCCCGTGCTGGACACCCCGGCGCTGCGCAGCTTCGCCGCCCGCCGCGTGATGGGCTCCCGCAAGCGCCTCTCCGAGTTTCTCAAGGACGCCCTCGACGGGCGCAACGGCGCCCTGCTCGCGGGCATGGAGGAGTTGTGCCGATGGCTCCGCAGCGAGCAGAATCCGGACGTGGTGCTGCTTTCCACTCCCTTTCTCCTCGGACTCGCCTCGGCGCTGCGCAGCGCGCTGCGCACGCCCATTGCCTGCGCCCTGAACTCCGAGCTGGAGGACCTCGCGATGCTCGATGGCCCGGAGGCCATCGTCCTGCTCACGAAGCTTCGGAGCGCCGTCCCCGAGGCGGACGGCTTCATCACGGTGAGCCATTTCCATTCGGAACGCGTTCAGAAGCGTCTGGGCGTGCCGGCGGGCGCGACTCGCCACGTTCATCCCGGCCTGCAGGCCAGCGCGTTCGAAGCCCAGCCACCGCCGTCCGCGCCCTGCGTCGGCATTGTCGTGCGCGGCGACCCGGCTCGATGCGGCATCGGCGTCGATGCCGCGAAGGCGGCCATCCAGCGGCGGATCGGCCCTGCCGTGCCGGTTCGCGTCGTCTGCGAGCCGAATCCCTTCCAGCCGCGCCGCGAGGCCCCCAGGGGGCTCCGGGACGCGGAGGCGCCGCCCCGGTCGGAGGACGCGCAGCAGGCGCTGCTCGGCTCGTTCAGCGCCGTCGTGTTCCTCCATCCCGATCCGCCGCCGGCGTTCGACCCGCAGGTGCTGGAGGCGCTGGCCTGCGGAACGCCCGCCGTGCTTCCCGACGCGGGCGCCAACCGCGAAATCGCGGGGCTGTCCGACGCCACCATGCTCTACGACGGCGCGGAATCGCTCGCCGCGGCCGTCGCCGCCTTCGTCGCCGCCTCGCCGTCGCGCCAGTCCGAGCTGCGGCGGCTCGCCCGCAGCGGCGTCGAGCACTGCTTCTCCATGCCCCGCATGGCGCAGGACACGGCGGAGGCGCTGCAGGCGATCGTCGCCCGCAACACCCGCCCGCTGGAGCCCTGGCCGGCCCGGCAGGAGACCGTCCCGCAAGCCCGTTCCACCTGACCCCGTCGACTTCCCATGCAGAACTTCGTTCATTTCCATCTCCACACCACGTACTCGCTGCTCGACGGCGCCTGCCACGTGAACAAGCTCGTCAAGCGCGTCAAGCAGCTTGGCATGCCCGCCTGCGCGATCACCGACCACGGCGTGCTCTACGGTCTGAAGCATTTCTACGACGTGTGCCGCAAGGAGGGCGTCAAGCCCATCCTCGGGTGCGAGGCATACGTCGCCACCGAGCCGCACACGGAGCGCAATTCGCGCTCCGGCAACCACCTCGTGCTGCTCGCGAAGAACAAGGCGGGCTACCGAAACCTCGTGCAACTCGCCTCCATCGCCTACACCGAGGGCTTCTACTACCGACCCCGCATCGACAAGGCGCTGCTCGAGAGGCACCACGAGGGTCTCGTCGCCACCTCCGCCTGCCTCGCCGGGGAGATTCCCCGCTTCATTGCCGACGGCAATCTCCAGGAGGCCGAGGCCGCCGCGCGCTGGTACCAAAACCTCTTCGGCGAGGACTTCTATCTGGAGATCATGCTACACAAGGCCGACGAAGGCCTCGCTCCGGAGGTCGCCTCGGCGATCAACCAGGAGGTCTACGCCAGCCAGTTGCGGGTGAACGAGCAGATCCTCCGCCTCGGTGCAGACCTCGGCATCAAGGTCGTCGCGACGAACGACGTCCACTATCTCATGAAGGAGGACGCGGACGCGCACGACATCCTGCTCTGCGTCAACACGGGCAAGAAGTACAGCGACCCGGGGCGCCTGCGCTACACGCGGCAGGAGTGGCTCAAGTCGTCGGAGGAGATGGCCGCCCTCTTCCCGGAGCATCCCGAGGCGCTCGCAAACACGCTCGACCTCGCCGCGAAGATCGAGGAGTACACGCTCGAATCGAAGCCCATCATGCCGGTCTTCCCGATTCCCGCGGACTTCGCCGAAGACGCGGCGAGCGCCGAGCAGGTGGCGCTGCGGGAGACCTTCGGCAAGCAGTTCGAGACGCTGGGCGGCAACGCGCCCGGCGGCCTCGAGCGGCTGAGGCGCATCAAGTACGAGTCGGACTACCTCGAGCACCTCGCGCGCGCCGGGGCGAAGCGCCGCTGGCCCGGCGGCGTGGCGCCGGAAGTCGAGGAGCGCCTGGGCTTCGAGCTGAAGACCATCCGCAACATGGGCTTTCCCGGCTACTTCCTCATCGTGCAGGACTTCATCGCCGCCGCACGCAAGATGGGCGTCATCGTCGGCCCCGGCCGAGGTTCCGCCGCCGGGAGCGTCGTCGCCTACTGCCTGGGGATCACCAACATCGACCCCATCGCCTACGACCTGCTCTTCGAGCGCTTCCTGAATCCCGACCGCATCTCGATGCCGGACATCGACGTGGACTTCGACGACGCCGGGCGCGACCGCGTCCTCTCCTGGGTCGTGGACAAGTACGGCGCCGACCACGTCGCGCACATCATCACCTTCGGCACGATGGCGCCCAAGGTCTGCATCAAGGACGTCGCGCGCGCCCTCGACGTCGACATCCCCGAGGCGAACCGCCTCGCCGGCCTCGTCCCCGACGGCCCCAAGACCACGCTCGACGACGCGTTCAAGGCCAGCCCCGACTTGCGCAACGAACTCGAGCACGGCTCCGAGATGTCGCGCCGCATCCTCGGCATCGTGCAGAAACTCGACGGCTCCGTGCGCCAGGTCGGCGTGCACGCCTGCGGCGTCATCATCAGCCGCGATCCGCTCACCGAGACCATCCCCGTCAAACCCTCGGACAAGGACGCGCTGCTCTGCACGCAGTACGACGGTCATTTCGTGGAGCCGATCGGGCTGCTCAAGATGGACTTCCTGGGGCTCAAGACGCTGACCGTGCTCAAGGAGTGCCTGGCGAGCATCCAGGAGGCGCGCGGCGAGACGGTGGACATCGAGTCGATTCCGCTCGACGACGCCGAGACCTTCGCCGTCTTCTCGCGGGGCGACACGACGGGACTCTTCCAGTTCGAATCCGACGGGATGAAGAAGCATCTTCGCGCGCTTCAGCCCAACCGGATCGAAGATCTCGTGGCGATGAACGCGCTCTACCGGCCCGGGCCGATGCAGTACATCCCCCAGTACATCGAGCGCAAGCACGGCCGGGAGAGGGTTTCCTACGATCATCCGATGATGGAGCCGTTCCTCAAGACCACCTACGGCATCACCGTCTATCAGGAGCAGGTCATGCTGCTCTCCCGCGCGCTGGCCGGGTTCACGCGCGGCCAGTCCGACACGCTCCGCAAGGCGATGGGCAAGAAGGACGAGAAGATGATGAACGAGATGAAGCCGAAGTTCGTCGACGGTTGTCTCGCCAATGCCGAGTTCATGAAGCAATGCCGCGGCCAGGACGCGGCCCGCCAGCTCGTCGACAAGATCTGGGAGGACTGGAAGTCCTTCGCGCAGTACGCCTTCAACAAGTCGCACTCCGTCTGCTACGCCTATCTCGCCTATCAGACGGGGTACCTCAAGGCCCACTACGCGCCGGAGTACATGTGCGCGCAGATCACCTCGGAAATGGGCAACTTCGACAAGATGCCGGTCTTCATCGCCGAGGCTGTCGCGATGGGCTACCGCATCCTCCCGCCCTGCATCAACCAGTCCTCCGCCATCTTTCTTCCCGAGCGTCTCGAGGACGGCGAGTCCTTCGGCCTGCGCTACGGCCTCGCCGGCATCAAGGGCGTCGGCCTCGGCGCCGCCCAGGCCGTCGCCGCCGAGCGCAAGCGGGGAGGGCCCTATCGCAGCTTCGGCGACTTCGTCGGCCGTCTCGGCGGCGCCGTCAACAAGAAGGCGCTCGAATCGCTCATCCTCAGCGGCGCCCTCGACTGCCTCGGCCACCATCGCGCCGCACTCCTCGAGGAGCTTCCGCATGCCCTCGTGCGCGCCGACAAGGCGATGAAGGACAAGGCCTCCGGACAAGGCTCCCTCTTCGATCTCATGTCGGGCGACGACGGCGGCGGCTTCGACGAGGACGCAGTCGACGACAAGGCCGTGCCGCCCATGCCGCGGCTCGAACGCCTGCGCTTCGAGAAGGACCTTCTCGGAATCTTCCTCTCCGACCACCCGATCAGCCGCTACCAGGACGTCGCCTCGCAGTTCTGCTCCCTCGCCGAGATCAAGGGCATGCTCGACGCGCTCGAAAGCCAGCTCGCCGTCGTCCGCGCCAACAACGGCGGCGCGGCCGCCAAGGGCGACGACGAGAGGCGCCGCAAGCGCGGCCCCTCGCAGACCGCGATGTTCTGCGCCTACGTTTCCGACGTCACGGCCAAGAACGACCGCCAGAACCGGCGCTGGGTCTCCCTCAAGGTCGAGGACGCCGACACCACGCTCGAAATCCCCGTCTTCGCGCGCACCTACCAGGCGCTGCTCAACGGCGGCGACGGATCGCGCGCCGATTTCGCCAAGAACACCGTCCTCCACTTCACCGTCGAGATCGGTCCGGGCTGGACCAACGAGGCCTCCCTGACGCTCGTCGACTACATGCCCGTCGAACACGTCCCGCTTCGTCTGTCGAAGAAGGTCAGAGTCGCGCTCGAGCAGGACGAGATGACGGTCGAGACGTTCACCGCCCTCCGGGCGCTGCTGGAGCGCCACCCCGGGAAGATCCCCACGCAGATCGTCGTGAAGCACGATGGCGCGACCGAGACGTACATCGATGTCGGCCGCGACCTCTACGTCATGCCCGACACGACCTTCCTGGACGATGTCGAACATCTCCTCGGGCGCGGCCGCGTGAGCTTCCAGATGCGGGGATGAGAATGCCATGCGGGCGATCATCAGAAACACCAAGCCGCTCCAATCCCCCCAGCGTCTGCTGGCGCTGACTTTCGCCGCGGCGATCGCCATCGGCGCGGCGCTGCTCGCGACCCCGGCGGCGAATGCGGACGGAAGGTGGCGCGCCGGCATCGACGCGCTGTTCCTCTCCACCAGCGCCGTCTGCGTCACCGGCCTCGATCCCATCGGGATCGGCGCGTCCCTGAGCCGGTTCGGCCTGGGCGTCATGCTGGTGCTCGTCGAACTCGGCGGACTCGGGATCATGACCGTCGGCACGTTCTTCTTCATCGCCATGGGCCGGCGTCTCTCGCGTTCCGAGGAAGACGCCGTCATGACTTCCCTCGGCGAAGGGCGCGCCGGGAACGTCGCGGCCATCATCCGAAGCTCCTTGCTCTTCGCGTTGGCCTGGGAGGCGGCGGGGGCGGCGCTGCTTGCGCGTTCCCTGCATGCGAACTACGGGCTCTCCGGCGCCGAGGCCGTGTGGCAGGGCGCGTTCATGTCGGTGATGGCCTTCTGCAACGCCGGGTTCACGATCGCCGCCGAGAGCATGATCCCCTACGCGCATGATCCCGCGCTGCTGGGCGTGCTGCTTGTGCTGATGATCGCCGGCGGCCTCGGCTTCGTCGTGCACGCGGACCTGCTCGCACACGTCCTGCGCCGCAAACCGCGCACCTCGCGTCGGATCTCTTTGCACTCCCATCTCGTGCTCGTGGGAACCGGCGTCGTCCTCGCCGTCGGCACGGTCGCGATCCTCGCGCTCGAGTGGTCGGGCGCCTTCGACGGCTTCACCGTCCTGGACAAGGTGCTCGGCGCCCTGTTCCAGACCGTCACGTCTCGGACGACCGGCTTCGCGGCCGTGCCGACGACATCGCTGCGCACGGCCACGACGATCCTCGTCATGGGCGTCATGTTCGTCGGCGCCGCGCCGGGCTCCACCGGCGGCGGAATCAAGATCACCACCGCCGTCGTGCTCTGCGCGACGATCCGCGACATGCTTCGCAACCGCGACTGCACGGAGCTTCGGGCGAGGACGGTGCCGCGTCGCGTGGTCGTGGACGCCATCGCCATCACGCTGCTGAGCCTGGCCGTCGTGGGGTCTGCCGTCTTCGCGCTCTCGTTGACCGAAGAGGGCTTGGGCCTTGCCGCCCTGCCTCTGGTCTTCGAAGCCGTCTCCGCGTTCACGACCACGGGGCTTTCGCTCGGCGCCACGCCTCTGCTCTCCGCGGCGGGCAAGGGCTTCATCATCCTCTGCATGTTCGTCGGGCGCCTGGGCCCGGTGACGCTCGCTCTCTCTCTTTCGTCCAGGCAGGCCGGACCGGGCAGACGCTACCCGGAGGAAAACGTGATCGTAGGATAACCACCCATGAAAAAGAAAATCGGCATCGTCGGCGGCGGGCGTTTCGGCATGACCCTCGCGCAGAGCCTCGCGGCCAAGGGCGTCGATGTGATCCTCGTCGACAGCGACTGGCACGTCGTCCAATCCCTCGCGGACACCACCATCCGCGCCGTCCACGGCGACGGCAGCCAGCCCGACGTGCTCAGGGAAGCGGGGTTCGCCGATTGCGACATGGCGGTCGTGGCGATCTCCTCGTCCCTCGAGTGCAGCACCCTGGCCACCATCAACTGCAAGGATCTGGGGGTTCGCCGCGTCATCGCCAAAGCCTCCTCCGACCTCCAGGGCCGCGTGCTGACGAAAATCGGCGCCGACATCGTCGTCTATCCCGACCGCGACCGCGCCTTCCGCCTCGCCAAGCACATCATCGCCAACGCCCCGATCGACCTCTTCGAGATCGCCGAAGGCTACAGCGTGGGCGAGATTTCAGTTCCCAAGTCGCTCGTCGGCAAGACATTGATCGAAGGGAACGTGCGCCAGGTCTACGGCGTGACCGTGCTGGCGATCCGCAGGGCGACGGGCGATGGCAAGGGCCCCCGCGAGACGATCATCACCCAAGGCGTCGAGCGGCTGCAGGATGGCGACATCCTCGTCGTCTTCGGTCCTGACGAAAGCCTGGAAAAGCTCAGCCGCTGATCACCGTGAGACGACGCTTCGCCAGCACGTGCTGCACCGGCGAGACGCGCGGCGCGCCGGGGACGGCCGCGCGCTCCAGCTCGTCCACTGCGGCGAAGATTTCGCGCGCCGCCGTCTCGTAGTCCAGCCCGCACAGCTCCGCCACCAGCCGGATGCTCCGGTCCATCAGCTTCTTGTTGGACACCGCCACGTGGCTCATCCAGTTGCCCGCCACGCGGCCCATCCGCACCATCGTGCCCGTCGAGATCGTGTTGAGCGCCAGCTTCGCGGCCAGCCGCTCCATCAGGTTGAGCGGCGACGGCCGGGGCGGCACGGCCACTTGATGCGCCGCGGCGGGATCCGCCTCGCCGCCCAGCACGAGCTCGCGCCGTTCCTGATATGGCCGCGCCACCGCATCGAACGCCGTGCGCAGACGTGCGCCGACGCCGCCTACGGCCTCGCTTCCCAAAAGCACCAGCACCGCCGCGTTCCCGTTCGGGGAGAGCCGCGACGCATCCGTTTCGCAGCCGATCGCGAACTTCGCCAGCTCCGCGGGCCCGATGGCGGGAGGATTGGCGCACACCGCCTCCGCCGCGCCCATCGCGCGGTAGTCGGCGGGCGTCCACGCCAGGCACCGGGGCGGACGCAGCAGCGCAGCCTCCCAGGCCGCCGATGCTGGAAGGAGCGCGTGCTTCACAAACGCCCAGGAAGGCGGCGACGCCGTGTCGTCCGTTTTTCGGAACGGCGGGATCATGAACGTGGGCGTCCGCTCCGTGGTGTCCGTGAAGATGTCGAGGATCGCCCGGTCGGCGTAGTACGTCGCCAGCCCCTTCGTCCGGTACAGCCGCTCCTCGAATTCGATGTGCCCGGCCATCGCATCCACCGCGCCATCGGCTGTCAGCGCATCCAGCACCGCCCCGAACGCCCCCGCATAGTCGGGGAGGGCGGTCCAGCGAGTGGCGGTGGTCGACAAAGTTTGCGACAAAGCTCGCGACAAAGTTTTTCCTGAACCCTGATCCCTGGCCCCTGATTCCTCGATCAGCCGCGCCAGCGCGATCTCCAGCGCCGCGCCCGCCACGAGCTGCTCGGCCGTCGTGGCCTGCATGCGCGTGGACCCTGCCACGGCCATCGGGCCGCAGTGGAGGTCGAGGGCGGTCACGCGCGGGTTCCCAAGCACGCGGCGGCAGCGCTCGAGGCGCGCCGAGATGATCTCCGCCGGGTTGTTGAAGAGCAGGAAGACCGAAGCTCCGCGCTCCGCCGCCGCCTCGACGGTGCCGATGACGGACGACGTCTCGCCGCCTTCGGTGATGCCCACCAGCACGTCGCCGACGCCGACGCCCATGTCGGCGACTTGGCGGCGTCCGAAGACTTCGTAGTCCTCGAAGGATTCCACGGACTTGACCATTGCGTAGTCGCCGCCCGTCATGATGCTGTGCACGCGATCCTGGAGCGGCGCGAGGCGCTGGTAGATCCGGGGCTGTGCCTCGGCCAGATCCATCAGGGCGCGCCGCCACATCGCCTCAAGGAGGATGCTCAGGCGGCCGGTGGAGCCACATCCGGAGAACACCATCCGGCCGCCGCCTGCCAGCGCGCTGAAAATCGCCTCCGCCAAGGCGTGGAAGGGTGGGGACGCGAACACGCGCCGCGCCATCGGCACGATGTCGCGGTCCACGGAGAGCAGTTGCCGCACGCCCGCCGCCGTCGAGGCCGCGAAGGTGCGGTCCATGTCGCGCGTCTTCGGGTTCGACTGCTCCGTGGGCAGGAATCCCAGATGGAACTGCCGTTCGTTTTCGATGAAATGCCTCGCCCGCGCTTCGATCCCGTCCATGTGATTCTCCATTCCGTTTGTCTTTCGGAATGATCCTATCCGAATTCGATGGATGATCTCAAGTTTTTTGTCAGCGATATACGTTGACAATCTTCGGATTGCGAGCGCATAATTCGCTGCGAAAGGGAGAAAGGGCGAAATGAGTGAAAACGACCCGCACACGCTGGAGTTCGACTTCTGTCGAGATGCGCTACTTCGCTATCTGCGGGTGAAATGGTATCTTTCCTGGGTCTGCGGCCTTGCGGTCATGGGCATGATGATTGGCCTTGGAACCGTGTCCAGCCGCATCGAGGCGGGTGACTTCAAGAGCTTTCAGGAAGCATGTCTGGGTCTCGCCACCGGTGTTGTGCAAGGACTTGCTGGATCGTTTTTCCTGTCCACGGCGCTCTATTCCCTCTTCAGTCACTGGCTCGCGGCCAGGACTGCAGAAGGCCTGCGCGTCGTCGTCGAAGGTCCCTTTTTTCGGATCATCCAGAAGGGGCGTTTTCGAATGGATCGCAAGCTTCACTTTCGATCGATCATCGACTACACGACGATCGAAGGCCCGTTGATGCGCCGCTTTGGCGTCATGGCGCTTCACATGACCACGACAGGCGGCGGCAATCAGCCCGGTCTGCAAGTCGTCGGAATCCGAGATTGTCCGGTCGTCAGAGACAAGCTGGCCGAGATCGACGCCATCCGCGAAAATGGGTAGAATGCGGCGCATCATCAAAGGAGTCGCATCGTAATCGTCGTCCCAGCGGCAGCGTTGGAATTGTCGCGGAGCATGACGATGCCGTCCGCGTTACGCTCGTTCCGGATCAGCCCTTGCGCATGTTCGACGGTAGTCGTCGCTAGTGTGTTGTAGCGCAAGAGTTTGATTGCGCATTTTCGACAGCTTTTTCGACGGTAGTCGTCACTAGTATGTTGTAGCACAAGAGTTTAGTTGGCATTTTGCCCCTGAAAACAGGCCTTGCAGCCGATTTCTCCCCCGGTTTTTTGGGCTGTAAGGGGAAAATCGGGGAGTCATTCCGTTTACTTTGGCGGCCGGATTTTCGCCTTGAGATCTGTCGCATGGCGGTTGGTCGTCTGGCTGAAGGCGATCGCTGGGCGTTTAATTCGGATGCGCTGTCGAGTGGCTTCTGGTATAGTTGTCGACCATGCGGGGAATCCGTGCGTGGTGCCGGGAACGCCGCAATGGGAAGGAACTATGAACGTCGTCGCCCAGGCGAACCGGCAGGCGGTGGTCTTCGCCGGCGCGGACCTGTTTGCCCGGCGCGAAACGATCGCACGCAAGCTCCGCCGCTGCGTTCGGGACGAACCGCACATCCTCTGGCAGTTCGTGCTCGCTCCCGAGACGGAGGAACCCCTCGATCTGCTCGACGATCTCGTCGCGGAACTGCGGCGGCTGCCCGGCCACTGGCTCGACCGCCTCGTTTCTCCGCCGGGGCGGCGGCGCCTCGCGGCGCGACGGCTTTTCGTCAGGCTGCCGCGCGGCGGGGTCGGGGATCCCGGCTGGGCCGAAGAGGCTGAAGCGCTGCTCGCGGAGCACTTCCACTAAACGCATCGACACCCTCCGGATTCCAGACGCATAATCCAGCTTGGCATGGAGGTTTCATGACGACGATTCACTACGAAGGAAAACTTGCCGATCCCGCGAAGAAGAACGCCTTTCTCGACGAGATCCGCATGTTTGCGGAACGCATGTCGTTCAGGATCACCGAAATCGAGGAGCCGAACCTTTCGGGCGTGGTCTTGGGCGGGTGGGAGGGCATGGAACCGATTCCGTTCATCTTCGATTCGGAAGGCGCGTTGCATTCCTTCTTCGAAGTGCTGCTCCACGATTCAGAACCCTGCAAAATCGTCTCCGTGAAAACCCATTATGCCGGGGTGCAGGGGCACATTGGACTCTGCCGTCTCCTGCGGCGTATCCAGGTTGCGTACATGCCCGACCTCAAGGTCGCCGACGAAAGCGAATTCTGGCAGCATCAAGACGAGGCGGCGCTGAAGGCGTATTACGCGAAGCTCGATCGGTTCGCGGACGCCTTTGTCGATCATCTTCAAAATGACGTGGTTGTCCCGCCCGGCAGAGATGCCGAGGCCATGGTGCGTGAAATTGTCCAGGCGGCTGAAATGACCCGTCGCGCCGAAGGGCTCCGGGACGAATAGCCGCTTTTGATTCATCCCATTGCAGAACAAGAGTTTAGTGAGATATGCTTTCTCGCGTTTTCGACGGTAGTCGTCGCTAGTATGTTGTAGTTCAAATGCTTAGTTGGCATTTTACCCCTGAAAACTGGCCTTACAGCCGATTTCAGCCCCGGTTTTTTGGGCTGTAAGGGGAAAACCGGGAATCATTCTGTCCCCGTTGGCGGACGGATTTTCGCCTTGAGCACCGTCGCGTGGCGGTGGGTCGTCTGGTTGAAGACGGCGCCGCCAAGAAAGGCTTCGCGAGTCAGCCGCCGTCGCTTCAGCACCTCCATCGCGCCGCCTTTTCTCACCACCA
>Ga0116202_10001733_pt1 | contig 12779 bp, 9 predicted proteins | sample LakKivw325mmetaG_FD_94479 | JGI IMG/M metagenome (GOLD analysis project Ga0116202, IMG submission 94479) | Anoxic lake water microbial communities from Lake Kivu, Rwanda to study Microbial Dark Matter (Phase II) - Lake Kivu water 325m metaG | ecosystem: Environmental > Aquatic > Freshwater >...
GGCCGAGCCCGAGTCGGCCGGGCCGAAGACGACCGGCTCACCAAGCCGGTACGTGCCGCCGCGGATCAGCACCGTCACGGGCCCCGCCAGTTTCCCGTCGCGCTTCAGGGCGCGCACGGCATCGCGGGCGCCGGCCAGGGTCGCCAGCGGCCCGTCATCACCCTTCGGCGCCTCGATCCGTCCCGACCAGGCGTCGTTGCCGTTGGCGGCCACATACAGGACCGTGGCGGGCTCTTGCGCAGCGGCACCGGCGGCGACGACAAGCAGGGTCACAACGATGAGGTCGCGGACTCTGTGCATGACGATGGGTCCCCCTTCCGCTTGTTGACCGGCCCTCCATCAGCCCCACTGGAAGCATGGTACCACAGTCCGAGCGGGCCTCGCAGGCGCCCCGCGCCCGGAGCCTATCTCGCGGCCGGCTTCCCCCACGTGGGCGCGTTCTTGAAGTACCAGTCCGCCAGGATCGGGTACAGCGGCTTGCCCTCTCGGTTCCGGTTGCCTCGATACACCACGTGGCCGGCCTGCACCGCCTCCTCCCACAGGGCGAGAGGGAAGAAGAGCAGCGACTGGGCGAAGGGCTCCTGCGGGATGTACGCCCCGTCACCGTAGTCCGGCAGGTCGAGCACGTTGTCCTCGAACCTCAGGTCGTGGTAGGTGGCGCGGAGGATCTGGACCTTGATGCCCAGGGGACACACCCTCGTGCCCTGGGCGTTGGTGTAGGCGCGACCGGAGATGGTGTTCTCCCTGATGTGAAGCCCGTTCATGCGGATCAGGGCGGGCATCTCGCCGCCGAAGAGATTCACGCCGCAGGTCCCCCACGGCGCGTGCTCGTCCGACCCCAGCACGATCTCGTTGTGGGCGAAGACCACACCCTCGTGCCGCGGGCACTGCACCGGCTGGCCATCCGCGCTCTGCAGCAGCAGCGTCAGCCCGGAGGTCACGCCCAGGAACTTGTTGTCCACGATGGTCGTATCGCGGTTCCACCAGCTCATCGTGAACACGGCCGAGCCCTCGAAGTTCGCCACGCGATTGCCGCGCACCGTGAGGCCGATGCAGTCACCGTAGGTGATGCCGTTCAGCGGGCTCTTCTGAGTCTCGGGGTCGTAGACCTCGTCGTGGATAACGCAGTTCTCCACCAGCCCGCCGTACGACGGCCACCAGTTGCTCTCGTTCTCGCCGTCGTTGGCCGTGTCGAAGTCCGGGTCGCTGCCTCGCGGCAGAATCCACCCGAAGTTCTGGAAGTTGTCGGCCCCCCCGACTGCGATGTGCGTGATCTCGGCCACGTTCCCGTCGAGCGTGCCGTTATGGCCGGGTGCCGTGAAGTCCAAGTCGCGCAGCACCGCCGCGCGCCGGCAGCTCGTGCTGTCCTTGTACACCAGGCCCTGGTGAACCACGAAGCACTCCCGGGAGCTTCCCGTCTCCGGGTGGCGTCCCGTGCCGTAGCCCCGAAAGCTCACGCGCTCCACCAGCCCTCCGCCGCCACGAAGGCCGATCGCGTGGACCGTTGTCTCCTTGTTCTGGCCGTCGAAGTTGCAGTTGATCGTCAGGTCGCTGATGACCACGTACTCGGCGCTCTCGTGGAAAGCGCGGTTGGCCAGCACGCTGAAGTAGTTGTTGCCCGGGCTGTCGCCGTGAGGATTGGTGCCGTCCAGCAGCCTGATCGTCGTCCGCTCGCGCCCCGAGCCGATGATGCGGTAGTAGGGCCCCAGGTCCACGGCGTGATAGGTGGCGTTGGGGTTGTAGCTCGTCGGTGTGCCGCGCACGCCGTAGGTCCTGGCCCGAAGCTTCACGCGCCCGTAGGCGGCCAGGCACTTGTTGATCGCTTCCTGGTCCGCGTGGGGCTCGGTGGTATCGCCGTCGCCATAGGCGCCGAACCACTCGGCGCAGCACTCACCCTCAGGGTCCACGACGCGGACCAGGCGGCCGGGCGCCTTCGTCAGCTCGAGCACGGACCCACCGTCGGCCGGAAGCTGGCTCTCCGGGTCGTAGCGGAAGATCCCGCCGCCGCCGTCGTCGGCCTGGCGGTAGCCCTTGACGGCAATCTGCTCGCCCTTCGTCAAGCCCGTCGCCGCGCAGGCGTCGGCGATGGTCTCGAAGGCGCGAAGGTTGGCCTGGGACTCGGCGGGGGGCGGCTGTGCCGTAGCCCGCGAGCCCAGGGCGACGGCGAGTGCCGTGACCAGTACCACGGCGAGGGGCAGGACGCGCGTGGCGGCTGCCGGTCGCGGCAGGGCAAGGGGGCCTTGGGGTCGCTGTTGTGCATCCACGCTGGGACTCGCCTCCAGGCCGCCCGCTTGAAGCCCTCGACAGCCCGCCATCCCGCGCGGGGAGGGCTTGCGGGCGATCGTGTCGCGCTGACCGTTGGTTCCAGGCGCCCGCCAACACGCAGCGCACCGGCGGCTCCCTATCCCCACGGATCAAGCGCTGGCGGCTCCTTCTCCCACGCCCCGGCCGTATCCTCCGCGGTCCGCTGACGAGCGCAGGCGCCAGGAGGGGGCCGCAGTCGAGCAAGCCGCGGTCAACGGCGCCGGGTCTCCTGCGCGGCACGTGCGCGACCCGGCCCCCACCGAGGCCCGCAGCTATGCCCCCAAAGCGCTGCGCCATCGCCGGGGCTTCCGCCGAGGACGCACTGTTTCCCTTCTGGGGGCATCAGTGCTGGCGTACCGGCGGGGAGACATGCCCACTGCGCAAAGGTGGGCAGCCGAGGCGCGAGGGGCGGAGCAAAGAGCGGGGGAACTGGCAACGGAGGCGCAGATCGCGGGCGTCCGGCGGGCGCGAAGGGAGGCCGGGGTTGTGGCAGAGGAGGCCTGGCGCGGGTCGCTCGAAGTGAAGGTCACGCTCGATGACGCGGTGGGGCGGCTACTGACTGCCCCGAAGTTCAAAGCCGACCTGGAATGGCTCATCGGGCGCTACTTGCAGGGAGCCGGTGCGGCGCCGGGGTAGGGGCCGGGCGCGGGCGTATAATGGCCCTAAGGTTGCAGCGCAACCTCGGAGGGATGGACCGTGAGAGGTCTCTGGGCATTGCGGTTCCGGGGCCTATCGCTAATCAGCCGCCGCGACGTCCTCTTCGCATTCGCCATGTTGGCGACGCTGGCCGGCGCTGCCGGGCCACTGAGGGAAGCCTTCAGCCCCCGAGACTTCTTCTGGGACTGGCGCACGGACTGCGACCGCGCACTCATACATCAAGGGCTTGAGGGGCACCCGAGGGTCGGCGATACGCTGGGCTGGTGGACGGGAACCTGGGTAGGCCAGGTACCGTTCTGGCGGCCTTTGACAAGCCTGTGCTTCTGGCTGGAGTGGAAGGTCTTCGGGTGGGAGAACCAAGAGGCCTGGATGCTTATCCACGTCGTCTCACGTCTCCTTGCGGCGGCGGTCCTGTTTGTGTTCGCTGAGGTCATAGCGGGACCGATCCTAGCGCTGTTCACAGCCGTCTTGTTCAGCCACGCAGACCCACTCGTTAGCTACTGGCGGCTGTGGTCTACCTCCGGCCTCTGTGCGCCCTGGTCGTGGAAAGACGATCCAGATGTGTGGCTGATGACGACGGCGACCGCGGCCCTCCTGTGCGCCTGGAAGGGAGCGGGGTGGCTTGCGGTGGTATTCGCGGCGATCTCTGCCTGCTTCAAAGAGACGGGTTTCGTTACCTTTCCGGCCGTGGCGGCGATAGCCTACTTGCGCCACGGCAAGCACTGCTGGCGGTGGGTCGCGGCGGCGTTGGTGCTGGCAACAGCGATGGTCCTGGTCAAGATGACTACTGTTGGGGCGGGCTACATTATGGGGTCGAACCACTCATGGCCCACGCGGGCCTGGTACGCTCTCGCGCCCTATCCCCTACGCATGCTCCTGGGTAGCTTTTCGGGGCAAGCTATCGTAGCAACAGGCTTCGCGCTGTTACTCGCCCGGCCCTCGCGGACTGTAGCAGTTGCGGCCCTTGCACTGCTCCCTGTGGCATTGGGAGTGCAGCTCTTGATACTCAAACACTACGCGGCCGATCCTGTCTCCCTCCACACAGCAGCCTTCGTCTTCTTCGACAACCTGGCCGGACCCGTAACTCCTACGACGGCGCTATGGGTATACGGGGTAGTTAGGGGGTTTGCCCCATCGGTGGTGCTGGCGGCTGCGCTCTTCACGGCCTTCGCGTGCCCGGCCGTTATCGCGCCCCAGACGCAGGTTCATGCCTTCTATACCGCCTATGCGTTCGGTGCGCTGGCGACAGCGCTCGTGTGGGGCAATGTGTTGGCGAGAAGCTCTAAGGTCTCAAGATAGCACTCCCTACTATCTAGGCCGTTGAGCGCTGCGCGCATCTCCCTGGCTGTCAGGTGTGACCATGTGATACACTAGAGTGTCTACAAAGGTTGATGCATGGCTTCTTGCCTTGATGAGCAGAAAAACAGGTTTGATGTATTGACTTTACTGCGCACTGATGGTAACATGTGGCTGTCCAGATCGAGGCGGGTGGGCCATCGGGGCCCATGACGGTACCAGCACTGCGTGGGCCGACGCGGTGGGAATCGCATGAGACGCAAGGCTCGGGGTGAGACGGCGCGCGTTGCAGTCGCGGCATCACGGGATCTGCTTACCCTCCCGTGGTCGGGCCGGTCAGGTCGTGTCTGCTTTCCCCCGTGTCGTGCTCCCACGAAGGGCGAGGTCCCCTGGCATCGGCGTTGGCTGGACGTTCGCGCCGAAGGGTGCCGTGGGCTCCCACGCCGAGGCGCGACGGGGAACACCTTCGGTGTCGCGCTATCCACGAGGAGGTGATGCCTGTGCGCGGACTGCGCAGTCCTCCGGGTCGGCGTGGGTGACGAGGGGTCGGGTGTCGAAGGGAAAGCAGCAACAGGCAGGTTGGCTAAGGGAGGCGAAAGCATGTTGCTTGCGGAGACGGTGCGCTGGTTGTGGCCGTCTTCCTGACGGTCACTATCTTCACAAGCGGGGCTGTCGCGGCCCCGGCGGCTGACGGTACCTTCGACGCGGGGGAGTGGGATAGCTATTCCTGGTTCACCGACAGCTCCGAGGGGCCGGGCACCGGGCATAACGACGATCCGCTGCCGGTGTTCAGTGGGTATGCCTACTCCGACCTGACGAACCTCTACCTCGCCTTCGACGTGACTGACAGCACGGAGAACACGAACAGGGACTTCCTCTACGTGACCTTTGACATTGGGACCCCCGGCGTGTTTGACAGCCCGGTGGACTGCCTCTACTGGGGCTCCATTCCGACGAATGCCTCGTTCTACGGCGAGGCCTACGCAACGGCCGACGACTTCCCCTGGGACCGTTCGCAGCGGTCAAGCACCTGGGGTACGGACGGCGGCGTGGTGACCGGCCGCAGCTACTTGAGCGGCCATCGGTACTACGAGATGAGCTTGCCTCTGACCTCGTTGGGCGCCAGCGTGGACGACACCATCGGCCTGAAGGTCCAGGCGCGGGCGGGGCAGTACATGAGCACGACCGATCCCCAGGTCGTCAACTTCTACCCCGACATGCCCGATGGCATCACCCCGATCCGCTCGGACACCAGGGTGGAGGTGCCGGGCAACTTCAAGTACATCATGCTCGGCGAGAAGGGGATCAGTGAGGGGCAGGGGCCGCTAGTGACCCCGGAGTTGCCGGCGGGCGCGCTCCTGCTGGTGAGCCTGATACCGGTCGCGTGGGCCGGGACCAGGCGACGGAGGGGATAGGCCCCAGAGCAGTGCTGGGCGTTGTAGCGGGCGCCTGCCCCATGCTGCGACACGGCTTGAGCTGTGCTGTGGCAAGGTTCCCGCCCCACCACCGACCCGGCTCGCGCACCGCGAGCCGGGTCGGCCTTTCGCGGTGACCAGCGTGCTCGGCGGGGATGCGCGCGAGGATGCGGCACAAGTGGCCGTGCGCCACATCGGGCGGGAAGCGGCTGCCGCTGGTCAATGCCGGGGCCTTGCTGGGCCAGACGGGCAACTGCGTCCCGCCGCACAACTGGTTCCCGGTTCGGCCCGGGTACATGGTCTACTGCGTAGGCGGGGGCGCGCTGCGCTGGCTCTGGAAGGACCTTCGCGTGGACGTGGAGGCCTGCCTCAGCTTCGTCGGCGGCGTCTACACCGAGGGCCCGCGCCCGCAGGTGCGCGTGCCTGTGATCCACGGCGGCGTGACGCTTGTTGCCCAGGGGCATGCGCGGGGCGAGGAGGTCGGCGGCATGTCCTACGCGCTGGAGCGGCCGGCCCGCGCGGCCATGCCGCGGCCCGTGACGCCGGTCCTCACCTGGTCGTCCATCCCGCGGCCCTTCGCTCCCCCTCCTGTCATGTCCTCCCGCGGGAGCGCCGAGACACAGCGCGGGCGGCGTGAACCGGCGACCGGATCGGTCGCTGTGTCCTGGACAGCTCGCGGGAGCCGCCGGCCCGCCTTCCGACACCAGGGCCAAGGAAGCGCGCTTGCGAGAACGAAGCTCCCTGGGCGTCCCGAGGGGCCAGGGTCGAGCGGACCACGGCTCCCAGGCTCCGCCGGCCTCGGTGAGCGCCGGGCGGGCGAGGGGCGACAAAGGAGGTGCGTGGGGAATGCGCATCCGGGCCCAGTCTGCTGGACGCCGCCGTCTCCGGGCTGCCCTGCTGCCCGCCTGCCTGCTCTGGGCGGTGGGCCCGGCCGCCGCGCAGGGCAGCCGCGAGCAGTGGCAGCAGCCCGATCGCGTCATGGCCGACCTTGGCCTGTGGGCCGGGCAGTACGTGGCCGACGTCGGCTGCGGGAAGGGGTACTTCACCTTCCGCCTGGCCCGTGCGGTGGGGGATAGTGGCAAGGTCTTCGCGGTGGACGTGGACGCGGAGGCGTTGGAGGCCGTGCGGCTGCAGGCTGAAGCCAAGGCTGTCGCCAAGGTCGAGATCGTGCAGTCCGAGGCGACGGACACCAGGCTGGAATCCGCGAGCGCCGACGCGGTGTTCCTGTGCGACGTTCTCCACGAAGTGCCCGCGGAGAACCGCGCCCCGCTGGTACAGGACATCGTGCGGGTGCTCAAGCCGGGCGGCTTCCTGTTCCTCCTGGACTACCGCCAGTCGCACGACGTGCCCTTCGACCCGTATGAGAAGCTGATACCGCGGGAGGACCTGGTGAAGCTGTGCGAGGATGCCGGGCTGTCCCTTGACGCGGAGTTCCACTACCTGAGGTACCAGGTGTTCCTGCGCTGGCGCAAGCCCAGCTAGCGCCCGCCGAAGCTTTGGCGCGGCCGGCGATCCAGACCGTCTCAGCCACGCGGCGCCAGGGGCTGTCAGGCCGAGCTGAGCGGACGCAGAAGGCCCAGGGCCAGAGTCAGGATGCCCAGCCCCCAGACGGCTATCTCCAGCCACATCTCACCGCTCGCGGAAAGCACGCTCACCGAGGGCACGCGGTAGGCCTTGAGCTGCTGCTTGCCCGTCTGGAAGCGCGCGTCCAGGGTGATGTCCTCCACGTGGACAGCGGTGAGCGCCTGGAAGTACTGCTCAGCGTTGCTGATTTCGTAGGCAACAGTATCGGTGGCCGTGAAGTCCGGCTGTTTGAGGACGACGGAGAGGAGGAAGACACGATGGCGGTGGACCGCGAGGGCCTTCTGGCACTTGGCGAGGTCGGCGAGGATGTCCTCGACCTCGATCTGGCGCGTGGCCCGGCGGACGTTGTTGTTGATCGTGACCCGCGTGACCCAGCCACTGGCCACGGTGTAGACCACGAGGCACGCCACAAACAGGATACCGGCCAGCCACCAGTACTTCAGCATCGCTGCTCCCTCACCTGGGTCGGCATTCGCCTCCATCGCCCGAGGAGCTTCGTGGCCCAGCCCGCATTATACCTGACCTTCGGAGGGCCGGGTACCATGCGCCCGCCCCTTTGTGCCCCGGACGTGCCGTCCACGGCGCGGACGGCGGCCGTGAACGCGCTCGGCGGACGCGCTCAGCCCTCCACGGGCGGAGCCCCCGGGGACTCGGCGTCGCGCAGAGCGGCCGCCCACGCCTCCACACCGCCCCGCGCCCGCAGGAAGACGGGGGACTCGCTGAGGTCGAGCTCACAGCGGCCCGCCGCAAGAGACCGGCTGTTGCCCATGAGGTCCACCAGCGTCGCGGCGCCCGGCAGCGTGATCCGGAGGGATGGCAGGGCCCTGTCCGTGCTCCACAGGACCGTGATGGCCTCCTCGTCCTCGACCACAAGCACGATGCCCCGGCCCGGCCTCCGCGCAGCCTCTCGCTCCACGAGCGGCTCGGCGCACTCGCTCACGGGCAGGGCGATCCGGAAGGTCGTCCCCTGTTCCGGCACGCTGCTCACCTGGATGTCGCCGCCGTGCGCTCTCACGATGCCGTGGACCACCGACAGCCCCAGGCCCGTGTTCCGCCCCACGCCTCTCGTCGTGAAGAAGGGATCGAAGATCCGCGGCAGGTGGCAGGGCTGGATGCCCTCGCCCGTGTCGCTCACGCACAGCTCCACGTACTCCCCCGGCTCCAAGTCCACATACCCGTCCGCGCCGGGCTCGGCGGACGAAAGCCTCCGCGCCGTGATCCGCAGCTCCCCGCCTTCGGGCATGGCGTCCCGCGAGTTCAGGGCCAGGTTCACCAGCACCTGGTGCACCTGGCCGGGGTCGGCTAGCACCTCCGGCAGGTCTTCGGCAACGTCCGCCAGGATCCGTACCCGCGGCGTGAGCGTCTCCCGCAGCAGACCCAGCACCCCGTCCACAACCGCGGCCAGGCTGACGCTCTCGATCACCGGCTGCCTCTCGCGGGCGAAGGCCAGTAGCTGCCGCGTGACGCCGGCGCCCCGCTCCGTCGCATCCTGGATAGCCTCCAGAGGGTGAACCTGCTCGGGCTCGGGGTGCCGCGCCAGCAGCAGGCTCGCGAAGCCCGAGATCGCCATGAGCAGATTGTTGAAGTCGTGAGCCACTCCCGCTGCGAGCAGCGCCAGGCTGTCGAGCCTCTGCAGGTGCCACACCTGCTGCTGGAGGTGCACCTGCAGGCTCAGGTCCGCTGCGCAGACCAGAGCCGTCTCGCCACAGATCGAGGACTCCTCGATCGGGGTGCAGGCCACTAGCAGCGCCCTTCTCTGCCCCTCCTCCCTCTCCACCGTCACTTCCCCACGCCAGCTCTCGGCCAGGGGCGATTCCAGCAGCCCCAGGGCCTCGACCACGCGCGGACCCGGCTCCATCGTCCCCCGCGGCAGGGGGTCTCGTGCCTCGGGCAGACCCAGCAGGCTCGCGGCCGCCGCGTTCCAGAACATCACCCGGCCCGCCTTGTCCAGGCCCACCACCGCCACCGGCAGCACCCGGATCGTGTCCGCCAGGTACTCCAGCAGCAAGCGCCGGCGCACCAGTTCCTCCTCGTACACGCAGCCGTAGATCACCAGCAGCAGCAGCACGGGAATGAGGATGGTCAGGTACCCTGCGGAGGCCGCCAGGGTATCCACGACCCCGGCAGCCCTGAGATAGGTGCCCAGACCAACCAGGACCCATACCACAGCTACAAGGATCAGACCGATCGCCGGGCGCGGGATCGCCGTCCCCCGGCTCAGCCTCGTATGGGCCGCCACCGCCAGCACGGCCACCGCCGCGCCAAACCCCAGGATATCAAGCACCAGCGTCAAGGGTGTCACCTCGCCACCGGGCCAGACCCACCATCCACCACATCGCCGCCACCTTCGCGGCCAGATTCGCGACCTGGACCAGGGCCGACCCCGCACCTGTCCCCAGAGCTGACCTGCTGCCTGCCACGACCAGGGCAGCTACCCCCGACACGAGCAGCGAGAGCACGGTGGCGGCACAGGGCACACCCAGGCCGGGGTGAGCGATAATCTGCCGCCAGCGCAGCCCAAGCAGGTAGACCAGCACCATCAGCCCGCCCAGCTGCACCAGTTCGGCGATGTCTACATACATGGCAGTCCTCCTCCCGCACAGCACGCAACCGTCACCGGCGTCCCCTTCCCATGACGGCACGCCTCGCGTGGCCCTCGCTGGGCAGACCGCTCGCCCGAGCTCCACTCCTCGGGTGCCCCACCGGCGATAGGACGAGATAGTACCAAGGCTTGGGTGATGGCACAACCGCCTGGCGCCCGCTCCCCGGGGCCGGCGACAGCGGCAGCAAGCGGGCGCGCGGTCCTTTGCTCAGCGATCCGCTCGGCCGTCGGCATGGCCCGCCCTGGTCACGCCGACTGCCACGGCGGCCGAGTGTCCGATGTCGGCAGGCGTGCCGAGGAGCACAACCACGTCCTCCCCGCGCAGCCGGAAGCTCCCGTCGGGGTTGACGATCATCTCCTCCCCACGGCGGACGGCGACCACGGTCACGCGGTAGTTCATGCGTAGGCCCAGCTCGACGAGCGTCTTCTCGGCCCACGGGGAGTCTTCCGGAAGCCTAACCGGGCGGATCTCGACCCCAGTCAGGTTCACCGCCGCGCAGGCTCCCTGCGCCGGCCGCGTAGCCGGCGCGCGGAGGGCCTCATAGCCCTCGGCTCGCAGAGACGTGGCCATCGCGCTGATCTCTTCCTCCGGCACCAGCCACGCTGCCAGCACCCGCGAGAAGATCTCCACGGAGGTCTCGAACTCCTCAGGGATCACCTCATCGGCGCCCAGCTCGTACAAGGGGGCCATCTCCGCGACGTAGCGGGTGCGCACGAGCAGATGCACGGCTGGGTTGATCTCCTTGACCGCCCGCGTGATGGCCCGCGTCGCCGCAGGGTCGTTGATCGCCACGACTACAGCGCGGGCGTCCTGCACATGCGCATGGCGCAGAACCGCCTCGCGCGTCGCGTCCCCGTAGTAGATGGGCTCGCCAAGCCGCCGCCGCTCGCGCACCGTGTCGGCGTTCATCTCCAGCACCATGTAGGGGATGCCAGCCAGCTTGGCCGCGCGGGCCACGTTCCGCCCATTGAGCCCGAAGCCCACAACGACCAGGTGGTCCCGCCAGGCCTCAGCCTCCTCGATCTCGAAGGGGTCCCGGCGGTCGGCCAGGCGCCGGACGAGGCGCAGCCGACAGACGGCCTGCGCTACTCGCACCGAGGCGGGGATCATGAAGGGCGCGGCGCTCATGGTCACAATCGAGCCCGCAAAGAACAGCTGGCTGAGATCCTCCCCGAGCAGCCCCGCATCAATCCCCTCCTTCGACAGGATGAAGGAGAACTCCCCCACCTGCGCCAGGGAGATGCCGGCAATCACGGACGTCCTCAGCGGCAACCCCAGCAGCAGTCCAGCGGCGGTGGCCGGGAGAGCCTTCAAGACCATCACCCCCACGGCCACGCCGAGCACCCACGCCAGGTTGCTTGCGAGATAGCCCAGGTCCAGCAGCATCCCCATGGAGATGAAAAAGAAGCTCGTGAAGATGTCCCGCAGCGGCAGGATCCCGCCCAGGGTGTGGTGGCTGTACTCGGACTCGGACACGGCGAGGCCGGCAAGGAAGGCCCCCAGTGCCAGGGACAAACCCACGGCGTAGGTCGCCCTCGCAGCCACGAGACACGTGATGACGATGGTCAGCAGGAAAAGCTCCCGGCTGCGCGTCCGCGCCACCTGGTACAGCACCGCGGGTACAGCCCAGCGGGCCGCCACCAGCATCAAGCCCACCACCACCACAGCCTTCGCCAGCAGCCACAGCAGGCCGGACGCGCCCGGGAAAGCTCCGCCGCCCAGCTGCGGCGTGATCAGCATCATCGGCACCACGATGATGTCCTGGAAGACCAGTATGCCCAGCAGCGCTCGCCCGTGCGGGCTGTCTACTTCCCCACGTTCCTGGAGCACTTTGAGCACGATGGCGGTGCTGCTCAGCGAGGCCAGGAAGCCCAGGAACAGGCACTGGGGCGCGGACAGGCCGGCAGCTCGTGCTAGGGCCCATACGGCCCCGATGGTGAGCCCCACCTGTACAGCGCCACCCACAACCACCAGCCGGCGGATCTCGAAGATGCGCCGCAGGGAGAACTCCACGCCGATCGTGAACAGGAGCAGGATGACGCCGATCTCCGCCAGCGCCTCCACTTCCTCCGCCGAGCCGACCAGGCCGAGGCCATCGGGACCGGCTAGGGCCCCGCTGAGCAGAAAGCCGACGATGGCCGGCACCCGTAGGCGGTTGCACACCCACACCACGCCGACAGCCAGCACCACCGTGATCAGAATGGCATCGAAAAGCGCCGTCTGCATGGGAGCAGCCGTTCCTCCTCTCGCGACTATCGGTTGCGGTCACGCCCCGCCCGGCTTCACGGCCCGCCGGCCCGCCGGCAGACCACCACCGTCTCGCTCTTCGGCGGGACCTCCGCCTGCACATCTATCACCCGGAGGGCGCCGTCATCCGAATCGAACGCCTGCAGCACTTCCCCGCCCGTCACCTCGTACCGGCCGCCCTTCATCACGAGGCGCACGCGGGCCGTCGGGAACCGCACCATCGTCTCATTGGTGATCCGCGCCGTGTTCGCCTCCGCGGTCCCGTCGTTGGCCTGGGCGAACTCGACCCGCAGGGGGGCGGGCCCGTCGTATGGGAGCCCCAGGATCGGGATACCCGCGTCCGTGCTCACGGACGGGTCCAGCCCGGTGCGCGTCATCGGGATCCAGCGGATGTTGAGGCCCCCCGGTGCGCGGAACTTCAGCGTCCCCCTCGGGAACTGAGCACTGTCCGGGTGCGGATCGTCGGTGTGCCCGTCGAACAGGATGTCCACGGCTTCGTCGCGGATCAGGTCGAGCGGAGCGAACCCCTCGTAGCACAACAGCAGCCGGCAGGTGGCCTCCGGCCGCTCGCGCAGGAGCTCCCGGGGCTCGGCCCACGACTCGTACGGGAACCCGCCGAAGGTCGCCAGACGCATCGGGCCGTCGTCGCAGGCCGTGCAGCCCCAGCCGAAGA
>Ga0116202_10001734_pt1 | contig 12778 bp, 10 predicted proteins | sample LakKivw325mmetaG_FD_94479 | JGI IMG/M metagenome (GOLD analysis project Ga0116202, IMG submission 94479) | Anoxic lake water microbial communities from Lake Kivu, Rwanda to study Microbial Dark Matter (Phase II) - Lake Kivu water 325m metaG | ecosystem: Environmental > Aquatic > Freshwater >...
CTTGTAGAATCCGACTCCGACAACAAAGCCCTTCCATCTAAGCAGCACGAACCCGTTGTCAGCCTCCGCCTCCATGTTCAGACTGCCGCCATTGATGAGCAGCTTGGCCTGCTCATCGCTCAGGTCAAGCAGATTGCGGCTCGCCTGTGCTCCCAGAACCTGCATGGCGAACGTGGTCGGCTTGAGCGAGTACGGGTAGATTCTGGCGAACCTGATGCCCCGGCGCATCGGCCTCACTTCGTCAAAGCTCATCACCTCGGGCGTGCCCACAAACACCGTTTCCTGGTCCTCGTGCGCCGACAGCCGCTCGAACACCCCCGCCGGGATCCCGAACCGCTCGCTCAGCTCTCGCACCCGGCGGTTCACGCCGGTCTCCGTATCCGCGCCAGAAAGAACGGCTCAGTGTCGTTGTCCTGAGGCAGTATTCTGCGACACCGCTCCACTGCGTCAGGGAAACTCTCTCCGCCCCATCCGCGCAGACCGGGGCGCATGGTGAGGCCCGGTAGCTCGGCCACACACACTTCCGCCTCGGGCTGCCGGTCCAGGAGGTGTGCCACAATTGACTCATCCTCCTCAGGCGCAACGGTGCAGGTCGAGTAGACCATCACGCCGCCCGGCTTCAACGCGTGGTACCCTGCCAGGATCAGGCGCTTTTGAACCGAAGGAAAGCGTTCGATGGCTGCAACCGACCAGTGGTCGAGCGCCTGCGCTGACTTACGTATAGTCCCTTCCGAAGAGCAAGGCGCGTCCACGAGCACACGGTCGCACTTACCTTCGAGCGCCCTTCCCAGGCTGGTCCCATCCATGCGGCAGACTGCCACGTTCAGGCACCCGGCGCGGTCGATGTTACCGATAAGGCCGCGCACGCGGGTCGGAGATGGGTCGTTCGAGATGATGATACCCGTGTTTTCCATCATGGCCGACATCTCGGTTGTCTTGGAGCCGGGTGCTGCGGCGATGTCCAGCACGCACTCGCCCGGTTCCGGCTGCAGGACGAGCGGCGGCGCCATCGAGGCCGCTTCCTGCACATAGATGAGCCCGATGAAGTGCTCGATGCGCTTGCCCAGGCTGGGAAAATGGGGGCTTTCCCGCGCGTCCTCGCGCTCCGAGGGGCCGACCCCATTTTCCGCCAGGCTGAACCCCAACTCGAACCACGGCAGGGGCTCGGGCTTCAGGTCGGCCATTAACTCCAGCACCTGCTTCCGCGTCGCCTTGTGCGTGTTCACGCGAAACGTCCGCCTGAGCGGACGCTGCATGGCCTCGAGGAACGCGTCGAAGTCCGGTATTAACTGCGAGTACCGCTCGACAAACTCCTTCGGGAACCTGCGCCCCAACATCGCCAAGCCTCAAGCCCCGAGCTTCAAGCTGCAGGCACCGACCATTTGGTCATTCGAGCTTGATTCGTCATTAGGTATTCATCATTCGTCATTGGCATGCGTGACCGCTCTCGACCAACTGTCCAGCCTTCTCAGCGCGTCCAGCTTGTCCTTGTTGCCGAGCTTCGCCTCGCGGATTCCCTTTTCGAGGAACGCGACCGAGCGGTCGTACGCATTTCTGTCCACCGGATACGGCCAGCCATCCTTGCCGCCGACCGCAAACGAGTAGGTTACCGGGTCCCGATAGCTCAAAGGGGCGCCATGCGTCACTTCGGCTATCAGCGCGAGAGCGCGAATCGTCTTCGGCCCGATGCCCGGTTGCAGGAGCAGCGCGGTGAAATCCTCCGGCGGCTTCTCGTACGTGCCGACGAGCGCTTTCTGCAGGTACCTGGGGCTCACGTCCGCGAGCCCCACCGGGTGCTGCTCAGGCATGGCGAGCGCCCTTATCTTCTCCAGCTCCTTCACCGTCACATCGGGCGAGCGACCCGAGATGGCGGCGACTGCCTGCCTCGCCGTCTGCGCTTCGGCCGCAACCATGTTCAGCGGCTTACCCGGATGGTCACAGGCTATCCCCTCGTGCGGTTCGCATACGAAGTCTTCGAGTCCCTCGGACAGCCAGTGGTAGCGCCTGGCCCAGCGCGTGTCGGTGTTCATGCCCTGCTGCACCACGGCCCACCGTCCTTCAGTCGTACCGATGAACACGTGCTGGTATATCTGGAAGCCGTCCTGCAGAGCGGCCGAGTCCACCTTGGCGCTCAGCCGGCTCGCCTTCACCAGCCTGTCGCCCGCAAGCCCGAACTGCTGCGAGAAGCCCTCAATCTCGCCCGGAGTCTTGCGCGAGGCTCCGCCTTTCCCGCCGCACACGTAGAGACCCAGGTTTGCCTCCTGCCCTTTCACCGCCTCCTTCAGCGCGCCGCACACGGTCGTGGTCACGCCCGACGAATGCCAGTCGAACCCCAGCACGCAGCCGAAGCTCTGGAACCAGACCGGGTCCGAGAACCTTCTCAGGAGCTCGTCCGCGCCGTAGTCCGACACGACTATCTCGGTGACGGCCCGGCACAGCCTGACCATGCGCTGGAACAGCCACGCCGGCGCCTTGCCCCAGTGCAGGGGCATCATCGCGACTCCGCGTCTCACGGGTAGATTGTACGAGGCCCAAGTCCAAGCGCAAGCACCGGGAAAATGGGGACTGTACCGCGCGTCATCGCGCTCCTTGGGACTGTCCCCATTTTCCCGAGGCCTCACTGGATCACTCGACCACTTGACCACACTCCAACCACTGCTATACTCGCCGGGTCAACATGAATCACAGACGGCGAGAAGCACTGACGGGCATTGCCTGGCTCGCGCCTGCGATCGTCATCCTCGTCGGCTTCCGCGTCATCCCGATAGTCCTGTCGGTCCGCATGAGCCTGTATGACTGGGGCATGGCCGGCGCACGCGCCTTTGTCGGGCTCGCAAACTACGCTGCGGTCCTGCACGACGCGGTCTTCTGGCAATCGCTTACGAGCACCGGCTGGTACATTCTCTTCGAGGTGCCGCTCATCCTCTTCATCTCGCTCTTCATCGCCATCCTGCTCAACCAGAAGATCCGCGGGCTCGGTGTCTATCGCACCATCTACTACCTGCCCGTCGTCACTTCGATAGTCGCGGTCTCGGTCGTCTGGCGCTGGATACTCCAGCCCGACCGCGGCCTCCTGAACTACATCCTCTCGTGGTTCCACATCTCAGGCATTCGCTGGCTCCAGGACCCGCGCGGCCTGTTCCAGCTCATCGCCGACTCCTCGGTCCAATTGCCGTCCGCGCTTCGCGGCCCTTCGATTGCCCTGCTCTCCCTCGTCATGGTGGGCATCTGGAAGGGTATCGGTTACAGCACCATCATCTTCCTCGCCGGCCTGCAGAACATCGACAAGTCATACTACGAGGCCGCGCGCATCGACGGCGCGGGCCGCGGCGCCATGTTCAGGAAGATCACCTGGCCCTTGATATCGCCCACGACGTACTACGTCCTCATCATGTCCTTCATCAGCGCCTTCGAGACCTTTGCCCAGGTCTGGATAATGACCGGCCCTCCCGCAGGCGGCCCACTCTCGACGACCAAAGTCGTGATGTACTACTTCTACGAGACGTCTTTCGAGCTCTGGCGGCTCGGCTACGGCGCAGCCATCGCCTTCATCGCCTTCGCCATCATCCTCGCCCTCACCATCCTCCAGCGTGTCTTCCTCGAACGGAGGGTCCAGTATGGATAGACGCCAAACGGTCCGTCATGTCGAGCGTAGTCGAGACATCTCTCCCGGCCCAACGTGAGCCGGCAGTATTCCGTCTACATCATGACCAACGTCTCTCGGACGCTTTGCGTTGGAGTAACGAATGACCTCGTGCGCCGGATCCATGAGCACAAGGAGAAGCTAGTTCCGGGGTTCACCAGCAAGTACAACATAACGCAATTGGTATGGTATGAGCACTTCCAGAACCCCTGCTATGCCATCTCCCGAGAGAAACAACTCAAGGGCTGGCGGAGGGAGAAGAAGCTGGCGCTAATTCACTCTCTGAACCCCACCTGGCAAGACCTGAGCGGAGAGGAACCTGAGAGACCCTTCGACTCCGCTCAGGGTGACAAAGGAAAGGGTGTCATTCCGAGCGAGTCCGACGAGTCGAGGAATCTCTCCGACCGAAGACCCTTCGACTCCGCTCAGGGTGACGCAAAGGTCAACTAGGTAGTGAAGCGCCTTAGACTGCGGAATCTCCCTATTCACCTGCTGCTTGTATTGGGTGGCATCGCCATGGTCCTGCCCTTTTTCTGGATGCTCTCGACCTCGCTCAAGACCCCGCTTGAGGCGCTCCGCTTCCCACCCACGTGGTGGCCGACGTCGATGCAGTTCTCGAACTACGCCGAGGTGTTCCGCGAGATCCCGCTCTGGCGCTACTTCGCGAACACGGTGCTTGTGACCGCGCTCAGCCTGTTCGGCGTGCTCGCGACCGGCATCATGGCCGCGTACGCCTTTGCCCGCTTCCGCTTCCCGGGCCGCGAGGTCCTCTTCATGTGCTTCCTCGCCCTGATGATGATTCCGCTGCCGGTCTACCTCGTCCCCTCTTACATCATCCTCTTCAAGCTCGGCTGGATTGATACCTACGCGGCCATGATAGTGCCGTGGACGGTGAACATCTTTGCGATATTCCTCCTGAGGCAGCACATCCGTCAACTCCCCAATGACCTGTTCGACGCGGCAAGAATCGACGGCTGCTCGGACTGGACTACGCTCGTAAAGGTCGTGCTCCCGCTCTGCAAGGCGCCGCTTGTGACGATAGCCGTCTTCAACGTCATCGCCTCATGGAACTCATTCTTCTGGCCCCTCATCGTCACTAACTCGGACAAGATAAGGCCCCTGCAAGTCGGACTGGGCTACTTCTCGCGGGAACAGACAACGAACTACACCCTGCTGATGGCCGCGACCACGCTCGCCGTCATCCCGCTGATCGTCCTCTTCTTCGCCGCCCAGAAACAGATCATCCAGTCCCAGGCCCGCTCCGGCCTCAAAGAGTAAGGCCAACCGCCAAGGCCGCCAATATCGCCGAACCCCGGAACGGACCATCCGCAGATCGCGCAGATGGGAGGACATCAGGGCGGGCTAGAAGTTACCGCCGCCCGCCGAAAAACTTGACCGTACGCATATTTGACAGCCGCACCGGCAGGTCCATCATCTCCGCGACGAGGGTCATACCGCTGCCCGGCCGGGTTCCAATCGGCCGTATCCGCCCACTTGCGCATCAGCGGATTTGTGCTAGCATCGTCGTAGTGAAACTGTTCGTCAGGCCAAGTCCGAAGGCAAACAAGGAGCAACCTATGCGTAGAACCACAGTCCTGACCGTCGTGATGCTGTGCCTGACAGCCATCGCGACGGCGAAGACTCCGCCGGCGCAACCGGCGCCGGCATCGAACCGCGGTCCCGCGACCGCGACTCACAGCCCCATGCTGGACCCGGACATCGCCGCGCTGCAGGCGCAGGAAGGTAACGCCCTCGCCCGCGGCGATATCGCCGCCGCGCGGGAACTAGAGCAGCAGGTCCAGGCGCTGCTGATTCAGCAGCAGCAGGCCGTACCGCATCCCGAGCCGGTGATGGCGGTCGAGCCTCCGCGCTCTACCATCACGACCGTGCCTGACCAGCTCATCTGGTCCGGCGGCATATCGGCCACGTCGGCCGACTGGGAGATGGACGGCACCATCTGGGCGGCTTTCGCAACCACGGCCGATTCGCTGGTCTGGGTCTACAAATCGGCCGACCACGGCGCGAACTGGACCCGCGTCGGCGGCTACTATTGGCCACCGCTGCACCCGGTCAGCAAGATCGAACTGGTAGTTGGCCAGGGCGACTCCGGGTTCATCTATGTGTTTGAGAACGTGCCGGCGAACGATGGTGACCTCAAGGTGGCCCGGATGAACAAGAACGGCTCCGGCCTGCTCGGCTGGAGCATTCGCGCCGGCGCGGACACCGTCACCGACTTCACCGCCTGCCGCGATTTCTCGGGCAGCAACTACTGGCTATACGCCGTGGCCTACAACGGGTCGCGCACCGGCAACTTTCCGCCGGGTTATATCTACCGCTGTACGAACTACGGCGCCACCTGGGCACTGACCGACTCATCGGCCAACAAGAACCGCCCCCGCATGGCGTTCGGCGCCGGCTCGGTCTGCTACATGAGTGCGGTGCCGTCGCCGCACCAGTTCCAGGGCTACATCCAGACCATGGTGAGCACCAACTGGTCCGGCCCGGGCACCTGGCATCTGAATGACTACCACCCGGATACGTTCCGCATCAACGACGCGTGCATCGCACCCGCCTTCTCGACCCCGCCGAACGCAACGGCCTGGGTCGCCTACACCCACAACGTCAACGGTACGAACGATTGGGACATCTTCTCCGCTTACGCCACCGACACGCTGCTTAGCTGGGTCGGACCGGCGACCGTCGCTAATACCAGCCATGTCGAAGCCTACCTTGACCTCAAGAACTACACGTCTCCCGGCAACACGTACGTCAATCTCGCCTTCGTCGACATCGACCTTGCCGGCCCGGACAACGCCTGGCAGGGCTACGCCTCGGCCAGCGCCCCCGCCACCTGGACTGCAATGGGCAACCCCTGGGTCAACCAGTCCGCCTACGTGAACTGGGGCTTCACCACCTTCCCGCGACTGGTCTACTCGCCGGGCGGCGGCTCGGGCGGCGGCCTGGTGTTCGTCGGCGCTGGCGCCGCGAACGGATACTTCAACGCCCCCTGGTACGGCCACCCGGCCCCGAGCGCCGAATCGCTCTACTTCAAGGCCTACAATGGCACAGCCCTGATGTGCGCGGCCAAGAGCGCGAGCCCGACCCCGGCGAACCGCGTGCCAATGAGCTTCCGCTACGGCCACTCCGTCCCCTGCATGGACCCGCAGGGCAACTACGTCTACGAGGTCTATGCCGACACCCTGCGGCGGTTCAGCACGACGACCGGTTCCTACACCGATTACCCGCTCTCGCACGCCAGCGGTTGGGTTTGCGCCACCGACGGCAACTTCATCTTCATCCCGAACGCCGAGTCGGTCCACAAATACACAATGACCGGAACCTACGTCAACACCACGATTCTCAACATCACCTGCGACCCCTACAGCTTCGCCCTCGCCAACGATACGGTCTGGGCCTCGCCCGACCGCTACGGCGAGGTATTCAAAGGCTATGCCTCGACCCGGTTCAACGGTGGCAGCATCGCCGAAGACCAGACCTGGGCCGTCGGCCCCGGCACGAACGGAACCGGGAACATCGCCTGGGATGGGACCTACTACCACGTCATCTGGGTCGGCACGCCCTCGATAACCTTCAAACGGTTTACCGCCGCGCGGACGCTTTACGACTCCGGTGTCGTCAATGGCATCGACCCCCGCAGCGTCATGGCGCTGTGGACGTCGAACGTCGCGGTCGCGGAACCGGCCGGCTCGAAGCCCGCGCTCGCGTCGTTTGCGGTCACGCCCAGTCCGCTCGGCCGCGGTCCGGCCACCGTCCGCTACAGCCTTCCCGGCGCCGTGCCGGCAACCCTCACCCTCTACGACGTCGCCGGTCGGCCCGCATACCGGCGCATCCTGCCGGCGACGGCGAGCGGCATCTCGCGGCTCGACCTTGCCGAACTGGCGGGCGGCGTCTATCTGGCCCGGCTCGAGGCCGGCCCGTACGCGGCAACGCAGAAGCTCGTGCTCCAGCGCTAGCCGCCGGTCTCAAATCAATCCGGGGCGGGCTCTTGCCCGCCCCGGATTCGTTCAACCGCCGCCAGCCGGAGCCGCGAAGAGGAACGGGGCCGAACGGCCCCGTCTGCACGTAAGGAGGTTGGTGAATCCTAGTGGAGTGCGCGGTGGCGACGGAGGTCGAGACGCGGAACGAGACCGCCGGCCTCGAGGCTCGGGCCCGGAAACAGGTCGAGATGGACGACTGCGCCCTTGAATACCAGGGCTGAGCCGGCGGCATTTCCGGCTGCAAGCTGCTGGAGCCTGCCCGCGCCAACCGTCGGCCGGTCCGTAATCTCGGCCCGGGCCGCGTCATCAATGAACCACTGCACCTGCTTCTGCCCGATTTTTCCCGCCGGCCGGCTCTGCATTGCATCAATCACGTAGGACCGGAGCAGCTTGGGCCACATTTTGCGGAAGAGTCCCGCCGAGCCGAAGGCATCCACACAGAGAATCCGGTTCCCGACCGCGACCACAACGCCGAGCGCGCCCGGGCAAAGGTCGGGGAGCCGGTCGAGTTCGTCGAGGTACGGCCTGGCCTGTTCCTGCGCCCCTTTATCTTCGTAGACCCTGGCAAACGCCCGGCTGGAAGCGACGACGCCCAGTCCCTGGTGGGCCGCGTCTACCTCGGCCCAGACCGCTTCCTGGCTCTGGGTCCGGGCTGCGCGTTCGCGCACGCGGCCCGAGGCAACGTAGCCTTTTGTGCCGAAGCTCTCCGACGTACCGGACCAGCGCCCATGCTCGGTGCAAAAGACCGGCACGTCGAGCCAGCCCGAGCCCGGCGGCAGGAGCACGTCGTCTTCGAGCATCCGGTCCTGTTTGGCGCCGGACACGATTTCGCCGGCAATCCCAAACACGCAGGCTTTGCCCGTGTTCTTCACGCGTACGGTATTGACCTGGCCGCCGTCCTTTTCCTGCACCCGGACCTGGCCCGAGCGGATGGCATCGTCGAGCAGTAAATAGCCGGAGCTGGTCGACCCGCGGCTGAGCAGCGGGAACAGCGTGAGGTTCTCGTAACCGGACGGGCTCTTCACCGCGGCCCCGGCCAGCAGCCGCCGAGCCGGCTCAAACTGGGGCTCGCCCGCGGCAATGGTGGCCGCGAGGAACGTGACCGCGGCCCGGAATAAGCGTCTCATGACGCTGCGCTACTGCAGCCGGAAGTTGAAGGGCACGTTCACGTTCTGCACGACTACCGGTCGGTCGTGCTGAAACCCGGGTACAAAGGCGCACCGGTACGCGGCGGCAACCGCAGCCTGGTCGAGGAGGGTGTTACCCGAACTCGCATAGACCTCAGCCCCGGTCACGTTGCCGAGGGTATCCACGACCACGGAAACTACCACTTTGCCTTCGATACCTGCGGCGCGGGCCATCTCCGGGTATTCGGGCAGGACCGGACCGACGAGCTGAGGTTTTCGCTCAACCTTCGGGAACGGAATTCCGGCCGGCAGCGGGGTTTCGGTGACATCATGGTGCAGCTCATCAATCGTGGTGGTCGGACCGATGGTTACGGCTTCGGGGTTGTCGCTCGCGAGCGGTATGCCGCGAGGAGCCGGTTCGACCGGTGTGGGCGGCACGTAGATATCGGGCGCAGGCTCCACGACAATGGTAACGTCAGGCCCCATCGGCCCTCGCAGCCGAAGCGGCCCGACCTTTGGCTGCGGCACGAACAAGAACGCGAGCGTAACCAGCACCAGCGCGGCGGTGCCGGCGATTCGAATGTCACGACCGTACTCAAGGTCGTGGTCAAACACGGCGGTTCTGGTCTTCATAATGACCTCCTGCAATTATATATACCATCGCGTTGGCGCCCGAATTCCGAACGCGGCTCCGCCGACCTGTTCCACGCGACGGTAATGGCGAATGATACGGCAGTCGCCGCAATCTGCACCAACCGGCAATAGAACTGCGTACGTCGCATTGGTGACCCTGAGGCAAGCATGGGGGTTCGACTGGAACCGGGGCGATGATTCCGGCGTTTTATAGACTGGCTGCGCGCCGGGCGCCGGTTCCAGACTTTGGTGGGGAACGAAACGTCCCGCTGTCTACTTCAGTGCTTCGGCCTTGCCGAAGCTGCGGGAAAGGAAGAACTCGTCGAGGGGAATCGATGCGCGCCCCGTGGCCATCTGCTCGGCCACGAGCCTGCCGATCGCCGGGCCGAACATGAAGCCGTGTCCGCTCATGCCGGTCGAGACGTAGAAACCGCGCACCGGCGTCTCGCCGCAAAGCGGGTTGCCGTCCGGGCTCATCTCGTATGAGCCGGCCCATTGTCTGAGGACCTTCACGCCGGCGAGCCGCGGCACCAGCCGTACCATCCGTCGCGGCATCTCGGTGATGAACTCCTCGGTGGCGTCCAGGTTGTGCCCGGGCACGAGCGGCACCGGGGTGTAGCAGCCGATGAAATGGCCGGTGCCCGAGTGCTGCACGAAGTAGCAGCCGTCCGAACGATAGTCAACCAGCATCGGGTCGAACACGCGTTCCACCGCCTCGGTAACAAGCGACTCGTGCCGGTCGGCGGTAACCGGGACCTCGACCCCGGCCAGCGCCCCGACGTCGTGGGACCAGCAACCGGCCGCGTTTAAGAGCATGCCGCAGGCGTACTCGTCGCCCTTCGCGTCGGTGACCGAGACGACTTTGTCGCCCTGTCGGTTGACCTGCTTGACGTCGCAGCCGACCGCGAGCCCGCCACCGAGCCGCTTGATACCCTCGAGATAGCCGTAGGTCACCTTGAACGGGTTCGCCTGCCCGTCGGTCGGGCAATAGGCGCCGCCGAGAAGTCCGGTCGGGTCGAGTCCCGGCGCGGTCTTGACGCACTCTTCCGGCGTGATATAGCTCACCTTGAGGCCGTAGGTCTTCTGAATGGCAATCGCGTCGAGGAATGCCTGGCTACGCTTTTCATCGTAGGCAAGGAACAGGTACCCGCCTTCGAACCATTCGACGTCTTCCCCCAGCTCCTCGCCGAGACCGCGGAACATCCGCACACTCTCCATCATCACCCGGATGGTCAGGTCGTGCGAGAACTGGGCCCGGATTCCGCCGATGCAGCGACCGGTCGAGCCCGCGCAGGGAAAATCGCGCTCCAGCACCAGCACTTTCAAACCCTGCTTCGCCAGGTAGTAACCGGTTGAGGCACCGACAATGCCCGCTCCGATGACGACAGCGTCGGCAGAACGTTTCACGGGAGAATGATCCAGCGGTCCAGTGTTCTGGTGGTCAAGTGGGGACCTCATCAGACTGGTCAGTTACACCGGACCGATAGCAGCTCAGCAAACCGAGCGGCACCGGTTTCAGCGGCGGCCGCGGCCTGGGCATCTTCTGCTCTGATGCGGGGATCCCGGTCTCTTCCTGTATCAGCCGGGCGATGAGCCTGAGGCAGCCGCGGCCCTGGCAGTGTCCCATGCCGGTCCGCAGAACCCGCTTCACCGCTTCAAGCGAGTGGTAGCCCATCCGGATGACGCGACGCACGTCGGCTTCGGTGACTTCCTCGCAGCGGCAGACAACCACATCGGACTGACGATTGGCGACTGACGACCGGCGATTGCGCCCAGGCTTCGGGGCTCTGGACTTCGCGGTCGCCCTGGCCTTGCTCACTGCAATACCTTCCTCACTTGTTCCTGGACGAAGTCGCCGGCCATCGAACCGAAGCCGGACTTCGGCGCCGGCAGGATCACGTAGTCGCACTCCTCAAGCTTCGCGACCCGTTTCGCATACCCGACTGCGTCGAGGAACCCGCCCAACGAGTCAACGATGCCGATGCGCCTCGCATCGAGGCCGGACCAGATGCGTCCCTGGCCGATTGAATCTACCGTCTCAAAGGACATTTTCCGCCCGGCCGCGACCTTCTGCACGAACTGGCGGTAGAAGTAGTCAACCTGAGCCTGCATCATCGAATCCTCTTCCGGCGTCATCGCGCGCATGTCCGACATCGCGTCCGCATGCTCGCCGCGCTTCACGGTCTGGCGCCGCGCGCCGAGCTTGTTGTACAGCCCCTCGGTCACGAGCTTGAAATTGAATACGCCGATGGAACCGGTCAGCGTAGTCGGCAGAGCGAAGACCCTGGTCGCGTTGCAGGCGATGTAGTACCCGCCGGAACCGGCGACCCCGGCCATCGAGACGACGATGGGTTTCTTCTGGCGGCACAGCTCCAGCTCCCGCCAGATCATATCGGATGCAAACCCGTCCCCGCCCGGCGAGTCGATCCTGAGCACGACCGCTTTGACCCGCTTGTTGTCGCGGGCCTGCCGGATGGCCCGGACCATGGTCTGCGCCCCCATGGTCATCGAACCGGTCAGAAAGTCGGTCCGCGATTCGCCGGTGGCGATGCTGCCGTTGGCGTAGACGATTGCTATCGCCGACCTCTTTCCCCAGTCTTCGTTCTCGGCGACTTCGGAGCGGTACTTCCTCTCGCTGACCTTGTTCAGGCCCTTAGGCTCTTTTTTGAGCAGGCTGTCGAGTTCGTCGTGGTAGCAGACACCGTCCACCAGCCCGGCCCGCTTTGCCTCCTCGGAGTTGAAGAAGCCGACGTTTACCAGTTTCTCCATGCTGTCGCGGCTGACGTGGCGGCCCTGCGCGGCGGCATCGAGGAACTCGCCATAGGGCGCGTCGAGATACGCCTCAAACTGCTCGCGGTTCGGCGCGGTGAACGAGTCCTCGGTGAATGTCTCGATTGCCGACTTGTACTTTCCGTGCCGCGTGCCGTCGAACTGCAGGCCGAGCTTCTCGAGCGTACCCTTGAGGAATATCGTGCCCATGCTCATGCCCGGAATCGTGACGTCGCCTAGCGGATGGGTCCAGACCCGGTCGGCGACCGAGGCGACATAGTAGCTGCCCATGCCAAGTCCGGGAGCGTAGACGATGATTCTCTTGCCCTGCGCCCGGAACCGGGCCAGCGCCTGGCGCAACTCCTGCATCTGGGCGAAGCTCGCGCTCATGCCGTCGATTCTGAGCAGCAGGGCGTTGACGCCCTTGTCTTTAGTCGCGCGCGAGACGACCTCAAGCAGCTCCCAGGATGTCCGCACGCTGTGCGAGCTGAGGCTGAAGCCCGGCTTCCGGTCGGCGATCTCCTCGTTCAAGTCTATCTCGACGTAGCGCCCGCGCGCGGGGGCGAGCGTCCGCCTGGTTGCGCTGCCGCCGCGCAGCAGCATGCCGA
>Ga0116202_10001735_pt1 | contig 12776 bp, 7 predicted proteins | sample LakKivw325mmetaG_FD_94479 | JGI IMG/M metagenome (GOLD analysis project Ga0116202, IMG submission 94479) | Anoxic lake water microbial communities from Lake Kivu, Rwanda to study Microbial Dark Matter (Phase II) - Lake Kivu water 325m metaG | ecosystem: Environmental > Aquatic > Freshwater >...
GTCCATGCCGCCTGGGCCCGTCCGATGTTCTTTGCGAGGCGGGATGCATCCGGTCTCCGGCAATCGCGACCGCGCCGGACGGGCGTCCCGTGCTGACCTGTGAGCTTGACCTGACCCAGGCGCCCCGGTTCGCCACGCTGGCGTTTGCGGTCCGTCCTGTGGATGCGGCGGGGCGCACTGTTGGGGGCGAGGATTTCGATGTGTATACCTATACCCGCGACTGGGTCAAGGCCTCGAAGGCCAACCGGGCCTACCGGATGCGCACGGGGCTGATCCAGGTGCGGCGGGAATTGGATCCGCCGGCCGCGGCGGTTGCGGTGCGCGTGGGGTTGTTCGTCCCCGGGTCCCGCCAGTCGTACAAGCCGTTGCTACGCCATTCCACCAACGCGCTCCGGCTTCCGTCCCGGGTGGAAGCCGGGATCGGCGGGCGGGTTCCTCAATCCGGCGCCCCCGCTCCGCGGGACGAGGCGTCAGACGACCACTGACGTAACCCGGCCACGGTGATGTGACGGGCGCCTGTCCCTTGCACCGGAAGGCGGCCGGGATACCATTCGACATCCGATTCGATGGCCACCGCCATCCGTTCGGCATCGGTCGTGAAATCCAGCCGCGGATCGGGCCAGGATACCTCAACCTCGACAGAGGCGCCCGGGGCGATGCTTTGATTGTGGTTCAGCGGCTGGAAAGCCACGCGATCCCACTTCGATCCGCGTTTCAAGCAGGCCGCCACCCCGAGCGGGGGCAGATCCGGGGCCAGGGATTGCACGGTGATCCTGGCGCCGCGCCCATCGGCCGCGGGCTGGAATGCGGTGATGGCGACAAGGTGGCCGAACTCAATCCGGGCGGCGCGTGGCGCTGCTTGTCGCGTGCGGGATTCATCGTGCCTGGCGATGGCGGAACGCAACAGCGCGGCGGATTCCTCCAGGCGGTCGCGGATGTCCCATCGCAGTTCCACCCGGTGGATCATTATGACGCCGCCGGACTGGCTGACGAATCTGAATTCCGGCGCGCGCTCCCTGCCGCCCTGGTAGGGGAGGCTCAAATGGAGCATGCGGCCGTCGAATGCCTCCGGCTTGATCGCCGCCATCTCCCGTCCCTGCTCATCCTCGATACGCACGGGATCCCGGGGGCGCATATCGCCCGGCGCGCTGAGGTCAACATCGACATGCCAGGAACCGCCGGGCAAACGCAGGGGCAGTGGAAGACGCGCGCCGTAGCCGGCGTTGTCGGGCATCTTCGCCAGAGCCTGCCGGGAGGCGGGTTCAAAGAACAGGATGCGGCAGCGCGCGAATTCCTGGTGGTAGAAGGCGCTGATGCCGCCGATGGCGAGGTCATCGCGCTTGCCTTCCAGGTATTCCGCAATCGCGGTCAAGCGCGACTCCGCGGATGGCCGCAGGCGGTCCGCGGTGTGCCAGCGGCCGGCATGGACGGAAGCGACATAGGCGGCCGCCTGTCCGTCGCCTTCGTCAAATTCCGGAAGACCGGATGCCAGGTCCAGGCGGTTGAGCGCGGCCAGCACCGCCAGCAGTTGGCGCGGGCCGGAGACGATGCGCGCGTAGCAGGGCACATACAGGATATGGCGCACGGGGGTGGTGGAGAGGATGATCCTGTGGTGCTCGTCCGTTCTCCAGAACCGGGAGCGGGGTTGGACGGGGAAGACGCGAACGTCATAGGGATCCATGCGTTCGCGAATATCGCTTCCGGGTTGTGACACCCGGATTTCGGCGCCGCGTTCGAGTGTGTTTACCACGAGGTAGGCTTGTGTGTCTTCGCTCCAGGGGCCGCCCAGCGCGATTTCCCGGGGATAGCGGTTCACCTCGATGCCCGCGATCGCGCCGAGGTTCGCGCCGACGAGGGTGGCGGTCTCGCGGCCGGAGGGGCTGATCAGCAGGGGTTGGGCGAGGGCCATTCCAAGATCGGGGCCGGTTGCCGGGGGGCGTGTGCCGAAGAGCCGGATGTCGGAGCCGCAGAAGATCCCGAAAGCGGATTCGTCATACAGCGGCGCCCACACTTTCAGCAATTGGGATTGCGCGGCAAAGCGCGTGTAGTTGTCGAGATAGGGCAGGTAGGGCAGGCCGGTACGGGGGTCGTTGACGCCGCGTCCCTTGGCGTGCAGGTTCCGCAACACATAGTCGCATCCCATGGCGGCGATGCCTTCGGGCCCCGCCCGTTCGATTTTCACGACGCCCCTGGCTTCGCGCATGGAATCCACGCTGGCGGGGTACGTGTATAGTTCGCACCCGAGCACCCGGTCGCGTGGCGCCGTCCGTTGGAGCCATTCCTGGGCCGCGATGCGGGGTTCGGTCCACTGGAACAATGACGTTCGCCGCAGCCCGTGCAGGGCGGTGGGGAGGAGTGCCATCAGGACTACGATGACCGCCGGGATGATCCGCAGAGACAGGCCGTTTGCGCCAGCCAGGCGGACCAGGGCGGTGGCGCCGACGGCGGCGGCCGCGGCCATGGCGGGTTGAAACGTCATGACTTCCTGGGGGCGGACCCAGGGCGCCACGCCGAAATAGTAGAAGAGGAAGATCAACGTGAACGCGGCGCTGCCCAGAAAGGCGCTGCGATAGGGTTTCCGCCAGGCGAACAGGCCGCCTGCCAAGGCCAGTCCGAACCAGCCCAAGCCGGCGGCCCGGGTTTCCTGGACCAGCAGGCGCGCGTGCTTGAGGAACGAGGCCCAGGGATTGCCGTAATCCGGCCCCATGATCTGCCGGGTTTCCGCGTACACGGATGAGGAGCCTTGCCGGAGTCCGGCGATCCATTCGGGGAGCGAGAAGATGCCGGGGTTCGCCAGAGCGAATCCCGCTGCAGCCGCGAGAAGCGCCGCGGCGCACCAGAAGGCGGTATTGGCGGCGCGGGATCGGGTGGCCGATGGCGGCGCTGCCACAAAGGCGTGGAGGGGGATCAGGGGCGCCAGGGCGAACAGGGTGAACTTGGTGCCCGCCGTGAAGCCGGTGGCCAGCGCGGCCGCCAGAAACGCGGTTCCTGTGGCCTGCCGCGGCAGGCGCGCCCATAGCCACAGGGTCAAGGTCAGCATGAACACCATGGCCACATCGCTTTCGGCATAGTGCGAGTGTTCGATATGCTGGGGGGAAAATGCCATGAAAAGGGCCGCCAGTATGCCTGCCGGGCCCGATCCGGACACACGCCGGGCCAGGAGGAAAACGACCAGGCAGGTGGCGCTTCCCAGCCAGACGTTGAACAGCCGGACGAAAACCACCCGGTTGGGGGTGGGGGCCGTCCTTTCCTTTTCGGAGCCCATCCAGTGTCGCCACCGGTGCATCCCGCTGTTCACGGATTGCGTGACGGACCACACCGGACGGCACAGCGCAAACATTCCGGCCGGGTAGACCCGATTCTCGATGTTGCCGTGGGTGATGACATTGTCCAGGAACCGGGCGATCGTTGGTTCATCCGGATGGAGACGGGGCCAGTGGATGCCCTCCATGCGCAGCAGGAACGCAAGGGCGAAGACCGCCAGCAAGGCAAGGGAGATTCGCGGGCGGAACGCGGGGGTCCGACAGGCTGGTTCATCCGTGTTCATTCCGCCAGAAACTCCAAATACTCGGCACTATTCCCTATGCGGGCCCGGAAGGCAATTGTTTTGTGCGGCGGATGCAGCCGGGGGTGAAAACAGGGTGCGGCATGGCGCCGCTTTTGATAGGGTCGGACGCCATGGACGACTTTGCGGCAGGACAGACGGCGCCGTATCCCGAGGCGGCGGACAACGAAACCTCCTCGGATGCCTATGCGACCCGGTTTGCCGGGGCCGCCGGCCAGTGGATGCTGGATGTCCAGGAACGGTTGACGTTGGCCCTGCTGGCGAACCGGCCGGGCCTGACCATCCTGGATGTGGGCGGCGGGCATGGCCAGTTGGCATTGCCGTTGTGCCGCGACGGGTACCGGGTGACGGTGTTGGGCAGCGCGGAGAGCTGCCGGAAACGGGTGGAACCGGCCATCGCCGGGGGACGGTGCGGTTTCCTGACCGGGAACGTGATTGCCCTGCCTTTCCCGGACCGATCGTTTGACGCGGTGATCTGTTTCCGATTGCTGACGCATTGCGCGGCCTGGCCGGTCTTGATCCGGGAGTTGTGCCGGGTGTCGAAGGACACGGTGATTATCGACTATCCGACCAGTCAGGGCATCAACGCCCTGGCGCCGGCCCTGTTTGACGCCAAGAAGAAGATGGAGGGGAACACGCGGCACTGGCGGCTCTTCCGCCACGAAGAGGTCTTGAGCGAATTTGCCCGGAACGGATACCGTGAGGCGCGAAGGGCCCCGCAGTTCTTCCTGCCGATGGTATTGCACCGGATGCTGAGATGCCGGGGAGCGTCCGCCGCCCTGGAAGGGGTGTGCCGGGCGTTCGGGCTGACGCGGCGATGGGGTTCGCCGGTGATTGTGGAGATGCGGAGGAAAGGGTGACCGGGCCATGCGGACCACGCGACCAGGGATGACGGGGATTAGGGCCTGGCTGTTGGGGATGGCGCTGGCGTATGGCGGTGACGCGCGCGGGGGGCAGGCGGTGTCGGTGGAAGTGGAAGTGTCCGGCCTGCGCGGCACCAACGGGGCGCTCCGGGTCGGGATGTTCCAGCGGGCGGGATTCCCGCGGGACGAGGCCATGGCCGTGCGCGGCGCGGTGGCGGCCGTCACCGGAGGCGTGACGGTTGTGACGGTGGACGGCATCGAGCCCGGCGAATACGCGATCCTGTTGTATCATGACGAGAACGCGAACGGGCGCCTGGACTACGACAGGATGGGCCGGCCCCGCGAGGGCTACGGGGTGTCGGGGGCGGCGCGGCGCACATGGCGCGCCCCGCGGTTCGACGAGGCGAAGATCCTGATCTCCGCCGGCACCGCCCGGATCCGCGTGCCCGTTGCCTACTGATTGATTTTTTCCCGAATCCCTTTATACTGCGGGCATCGAGAGTGGCGCGAAGGGAGGAGTGGCATGTCGGACAACAAGGCGGTGGAAGCCGAAGTATTGGACAAGGACGCGGAGGGGAAGTCCGCCGACAAGACGATTGTCCCGGCCCGGTATGTCTTTCCAGAGACACTGCCGATCGTTCCGCTCATGACGAGGCCGTTGTTTCCCCGCATGATGGTTCCCCTCAGCATTGACGACGGACCCCTGAAGGAACTGCTGAGCACGGTGGTCAAGTCGTCGTCCAAGTTCGTGGGCCTTGCGCTGGCGCGGGAGGCGCCCGGAACGGAGGAACACCCGATTCCGCGGAAGGCGGAGGACATTCACAAGGTCGGGGTGATTGCGGAAATCGTGCAGGTGTCGCAGGCGGGGGCGGAAGGGGCCATCCAGGTCATGCTGGGCATCCTGGAGCGATTCCGCATTGTGGACGTCGTTTCCGAGACTCCCTACATCCAGGTCCGGGTCCACTACGTGATCGAGACGGAAATGGCCGACAACGACGAGCTGAAGGCCTATTCCCTGGCCATTGTGACGGCGATGAAGGACCTCTTGCAGCTCAATCCGCTCTTCAAGGAGGAACTCAACCTCTTCCTGAGCCGCTCCAATATCCGGGAGCCGGGCCGTCTGGCCGATTTCGCGGCGGTGATGACGACCGCCAGCGGCAAGGACTTGCAGGAGGTCCTGGAAGCGTTCAGCATCCGTTCGCGGATCGAAAAGGTGTTGCTGCTTCTCAAGCGGGAAATCGACATCTCGCGGCTGCAGGCAAAGATCAGCAAGCAGATCGAGGAAAAGGTCTCCAAGCAGCAGAGGGATTTCTTCCTGCGCGAACAGCTCAAGGCCATCAAGAAGGAACTGGGCCTGGTCAAGGAAGGCAAGGAGACCGAGATGGACGAATTCAAGGAGCGCCTGACCAAGCTGACGCTGACCGACGAGGCGAAGGAGCGTATTGACGAGGAGATGAACAAGCTGGGCGTCATGGAGCCCCACTCGCCCGAGTTTGCCGTGAGCCGGAACTATGTGGACTGGCTGACCTCCCTGCCCTGGGGCGTGTTCAGCAAGGACAGCTATGACATCCGCAAGGCATCGGCCATCCTCAACGCCGACCATTTCGGGCTGGCGGATGTCAAGGATCGCATCCTCGAATTCCTTTCGGTGGGCATCCTGAAAGGCAACATCACGGGATCCATCATTTGTTTCATCGGGCCGCCGGGGGTTGGCAAGACATCCATCGGCCAGTCCATCGCCCGCAGCGTGGGGCGCAAGTTCTACCGTTTTTCCGTGGGCGGCATGCGGGACGAGGCGGAAATCAAGGGCCATCGCCGGACGTACATCGGCGCCATGCCGGGCAAGTTCCTGCAGGCGATCAAGGTCTGCAAGACCCAGAACCCGGTCATCATGCTCGACGAGGTGGACAAGATCGGGGCCAGCTACCATGGGGATCCGGCGTCGGCCCTGCTGGAGGTCCTCGATCCGGAGCAGAACAGGGATTTCCTCGACCACTACCTCGACGTCCGGTTCGACCTCTCCAACGTCCTGTTCATCTGCACGGCGAACCAGATGGACACGATTCCCGCGCCATTGCTGGACCGCATGGAGGTGATCAAGCTGCCGGGGTACATCCTGGAGGAGAAGCTGCAGATCGCCAGGCGTTTCCTGATCCCGAAGCAGATGAAGGCGCACGGCATCGAGCCGCGCAAGCTGGAGATCACGGATGCGGCGCTGCAGGAAACCATCGACGGTTATGCCCGTGAACCCGGGGTGCGGGGGCTGGAAAACCAGATCAAGAAGATGTGCCGCAAGGCGGTCAAGAAGATCGTCGAGGGGAAGGCCGACAGGGTGGCGGTCGGGGTCAAGAACCTGCGGGAGTACCTTGGGCGGCGGCTGTATTCCGAAAGTGATCCGTTCGGGAAACCGCGGGTGGGGGTGGTGATGGGGCTGGCATGGACAAGCCTCGGCGGATCGACGCTGTATGTCGAAGCCACGCGGGTGGCGGCCAGGAATCCCGGGTTCAAGCAGACCGGCCAACTGGGCAGCGTGATGGTCGAGTCCTCCGAAATCGCCTACACCTATGTGCGGGCGTTCCTGAACGACGACGAGAAGGCCCGCGATTTCTTCGAGAAGAACTTTGTCCATCTGCACGTTCCGGCGGGGGCGACACCCAAGGACGGACCCTCGGCGGGGATCACGATGGCGACGGCGTTGTATTCCCTGGCCCGGAACCAGCCCATCCGGGCGCACTACGCGATGACCGGCGAACTTTCGCTCAGCGGGTTCGTGCTGCCGATCGGCGGCGTCAAGGAGAAGGCCATTGCCGCCAAACGCGCCAAGGTCGTGGACTTGATTTTCCCCAAGGACAACCAGAGCGATTACGCGGAACTGCCCGCGCACATCCGCAAGGGGCTCAAGCCGCATTTCGTGCGGACGTTCCAGGATGTGGTGGATACCTGTTTCCAGCCGCGCCCGAAGGCGCGGTGAGCGTGCAGCCGTGCTTGATCGCCCCGGGTCCCCTTTGGTACATGTCTTGTGTCCGGGCTGGATTGCAGCGAACCGCATAATGGAGGCCGAAATGAAGAAAGTCTTGATACCGACCAAGTTGGACAAGGTTGCCGCGGAGATTCTCAAGGCCAACGGGAACTACCAGGTGTTCCAGGATGACGCGGGCGATGTGGCGGCCCTGTGCGCGAAGCACCCCGATGCCTACGCGCTGATTGTGCGCAGCGAACCGGTCACGGCTGACATCCTCAACATGCTTCCGTCGCTCAAGGTGGTGATCCGCGCCGGCGCGGGTTTCAACACGATCGATACCAAGCATGCCCGCAAGAAGGGTGTGGACGTGATGAACACCCCCGGCGCCAATTCCAACGGCGTGGCGGAGGAAGTGGTGGCCCTGATGCTGGCCGACGCGCGGCACCTGATCAAGGCGGATGCCTCCTGCCGGGCGGGGGAGTGGGAGAAGAAGGCGTTCATGGGGCGGGAGATTGCCGGCAAGACGGTGGGCATCGTCGGGCTGGGCAACATCGGCCGCCTCCTGGCGAAGCGACTGGCCGGTTTCGAATGCAAGCTGCTGGGCTATGATCCGATGGTTTCGCCCGAACGGGCCGGGGAAGTGGATGTGGAACTGACGGACCTGGAAACCCTGTTCGCGAAATCGGACTACGTGAGCCTGCACATCCCCGAAACGGCGGAAACCAAGAAGCTGGTGGGCGCCAAGCTGGTGGGGCTGATGAAGAAGGGCGCGACGATTATCAACTGCGCCCGGGCGGGGGTCCTGGACGAGGAGGCGTTCCGGAAGCTCAAGGCCGAGAAAGGTCTGCGCCTGCTGAACGACGTGTATCCCAAGGATGAGCCGGGTCCGAAGAGCGTGGCGGATATCGCCGATATCATGGTGCCGCACCTCGGGGCCAGCACCAAGGAGGCCAACGCCAACGCCGCCCGGCGTTCGGCGGAGCAGTTGATCGAATTCGACGAGAAGGGTGTCACGTCCTACATCGTCAACCGCGACATTCCCGAGGGCCTGGATGAGGCGTATTGCGTCCTGGCCAACACGCTGGCGCGCGTCTGCCGGCTCGTGCTGGGCAAGGACGTCAACATGAAGGAAATCGAGATGAGTTGCTATGGCTCGCTCAAGCCTTTCGCGGATTACCTGATTGTGCCGGTGGCGGCAGCCCTCTGGGAGGAATTCAACCGTTCGGCAGATGCCAAGGTGGCGCTCAAGTTCCTGCAGGAACGGGGGATCGAGTACCGCAGCCGGCTGCCGGACGACCGGAAGGGATTCGCCAATTCGATCACCGTGGACCTGATCGGCAACGTGGATGCCTCGACGATGAAGCGGGTCAGTGTCCGCGGCACCGTGGCGGAGAGCACGGTGATGATCGCGCGGATCAACGACTTCGACAAACTGTATTTCGAGCCGACGGGGCATGTGGTGTGTTTCCAGTACAAGGACCGGCCCGGCGTGGTCGGCCACATTGGCGCCGCGTTGGCCGAGGCGCGCCTGAACATTGAGGACGTTCGCCATTCGCACCATGCGGGCAGCGATCAATCCCTGGCCGTGTTACGGCTCGACAAACCGGCGGAAGAAGCCCTGCTGGCGAAGATATCGAGCCAGATCCACGCCGTCATGTCCTTCGCCGCCACGTTCTGAGCGGGGAGGGGCTCCCGCGCCGGCAGCGGATCAACGGGTGGTTGTGGCTGTGGAAAAGAGCCGGTCGAGGAGCCAGTCCACATCCTGCCGCGTGACGGCCTTGGGATTGGCCTTGGTGGAGCCCGAGGCGAGGGTTTCGGCCGCAATCCGCTCGCGGTCCCGGAGCGGCTGGCCTGCAAAGGGCGAGGCGAGTTGCAGTGTGCCGGAGAGCCGCTGCACAGCGTCGAGAAGGTCGCCGCCAACCGCCTCGCTCATCCCGTCATACTTGGTCCCGAACGCGCGGCGGTTCAATTCGATGGCATGGGGGAGGCATGCGGCGCAGACGAGGCCGTGGGGCTGGTGATAGAGTGAGCCGAGGGGATGGGCGATCCCATGCACCACGCCCAGTCGCGCGGAGGAGAGCGCCATGCCGGTCAGGTAACTGCCGAGGAGAAGCGGATCGGTCTGCGGGCCGGCGGGATCCCGCCAGGCGGGTATCAGATGGGCGGCGATCAGACGGATGCCTTCCAGGGCCAGCGCATCGCTGAAGCGCGTGGCATGGCGGCTGGTGTAGGCCTCGATGGCCTGGGTCAGGGCATCCATGCCGGAGGCGGCCATGACGGGGGGCGGGCAGGAAGCGAGCAGGTCGGGGTCGAGAACCACGGTCTGGGCCATCATCGAATTGTCCCGGATGGATTTCTTCGCGCCGGTGCGTTCGTTCGTGAGCACGGAGTTGACGGTGGCCTCGGAGCCGGTGCCCGCGGTGGTGGGAGCCGCGGCGAAAGGGATTCCCGGCGTTTCGAGAGCGAGGCCGTCGTGGTACTGCCAGGGATCCCGCGAGGCGTTGGCCAGGGCGGCGGCGGCCTTGCCGAGATCCAGCACGCTGCCTCCGCCGACCGCCGCGACCCATTCCGCCCCGTGCGCGTGAACCCGCTGGATCAGCGCATCCAGTTCGGCCACGGTGGGCTCGCCGCCCCCGTGCCGTGCGACCATGACGTCCATGCCGCCGGGAGCCTTGTCGAGGAGCGCTTGCGGCCCGCCTGCGGCGTCGAGGGCGCGGCCGTGCAGGAGAAGGCCCCGCCGTCCGTGCCGGGCGCATTCCCGGATCAGGCTCCGGATGGCGCCGGGCGCGTGCAGGGTCTGTGCCGGGAGCAGGAGGTTTTCCGGCAGAATGGCGGCGGATTCAGGCATAGCACAGGATGACGGCGATGATTTCGAGATCCGTTGTGCCGGTATTGGCGATGGCATGCGACTCCCCCTTGCCGGTCAGGATGGCGTCGCCCTCGTTCACAACGGTGCGGGAGTGGCCATCGTCCAGCAGGCCTGTGCCCCTGGTGATGATGTAGACTTCGTCCTCTCCGGAATGTTCGTGGACGCCGATGCTGGCGCCGGGCGGCAGGGTAAGGCGGGCGCAGAGGCGCGACTTGGCGGTGATCTCCTCCTTCTTGAAGTAGTGGCGGAGGGTGACGCTGCCGGTTCCGCCGCGCATGGCGGGACGGACTTCGGTTTCCATTTCGCTGGCTTTACGGATCATGGTGACTCCACGGTGAGCCGGTACAAGCGGGAAGGGATGTCACGCACCACATTGGTGTGCGCCATCACTCCGCTCCTGCCGGGCAGTTGAACACAATTGGTCACGGCCTCCCAATGGGTGGCGACGGGTGCAAGGGTATCCGTCCAGGAAAGCGTGTAAAGCCGATTGGTGGCGGACGGCCAACGGAGGACGATGGAGCCTTCCGCGCCGGCCTGGAGTTCGAGGCGAAGGAGGCTGGAGGCGTTGGCGGGGTCGGTGCCCGCCGTGCTTTCCAGGAGGTTCGGCATGCCGTCCTGGTCCCAGTCGCCGCTGCCGCTCAATGCCAGGAACGGCCGGGCCGCGGGCGCGCTGACCCATCCGACGTGGTCCCTGGCCCAGACCCGGAAGGTATTGGTGCCGTCCGTCTGCAGGCCGGACAGAGTGGCGCCGGCGGCGGAAATCCAGAGGGCGTTGCTGGGCGGCGGGGCCTCGCCGAGGCCGCAGAAGTAGCCTGCGATTCCCGACCCGGCATCGGAGAATCCCGACCACGTTCCGGATATGGTGTCGGCGCCGACAATGCACGTTCCGCCTTCCGCGAGATCCAGTGCGATCACGGCGCCTGTGGAGGACGGCGGCGTGGCATCGAGACGGAAGGCGCCGAGGGAGGCAGCCGGAGCCAGATTCCCGAATACGTCGCGGGCCCGGACCGAAACCCACCAGTTGGCGCTGTCGGCCAGCGGAGGGCTGCGTGTGGAAGTGTCGGTTGTATCGTATTCCACGGACAGGGCCGGATTGTCGGTCCAGAACCGCACGCGATAGCCGGCCAGGCCGGCGCCAGTGTCGGAGACGCGACGCCACACGAGGCTCATGACCGGATTGGTGGACCAGACGCCGGCGGCGTGCGTCGTGTTGGTGAGCCGGGGCACGGACGGGGGCGGGAGGTTGTCGACCACAAAGGGCTGACTGGTTTTCCAGGGGCTGGCCATCCAGGCGTCGCTCAGGCGGGCGCGCACACGCGTGGCGGAGGTATAGCCCAGTCCGTTTGTCCGGCTTTCCCACAGGGCGGAAAGGGTGTTGGTGAGGAGGGAGACTTCGTTGGATGTCGGGATATCCACGAGTTGCGGCTGCGCCGGGGTATGGAGAGGGACCGGGCCGAGCGGGGTGGAAGCGGCGCGAATCCATGCGCCGGTCCAGGAGAGGTTGTTGGTGCTCCATTCCAGTTCCATGGCGCACGGTTCGCCGTCCGCGTCCTGTACAGTGGCGGAGAGGCTGACCCATCCCTCGCCATTGGTGGAGGTCTGGGCCGCCGAGAAGCTGCCCAGTACAGGCGGGGAGCGGACGCGCATGAATTGCGGGAGGAGGGTCAGCGGGGTGGTCGGATCGTTGCAGGTGACGAGGAGGGCGGCTTCCCGGTCGCCGGTGGGGATGGCGCCGGCGGCAAAGGCGATTCCGGCTGTGGCGGTCCCCTCCGGCTGGATCACGAGGCTGGAGGGGGTCCAGGACAGCCAGGATGGATCCGGGGAGTCCGGGGTGACGCGCACGTCGTCCACGTACCAGCCTTCCTCCTCCGTATTGGAATCCGTGCCGAAGTGGAAGCGGAGAATGACGAGGCGGTGGGCGAAGGCTCCGAGATCGAAGCGGGCGTTGGACCAGCCGCCGGTGCCGGCGAAGCAGGGTGTGCCTTCGGGCCAGGGGGATTCGCTCCAGCCGGAGATGGCATGGGAATAGCCGCCGACGGGCGTGATCGGGAAGAAGGAAGCGCCGGCGTTGGTGGAGATCTCGACGATGCCGCCATCCCATGTGTGATTGGGCTTCCAGTTGTAGCGCCAGACTTGGGTGTCGAGTTCCGACTGGATCCAGTGGTTGAAGGAGAGGGATGCATGGGTCCCCAGATAGATGGGCGGGGAATCGAGACAGGCATGCATGCTGCTGGAGTAGAGGCGGGTGGACGGGTTGCCGCAGTACCAGGCGTTGGAGGGGGAGGCGTGGCGGTGGGAATCCAGGGTCCAGGGGCCGTCCGCGCCGCTGGAGGACCAGCCAGCCGGGCCGTTTTCCATGGCGTTGGAATAGCCGGCAGGAATGGCGGCAATCGCGGCCTCCAAGGGGGCGCCGCCGAGATTGGAGAGGCGCAGGGCAAGGTTGGTGGTCTCTCCCGGCTGCAGCACGGGCGCCATGGTCGCCGGGGCGGCCTGGAGCAAGGGATAGGAGACATGCAC
>Ga0116202_10001737_pt1 | contig 12770 bp, 11 predicted proteins | sample LakKivw325mmetaG_FD_94479 | JGI IMG/M metagenome (GOLD analysis project Ga0116202, IMG submission 94479) | Anoxic lake water microbial communities from Lake Kivu, Rwanda to study Microbial Dark Matter (Phase II) - Lake Kivu water 325m metaG | ecosystem: Environmental > Aquatic > Freshwater >...
CCTCCATCAAGCAGGTTGAAATAAAACGAGAACCGATTTCCTATCAGGGTATCACCCCTTCTCCTCACCTCACTCTTACCCCAGCCCAAAAATCAGCCTTTGAGGCTATTAAGTCCAGCTTGGTAGAGGGCAACGCCTCGCCAGCCGTTTTTCTCCTTCATGGGGTTACCGGCAGCGGCAAGACAGAAGTCTACCTTCAAGCTCTGGCTGAGGTGATAAAGCTGGGGAAGCGGGGTATTGTTCTGGTCCCAGAGATTGCCCTCACTCCACAAACTATAGAGCGATTTGCCGCTCGCTTCCCCCACAAGGTGGCGGTGCTTCATTCCAAGCTCTCCCTGGGTGAGCAGTTCGACGAGTGGCAGCGAATAAGGGATGGAGAATTTGACGTCGTTATCGGCTCAAGGAGCGCCATTTTTGCCCCCCAGCCCAACCTCGGTCTCATCGTTATTGATGAGGAACAGGAATGGACATATAAGCAGCATGATAAATCGCCCCGCTACCACACCCGTGATGTGGCGATAAAACTGGCTGAGCTAACCGGAGCTGTGGTCATTCTGGGCAGCGCCACCCCGGATGTGGAGACCTTCTATCACGCTCAGCGGGGAGATTATCGCCTCCTTCAGCTTCCCGGTCGGGTCACCCCTGGTGGTGGGGCAATGCCACAGGTTGAGGTAGTGGATTTAAGGGAAGAACTCAAGGCGGGGAACAGGAGCCTTTTCAGCCGCTCACTATCACAGGCGATGAGCAAGGCAGTGGCAAACAGAGAGCAGGTCATCCTGTTCCTCAATCGCCGCGGCGGAGCTACCTTTATCCAGTGTCGCAGTTGTGGCTTTGTCCTCCGTTGCCGGCGCTGTGAGGTTCCTCTCACCTACCATCTTGCTGATGATATCCTGGTCTGCCACCAATGCAACTACAGGATGCCCGTCCCCCAGGCTTGCCCCCGGTGCTTAAGACGCAGGATAAAATTTTTGGGCATTGGTACCCAGAGGCTGGAGCAAGAGGTGGGGCACAGTTTCCCCCAAGCCAGGCTACTACGCTGGGATAGTGATGTTACCCGAGGCAAGCATTCACATGATGAAATATTGGGCAAGTTCCGTGCCCACCAGGCTGATGTTCTTATCGGCACCCAGATGATTGCCAAGGGACTGGATTTACCCCTGGTTACCCTGGTTGGGGTGGTTAGCGCTGATATCGCCTTAAATCTACCTGACTTCCGAGCTGGGGAGAGAATCTTTCAGCTCCTGTGCCAGGTAGCCGGCAGGGCGGGGCGGGGCACCCTGGAGGGAAAGGTCATTATTCAGACCTATACCCCCGAGCACTATGCCATCCAGCCAGCAGCTAAACACGACTATGCTTCATTCTATAATAAGGAGATTGAATATCGGCGCCAGCTTCGTAACCCTCCCTTCACCCGGCTGGCTTGCCTTATTTATAGTCATACCAACGATGCCCTGTGCCAGCAGGAGGCAGAAAGAATGAAGCGCCTGCTTAGCCAGGAAATAGCCTCACAGGGCATAGCTGACATTGAGCTAATTGGACCAGCCCCGGCATTTATTCACCGGCTAAGGGGCAGGTTTCGCTGGCAGCTTATACTCCGTGGCTCAGACCTGTCTCGCTTCCTCTACCCGATAGCCTTCCCTCAGGGCTGGACAGTAGATATTGACCCGGTAGGTCTGGTTTAGTAAACTGCGATAAGATAAATTTCTAGGAGCTTATATGGCAATTTTACCTATTCGTGCTGTTCCTGACCCCATATTGAGACAGAAGTCAAAACGGGTCAGAGTTATTGATGGCTCAATCCAGAGATTAATAGGCGATATGATTGAGACGATGCATGCTGCTAGCGGGGTAGGGCTAGCTGCCCCCCAGGTAGGTGTTCCCTTGCGGGTAATTGTTATTGGCATACCAGAGGGAGAAGGCATCACCCTGATTAACCCGGAGATAGTGCGCCGGACGGGGGAACGCCTGGTAACCGAGGGCTGCCTGAGCATCCCGGGCTACTTTGGAGAGGTCAAGCGGGCTCAATCGGTCAGGGTTAAGGGGCACAACCTAAGCGGGAAGGAAATAAGAATCAAGGCAGAAGAACTCCTGGCTCAAGCCCTGGAGCACGAGATTGACCACATAAACGGGGTACTCTATATAGACCACCTGGAAAGCACGGACAAGCTACACAAGATTGAACCTGAGGTAGCTCAGCTTTAGTAGTACTTTTGCCTATTTCCTTTCAAGACTAACCGACTGGCTTCTCCCCACCGGCTGAACTGCGGATTTTTCGCCAACTGGCGCCTGAGGGGTAAAATCAAAATAAAAGAGGTCGTCAAATTTGTATCCAGGAAAGGCTTTCATCGCGCCAATGATGAATTTTCGATTGATATTGCGTTTGCCTTCAAGCACTCGGTAAACCTGGCTTACCGATATTTCCATGGCCTCGGCTAGCTCAGATAAGTTCCTGTAGTTATTGGCATATAAATCAAAGACCTTCGTTTTCAGTATCATGATTCCCCCCTATACGCCAACTGGCAATATTATACCCTCAAGTTTGCCTATTGTCAAGCACCTTCTCGGTTCCCCCTATTGACATTTGCCATGTGGCGAACTATAATTTACTTTATGATGCGTGATGTAAACAACAATTTGGGCAAAATACTCAAGCAGCGAAGAGTTACCCTGCCGCTGACCTTGCGTGAGCTTAGTGCTATGTCCGGGGTATCGGCATCGCATCTGGGTCGCATCGAGAGGGGTGAGCGTTTCCCCTCAGGCTCAGTGCTGCGGAAAATCGCCAGACCCCTAGGCTTTGAGGAGAACGAGTTATTCACTCTGGCTGGCTACCTATCTCCCCACCCTGAGAGCGTAGCTGAGGGTCATCCCCTTTATGCCGGTGGAGAACTGGACCCCTATGTGGCCAGGATGCTAGCCCAGGAGCCACTTGAGGTGCAGCGCGCTGTCATCGGGATTCTCAGTATCTTGACCAGTATCGCCAAGAGCATGACCAAAGAAAGCCATTAGTGGTGTCTTCGGCCACTACTCAGCCTTAACAATGTCCAATTTCCTGTAGTGGAACTTGACCAAGAAAGAGCCCCTCTGCGCCGCCTGTCATTGCATCGAGATTGTTTATTAACCTCACCCCCTTAATCCCCCTCTCCTTTGAAGGAGAGGGGGAAAGTATTTATAGAAGAGAGGCTAGCGCCCCTCTTAAACACCCTATTAAGTTAAACTCATTATCAAAGGAAAACGAGGGAGAGATTATAGAGAGGGGCTTCGCCCCTCTCTAACCTATACTCCCCCCTTCCCTTTATAAGGGAAGGGGGTCAGGCGGGCTCCCAGAAAAATCTATGATTTTTCTGGGTGCTGAGGGGGATAGGTTGCTAAACAACCTCTTTGCATCCCCTCTTGATAAATGGCTAAACTGGTAGTATAGTTTAGCCTTAGAGTATTATCGGGTGAAGAGGATTTGAAGTTATTTATTAAGCCTAAAGCCTCATCACTACTGACCACGGTAAACAATTTCCTCACCGAGCAGGATATAAAGGCATATCTTGTCGGTGGGTTTGTGCGTGACATCCTGCTGAGGAGGGACACGGCTGATATTGATATTGCGGTAGCCGCCGATGCAGTTGAGACAGCTCCCCGGGTAGCTAGTGCCATCGGTGGCAGGTTTGTCCTGCTGGATGAGGTAAATAGGGTGGGTAGGGTGGTTGTGGTTGATAAGGAAGCACCATGGGAAGGTCGGTGGCAGCTTGATTTCTCCACATTTCAGGATAGCATTGAGCAGGACCTGGCACGGCGCGATTTCACCATAGACGCTATCGCCGTTGACCTTGGCGAGTTGACCGAAGGCTATGCCGATGTTCACCTCATTGACCCGTTTAGTGGTTGGGCTGACCTTCAACACGGCGTGATTCGGACTGTTTCTGAAACAGCTTTTCAATCGGATGCCGCCCGTCTACTACGGGCGGTGCGTTTGGCTGCTGAGCTTGGTTTTAAACTTGATACCCAGACCGAGGCTCTGGTTCAGCGCAATTGCCATCTTTTAGCCGGTGTGGCTGGTGAGCGGGTGAGAGAGGAGTTACTCCGCCTCCTGGCTGCTTCCCAATCCCAGCGATTTCTGCCCTACCTTGATGACCTGGGCTTGGTCACGGCTATCATTCCCGAGCTGGCTCAGGCAAAGGCGGTCAAGCAACCCAAGGAGCACTTCTGGGATGTCTTTGACCATTCCATAGAGACGGCGATTGCCGTTGATTTTGTTCTTCACGAGGGAGCCTGGCAATATGCCAATGATGAGGCCTTGGCAATGGCTCCGTGGTCAGAGGTACTGGCTCAGCACTTTGCCCAGGAGGTTAGCAGCGGTAGCACCAGGAGGTCGCTACTCAAGCTAGCGGCGCTGCTTCATGATGTGGCTAAACCCCAGACCAAAGCCATTGGCGAAGATGGTCGGATGCATTTTCTCGGCCATGCCAAGCTAGGAGCGGCTATAGCGGTCGATATTCTGGAAAGGTTGAGATTTAGCGGCAAGGAAGTAAAGCTGGTGGAGGTTATGGTCAGGGAGCACCTTAGACCGGGGCAGATGGGTCAGGGGGGGTTCCCCACCCATCGGGCTATTTACCGCTACTTCCGTGATACTGGAGAGGCTGGCATCAACATCTTGTTCTTAGGTCTAGCTGACCACCTAGCCACCAGGGGAGCTCAGCTAAATCTAGCTCAATGGCAAGAGCATGCCCAAATGGTGGAGTATATATTAGCCCAGCATTTTGAGCAGCAGAGGCTGGTTGTTCCAGCTAAACTGGTTGATGGGCATGATTTAATCAAAATCTTTGACCTTAGCCCGGGACCAAGGATTGGACAACTCCTGGAGGCAGTGCGTGAGGCACAAGCCTCAGGTGAAGTGGCTACCAGAGAGGAGGCTCTAGCCTATCTCCGTGATAGGCTGGTAACTGAGGCAAGGTGAATAGATATGACTAGAAGAAATACCCTGGTTTTGGCAACAATATTAGCCCTCTTTGCCTTTGCCGCTTGTGCCCTAATCTACCCTCTATTTGGCAGGGAGGAAATGCGGCTGGGGCTGGATTTGCAGGGTGGAATTCACCTGGTTTACAAGGCAGACCTGTCTTCGGTGGAGCCAAGCGAGAGAGATGCTGCTATGGAAGGGGCAAAGGAAATTCTCAATAACCGAATTAACCCACTGGGGGTAACCGAGCCACTTATCCAGAGACAGGGTAACGACCGAATTCTTGTTGAGCTGCCAGGTATCAGCATTACTGATAAAGACAAGGAGAGGCTCGGACGGGTGGACATATTAGCCTTTGGGGAAGAGGCCGCCGCTGATGAAGAGGCGAGGTGGGAGAATGAATTGGGTAGGTGGAAGCCAGCTACAGCAATGATTAACGGCGAGGAAAAGGCACTAACCAGCCGGTACTTCAAGACAAATACCTATGTGGGTCAAGATAATTTGGGCGGAGTGCTATTGATTTTTGAATGGGATGAGGAGGGGAGCAAGCTATCTGAGCAAATCACCGGGCGGCTTATCAACAAGCCTCTGGCTATCTTTGATGGTAACGATGCTCTAGTGGGAGATGACGGACGCCCTATTGCCCCTATTGTCCGCAGCGTTATTAGCGATAGGGGGCAGATTGAAGGTTTAAGTTTGAACGAGGCTACTCGGTTATCTAAGCAGTTGAACTTCGGCCGTCTACCCGTGCCTCTTGAAATACTCTATGATCAAACGGTATCACCTCTACTGGGCGCTGATTTCATTGATATGAGCATCAAGGCGGGAATTATTGGCGTAATAATGGTTATGTTATTTATGATTATCTACTACCGCCTGCCCGGAGTTCTCGCCAGCCTGGCTCTCATTTTTTATGCGGCGCTGGTCTTAGCCATATTCAAGTTGATTCCGGTCACCCTGACCCTGGCTGGGATAGGTGGTTTTGTCCTGTCTATCGGCATGGCAGTGGATGCCAATGTGCTCATCTTCGAACGGATGAAGGAAGAACTGAGGTCAGGGCGGACATTAGGGGCAGCCATTGAGGCTGGTTTTAACCGTGCCTGGACAGCGATCAGGGACAGCAATGTAACTACCTTTATTGTCTGTATCGTTCTCTATTGGTTAGGTAGCAGCATTGTTGCCAGTGCTCCGGTGATGGGCTTCGCCCTCACGCTGTTTATTGGCGTGGCAGTGAGCATGTTTACCGCCATTGTGGTTACCCGCACCTTACTGCGCCTGTTCGCGGGTACCCCTCTGGCGAAGAAGACAGCGCTGTTTAGTCCTTACATCGGGAGAGTGTGATGTTTGACATTACTGGTAAAAGGTTCTGGTTCTTTCTCATTTCGGGAGTGGTCATCCTAATTGGCATTATTTCTTTAGCCGTCTTCGGACTCAAACCGGGGATTGAATTTAGCAGCGGCTCCATGCTCACGGTGAGCTTTGAGCAGGATGTAAAGCAGGGCGAGCTGAGGCAAGAATTGGTCAATTTGGGCTATCCTAATGCTATTATTCAGCGTACCGGAGAGGGCGATTTCTTTATCCGTACCCAAGAACTAACCGCAGAAGATAAGGCAGCTTTAGAGACCGCCCTAACTACTAGATTTGGTTCTACCACCGAGAGGGAGTTTTACTCGGTATCACCTATGGTAGCTACAGAGACAACCCAAAACGCAGGTATTGCCATGGCTGTATCGGCTATAGGTATGCTACTCTATGTCACCTGGGCGTTCCGCCACATGCCAAGTCCCCTTCATTATGGTACCTGTGCCATAATAGCCCTAGTGCATGATATTCTGGTAGCAACCGGGATTTTCTCTATCCTCGGCAGCATACTGGGCTGGGAAGTCAATTTAATGTTTATTACTGGTATCCTCGCTATTCTCGGCTATAGCATTAATAATACTGTCGTCGTTTTTGATAGAATACGGGAGAATTTGAGCAAGGGTATAAGCCCCGATTTTGAGGTTGTGGTTAATAATAGTCTAGTTGAGACTTTAGGGCGCTGCGCGAATACCAGTTTAACTACCATATTCGCATTACTGGCTTTGCTACTCTTTGTTGGCGCATCAATTCAGAATTTCACCGTAGTTTTTCTGATTGGTCTCATTGCTGGAACCTTTAGTTCAACCTGTATTGCCCCTAATCTATTAGTGGTCTGGGAGAAGAAAGAGTGGGGTAAGTTCCTACACCCAGCCCAGGCTTTAAGGGTATAACTATGTTAGCCACTAAAGCCAAAGCAGCAGCAGTTTCTGTCGCCTCTAATAGTTTGCTGATTCTGCTCAAAGTAGTTGCCGGGCTCCTTACCGGAAGTATCAGCCTCATAGCTGAAGCAATCCACAGCATGATGGACTTGGTGGCAGCAATTATTGCTTTCATTAGTGTCCAGATTTCGGATAGGCCCGCCGATGAGCGACACCCCTTCGGTCACGGTAAGGTGGAGAATATTAGTGGCGTTGTCGAGGCAGTGTTAATATTTATTGCCGCTGGCATAATTATTTATGAAGCCGTAAAAAGGCTAATTACCGGAGCAACCTTGGAGTTGGTGGAGATAGGGATTGGGGTAATGGCAGTATCAATAGTGGTAAACATACTTGTTTCCCGGTATTTATTGAAGGTGTCCCGAGCTACCGATTCACTAGCTCTGGAAGCCGATGCTCGGCACCTTACTACGGATGTAATAACCATGGCGGGGGTTTTGGTTGGGCTGACTATCGTACGACTGACAGGGCTTAATATCTTCGACCCCATCACTGCAATACTGGTAGCTCTATTAATCGTGAAAACGGCTTATGCCATAACGAAGAAGTCATTTGGCGGGTTGGTTGATGTAAAATTGCCAGATGGTGAAGAGAGTGTCATAAAATCATGTATTTTGGAGCACAGTGGTAATGTGGTTGCTTTTCATGAACTGCGCACCCGTAAGGCAGGGAGCCAACGTTACATAGACCTGCACCTGGTAATGCCGAGGAATGCCAGTGTGGAAGAAGCCCACAGGATGTGCGACCACCTGGAGCGGGACATAGAATCCCGTTTGCCCAATACCAATGTAACAATTCATGTTGAATCTTGCACTATTGAATGTGAGCAGTGCTCAATTAGCTGTATCCTGCGCCAGACGAGCCATTAAGGTAGTTTATGTATTTCCTTTATTGCCTTAATCAGGCTGTCAACCCCCGGTACGCCAAAGCTGCGTGGTGATTGACCAAGAGGGTCGTCAACACTGTTACCCAAGAGGACATCAAAGGTAGCTTTTACTGAAGCAGCTAAAGCCTTGAGGTTATAGCCACCCTCCAGGCTGAAGACCAGACGACCGCCGCAGAGCTCATCGGCTAATTCCTTGATAATCCTTACCATCTGACCAAAGCCGGTGACACTTACCTGCATCATGGCTATCCCATCCGCCCAATGGCAGTCGTAGCCGGCGGAAACCAGGATAAGCTGAGGTTCAAACCGCCTGGCTGCCGGGACGATAATCTGCTCAAAGACCTGTAGATATTCACTATCCCCGCAGCCAGCGGGCAGCGGTATATTAATGGTGGCTCCCTCGCCAGCTCCGCTGCCAGTTTCTCCAACGCTACCCGTTCCCGGGTAGAAGGGATACTCATGGGTCGATATATACATCACCTCAGCCCTATCATAGAAAACTTCCTGCGTCCCATTACCGTGGTGGACATCAAAGTCAATGATTGGGATGCGTTCAAGCTTATATTTCGCCAGAGCCTGCTCAGCAGCAATGGCTATATTATTAAACAGGCAGAAGCCCATAGCTCGCCGGGGGGTGGCATGGTGACCTGGGGGCCTGACCAGGGCAAAGGCACTACCTACCTCACCATCCATAACCGACTCCACTGCCCTGATAGCCCCTCCAGCGGCATAGAGGGCAACCTCATAGGAGTCAGGTGACATTACAGTATCGGCATCAAGCCAGCCACCACCTCTCTGGGCGACATCCTGGATATGCCGGATATGCTGTCTATGGTGCACCAGCGATAATTCTTCAATAGCGGCAGCCCGGGGTTCAACCAGCGTTAGTTGCTGCCTAAGCCCAGTCTCTTCCAGACGGGAGAGGATTGTCTCCAGCCTTCCAGCATTTTCCACATGCTCTCCGGTGTCATGCTTGAGATAGATGGGGTCATAAACGTAGCCTACTTTCATGGTGAGCTCCTTGACATGCTAGTTTGATGATAACAGATACAATGCTTGGCAGGCAAGACGAGATTGTTTATTAACCTCACCCCCTTGATATTTTACAACCCTCCCCCTCTGTCCCCCTCCCTTGGCAAGGGAGGGGGAATTATTTTGTAAGAGAGGCTTCGCCTCTCTTACCTACACTCCCCCTTCCCTTATTAAGGGAAGGGGGTCAGGGGGATAGGTTGCTAAACAATCTCAAGACAGCGTTTGAGTTTACCACATTGATGAATTATACTGTTATCTGGACAGTAGATATAGGCACTGGTTGGAGGTGACACGATGCTGATAGTAGAAAATCTCCAATTGAGGTTAAATGGTAACTCAATAATCAAAGACTTAAGCTTGCATGTTAATAAGGGAGAAATACACGGGGTTCTGGGGGAAAATGGAACCGGTAAGACCACCATTGCCTATCTCATAATGGGGGTGAATAACTACAAGCCCACCGCGGGGAGGATTCTCTTTGAGGGTCAGGATATTGCTGACCTTTCTGTTTCCCAGAGGGCAAAGAGGGGGATAACCCTAGCCTGGCAAGAGCCAGCGAGGGTGGAAGGGCTAAGTGTCAGGGACTACCTCAAGCTAAGCGGCAATAACTTTGGCATTGAGCAGGCTAAACATTACCTGCGCATGGTAGGGATGGAACCAAAGCAATATTTAGATAGATATATTGATAACACCTTGAGTGGCGGTGAAAGGAAAAGGATAGAGCTGGCTTCGGTGTTAGCTATGCGCCCCAAACTAGCTATATTGGATGAACCCGACTCTGGCATAGATATTGTAGCCTTACCGCTGATACTTAATGGCATAGTAGAAATGAACCGCCAGGGGTCGTCTGTTTTACTGATTACCCATAGTGAAAAGATGGCAGAAATAGCCCACCGGGTGTCTATATTATGCGCCGGTAAGATAATTAGAACTGGAGCAGCAGCAGAAACAAGCCTGTGGTTCAAGGATAACTGTCGGACCTGTCTCCATATCAATGAGCCAGTAGAAGAGGATGAAAAGCTATGATTTCGGTAGAACAAGAATATCAGGGGATGGTTGATGCCTATGAAAAGGCTGGTGGCGCTCGCAGTGCCTTATTAAGCACGGATGCAGCCAGACTGGTTATCCACAGGAATAAGGTGCTGAGTGCTAACGAAGTAAAAGGGATAAGGTTAGAAACAAAGGAAACTGCGACCGGTGTTAACCTCTACTTCCTGGTAGAAGAGGGGACTAGGATACTGCACCCAGTCCACTTATGTTTTGGCATTCTCCCCAAGGAAGGACTGCAGGAAATTATCTTGAAGGTGAACGCTCAAGATAACAGTGAGGTACATGTAATTGCCCACTGCCTCTTCCCCAATGCCGTCAAAGTGATACATAAAATGGATGCCGATATAGAGCTCGGAAATAATGCGAAGTTCGATTATAAGGAAACCCATTACCACGGAGAGTTTGGTGGCATTGAGGTAATACCAAAGGCAAAAGTTAAAGTGGGGAAGGGCGGAGTATGGCAGAGCACCTTTGCCTTAAGCCAGGGGCTGGTCGGAAAGTTGGACTATGATTTCGAGGTGTTCTGCCAGGACAGGGCAGTGGCTGAACTGGTAGTAAAGGTGTACGGGAAGGGGTCTGATGATATAAAAGTGTGGGAAAAAATCCACCTTAATGGGGTAGGAGCCAGGGGTCTAGCCAAAAGTCGCCTGGTGCTGAGTGATAAGGCTAAGGCTGAGGTCAGGGGAGAAACCTACGGGAATGCCCCCTATGCCCGGGGACATGTTGACTGCATTGAGCTGGTCAACGGGACGGAGGCAGTAGCCAGGGCAATACCAATTGTCTCGGTAACCAACGATAAGGCGAAGGTAACCCACGAAGCCGCCATAGGTAGCATAGATAGAAAACAGGTAGAGACCCTGATGGCACGGGGGCTGGACGAGACCGAGGCAGTAGATGTGATTGTCAGAGGCATCTTGAGATAATCGGGTTTAGCGGGGGAGAGGTGTCACTAGATTTAACCAAGGTGGCGGCGCAGGTTGGGAGTATGGTCGCCAGGCTGAAAGCCAGCGGTGAAGAAAAGCGAAAGCGCCTTCAGTATGCCCTGGATGTCCTCAGTAATAGGGCTACCGAACTAGATAGTTTAAAAAGGAAAATCGCCTCTAGCAAGACTACCTGGCTTGTTGCCGGTTTGGTTGATGGACTTGACCGGCACTATAAGCCACTACCCCTCCCCCCAGATTACACGGTCATTGCCACCGATGGCTCTCATATTGACGTTGACCGGCATCGGTCAACCAGGTGCTATCTGATAAATATAGGCACCGTCGTTCTTCACTATGGTGCCCAGCCTGATGCTCTCCTTGATAGCTTCCCAGCGCTCTATTTCGGGGATGAAGACCTGGTTATTGCGCCCGATGGGGCTAAAGGTCGGGAGCAACCGATAGAAGGCGTGCTTCTGGGTATAAAGCGCAGTGTTGACGAGTGCCACCAGTTAGCCAGGCTGGCGGCAGAGCTACCCAAGGATAGCTCAAGCCTGGCACTGCTTGATGGCTCGCTTATTCTATGGGGTCTGGCGGGACAGGTCTATCCCGATTTTGTCATTGAGTCGCTGCTGGACAGAGGTTTTATCCGCCACCTTGAGGAAATAAGGAAGCTTAATACTGATAAGAGAATTGCCCCTGCCAGCTACATTAGCTTTCCCCGTAGTACCGATGTGGTCAACGCCCTGCGGGTGGCTATATGCCCTTATGAGCCGGCTGACTGCGACCGCCATTGCTCAACTGGAGACAAAAGAGACTGCGATGCAGTGGCTGGCGTTCAAGACCGGGAGCTATTTTCAAATATATTAGGTCAGGGAGAAAGGTCAGCCATCTTTACCAGTCAATCGTCTATAGTCCAGAAGCACTATGGAGTCCATCAGGTCTATTTCTTCTATCTCAGGGTGGATGATGAAGTAGCCAGGGTTGAGATTCCGCAGTGGGTAGCCAGAGACGATAATCTGCTCAATTTAACCCATAGTCTGGTTTTAGACCAGTGCCGGCGGGGGCAGGGATACCCGGTGGCGCTAACTGAAGCCCACGAAAAGGCGGTAGTAACCACCGCCGATAGAGAGCAGTTCTGGCAGTTGGTGGAGTCATTGATGGTAGAGGGTAAAATGCCCACCCCCACCTCCGCCAAAAGTTTTAGTAAACGGACAAGGTGGGTTTAGAGCTTCCCCCTTTGAAAAGGGGGAACAAGGGGGATTTTAAAATCCCTCTCAATCTCCCTTTACGAAAGGGAGAGGAGTATAATGAAAAGAGGGCTACCGCCCTCTTAAACTCCCGGTTTGGGTAGGGAGGTAAAAATGGAGCTAAAAAATACTTTCTATCATGGTGATTGTCTTTTCGTCTTGAAACATGATATTCCTGCCGAATCTGTTGACCTAATCTACCTTGACCCGCCCTTCTTTACCGGGAAAATTCAGGCAGGCAAATGGAAAGGTGAATGGCATCCCGAGGCTATGGAAGTCTCATTTGAAGACTCTAAAAGGTTTTGGAAGGAGAAAGGGATTTCTGAGCTTGCACCTGAATGGATGAAGCATATAGCTGTTAAGCGTCCCGATTTTGCTTCTTACTTATAC
>Ga0116202_10001739_pt1 | contig 12767 bp, 13 predicted proteins | sample LakKivw325mmetaG_FD_94479 | JGI IMG/M metagenome (GOLD analysis project Ga0116202, IMG submission 94479) | Anoxic lake water microbial communities from Lake Kivu, Rwanda to study Microbial Dark Matter (Phase II) - Lake Kivu water 325m metaG | ecosystem: Environmental > Aquatic > Freshwater >...
ATTGCTCGATATTAATACTGAACATACTTATGGTCTCCCGAACCTTCTGCCCCTGCCGCCCATTCCGCGACCGCGCCTAACCACTGCCAGCGGGCTTACGGAGTTGAAATCAGGTGTCTGGCAGACGGGACAGGACTGCAGGGGAGCTCCGACCGGTTTGTCCAGAGGTACGTCCCAATGGTGGCCGTTGCGGCAGCGGAATCGATTGAAAGCCAACTCAAAGCTGCCGCCCTCAATTCTGATGGCTTTACCGTTCAATATCGCATCGGCCACTTTCAGTCGGCCGGACGCCAGAACCCGCTGAAAGGTAGCGCGGGATATATTCATCTTCTCGGCGCCCTGCTCTCCTTCCAGGCCCTCGATGTCCTTGAGGCGAATGGCTTCAGCCTCTTCCACCGCAAGTCGTACCTCTTCCAAATCCCTCAGCGGTATGCCGGCTGGTTTGTAATAGGTCACATATGGCAGCGCGGCGATCCGTCGACATTTAAGCGGTCTGGGCATGCTTAATTTTCCTTTCTATACGTTATGAGCATATGCTCATAACTATTATATTACTTAGTTCATGAGCTGTCAAATAACTTAGAAAGGTAATGAATATGATTGTTGCAACCAACTTGGATTTGATATCTATCGTTGTCTGAATAAATCAGCCTTTAGCCTATGCTAGATAAGATGCAAGGAGTTGTTGCAGCATCGGGAGAAGGTCTTTTATACCAAACGTGAGTTCGGAATCTACCCAATGCGGCCTATAAGATCGCGGTCTTTCGTCCTCCCGATGAGTTCCGTGAACCCCTGGTACGAAGGTCATACTATTACTAATTTACTAACTACCTATTTACTAGCTTCTACGGTACTAAATCGTGATTACCAATGTAACAGAACGTGGGTATAATAGGTACGCTAAAGACAACAAACTTCAGGAAAGTACCCTAAAATATCGTTATTAAATAAATAGAGAAAGGAGGTGATCTCTCATGTCAGTTGCTACTATAAAAGAAACATTGTCCGAGATGGCAAAAGGACTCGTAGGTCCAGGAGAAATGGGGGGACCCTGGGTGGTTATGATAGCGGATAGCGACGGGATTGTGCTTTCGGCCTGGGAGTCTCAAGACAATAAAATCAGCCCCGAAACGTTCGGCGGATTCATCCAGATAATTAACTACGCCAATAATGCTTTTAAAGCATCCGCTGTGGGATTCACCAAGATCGATGATATCACAATCGGTACGCCATTTACATATATGATAGTTAGGCCCATAGCTGCCGGGGCTTGCTTTCTATTTGTAAGTGCTCCCAAGAGTGTGCCACTGGGTATGATACGCATAGCGCTCGCCAATTATGCCCCGAGGCTTGAGCTTGCTCTACCGGGTAACGAGTCGTTATTCAAAAAAGACGGTAACAACGGTAACGGCATAGGAACAGCGAATACTATAGGAACAACGGGCAATAGTGTAGGAACGCTAAACAACGGTTTGGGAACAATTCTGCCCTGAGCCAAAGAGACTTAGTGACCAGACTAATCCTTAGCCAACATTACGTCTAAGACGATACCATACAATCCCGTTAATTTCCAGATAGCTTCCGCTACTAATCTGTAAAGGCTTGATGTTCAGCATCTTAGATATAATACTTAGATATAAAGAGTATGCATATTCTTCTCGCCTGCGTTGATCTGTACCAGCGTATTTGCCAGGCATCAAAGTAGAAGATATTATCCTGAGAGACCTGTATTCCCTCGGTTTTAGAAAACCGCGCTAAGATACCTTGATCCGTAATTAATTTCGCGTCCCTCCTCAATTGCTGTCCTACTTCAACATGGGGTTCTTCTACCATTTACTTTAATCCCGATCAAATCCGTAAACTTACCTTAAAACTATCAATATTAGTTTGTAGATATGCTAAAATTTCTATAGTAAGTACCTACGCAGAGTTACGACAAAATGGACACAGAACACAAGCAACTTGGTTACGCACTGGGTGGTGGTGCTGCCCGTGGTTTGTTCCATATAGGCGTATTAGGCGTTCTGGAAGAATACGGGCTGAAGCCGGATATCATTGCCGGCACGAGTATGGGCGCGATTATCGGAGCTTTATATGCCAGCGGACTAAAAACAAGCGATTTGAAGCAAATCGCTTGCAATATCAACTGGAAACAAATAGTGCGTCTTACCGACGTCATAACGCTACCGAAAAGTGGCCTCATCCAGGGCAAAAGAATCGTAGCGCTACTCAGGTCTATCCTGGGTGACATCGATTTCTCCCACCTTCAATGTAAATACGCTACGGTAGCTGTAGATTTATATACAGGTGAACAGGTAGTGTTCACTGAAGGTTCGTTGATAGAGGCCATCAGAGCCAGCATTTCTATTCCAGGCATTTTCACGCCGGTGCGCTACGAAGGGCGCTATCTGGTAGATGGCGGCCTGGTAAACGTGGTACCGGTAAGTGTGTGCCGTGATCTGGGTGCAGATTTTGTAATTGGAGTTAACGTAATCCCGAACCCTGCCAGTGGCGTAATGCCGGTAATTATCAGCAGTGCAACCGGCAAAGATGGGCTCGAAGGTAATTACGACAGGTCAGCTGATGATATGGAGAAGCCTATTGTTCCTGGCGCTCATGTTCTGTTTCATGAACAACGTGTGAGCACCATCGATAAGGAGATCCGCAAATTTCTACTTTACAGACAGCCCAAAATGAAAAGGCTCATCGCTAGAAGGCCCTCTGCTATTTTATCCATTAAACCAAAAATGATAAACGTAGGCGAACCAAATATGTTTGAAATACTAAATCAGTCGCTTTCCATTATCGAATACCGTATCGCCATGGAAAACCTGATGAATGCTGACATTGCCATTACGCCACCGGAGCAGACCGTGGGTTCTTGGGCATTTCATCATGCAGCGGAAGCCATAGAAGCTGGAGAAAAAGCCACCAGGCTGCTAATAGAGCGTGATGCATTGGCGCGCCTACAGCTTTCCTCACTACAATCAGGCTAACAACACTGATTCTATTCCGCGCAAAGATTTCTGTGATATAATTGTCCAGCTTTCCGGAGACGCTATTGATTGGGTACGATTCAATTCCCTAGAAAATTACTAACTTCAAAAGGAGGCTGATGTGAAAATCAGTAAGATTTACCGAGGTCAAATAAAATTAGTCTGCTCAATATTTTTGCTTTCCGTACTAATGTTAACCTCCGTTTTTGCTGCTTGCGCCCAGTCCGCAACCACTTCTACCGTCACAACTCAAACGATACCCGGATTTGAGACAGCCCGCCCCGAAGACGTCGGTCTCTCGTCGACAAAGCTAAATGAGATTGACACTACATTACAGACTGATATTGCGGCAAAAAAGATAGACGGCGCGGTGCTTCTCATAGCGAAAGACGGGAAAATTGCCTATTTTAAAAGCTTTGGTGACAGGGATAAAGAGAAAAATTTACCTATGGAAAAGGATTCAATATTCCGCATGTACTCCATGACCAAATCACTCACTGCCGTATCGACTGCCATGCTGCAGGAAGAAGGTAAACTGTCATTCGATGACCCCGTTGCGAAATTCATCCCCTCCTTCAAGGACGTACAGGTAGGACAGGTGACAAATGATGCGGCTGGCAAACCTGTGGTTACCATGGTGCCGCCCATGACTACCATGACGATAAAACACCTGGCAACGCACACTTCCGGATTAAGCGGTATGCTCTTCCCTACACCTGGCATCCGTGAACTCTATGCACAGGCCGGCATGAACAAAACCAGCAGCATGACGAACGCTGAGGTTGCCGAAAAGCTGGCCACTTTACCGTTGGTTGAAAACCCAGGTACCTATTACAGATACGGCATGGCATATGACGTACTGGGCAGAGTGGTAGAAGTTGCTTCAGGCATGACTCTGGACAAGTTCTTCGAAGAACGTATTTACAAACCGCTGGGCATGGTCGACTCCGGCTTTCAGGTCACCGGCGATGATGTGAGCCGACTCGTTTACCTTATTCCAACATGGCCTCTATATACCGATCCCACCGATCCCAATAGGAAGTTTTTTAGCGGGGCTAGTGCCTCTGTATCCACAGCAGTGGATTGGGCACCATTTGCTCAGATGCTGCTTAATCGCGGCGAATTTAACGGTACGCGCCTGCTCAAACCGGAAACCGTTGATTATATAACCTCTGACCTGATAGGGCCTCTGGGCAACCGCTCCGACAATGCGTATGTGCCGGGGCCTGGCTATGGAGTTGGTTTCGATTTTTACGTTCGTGTCGACAATAAAAACGTGGATTTCCCGGCAAATATCGGAGAGTACGGCAAAAACGGCGCTGCCGGGACTATGTACTGGGTGGACCCGAAAGAAAACATGGTTGCGGTTATGATGCTGAGCACAGGTACGATGGGCAACTATTACCGCTGGCTAATTCAGGGCCTGATATATAATTCTATAATACCTCAATAGACACAACCCAACATCTTAGAAATAAACAACTATTCACCAGGGCTACAGGCTGCTAGAAGCCTGTAGCCTTGGTGCAATATCGAACTGAACCTAAATCTTTGGGCTATTCAAACGATAAGGTGTGCGCTATCTCAGAGAATAACGTCTCATCGTACGGGGAGAATGCGTCTATCGTCCATACAAAGGCGCGGATTCGCTTGCCGTTCTTGTCTGCGCTAACACCAAACGCCTGAATTGCATAAGACTGGTAGGTGTAGCTTAACGTATACTGAAAAGCCGGAGTGCCGTCATCCAACGTAGTTGGAGTGATGTCTGAGGTGACTTTCCCCTGTGAGGTATCGGGAAGACTGTTGGTCTGTGCCACGATCCAGTCAGCCGTCAGCGGTCCATCCGCATCAGCTACGCTAATACTCATTCCAGGAATGAATCCGGATATGCCGAATGCGGCGACCACGATGTTGTTTACAAGCTGCGGTTGCGGCACCCACTCCTTTGGATACTGAACTGAGAAACCATACTCACTGTTGGTGTACGTGGTGGATTCGTAAGTCAGTTGTACGGGTGCCGACGGCTCCGCAGGCGTCTCTGCGGGCGGCGGTGTTACCGGCGTCTCTGCGGGCGGCGGTGCTGCCGGTGTCTCCGCAGGCGGTTGTGTCACAGGTGTCTCCGCAGGCGGCGTCACGGTCTGAGTCGGTGTGCATGCCACCAGTGCCAGACCCAGGACCAGCACCATCGCCATCAATGCGGTAACGACTTTGGTTGTTTTGTGTGTCATCTTGCCTCCTTATAATATTTTTATTTTTTAAAACGTAGTATCAAAATAATTTAAATCAAACTGCAGGCGCACTACAAAAGACATTATACCACAGCAAATAAATTGCACAAGATGCAAATCCGGGTAAAATATGCCCTATTCCGACGATTTTACATATACCGAGGCGTTTCAATACATTAGTTATGTCAATTAATTGACCATTTTGTTTTATTATTCTTATACGATATTGTACCTTGCAATCCATCCCTGTATAATTGGCACGATTCTTCTGCCTGTCAATTCCTTTTAAGGGGGTGAGCCGTGCCAATATGAAGAGCTCGGAAACCAATGCCAAGCAATCTTTCCTTGTTATCCATTTGCAAGTTCATATAAATATCCAAATCTACTTTAGGAGTGAAAAATGACAAACGGAATTAAGTCGAAGCGCACCGCTATTATCCTGCTGGTAGTTGCCCTGTTTTTGATACTGGCAGGAGATTTATTAGCCTCCATGATTCAAACCGATTTTGGCAAAGTTAAAGTCAACGATGTGCGCTTTCGTATTGGAGCCAGTGGGCCGGTAATGAATGCTCTGCTTTATGTGCCCAAAACTGCCACCGCTCAGAATCCAGCTCCGGGAGTACTGTGCATACACGGCTACCTGAATAATAACGGGATGCAGGATGGCTTTGCCATAGAGTTTGCCAGGCGAGGCTATGTAGCCTTAGCTATCGACGAGACCGGCCACGGGTATTCAGCACCGCCGGCCCTGTCAAATACGTTCGGAGTCCCTGACGGACTTCAATACTTACGAAGTCTGGATTTTGTTGATAAAAACAATATTGGCCTTTCAGGCCACTCCATGGGCGGCTGGGCTGTGGTGCAAACAGCAAAAGCGTTTCCCAACGACTATAAAGCGCTTATCATGGAAGACTCAAACTTCGGTACCATAAATGCCACCTTTCCGCGGAACCTTTGTTATATCGATGGCATATGGAGTGAATATGCCTCTTTTTTGAATACACCTGTCACCAGAGACGCGCTTAAAAGTGACAAGCTCAAAGCGATCTTCGGAACCACTGATGATGTTGTACCAGGTAAATTATACGGCTCCTTTGCCGACGGCACTGCCCGTGAAATTTACTTGGTCCGCACCACGCATCCCGGCATCCATATCTCGCCTACAGCAGTTGGGGACGCCGTCAGCTGGTTCCAGCAGGCCTTGCAAGGAGGCAATACTTTACCGCCTTCCAATCAAATCTGGCTATGGAAGGAAATCGGCAACCTGATCGCCCTCATCGGCATGGTCATGCTCCTCTTCCCCGTCGGCGCCTTAATTTTGAGATCTAAATTCTTTAAAAATATAGAGGAAGCACCGACCAAACCCAAGTCTGCCAAGGGCGCTGCCTGGTGGATATCTGCCCTTATAATCGTGGCTGTACCACCTCTGACCTATTTCACATTCTTACAATACGTTAGTAAGTTTAAACTAGCTCCCAACCAGTTGTTTCCACAAACAATCACCGCTCAATGGATGGTATGGCTGCTGCTGGTCGGCTTAATAGGATTGGCACTCTTCCTTATATGGCATTTCGCTTTCAATCGCAAGGCTAAAGCTACCGCCAGCGACTACGGCCTTACCTGGGGAGAAAAGATCGGCTGGGGTAAGATAGGCAAATCATTCCTATTGGCTTTTCTGGTAGGATTGGCCGCCTATATTACTCTGGTTGTATCGAGCTCGCTATTCAATGTCGATTACCGCTTCTGGCTGTTTAGTGTGAAGCCGATGTCACTGCTCCAGTTCCGGATATTCCTGTCTTACCTGATTCCCTTCTTTATTTACTTTGTAATCCTAGGGCTGGTGCTTAACGGACAGCTTCGCCCTACCAGAAAAGGAACCGAAATGAGCATGGCCAGCGAAATGGCCATAAACGTGGCATTGCTGCTCGTGGGTATCATGGGCCTTCTAGCGTTCCAGTATATCCCACTGTTGATGGGGGGTACGTTGACCCTCCATGCAAGTGGTGATAACGTTCTATTAACCATTGTTCTTGTAGAATTCCTGCCCATGCTGACTATCGTGGCGCTGGTTTATACCTATTTCTTCCGCAAGACAGCCCACATTTATACCGGCGCTTTCCTAAGCAGCCTGCTAGTTACCTGGATCCTCGTGGCCTCACAGGCAACCTTCGTTGCACTTTAGGATAGTGACGGATACAAAGATACAGGGGCGGACTGGCAGTCCGCCCCTGTATCCATTTTTTGGAGCCATGAAAGACATAACTTACGATGCCATCGGAAAGAGCTACAACAGAAACCGGACTGCTGACAAGCGCATTCTGAAAACAATCTTAGAACTTCTAAATCTCCCGACCGGAAGCCTTATCGCCGATATTGGTGCCGGCACTGGCAACTATACCAACGCGCTGGCCGATTCAGGCTACAGGTTACTGGCTATTGAACCATCGGAGATTATGCGAAAACAGGCTGTCTTACACGAAAATGCCGCCTGGCTTATCGGGCTGGCTGAACATCTTCCTCTACGAGATGACTCAGCAGACGGGGTCATGACCATTTTGGCCCTGCATCATTTCCTTGACATTCGTGATGCGGCTAATGAAGTAGCTCGTGTTTGCCCCACCGGACCAACAGTAATACTCACCATGGACCCGAGGCACAGTGAAAAATTCTGGTTCAACGACTATTTCCCTGAAATTGAGTGCCACGTCCTCAAGGTTTTCCCACCATTAGCTGAAGTGATCGACATTTTTTCCAGCGCCGGACATTGGTCAGCCAAGATTATCAAGTTCCCCTTACCACATGACCTTGCCGACCTTAATATGTGCTCCGGATGGAATAGACCCCAGATATATCTTGATCCGGTAATGAGACAGAATACCTCCGGCTTTGCCCTCGCTTCTCCCTCGACGGTGCATGCGGGTATAAGCCTGCTTGAAAATGACCTCAAATCGGGAAAATGGGATAAGCTTAATGGCCACTTAAGGAAACGGGAGAGCTTTGACGCCGGCTTCAGGTTTCTACTATTTCAAGCCTGACACTCTGTAGCTTAAATTTGGCATTTTGCCGATCACTTTTTCGCCTCCTGAAGCAAAAGTTAAACGCAATTTTTGCCCTGACGTTAACCAACGGGTAAAATCCCTGTAAGGTTGGAAGGTGAATTGACCGAAAATAAAGCCACCGATACAACAAACGCTCTGAAGCACGTCTTCAGAGCTCTTAATTCCAGGAACTATCGCCTTTTTTTCATCGGGCAGGGCATTTCTCTCATAGGTACCTGGATGCAGACCATAGCTATGAGCTGGCTGGTGTACCGTATCACAGGTTCCGCGTTTCTTCTGGGCCTGGTAGGTTTTTCCAGCCAGTTTCCGATATTTATTCTGGCTCCTTTAGCCGGCGTTTTTGTGGATAGGCATAATCGCCACCGAATATTAATTCTCACTCAATCTCTGGCAATGCTCCAGGCATTTATACTTGCAACTCTGGTGCTGACCAATACAGTAACCGTCTGGTCGATTATCGCCTTGAGTATATTTCTGGGCATGGTCAACTCGGTCGATATGCCGGCGCGTCAGACATTCGTGCTGGAAATGGTCGAACGCAAAGAAGACTTGAGCAACGCCATAGCTCTAAATTCTTCTCTGTTCAATGGCGCCAGGCTTATCGGTCCGTCCATAGGTGGCATATTGATTGCCGCCCTGGGGGAGGGTTTATGCTTTTTGATTAACGGCCTGAGCTTTTTATCGGTAATTTTCTGCCTGATAGCTATGAGAATTGCCACTACCAAAATAGAAGTTAAAGAAACCCACCTTTTGACCGAGTTGAAGGAGGGATTCACGTACGTCCTCGGCTTTCCGCCAATACGCTACCTTTTATTGCTTGTAGCCATAGTCAGTCTGGTTGGTATGCCTTACACGGTGCTTATGCCTATTTTTGCCGGCCAAATACTTCAGGGAGGCCCTAACACGCTTGGATTCCTAATGGCTTCTGCCGGCGTGGGAGCCCTGGTTGGAACGCTGTATTTAGCCTCTCGAAGGACCGTGGCAGGGCTGGGCCGGATTGTAATCATTGGTGCCGTCATTTTCGGCTCCGGTTTGATTTTGTTTTCCTTGTCCCGGCTTTTAACACTTTCTCTTGTCTTCATCATGGTAGCTGGCTTTGGCATGATAGTACAGATGGCATCCAGCAATACCATCCTACAGACCATTGTCGATGACGATAAGCGAGGACGCGTTATGAGTTTCTACGCTATGGCTTTTGTCGGTATAGCACCGTTCGGCAGCTTACTCGCTGGAGCTCTGGCCAGTCGAATCGTCGCTCCAAATACGTTGTTATATGGGGGTATATTGTGCATTATTGCCGCTATTTATTCACTCGTGAAATTTAGGTCATTTAAGGACATAGTCCGTACTATATACGGTGAACGGCGACTCATATGACTCTGCTAGCATGCATTGACACCTTGTTATGTACTGCTATAATCGTAGGTAGAGAGCCAGGATTCATATAGTATGCAGAAGACGAAGCGCAAACCCAAGGCTAAATTAAACATCATCTCTCACGCTAGCCTGCCTTTTACGGACCGCACCGAGGCTGGCCACTTACTGGCCAAACATCTAGTTTACCTCCGTAACAAAAAAGCTATCGTTCTTGGTATCCCTCGTGGTGGCATAATCGTAGCTAGAGCTTTAGCCTCAAAGTTGCGGGCCGAGCTGGATATAGTTTTATCCCGTAAGTTGGGGGCTCCAGACCAGCCAGAATTAGCCCTGGGCGCGCTGGCGGAGGATGGAACCGTGTTTCTTAACCAGGATATCGTAAAAGCGATTGCTGTAACAAAACTCGATGTCGAACAGGAAAAAACGAGACAGATGAAAGAGATCGAGCACCGAACACAGCTTATTCGCAGCATCCTGCCAAAAACGTCACTTAAGGGCAGGATTGCCATAGTCACGGATGACGGCGTAGCCACCGGCGCTACCATGCAAGCTGCGCTCTGGGCGGTAAGACAAGAAGATCCCCAAGCGCTAATAGCAGCCATTCCTGTAGCTTCACGGGACGCTCTGGAAAAGCTCTCAGCCGATGCCGATGAAATCATTTGTTTGCGCCAGCCACCGATTTTTTATGCCGTCGGCCAGTTCTATGACCAGTTTGACCAGGTTGAAGATGCGGAAATTATGCGTATTCTTAAAACAGAAGCCCAGCATAAAAGAAAAACGAAAACTCTTGATCGGGATTGTGGCAATGGCGGAATTTAAAGACCTCACAGACGAACGTCCCGTTCTAATCAGGACGGGTAAACTCATGCTTGAAGGTAACCTGAGTATCCCCGATGGAGCCAATGGAATCGTATTGTTCGCTCACGGCAGCGGTTCCAGCCGATTCAGCCCCAGAAACAGGTTTGTCGCCAGCGAACTGCGAAAAGCTCGCCTGGCTACCCTGCTCTTCGACCTGCTGACCGAGGATGAAGAACGGATAGACGCCATAACAGCGGAGCTACGCTTCGATGTACGGCTGCTAGCCGTCCGGCTGATACGAGCTACCGACTGGACCAAGCAGCAACACGAGACGGGCAGGTTGAGAATAGGTTATTTTGGCGCCAGCACCGGCGCTGCTGCAGCGCTGCTAGCAGCCATTGAGAGGGCTGAAGTAGTTAAAGCGGTGGTTTCCCGTGGAGGACGCCCTGACCTGACAGGACCCTCTCTCTCCAAAGTTAAAGCGCCTACCCTGCTGATTGTCGGCGGAAACGACCCGGTAGTTATCGATTTAAATAAAACGGCATTCAAAGAGCTAAAGGCAGACAAAGACATTATTATCGTCCCCGGAGCTACTCACCTGTTCGAGGAACCCGGGACTCTCGATGAGGTAGCGCGTTTGGCTGCAAACTGGTTTAAAAAATATCTCGGAACAAGATGACAACGAAGGCAGTTAGAATGACAAGGTTAGCTGCAAGATACGGTCATCACCGGGCCGAGGATTGCCTCGTCCGTCCGTGTTGTTGGTGAGAATGTATAGCGTGCCGTCTGGACCCTGCACAACGTCACGTAGCCTGCCATATTGACCGACCAGGTACTTCTCTAAGCTGGTTACCTCACTTGGGTCACTGACGTCGATAACCGCCCTGTACAACGTTTCGCCGCGAAGCCCGGCGAACAGGAAGGAGCCTTCCCAGGGACCTCCTTTAACAAAGGTACATCCGCTGGGCGCCCAGGTTTCATTTTCTCCACTCTGTATCATCGGGTTTACCATGCCCTCTTTGCTCTGGACGCCATGAATGACCGGCCAGCCGTAGTTTTTGCCGGGCTCGATGTAATTCACTTCATCCTGACCCTCGCCGTAAAAGCCACCGCTGGGGCCGTGCTCGGTCTCATACAGCCAGCCTGTCCCGGGCTCCCAGGCAATCCCCTCGGGATTTCGATGGCCGTACGAATAAACCGGTGAGCCCGGAAACGGATTGTCAACTGGAATAGTGCCATCGGGGTTTAATCGCAGAATTTTCCCGTTTAACGACGACAGGTCCTGCGCCAGTTCAGGATTTCCCGCTTCACCTACCGTCCAGTAGAGCTTCCCGTCGGGACCGAATTTGACTCTGCCACCGTCATGAAAGATATTTCCTGCTGCACCGTCCAGAATAACCTTGTCCACAACACCTTTTCCGGTAGCAGGGTCCTCATGCAGCCTGACCAACCGGTTCTGGAATTTGGCGGGAGACACCGGGTATGTTTCCGCTACGTAGGCGTAATTATTTTCGGAGAACTCCGGGTCTAAGGCCATACCCAGCAGACCACCTTCACCCACTGCCGCTACATCCAAACTGATCCAGGGCTCTGATTGTACCTTGCCATCTTTAATGACTACTATTTTGCCTGGCCTCTCTGTAACAAATATTCGTCCGTCAGGTACGAACACCATCTCCCAAGGAACATCAAGATTAGTGACGAAGTCCTTAAGCTGTATACCTGACAAAGCGGTTGATTGTGAATCGATAGGCTGTGCGGGCGGAGGAGTAACCGCACCAGCACAGCCTATCAAAGCACCAAGGTACATTCCAACCATTATATAGACCGGTATCCTGTTCACTGCCATCAATGAATCCATAAAATTAAACTTTGCCCGTCCTAGTACCTATTAGTCTAGACTAGAACTAATAAACAAGTCATAAAATTATTGAATAAAAACTTACATAATCATAAAATTAGCAAGCAGTATTACGTCTAAGCACAAGGAACATGAAATGCCCACAAAGAAAATAGGCGATATAAACATATATTATGAGATATACGGGGCGGGTGAAGCTCTGGCTATGATTATGGGCTTAGGTGGAGGCATACCCTGGCTATACCAGCAGATTCCGGCATTCTCTAAGAAATATCGTGTGGTTGCCCTAGATAACAGAGGTACAGGTGCCACGGATGCCCCCGATATACCGTATACAATGGAAATGATGGCTGGCGACCTTGCCGGTCTGCTGGACGCCATGGGCATCAAAAAGGCGCACGTTTTCGGTATTTCCATGGGTGGCATGATAGCCCAGCACTTTGCCTTACTC
>Ga0116202_10001742_pt1 | contig 12756 bp, 16 predicted proteins | sample LakKivw325mmetaG_FD_94479 | JGI IMG/M metagenome (GOLD analysis project Ga0116202, IMG submission 94479) | Anoxic lake water microbial communities from Lake Kivu, Rwanda to study Microbial Dark Matter (Phase II) - Lake Kivu water 325m metaG | ecosystem: Environmental > Aquatic > Freshwater >...
ATCTGGACCAAGATCATGAGCCCGATCATCAGAAAGACGAGTCCGCAGCTTAAGCCTATCTCCAGGGACTTCTTGCTCATACCGCACCAGCTCTGCACTGATCTGAGATATTATTTGCGATCCCGACATCGCGGCAAGGTCAGCCTCTCCTCCGGAGGCCGTCGGGCCCCGCCAGCTTTTCCACGAGGGACCTGGTCATCCTCCCGCACCATCCGAGGTCGATGTACCGAGGGTAGACGGGAAGCCTCTCCCTCAGCTCAAAGCCCGAAAGCAGGGATTCGAGCTCCTCGGGGGTGGGCCATCGCCTCTCGGGGTTGATCCAGTCCGGGGTTACGGGGCTGATCCCGCCCAGGTCATCGGCCCCCGCCTCCACCAGGGGGAGGGGGTCAGAAAGGTTTGGTGGAACCTGGACGGCGACCGACGGCGGAAGGATCGACCTTGCCATCTTCACAGTCTTTGCCAGGGTCTCGGGATCGGGCGGGGAGATGCTGGACATGGCCGTTCCCGGCTTTGGGTCGAAGGGCTGGACTATCACCTCCTGGATGGTGCCGTAAATCTCGTGGATCGTTGTTAAAGCCTGGATCGATCGGACCCGGTCCTCCGCCGTCTCGCCGATGCCCACGAGGATCCCGGTGGTGAAGGGGATCCTTAGCTCTCCTGCCGCCTCGATGGCCGCAAGCCTCAGCTCGGACCTCTTGCCGGGGGAGGATCGGTGAGCCGCCACCTCGGCCGTCGTCTCGAGCATCAGGCCCATGCTGGCGTTGTAGGGGGCGAGCCTTCTCATATCCTCTCCTGAGAGGAGGCCGGCGTTGGTGTGGGGGAGGAGGTCTCGATCCAGGGCCAGCTCCGAGAGCTCGATGATGTAGTCGATGAGGTCGCACCATCCGGTTGGTTTGAGAAGGTCGCCGAAGCCGGAGACCTCCCAGGGCGCCTCGCCGAGGGAGAAGAGGGCCTCGGTGCAGCCCGCCGACGCCCCCCGGTCCAAAAGCTCGATCGCCTCCTTTCGGCTGATGATCTTCCCCTCGTCCCGGCGAAAGCCGCAGTATAGACAACGATTCCTGCAGACGTCGGTGACGGGGATGAAGACGTTCCGGGAGTAGGTGAGAAGCTTTCTCATGATCGGGGCCCGAGGATCGCAGAAAAAAGTCTGAAAATTGAGATGGGTGGTGACCGGACGGCTTCAGCGCCGGAGCTCCACCAGCTTCAGCTTGTGGCCGAGATCACACTCCTCGGGGGCCTCGCCCACCACCTCGGCGATGGTGCAACGGTCTCCAGGCTTCAGGCCGACGGGGTGGCAGAGCTCGTACATGGTGCAGTCGTACTCATCGCATTTGGGCGGCTCGAAGACCGTCTTGGACCCGGCGAAGGCCTTCCTCGCGTCGATGGCCGCGATGATGGGGCTCTCGGTCACCTCCACCGCCCGGACTCCCGCCTCGTGGATGGGGCATTCGTGGACCAGCTCCCCACGAATCCCCAGGATCCTGTACCTCCTCCCGGACTCGAGGTTGGTGCAGGTGTTCCTGAGCTTGCAGGTCTCGCATTCTGGCGATGGGGCGTTGAATATGAACTCCATCCCTATCGTCGCGAGCTTGGTTCCTATCAGGGTGATCTGTGTAGCTGCTTCGGACATGGTATTCGCCTCAAGGGAATAATTATAATATTTTTGTCTTCTTGGCGGCTGCGGTGGCTGCCTCTCTGGTGAGGCCCGAGCCGAGGATGGTGTACCGCTCGGGGCGGATAGTGTGGGCGGAGGTTAAGGCCTCGATCACCACCTCCTCGTCGAGGCCGATCTCGGAGGCCGAGGTGGGAGCCCCCACCTCTCGCAGGGCGTCTCGGATCATCTTCCAGTCGCCGCCGTGAAGGTACATCATGACGATGGTGCCGAGGCCGCATAGCTCGCCGTGAAGGGCCTTTCCGGGAGCTATTTTGTTTACGGCATGGGCGAACTTGTGCTCTGAGCCGCTGGCGGGACGGGAGGAGCCTGCGATGGACATGGCGACGCCGCTGGATATGAGGGCCTTGACGACGACCCTCGCCGACTCTTCGAGGCCAGGCTTCAGATCCGGGGCGGTCTCGACGATCATCCTCGCCGTCATCTCCGATAGAGCTGAAGCGTACTCGCTGTACTCCTCGCCCCGGAGCTGGTGGGCGAGCTTCCAGTCCCTTATGGCGGTGTAGTTGGAGATTATGTCGCCGCACCCGGCGGCGAGGAGCCGTTCGGGGGCCTTGGAGATGATGGCGGTGTCGGCAATGATCCCCAGGGGGGCCTGGGCAGAGACCGAGGTCGTCTCGCCGTCGATGGTGAGGGAGGCCTGGGCAGAGCATATGCCGTCGTGGGAGGCGGCGGTGGGGATGGAGACGAAGGGGACCCCCGCCCTCACCGAGGCGAGCTTGGCGACGTCTATCGACCTTCCGCCGCCGACGCCTATGAGAAAGCCCGCCTTCATCTCAGAAACAAGCCGTTCTGCCCTCTCCACCTCTTCGAGTTTTGAAAATTTTGTGATCATGAGGCCCGTTTCAAAGCCGCGATCTTCCATCCGCTGAGAGATCTCTTTTCCCACCAGGGTGGAGGTCTTGGGGCCCGTCACGATGAGAGCTCCGCCCTTCAGTTTGAGGTCTCTGCAGACGTCGGCCACCTCTGCCGCGACGCCGCTGCCGACCACCACCAGTCTCGGAAGCTCCATCCATTTGGATCTGCTCAACAGGTCTCACCAGCTGAGACAAATTTCGTACCTCTACGAATATAAACGCTCCCTCGGACGCCCTCACCATGGACCGAAGACGAGGCGCGGAGAATACATCTAACTCAAAAAAACAAACAAAAAAACTAAAATCAGTCTTTTCGGAGGCTCTTCAGTACGAAGAGGACCCTCTCCCGGTACCTGTTGACCTCGGAGCTGGTCCGCACCCGGGGCCTTGGAACCTCGATCTGGATTATCTCGTTGATCTGGCCGGGGCGGGCGGACATGATCACCACCCGGTCGGCGAGGTAGATCGCCTCGTCGACGCTGTGGGTGACGAAGATGACGGTCTTCTGCTGCTCCTGCCAGATCCGGAGAAGCTCCGACTGCATGATGTTTCGGGTCTGGGCGTCGAGGGCGCCGAAGGGCTCGTCCATGAAGAGGGCCTTGGGATTGTTCACCAGGGCCCGCACGATCGCGACCCTCTGCTTCATCCCCCCCGAGAGCTCGTGAGGGAAGCTGCTCTCAAACCCCTCGAGGCCGACGGCCTTCAGGTACCTGCGGGCCTTCTCGTACCGATCCCTCTTCGAGACGCCCTTCAGCTCTAAACCGAAGGCGACGTTGTCGAGGATCGTCCTCCAGGGGAAGAGGGAGTACTCCTGAAATACCATCCCCCTCTGGGGCCCCGGACCTTCGATGGGGGCGCCGTCCAGGGTCACCTCACCGCTGGTGGGCCTCTCCAGGCCCGCCATGATCCGGAGGAGGGTCGTCTTGCCGCAGCCCGAGGGGCCGAGGAGGCAGATGAACTCCTTGTCGTCGACGGAGAGGTTGACGTCGTGGAGGGCCTCAAAGCGCTTCCCCTTCACCGAGAAGCTCTTCGAGAGGCCCTTTATCTCCAGGAGGGCGGTCATTGGGGAGAGGTTGGTCGGCGGAGGTATAAGGCTTTTCTGTCGCGAGGAGTCAAGGCCACCATCGGCCCACGTCCTCGATGGCCCGGGCGGTGTCTTTTAAGATACTTGCACGTCAAACCGCTTTAGAAGTTCTCCACTACTACCGTCCAGGATGTCAAAGCGAATTATGGCAGGCGGAAGGGATCTGTGAATCCATACACTACCCGAGAACCTACCTTCAGAATCAACTAAGCACTTGGATTGAGGCCACCATTTGTTCGTATGAATCTTTATATCTACGATCAAGTCTAAAACATGTGGGAGTACTTCTCCTTGGATTTCGTATTCTCTTGAACTTGGATCATCGCCTACACCAATTGGATTACTTAGCCAATTGGAAAAATCTGGAATAAATCTATTTTTGCCAAACATGTTGAAGCCCTGCGGCTTTGTAATCATGATCATCAAGTCATTTGCTTTAATGTTCTCTACAGGAGACCTCTCAACACTCACGTGACTTACCTCCTCTTCGTCGTATTCTACGTTTTTTCGGATAGGGATGTGAATAGTAAGCGTTTGCTGTTCCCAGTTCCGGATCGCCTGGATAATTTTAAAAGCCAAGTTATCTGGTGAGGTAAAACCAGAACGTATGCAATCCCGACTTACACGTTGGCGGAACTCACCTTGTTTCTTCCGTTTTTCGTCAGGTTCGATAAGGTTATTAGGGACAGGGAAGTATTCTGGAGCAAAAAACATTAGGCATGGAATCTGCTTGAATAAGGCTGCCTCGTACTCCATCTCAGTGTACGACTTTTTGCCTCCCTTTGGGCAACTCCCATATAAATGCCCAATTATGCCCACGAATAAATCGCATTCGCCCACCTTGTCACAGCAGAAATCATACGGGTTTTTATGCCGGGCTCCGAAGTCCTCCATGCGGACGCAATGATAGCCGTCCAGCTCCTCGATGGCGCTGTAAGCTGCATCTCGGTACTCTTTCAGATCTCTGGAGGTGGAGCTGAGGAAGACGACCTTCTTGATGAGCATGAGAATTCAGACCAAATGTTGTACGAAGGCATTAAAATAGTTTTGGATCATGCCTGCAGAACATGTCTCACCTGCTCTACCTATCCTCGCCCATCTCGGCTGGAAGGAAACAGCCGCCCTTTCGCCTCCGCCTCCCGCCTCGGCCCCAGACGGCGAGCGCCAGCCTCACCCCTGCACTTCGCCCTCGATCCCCAAAATGTAGCTCCTGATTGGCACCTCCTTTCCCGCCATCTTCAGCGCCTGCCAGACGATGGCCTCCAGATTCGAGGAGCGTGGGACCTCCATCTCCAAAACGGTGATATCCTCGATCTCGTGGGCTTTTAGGATCGCGGCCAGCCTTTCGTCCAGCTTGTGGCAGCCGATGAGGGTGATCCTCCCCCGGATGAAGTCTCTGGTGACGGCGGGCGGGGCGGTGGCGGTGCAATCGGCGAGCGGCGATCAGGATGCGGGCGCCAAATCGGCGCAAAGACGAAATATAGAGGGAGAAAAGAGAAAGAGCGACAAAAGCAAAAGGGGACGAAGACGGCTCGAAAGCACTTCGGACCGCTTCGCTCGGCTCACTTTTTCTTCTTCGCCCCGGCCCCCTCCACGATCTCGACCTCCTCCTCGACGACCCCGGGAACCTTTTCCTTATCGAACTGCTGCTGGACGTCGCAGCCGAGCCTTCCGATGGCGTCGGACCTGCACTGCCTGCAGTGCCTCATCTGCCTCATGATCTTGGATAGCTCGTCCTGAACCGCCTTTTTCTCGGCGGGGGTCGGGGGGGTGATGTGCGAGAACCGATACTGGGGAATGAGGGGCATCACGTTCTGGATGTAGACCCCCAGCTTCTTGACGGTCTTCGCGATCTCCACCACGTGGTCGTCGTTGATGGTGGGGATGAGGACGGTGTTCACCTTGACGATCATCTTCCTCTTGACCGCCTCCTCGAGGCCCCTCAGCTGGTGGTCGAGGAGGATCTCCGCCGCCTCCAGGCCGGTGTACTTCTTCCCCTGGTAGATGACGTACTCGTAGATCTCCTTTCCGATGTTTGGATCGACGGCGTTAAGGGTCACAGTGACGTTGCTGATCCCGAGATCGTCGAGGCGGTCGATCTCGTCAGCGAGGAGGAGGCCGTTGGTGCTGATGCATAAGATGAGCCTAGGGTACTTCTCTCCAACGAGCCTGAAGGTCTCGAAGGTCGCCTCGTTGAAGAGGGGCTCGCCGGGACCTGCCACCGCCACCACCTTGATGTAGTGGAGCTTCTCCATCACCTCGTCGACCCGCTGGAGGGCTTCGGTGGGGGTGAGGACCTGGCTTGTGACTCCGGGCCTGCACTCGTTGACGCAGTCGAAGTCTCGAATGCAGTAGTTGCACTGGATGTTGCACCTCGGAGCGACGGCGAGGTGCATCCTGCCGAAGAGGTGGCAGGCCTTCTCGCTGAAGCAGGGATGCTCCTGGATCTTCCTCAGCTGCTCCGGGTCCCAGGGCACCTCCTGGTCGCCGACCTTGGCGGTGGGATAGACATTCTCGCTCATGATCACGAACTCCGAGGGATCTCTTCGGCACTTCTTCTCTAAAAGGCTATCCCAGATCTCCCGGGTCTGTACAGTTCCAGGGCCAAAAATCTTATCCAGCAGGGAGGCGTGGATTTCGGCATGTCCAAGAAAGAGGGGCGAGTGGTGATCTGGCCCGCCTACATCGACGCCGAGAAGTCGAGGGGCGATGGGAGACAGATCTCAAGGCGCGACGCCATCGAGAAGCCCACCGTCGACGAGATCATGGTGGCCGCCATGGAGATGGGCCTTGGGCCCGAGGCCGAAAGAGATAAGCACTACCCGAAAGAGTGGTGGGAGAGGCCCGGCCGGGTCACAGTCCCAAAAAAGGGGCCCAAGACGGCCCTGGTAAAAGAGATCGCGATCAGGATCAAAAAAAGACGCACCTAAAAGAAGAAGCAGCCGATCCTGGCGGGGTGCCAAGAGCTGACGATCAAAGGACCTCGAAGATCCGTCGAGTCCCCCTCCAGAAAACGCCGCAGGGCCGATAGTCAGCGGTCCTGGGCGGTCTCCACCTCTTCTACGATCTCTTTACCCGCCACGACCTCGTCGATGCTGTGGATCACGCCGCCGAAGTCCTCTATCACCGACTCCACGGCCAGGTAATCGATCTTGTCTCCTTTGATGGTGATCTTGATCGTCTCTGTCTGCTGGTCAACTTCAGATAGGCTCAGGTTCACCCCGGTTATTCCGCCGAGCTTGCTCAGAGCCTCGGCAAGCTCCAAAATTGTGGGTACATGCGGCTTCAATACGTCCAAAACCAATCGTCTTATCGCTGTGGTCATCGAAAACTCCCAGTATGGTCAGGGCTGGTTTTGTTGAAGGCAATACTTAATAATGTTTGTGATTCAGGCATCCTCATGATCGACCTTCACACCCACACCGTCTTCAGCGACGGCGAGCTGATCCCCAGCGAGCTGGTCCGCAGGGCCGAGATGAAGGGGTGTCGAGCCCTCGGGATCACCGATCACGTCGACTTCACCAACGTCGAGTTCGTCCTAAACCACGTCTCGAAGGTCAAGGAGCTGGAGGACGTCCTGGAGATGAGGATCCTCTCCGGCATCGAGATGACCCACGTACCCCCTCCAAAGATGGAGAGGCTGGCTACTTATGCCCGGAGGCTCGGCGCCGACCTGATCGTCGTCCACGGGGAGACGCCCGTGGAGCCTGTGGCCCCGGGGACGAACCGGAAGGCCCTCGAGATCGGCGCCGAGATCCTGGCCCACCCAGGCTTCATCACCCCCGAGGAGGCGGACCTGGCTCGAGATAACGACGTCTGCCTCGAGCTGACCGCCCGGCGCGGCCACAACATCGCCAACGGCCACGTGGCGAGGCTCGCCCTGGAGGCGGGGGCTAGACTGGTCGTCGACACCGACGCCCACGCTCCTGAGGATCTGATCGACCGCAAGAGGGCGATCGAGATCGCCAGGGGCGCGGGCCTAACCCTGGAGCGGGCGGTGGCGGTGGTCGAGAAGCACGCCATCATCGACCTCGACCTCTGACGACGACTCCGACGAAGAGATGGTACCTTGGACGTGGTGGCGGTCGACATCTCAGGAAGGCACGCTGTAGGCGGAAAATACATCATGGTCTCCGCCTCGGTGGCGGCGAGGATATCCCCGGAGGGGATCGAGAGGACGAGGTGGATCAGGCTCGTCCCCCTGGTGGCGGAGTCGGTGGAGATGGAGGTGGTGATAAAGCTGATCGAGGACTCTGTCCGGGGGCTGTCTGGCGTCGTCCTGGCCGAGAAGGGTGACCTCTACAACCTCGCGCGGTGGCGGGTGGAGAGCATCCTGGGACGCGAGTTCAAGTACCCCGAGTCCCGGGGGGAGAGGAGGGCGATGGAGCTCGCCCACCACGCCTCCTTCGCGGGCCGAAAGCTGGTCTTGAGGCTGATGGAGGAGGGGCTAGGCTCAGGGGTTTTGAAGAGAGCCGGAGGGGCATGAAGAGGGATAAGACGGCGGTGCTCCTCTTCCGGGAGGACCCGAGGGATGAGCACCATCCCGAGAAGATGGCGGAGCTTTTGGGCCTCGCCGAGGCGGCGGGCTACAGGGTTCTGGCCGAGATCTCCCAGAGGCGGGGCAGAGACAGGAGGTTTCAGCTCGGAAGGGGTAAGATCGTCGAGGCTGCCTCTCTCTCGCCCGAGAAGCTGATCTTCAACGAGCCCCTCAGCCCAGGCCAGATCTTCAACATCGGAAAGGAGTTTGAGGTTGCTGCCATGGACAGGTTCAACCTAATCCTGGAGATCTTCGCCTCTCGGGCCTCTTCGAGAGAGGCGAAGCTTCAGGTGGAGCTCGCCCGCCTCTCCTACGAGGCCCCCTTCGTCCGGACGATCGAGTCCCTCAACAAGCTGAGCGAGCGGCCGGGCTATAGGGGCTCGGGGAGCTACGACGTCTCGATGTACCGGGACATCAGGGGGAGGATGACCAAGATCAGGGCGGAGCTGAAGGCGGTGGAGGAGACGGGGGAGAGGAGGCGGGAGCGGAGACGAAAGCTAGGCTTCGACCTGGTGGCCCTCGCGGGCTACACCAACGCCGGAAAGAGCACCCTCTTCAACCGCCTCGCTCTTGAGACGGTCGCGGCGAAGGATCAGCCCTTCACCACCCTCTCGCCCACGACCCGAGCCGTCGCCGCGAAAGAGAGGCGATTTCTCCTCACCGACACCGTCGGGTTCATCGACGATCTTCCCCTCTTTCTGATCAAGGCCTTCCGATCGACCCTCGCCGAGATCGTCGAGGCGGACCTGGTCCTCCTGGTGGTGGACCTATCCGATCCCCCCGAGATCCTGCGAGAAAGGCTCGCCTCCTGCCACGAGGCCCTCTGGGACTGCGGATGCTACTCTCCCATCGTCTCGGTCCTGAACAAGATGGATCGGATCTGCTCCGACGAGGCAGAAGAGAGGGCCGAGATGATCCGGGACCTGACGCCTAACCCCGTCTTCATCTCCGCCCGGGAGGGGCGCGGCCTCGAAGGCCTCCTCGATCTGATCGCCGAGAAGCTCCCGCCCATGGAGGAGTTTTTGGTCCATCTCCCGTCGTCGGAGGAGGGGATGGGACAGCTCTCGCGGCTCTACGACGTCGCTTTGCCGATGGAGGTGAAGTACGGCGAAGAGATCGAGGTCCTCCTGAGGGGAAGGCGCGAGATCGTGGCCCGCGCCCTTAAGGGCAGAGAGTATCCGGATCTTTCGCCATCCCAGCCACCGGCAGGAGGATGACGATGTTTTCCGATCTCCTCAGGGAGAGGTTCAGGCTCAAGGAGACGATCGTCACCATCACGGCCCAGGAGAGGGATCAGATCGAGGCTGCCAAAGAGGAGATCGCGTGCCAGCGGGCCCTTCTTGAAGAGTTCATAAGAGGAGACCCCTTCTTCGTCCTCACCCTGGAGCCCTACGACCGCGCCATCGACGAAGCGCCCGCCATCGTCAGAGAGATGGTGAGGGCGGGATCGACCGTCGGGATCGGGCCCATGTCCGCCGTTGCGGGGACGATCGCCAAATTCGCCCTGGAGGCGATGATCAGGGCCGGGGCGACTCACGCAGTAGTCGACAACGGTGGAGACGTCGCCTTAGTCTGTGACCGCTCCATCTTGATGGGGATCTACGCCGGCCCCTCGCCCCTCAAAAACCTCGCCTTCGAAATCCCCCCCAGGGCGAAGCCCGTCGGCATCTGCACCAGCAGCGGGACCGTGGGCCCCTCCATCAGCTTCGGGTACGCCGACGCTGCCGTCGTCGTCTCCGAGGACATCTCCCTTGCGGACGCCACGGCCACGGCCCTTGGAAACGCCGTCGGCGAGGTCTCGCCCCTGGCCGAGGCCTTCGACGTTGTGGACAAACCGGGGATCTCCGGCGCCATGGTGATCAGGGGCGGGGAGATGGCGCTCTGGGGCGATCTTCCGCCGCTTCGGAGGGCGAACCTCAGGCCCGACCTGATCACCAGGGCGTAGCGCGGCCTCAGCCGCCCGCAATAAAAATCTATTTCAGGACCAGCTTCAGAGCCCTTTGGGGACAGGCGGCGACGCAGATCCCGCACTGGACACACTTTCCGGGCTCGGCCACCACCTCGGACCCCTCGAAGTGGAAGGTGCCAGTGGGGCAGATCGATATGCATGCGCCGCAGTGGATGCACTCATCCTCGTCTTTTATGATGGGGTTCTCCAGGAGGACAACCCTGACCCCCTTCTCCTCGAAGGCCGCCTTCACCTCGCTGCACTTCTCGGGATCGACGTCGACGACGATCTCGCCTGAGACGGCGTCGACCTTCGCCCGCTCGATGTTGATGAGGGCCTTCGTCTCCAGGATCACCGAGGAGACTATGGGCTTTCGGACGATCCCCGGAGAGACGTGGAGCATCAGCTTCAAAGGGACCGCCTCCTGCCGTAGAGCCTGCTGACGTGGTCGCTTGTGACCATCCCTATGACGTGATGGTCCTTGTCCACCACCGGCAGGGCCGAGATCTTGTGGTGGTCGAGCTTTCGCGCCGCCAGCTCCAGGGGCTCGTCGGGGCTCGCTATGAAGACCTTCCTCGTCATCATCTCGGAGATGTGAGATGTCTTGCCGCTGGCCACGGCCTTGGATATGTCCCAGGCGGTGACCATCCCGATCAGCCTCTCCTCCGCCGAGACGACCGGCAGGTGGTCGAAGGGCCCGCCGACGATCATCCGAGCCGCCTCATCGATGCTGATCTCCTCGCGGACCGTCGCCACATCGGAGCTCATGACGTCCCCCACCAGGAGGAACTCCCGGGTCTGCTTCATGGGGTTGTTTCTGCCGACGGCTGGGAGGGGCTCGGCCGGCGCCGAGATGAGGAACTCTCCCCTCCTGATGGAGTCGCTCAAGGCAGAAGCCACCTTCCTGGCTCCATGGCGGCTCGATAGGGCCGATGCCTTCGCCTCGATCCCGTCGATCTCGACGATGCCGGAGTAGAGCTCCTCGTAGTTCACCCTCCTCACCGTCGGCCGGCCGCGGCGAGGTACGCCGTAGTCGACGATCTCGGTGACGATATCTCGATCTCGGACGGCCGTCTTTTCGGCGATCCCCTCATTTAAGACGGGTATCGGGACGCCGAGGCCGACGTAGAGGCTCGGGCCGTAGTCCTGGAAGGTGGCAGCCCTCAGAAATTCGTTGTTCATACCCTTCAGGTCGCCCTTCACCATCAGGGTGGAGAATCCATTCTGAGGCAGGTGCTGGGTCCCCGAGCCGACGATGAAGCCCTGGGCTCCGCAGAGGAATATCCGAGTGCCGACGCCTATGTACTCGAAGTCGGGGTCGTTTGGTATCGGCGAAAGGCACCCGGCACCGCTGTAGCTGACGTTCCCAAAGCGAGGAAGGAGGGTTCCCATGTAGGTGTGCAGCGTCCTATCCGTCGAGTTGGCGGCAGCGGCGTACCTCTCGTAGCAGTTTCGAGGGTTGACCATGATCGCCTGGTTGAAGTCCTCAAGCCGCAGGGTCGTCTCCAGGTCGAAGCGGGGGTAGCAGTCGGTGACGGCGCCCTGGGCCCGAAGCTCCACCTCCTTTCCGGTGACCAGGTCCTCCATGACGTGGGCTCCGCCGTACTCGTCTCCCCGGTCTTCGGACGGCTGGGTGGCTCCCAGAAAGAGGTCGACGGCGGCGATCCCGCCGTAGGCCTCCACGTTGTTCAGCCAGGCCTTGGAGATCTTTATCGGCGGATCGCTGTGGCCGGTGTTGAGAAAGACACCGGACGAGCACATGGCCCCGAAGGTGCCGGTGGTGACGACGTCCACCTCGCGCACCGCACCGTCGGTGCCCAGCTCGTCCACCAGGTCCGGCATCTCCTCCGCAGTGACCACCCGAACGCTGCCGTCCCGGATGCGTTCGTTGATCTCCGACAACGATTTCTCCTGCACAAACCTTCCCTCTGAAATCGGGATCTATTAAAGCTTGTGGGGTGTCGTTCGGCTCAACACCGTTATCTGGGATCACTGTGATGGTGTCGGCAGATGTCAGGCAAAAGGATAGTCCTCACCAGCGACGCCACCATGATGAGCAACTACAACGGGGGGGTGATGCTCGGCTTTGCTGCGATACTCCCGGCATCGATGATTCAAGAGAGGATATTCAAATGGCTCTTCTGCCCGCCCGTCGAGGCCGGGCCCGACGGCTCCGCCATCCTCGCCCCCTGCGGCATGAGAAAGGTCGAGGCCGCCCTCCTGGAGTCCGGGTTCTCCCGGGACGAGGTGGTGGTGGCCCACCCCGACCACCTGGAGAAGGCCATCGGCCCCGATACCGAGATCGTGGGGATAGGCCACGACGACCCCATGGGCAAGATCGCCATCCGGGAGATCGAGGAGATGATAGGCAGGGGCGCCCCCTACAACAGGACGAAGTTTCTGGAGCTTCTCTGCCATCCCCTCATAAAAGAGCACAGACCGAAGGTGGTCGTCGGAGGAAACGGCTCCTGGGAGCTCCGGGGCGAGAACGTCGGCGTCGACCTGATATACCTCGGCGAGGGGGAGAGGACCTTACCAAAGGTCTGCAAAAAGATCTTGACCTGCGAGGAGGTCGGATGTTAGATCGAGGGCGAGATCTTCCCCGGCAACGTGATCTCCGTCAACAGGGGGGCCACCTTCGGGGGGATCGTCGAGATC
>Ga0116202_10001744_pt1 | contig 12750 bp, 15 predicted proteins | sample LakKivw325mmetaG_FD_94479 | JGI IMG/M metagenome (GOLD analysis project Ga0116202, IMG submission 94479) | Anoxic lake water microbial communities from Lake Kivu, Rwanda to study Microbial Dark Matter (Phase II) - Lake Kivu water 325m metaG | ecosystem: Environmental > Aquatic > Freshwater >...
AGTTTAGGCCACTATGAGGCGCAACTGATCACACCTGAAGACATCTCGGCGATCGAGGCCAAGGTGATCCTCGACGAGGTTTTGGGGCTTGCGAGATAAGCCACGGACCCAGCCTTGTTAGGGCTGGTTAAACGACCCGACTGATCACCGGGTCAAAGTCCGTGGCTGTCGACCGGGACGCGACACCCCAATACGTTTTGAGGAACATCTGCCGAGTAGTCGCCATGCCAAACCTGGTCGCCAGTGTTGATGTGGCAACGAAGCTGACAGGCGTCGAGAAAGTTCCACCCTTGGTCGAGGCTACGATCAGCGCAGAGGCCTACTCGAGGACCAACTTCGACCTCTGGAAGAACGTAGTCCATGTGGTCGTAAGCGATGAGGCTGTGAAGAAGGCAGCCCACGACATCCTCAACGTCAACATAGCTGACGCTGCGAAAGAACTCGCAAGGATGGAGAACTCACAGATCAAGACCATCGCTGAAGCCGCGACCGCCGTGGCAGGCAGCGACTGGGGAACTGATGTCAATCCCTTCGATGATATCGGAGGCGTCATGGACGCAATCGAGGGCAACGGTTTCCCCGTTGACTTCATAGCCGCAGATCCACTTGTCTGGATGGACTTCTTCAGCAACTCCAGAGTAAGGGGACTCTACGGCGTCCAACTGCCGTCTGGAAAGACCTTCACGATCCCTGGGCTGCCTGGTGTAACGGGTATCAGCGATACCACGTTGACCAGCACGGTGGCAATCGTGGGATCCCTGGCTGCTCCAGCCATAATCCTTGGAGAAGGACCCACCGAAGCTGCGAGATACCGCAACGAGCCGATGGGCTACACCGCATTCCTGATTCGCCAGTGGCTTCAGCCAATTCTCGTCCAAAGTTCAGCCTTGAGGAAGCTAACAGGCATCCATGCGTGAGCATGATTGCCTGCAGGGAACTCAGAAAACAGAGCCTACGGGAGGCGATGAAGCCCACCCGATTTTTATGGGTCGCACTTTCCCGCAAAGTTAGATGATATGTCAAATGCTCAAAAAAAGGGCAGATAGAGCATGGCATACACGACTGAAACCAAAGTACTGCATAGAGCTAAGCTCGCAAAGTCAGATGTCAGCAACAGTGAGAGCGAGGCCTCGACGATAATAAGCGAATGCATCGTTGATGCATCGGCTGTAATCGATGCTTTGACCAATCATCCGGACGGTTGGGATTCTGGCGAGAAATACTACTCTGCAATTCAAGCCGCAGCGACAGATCTAGCAGCCTCCTACCTATTTCAACAAGACATAGCAGCGCGTGTTGTAGGTCGAGCCAGCGAAGAGGTCCTAGTTGACAGAGCAACACAACTACATAACCGCGCAATGGAGCTACTCTCAAAGATTCCAGGATCGAAGAAACTACACATAGCTGTCTCCGAGGAGGATGCGTGATGAGTTTCTCAATTAGCGCTACAGTAAACTTTGACGAGGTAACCGCGAAGATCGAGTGGACTATGAACCAGATCAGGGCAGGCGCAAACCTGATCCTGGTCGAGATGGCCACGCATGGCTTCCACTTTATGCGAAGCATCGCGTCTTATCGGACCGGACGATTAAGGGGGTCCATCCGCACAAAAATAGGCGATATGTTTGCAGAGGTAGGACCTACAGTCGATTATGCCCCCCATCTCGAATTTGGCACGAGATCAAGCCCGGGGCGTTATGTGCCTCCCATCGGCAAACGGCTTGTAAACCCAGCCCACCCGAGCTTCGGCATGCATCCAGGTATCTCCCCTAGACCCTTCGTTGAGCCTACGCGGGTGGAGATGGAAGCCTTCGGCAGGCGTGTGGCTGAGGGAATTATGGCGAGGATGATCGACTGATGGGCCTAGACATAATCCACTCGGGGATCCTAGACGCGATTAAAACAAAGCTGGGTGAGATCTCGGAGTTGAAAAGCATCAGCATAGGCGAGTTGAAGGCTGTGCCTCCTGACAAGTTTCCAGCCTGCTTCATCATCCCGAAGAGGGATATTGAGAGCTGGGCCACATCAAACGAACTGCTCCATAAACTGCGTACCTGGATTGTGGTCTTGGTCCGGGGGCCAGCCCCCCAGAAAACGCAGGAGGCCATCGTCAAACTAAGCGGCAAGGTCCACGACAAAATCAAGGAGGATTCTACGCTCGGCGATAACTGTGAGAATGTGAACTTCAACGAGCGCGTGTTTGACTACGAGCTCGGTAAGGATTACTGCCTGAATTGGGCAGTTTTAGAAATCGATTGTGAGGTGGAAGCATGAAAGTCGTGTATAAGGGAGAAGGCTCCGGCGTGGTCGTCGGAGGCCTCTATCTTGAGCCGGATAAACCAGTGGAGGTTTCAGATAAGTTGGGAAAGATCCTACTCAAGAACCCAAACATCAAGGTTCTCAAGGAGAGAACAGAATCAAAAACAAAAAATAGGAAAGGTGAGAGAACAGAATGGTAAGATACTTAGCCCTTAAGAAGGAGACCGAATACGGGACACACGTCACACCGGACAAGTTCATCGACATCGTCAGCGAGAGCATAGCGTACAGAAACAATGTGATCTATGTTGAAAATGTGAACACAGTTGACTTTCTGAAGCAGGTCGCAGGACCATACGGGATAGCGGGAGACTTCGACTTGAAGATTGAACCGGAGAACATAGGCCACATCCTGTTGGGCCTATTTGGACAAGTTACAAGTGAACAACAAGGCGAGACCAGTGCCTACAAGCACACCTTCAAGCCGATCGGTGAAGATACCGAGTTACCCAGCTTCACCTTTGAGGTTGGAATAGGCGCTATAACAGCTCGCAGGATCGCAGGATGCAAGATCAGACGATTATCACTGTCTTGTGCTGCTGGAGACCTATTGTTAGGATCAGTGACCCTAGTCGGCAAAAAAGACGCGATAGAAGACCTACAGACGCCATCGTTTAGCGCTCTTCCACCATTCGCGTGGAATCAAGCCACCGTTACCCGTGCAGGGTCCACGATCAAGCCGACCGCGGTTGAGGTAAACTACGAAAACATCCTCAGCGAAGACGAGTATCGATTGTCAACCGACAGAACTATTCAGGAGCTGCCGTGGCTATCAAGAAGGATCTCGGGTAGAATAGACCTAAAATTCGCCAACACGGACGATCTGAAGCTGTTTTACGGGGCGGCTGCTGCAACAGAGCCTCAAGAGACAATCGAGACTGTAGCCCTGAACTTAAAGTTTGTGAGCGCACTGATCGAAGCAGCATACTATTACACGCTTGAACTCGACATACCCAGAGTGGTATATGATATTGCTAATGCCAACGTCAACGTCAGGGACAAAATCATCCAAAGCATTGAGTGGACTGCACTCTACGATGCGACCGCGACCTATGCTGCGAAAGCAGAGCTAACAAACAAGGTCACAAGCTACTCGTAAGGGGCTTAAAAATGGGTAAAGTCACCAAGGCGATGGTGCTGGGAGGCCCAAGAAACACAGTGGATGTTGAGGTGCCTGAGTTAGGGGGAACTCTAACAATCAGGCCCCTCACATCACACGAATACGCAGTTTTTCAGCAGAAACTGATGAAGTCCATCAGGATATCCGGAGAAAAAAATATAACAAAATTGGCTCAGGGAGTCGCTGACCTCAGAGAAGTCAACTTAGGGGATTTCCTGTTTCACAAGACAGAAGCGTCAATCTACGCTGTGAGCAGGGGAATCGTTGATGAGGAGCCTTGGACAGAAGAGGATGTTGGTAAGCTACCGACAAAGGCTCTTGACTTTCTCGCAGACAAAATATTGGAACTCACCGGCGTTGCTCCGGGTGTAGGGGGAGCGGTAAAAAATTTTCCCAGAGCCAAGAGGGACAAGACATAATCACCTTACACCTCTTGGGCTACCGTCTAACGAACACTTTAGGCGAATTGACCCCTCTCCAAATCGAGTTCCTCAAGTGGGGCTACGAGAAGCTCTTAGCAGCAAGAAAGTCCGAGGATCAAATCCCCGCAACTACACCAAAAAGCGCAGTTGCGAGATATCATGAGAAAAGAAAGATGTATGATTATGTGAGCTAAAATGGCTATACCGATTCAAATCGTGATAAGCGCCACGGACGCAACCGCGGGTGCGTTTGCAGCCGTAAAGCGTGGAGTGATCATGCTAGGCAGTGCTCTCGCCGAGCTGGGTGGGGGCTTCGCTGATGTCGGGAGAATAATTTCAGGTTTTGCGGTAGGTCCTATTGAGGGGCTATCTGCGGCTTTCGGATCGGCCATAAAAGTAGCGAAGGATGTCTTCGGCGTCTTTGTGAGCATGGAGAGCCAGCTCGCCAAAGTTGTGGCGGCAACAGGATTGACGGGTGAAGCAGCTGAACAGATGGCTCAGGCGTTCCGCGAAACTGCTGAAACCATAGGACCAGAATTTGGTAAAACAACCGCAGAAACATTACAGTCCCTCGAATCGCTTGTGAAGGCTGGTCTCTCAGGAGAAGACGCTATTACAGCCCTGACGGGCGCTATGCAGCTTTCAACCATTGAAGGCATCAACATGGGCGACGCAGCTGATATGGTTGTTCAGTCTTTGGGTATGTTTGCGCTTAGTGCCGATGAAGCGTCCCGCGTAACAGATGCTTTAGTCAACGCTTCATTGAAAGGTATTGCGACAGCCAGTGAATTTGCGATCGGATTAGGCTATATGGGTAAGACCGCTGCCAGCTTTGGCTGGTCAATCGAAGAAGCGACAGCAGCCCTCGTGATGTTGAATAATCAGGGTATTACCGCAGAGAAATCAGGCAGATACTTGGATAGTCTTTTTCGTGATCTGATCGAGAAGAGCGATAAACTTGGTTTCAGCATTTATGACCAAAGCGGAAAAATGTTGAGTCTCACGCAGATAATTGCTGGATTAGAAACGCGGTTGGCGTCTTTTGGGACGGAGCAGGAACGCAACGCGTATTTAGCGAGTGTTTTTGACGCGCAGTCTAGCAGGGCTGCTCTAGCACTCGTCTCGATGACGGCTGAGGGACAGCAGGGAAGCGAAGCATTGGCTGAGTTAACCGCGGCGATGGGAACAGCTGGCTCAGCAGCAACAGCCACAGAAACCCAGTTAGCCACGACTGGCGGGGCTATGGCTCAGATGCAAGCAAAGGTCACAGCGCTGCAGGAGAGGATTGGGGAAGCATTAGCCCACGCTGTTACCCAAATAGCAGAGGCTTTTATGAATTTCCTCGGGGTTCTCGAAAGGACGGGAATCATTGATCTCTTCGTTGGGGCAATAACGGCCCTATGTAACGCTTTCACCTGGCTCATAAATCTCGTTGGAAGGGTGGTCAACGCCCTCCAGCCGCTGTGGGATGCTATTGCTGCAGGAGCAAATTTCGTGGGTGATGTGATCCGCAGCATTTTCGGAGGCTCCCCAGGCGTAATTCCAGACGCGTTTAATGCGAGCGTGAGCGCGGCTCAGCGGGCTACTAAAGAAATTGGAGGCTGCTTCCGGCACATCTCAGATCAGGCTTACGGTGCTATCCCCGGAATAAACGCACTACAAAACAGCATAAACGCGCTGCAATCCAAAACCGTCACAATAACCACCGTTTACCAGACGGTCGGGGGAGGCGGCGGCGAAACAGGTGCGTTAAGAGGGCTCGTAGCGGCGGCTGCTCCAGCTCCAGCACCCTATGTGCCTGCTATCCCCCGCTCTCTGATAGCCCAGCGGGGGGGAGAGGCACTGCTTACGAGACCAACTTGGATTTTGGGGGGTGAAGCAGGCCCTGAACGAGCCACCTTCGAGCCTATTGGAGGAGGCGGAGTAGCAGGCGGAATCACGGTGAACATAAATAATCCTCAGATCGGCAGTGACTACGATGTTGAGAGAATGGCTGACAAAATGCAGGAGGTCTTACGCAGAAGGATGCTGGCGCATGGGAGGATGAGTTAAATGGCGAAGCACACGATTGATGTAGACATTACAACGCCAAGCGGTGTTGAGGATGTCAGCAGTGATGTTGAAGAGATGAGTTTCGACAGGACCGTGCAGCTCAAAGCGTGTCCATTTATGATCAAGATCGAAAATTCAGATGGCTCTTGGGATGATAAATTCGAGAAGTTTGACGAGGTTAAGATTCAAGTAGAAAAGACGGCTGGTGGTGGATCCTTCAAGGAGATGTTTGGTGGTCGGATCGTTGAATTGGAAACGGAGAGGAGAACTGCGGGGACGAAGAAGAGATCACTGGTCCTGCGGGGCTTCAACTATTTCCACGATTTGCAGGGCATCCTGCATACGGGCGTTTTTCTTAACACGGCGGCAGGCACAATCATAACCAACATATTACAATCCGAGGCACCCCACATCAACACAACAAACATCGTGAATGGACCTATTTTAGATTATTACGGTTGCCAAGACAAGCCGATTAGCCAAGTGATTGAAGACATCCTCGATCAACCTGAATGCGTTGGCTATCGTTTTTGGTTGGTCGGAAAACATGCTTACTTCAAGGACCTGTCCTCAACTTTCGCTGCCCTCAAGCTCACACAGAGTAAATTAAAAGAGTATGATGTTAAGCGCGATGTCAGCGAGTTTGCGAACCGCGCCAAAGTTTATGGCGCGTTGAAACCGCTTCATCCTGAAGACGCCGACCAGTACACCGAGGAGGACGCGGCAAACTGGACCACAAGCAACATCACGCTCAGCGACGATGCCGTAGATGCTAAGCGAGGCGACTTCAGGCTTAAAGCCGTGCGGACGGCTGTCGCTGACCGCTTTTTCAGGCGTGCCTTCACAGAAGCCCTTAACCTGAACAACTTAGAGTATCTTTACTTCTGGTTCAAGCATAATAGCCTCCAGCCTGTTCAAATCCGGTTGGAGACAGACGCCGGCAACTACTATCACCACAACTATAACCCGGCTGAATCAAACACTTGGGTTTTCAAAGAGTATGAGGTTGGGGCAGACGCGCTTGGGTGGACAGCGGTAGGCTCACCTGATTGGCGGAATATAACCGCAATAAGATTCTTCTATCCGTCCACAGATGGAGAAACCAGCGAATCATACCTCGATTATCTCCACTTTGTAGGCAACCCAATCATCAAGGTCGCGGAGGACTGGTCAAGCATTCAAGAGCTGGGTCTTGTTAAAGAGGCTGATCCCATCGTTGATGCCTCGATTCATGATCCAGAGTTTGCTGAAAGTTTGGCTCAAGCACGATTGGCTGCTCTGGGCGAGGAACGCTTGGAAATCAAAATTCCACAACGCTTTAGAAATGTGGACCTTAGCAAATTCAACGAGGGCGAACTCGTCAGCGTGAGCCTACCAGACGAAGACATCAGCGATGTGTTCACGCTGTGGGAGACACGATATCACTTCTCAAGGCTGGGTCTTGAGGTGGAATACCATCTGGGAGATAAGCCTTCAGAGTTTATGACGCAACTCAAATTTATGATGCGGCAGCTGGAGAGGATTAGGCAAGCACAGATCAACCCGACTTTGAACTACGATGTTTGGAACAGGTTTTATGTGCCTGCACCCCTCGCCTTAACCACGCTTCTGAACGACATCGGCGTGGACTTGTTCGATTTAGACGCACTATTGGGCAAGCCACTCCTCCTCTTCCCCTTTACTTTTCCAGGCGAATTTGGCGGGGTCTGGCCAGATCTCACGATCACCGAATCATAACAAAAGGTGATGTAAAAAATGAAAGTAAAAATAGGAAAAATCAAAGCAAAGATGGACTTGAAGGTCTACGACAGAGAAGGCAAACTGGTGCCTGAAGAATGCGAGGACACCTGCTTCTTCACAGCGATGGGCAAGCAGGAGCTTGGAGACTTGATGCGAGGCAATCCCGGATGCACAGCAATAACGCACTGTGCCTTAGGAGACGATGGGACGGAGCCTACAGCTGGTGACACGGCTCTGGGCAACGAATTATACCGCGAAGCCATCGACAGCCATTCGAGAACAGGCACAACCGTCAAAATCACAGTCGTAATCGATTACGACGAAGCGAATGGTCCTGGATCACAGGTTTACCGCGAAGCAGGATTATTCAACGCGGCGGCAGCTGGAGACATGTATGTCAGAGCCAACTTCCCCGACAAGACGAAGACATCGAGCGTAAGATGGACATTGGAATGGCAGATAATGTTGTAGGTGAATGAAAGATGGGAAAAGGAATTAAACATAAAGATGTGGGCGGCGAATTAACTTACGCTGAGTTCCACGCCGAAGACGCCCACGAACTTGCATCTGGCACCAGCTTCCCCGCGTCGCCATCCGAGGGCGATCTCTTCTATCACACGGACCAGCATAAATGGTATATCTATGATGGTACAGCGTGGAAGGAGATGACTGCACAACCACTAATACCGATAGTGGTATCGATGCATCAGCAGAAGAAGGATTATGCTGACACGGAAGTATATGCCAGCCCCGTAAGCGAGCATAGCTGTGTAAATCCTGCTTACCACAATTATGCCAGCTCAATAACTTTTAATGAGACTCTCAACGCGATAATCAAAGCAAGCCACATATATAGATGCAAACTCTCAGCCCTGATTAGGGCAGGGACGCAGGCCTATTACTCCTACGCGGCCGTCTCCATAGACGGCGGTGGAGAGGTCGGCGAGGTCTCTCGAGCCTACACAGATTACGCTTGGACGACGAGCGGAGAGTTTGACGTGAAGTATGGACAGACCGTGCAATGCAGGCACAGAGCATACGATGGCACACACTATGGCTACATAAAACAGTGGAAACTGCTCGTCAAATCTGACGCTGGGTTTTTTGAAATTACGCCTGCAAATCAGGGTTTTGTTACTCTGAAATGCATACAGATCCTTCTTAACCAAAACGACCAAGCAAAAATTACAAAGATGGATGATACCACCGAAACATACAGTAACTCTGCCGCGGCCTGCCTAGCCTGTCCGATCGAAGGCATAGGCTTGCCCAAAGATGTGTTGCCGATCCAGCTGAAAAAGATCGAGTGGCTGGCAGGAAGCCCAATAGTTATGATCTGTGACGGAGGCTGACAAGATGGCTGAAACAATCGATATAGGTGCCGGCATCGAGACACCAACCGACAGATACGGCCGAACCTACTGGGCCAAAGTCGTCTCCTTCAGCGCCGGCGCAGAGAAACCCCTCAAAGTCAGCAGAACATATAGGGGCCAAGAAATAACGATCGACTGCTACGCCACCGAGAGGGTCCGAGAGCTCAACGCCACCGGTAAACTTGCAGCCGGGGACATTGTGTTGGTCCAATTTGTAGATGGCGACCCAGACAAACCCATCGCGGTTGAAAAAGCCTACAAGTCTTGGTGAGACATCGTTCAACCACGGTTAAGCGACCTGCTCAGTTTCAAGGAGTAATCCCAAATAAGGGGAACTGAAAGAATAACCACTACAGGTGGATGAAGGTGAGCGAGTACGAGCGAGGCTACGGCGAAGGATACGCGATAGGAAGCACCCTACACTATGCCCACACAAAAGACTGTCCTCACTGTCACAAAGAGATTCCTGAAGACGCCAGATACTGCTGCTATTGCGGAAAGAGAGTGGATTAACCATCGAGCACACGATCCCTTTTATGAAAAGCTTTTTAAGGACATGTTCCTCCGAACGTAAGTAACGGGGAGGACCACTATCTTGAGGCATGTTTTCCTCGCGTCGCTGTGAATTACCACGACTTGTGGGCCTTCTCGACCATGATGGGCTTTGACGAATTTTTTCTGCGGTTTCCCATAGCGGATCTAAGATATTATGTTAGTTCTGACCCGCAGGACAGACAGTAGTAAGTCAGAGGGGCCGAAGGCGGAGTCGTCTCTGTTAGCACATGCTTTCTTCTTCTCCTTAAAACAAAAACTCCAGCAACGACAGCAACAACTATTGTGCATACACCCCCCAACAAAAGTTGATTCGCCCAGACAACCCACCAAGGGGCATCCACGTAGACCTTATCCGTTGAGATCTGCACTACATGTTCTTGAATTTCCCCCTCGGACATTGAAAAAGTCTGCTCTTCCGCGTCCTTCGCCCAAACGTAGAGATGCACATCTCCTGCCTCCATTGCATAGATTTGTATCTTATACACTCCCTCCGAGTATGGAAGAATTATTATTTGAGGATGGGTCCCGGAACCTGAGTAGTAGGCACCTGGAACTTCGTTTACATCTCGGAAGACTCCATTCTCAAATAGTGCACCTACTCTTGCTCCTGAAGAAGTTGTGACCAGTACATTCGATTCTGAGGCGACCAAGTCTAATATGAAGTCTTCTACGATCTTGACAAGTGAATTCGGGTCTTCCTTAGCGATTCCTTGAGCTACAGTTTCCAACCTGTAGGAAAAAAGCTTTGATTCGAGTTCGGTACCATCTTTGAGTACAGGCACCACCTCGCTTATGTAAACATCCACATCAACCAATGGTTCACCTTTCGATGCCTCATCGAGCACCCAGCCCAGAATTTCCTCAACAATCAATCTTACCAGACCCTCCAGAAGTCCAACGACTTTGCCGGCGACAAGTTCAAAGACGAAAAGCACTACCGCATGTTTCTGTTCTTCGATAGAATAACTCCTTGTGACGCCAATGTTAGCGACAAACGTGTTTTCATAGACCTTAGTAGCCACAACTTCTGCTGGAAAATCAATGCCTGATTCCTCACTCCTTAATTTCACGATTAGTTTCTCGACATCTGCCGCACTCATGACTTTGAAAAATACCTTATCATGTATCAAAGGTAGGGAGGTTCCAGGAATCCAGTCAATGAAATCCCGAAACAGCCTTTTTATTTCATCTCCGGCAACAATATTCTCAGTTTTTTCGATATAAATTTCGACGGGTATCGAAGTTACTGTGAAGGTTTCGCTTCTCTCATTGTTGTTTTCATTGCTTTCAGAGACTTGGTTGTCGGCGTCTACCACCGCCTTGACGGTGTGGTTTCCAGCGCTTCCGGAGGGAGCTGTCCAACTGAAGATACATGTCGTAGATTCTCCAGCTGACAAGCCAACAACCAAGTCGCTGTCTAAGTATGAGCTATCAATGTAATACTTGATGATGCAACTACTTGAGCTGGTACTACCTTGATTCTTGATGTAAACGGTGAATGTTATAGTGTCTCCCTCTGCTGGTTCACTTGGGGTCCACGATATGTCGGTGACCGTGAGGTCTGGCTTGGGAGCCTCCTCCACATACACCGTAACATCTGCTTCTTTACTTTGCTCTTCTTCTCCGTATCCGGCTTGCCACACTACACTAACAGTAATGGTATATGTGCCAGTTTTCAAGGCTTTAAGGACCTTGCCACATTCCAAAGTGCCTCCTGGAGGCAGCGTGTCCGCCCACCACTCTCCGTACCACGAAACTATTTCAAAAGCGCCGTTCAAGAGGGTCTTGCCCTCATAATCAATGTCGAAAACTTCAACAGCAACGTTGATTACCGATTTTTCGCCAATATTTGTGGCCGTAATTGACAAGTCTGTGAACTCTTCCACACTTAAGGTGTTTGGTGTTGCTGTCGCCGAAATTGAGAATGTTGAAGATTGAGCCTGAACAGAAGTGATCGGCGCAAAAACTGGAAACACCATCAGAAAAACAAGGGTTAAGACGAGGAAAGCACGCTTCAAAACGTTCCCCCATTGTTTGACTTATTCAGTATAAAATATAACTTTTTCCTAAATACATCAAATTATTTGCGGCTAACGACAAACCTCGCTACAGAAACAGAAGAGAAATCCAAAGGAAGTCTAGAGCCTTGTAACTGACAATCCCAAAAACATCACGCAGAAAAAGAAAGGAGTGTGGAGATTACGGGCGCCGTCTCCACTTATAGGGGTTTGAATCTCTACTTAGAGTAGCACTCGTCCAATTCGTGGATAGGGACCCCAACAAGCCGATCGCAATCGAGAAAGCCTACAAATCGTGGTAGTCGTTTAACGAGAGGTAAACGACAAAAAAATAAGTGAAGCCGCCCCAGCGGAGGCCACTATCCTTCATTTGAGGAGCATCTCGCTCAAGGAACATGCTGATCTTAATCGAAGATTCTGCAGAAGGCTCCTCCCTCAAGGAAGCTCCGATCTTGCCAAGAAGATGCTGAGGTGCTATTCGGCCTTTGAACATCGACCCTTGAGACATCGACCCTCAGCATGGCACCACGCTCAGCCTGGAGCACCCTCAGCTCATTCTGAGGAATCACGAAGCAGAAGCCAGACCGAACCCTCGTATCGAACTCGACCGACCGAAGCTGGCCACGGAGCAACACTCGAACATGAATGGGCGTGTCTCTCCAGAGCGTCCACCGCTCAACAATAACCTTTGGAATATAGACTCTCCCTCGCGTCGCCAGCTTCGCATGGAACTCAACCCTTCCAGACAGTTCCTTCAATTTCCTGTAGTTTCCTGTAGATTCCTGTGGATTCCTGTAGTTTCCTGTAAATTCCTGTGTGATCTTTGCATTCCACTCCCCTTTTCAGAAAATAATCATTTTCCGAAGACTTAAATTTTAAAAAAAAATATTTGGGAGGGCCAAGCGAAGCGTGCTCCATCAACGTCATAGAGTAAAAGTCATCGACACTCTTAAAGCAACGGTCGGTTATATGCACTTATCCAGCCGTATACGAAACATTAATCTCCAACCACAAAACAATCTCCTTAGAGGTGTCAAGTTTGAGTTCAAAGAAGAAGAGAAGCGAGGAAGCCCCAATGCCAGCAGCATCAGCAGGCCTACTCAGATTCTACGAGGAGAAAACACCCTCTAGCCTAAAGATCCGCCCAGAAG
>Ga0116202_10001746_pt1 | contig 12744 bp, 7 predicted proteins | sample LakKivw325mmetaG_FD_94479 | JGI IMG/M metagenome (GOLD analysis project Ga0116202, IMG submission 94479) | Anoxic lake water microbial communities from Lake Kivu, Rwanda to study Microbial Dark Matter (Phase II) - Lake Kivu water 325m metaG | ecosystem: Environmental > Aquatic > Freshwater >...
GCGCAGCAACTACGTGTACGGAGCCGCCAAGGGCGCGCTGGCGCTCTACCTGCAAGGCCTGCGCAACCGCCTGGCGGACCGCGGCGTCCATGTGCTCACCGTGAAGCCGGGCTTCGTCGACACCCCGATGACTGCCGGCCTGCAGGGGCTCTTCCTGGTCGCACCGCCGGCGCGCGTCGCCCGGGATATCGTGCGCGCGTACCAGCGCCGCCGCGACGTGGTGTACACTCCCTGGTTCTGGCGCTATATCATGCTGCTGATCCGCGCGATCCCCGAGAGCCGCTTCAAACACCTGCGGCTGTGATCGGCGGTCAGAAGGCGGGAAAGGCGAACGCGCGCAGCAGCAAGGTCGAGCAGCCGCCCAGCAGCAGGCCAGCCATCACCTGGGCAGGCGTGTGGGCTCCCACGCGCAGGCGAGCCCAGGCCACCAGCGGCAGCGCGAGCAGGCTGGGCCACAGCGGTGCTCCTCCGGCCAGCACGAGCACGCTGACGCCGCCGCTCACCCCCACGGCGTGGATGCTGATCTTCCAGTACTGGTTGATCCCCCACACCAGCAGGGCATTGAGCCCGAAGGCGCAACCCGCGATGAGCATCGCGGCCGGGGCCTGCAGCCACGAGAGCACGCCATAGCCCGCGAAGTAGCACAGCGCTCCGGAGAGCAGCAGCCCGCCTCGCTGAGCCCGCTCTCCCGGATAGAGCTCGGTGATCACTCCGGTCCGGTGCAGCGCTACCAGGATCAGACCCGGGACGACGGCATACAGCACCACGCCCGCGACGCCGGCCAGCCACGCCTCGCGCCGCAGCAGGGTCAGGACCACGAAGACGACCAGGGCCAGCCCGGCCGGGTTGAGGACGTGGGATACCCACGCCGCTACCCTGTTCGACTTGGTCTCGGTCAACGGCACCATGGCTTCGCCGCGGCCTCCCGTCCGTTCGCCTGTGCACCTCGGCCCTGCAGCCGTCCCGCCCTCGCCCGCCACGCCGTCGCCGGGCGCGCGCGCGAGCGCCTCACCACTTCTTGCCGCTGGCCGCCCGCCGCTCGGCCTCCGGGGGCCGATCGCCATCGATCAGGAAACCCACGAAGCGCCGCTGCGCGAGCGTCTTGAGGTACTCCAGCAGCGATACTTCGGCTTCCTTGCGATTGAGCTGATGGCGCGCGCTCAGGGTCTCGATCATCTGCCGGACCGAGGTGTGGCCGTTGCACATCTGCCACACCTCGGTGCCCACCTCGTCCAGCGTGATGCTCCGCTTGCGCGGGATGTAGAACAGCTTCGCGAGCAGACGGATCTTCCAGTTGTCCTGGCGGGTGACGGTGATCCGCACTTCACCCCGCTCGGTGCGCTCCCACTCGACTGCCTGGTTCCGCGCCGGCCGCGAGTTCAGCATGGCCGCGCGGTTCAGCTTCGGCTGCTTCCTGGTGGCAAAGATACCCATGGGCCACTCGCTCGGTGAGGTCGCCGCGCTCGTCGGGTCGCCGGAACTGGTGATCGACGATGCAGATCTTGTTGGTGGCCGCGCAGTGCCACACCAGGCCGTCCATGTGCACCCGCTGCCGCGGATCGATCCACGGCAGCGGCCGCAGCAGCTGCCGCCAGCGGCTGCGCGGGCGACCCGTGACGCGCAGCCCCTCGTCGCCGCGCACGGCCTGCGGCGCGATGTCGATCACCATGTCGCGCAGCTGCCTGCGAAAGAACACGGGGTACCAGGCCGCCAGCGCCTGGCCGCGGAGCAGCGTCTGCGCCATGCTCAACCGCTCGACCCTGCAGGTCTGCCGCCCGCGCGCGAAGGTCAGCTTGATGTGGCCCGAGCGCAGCTCGTGGCTGTCCAGGCGGAAAGCCGCCGGCATGGCGAACGTCAGCCCATAGACCGACCACAGCCATTCCTCGGCCTGGCTGTCGTCGCGCAGCGAAGCCATCACCGCGCGCACCACCGGCAGCACGGCCTCGCCGATCCGGCCCAGCACCCGGATGAGCACGATGCGCTCGGGCCGCGTGCGCACGACGAGATTGTAGGCCTCGTAGTCGGCCCGCCAGGCGAAGACGTCGTGCTCGCGGCCCGCCAGCCAGGAGGCGTCGCCCAGGAAGTGGGCCGGCCGTTCCACCGCGAACTCCAGGCCGCCCTTGCTGGCCCGCTGCTGCAACCCGGCCAGGTACCGGTCCACCAGCGCCGACAGGGGCAGCGCCGTGCCGCGTCGAGCCGTGCGCCATTCGATCTCGGCGCGCACGATCTCGGCGTCGTCCAGCCGCACATAGCCGGTGTCCGGCCCCCCGTCGACGCGGCCCAGGTTCCACTCCTCGGGGACGCGCGCGCGCACGCCCTGCCAGCCGAAATCGCTCCAGCCCGCGTCGACCCGCATCTCAGAACACCAGCACGGACACCGACTTCTGGATGAGCGCGATGGCGATCGAGGCCATGCCCATCAGCGCCATGCCGGCGGCAAAGCCCACGGCCAGGATCGGGGCATACAGGCGCCACTGCCGCTGCCCGTACTTCCGCCAGAAGTAGTAGCGGGCCAGCAGGGCGCCGACCATCTCGGTCAGCATCATGTGCGGGATCATGGTCAGCGCCCGCACGTACCCGAAGACCATGAGCACCGGCAGGCCGAGCAGGGACAGCAGGATGAACAGGCCCACACCGGTGACGGTGCCCGCGGTGATGATCCTGAGGTTGATCGCGCGAAACAGCCACGGCTCGTCGGTCGAACGCTGGATCCACGGACTGGTGAAGTTCGGGTCGGTGTCGATGACGAACAGGTACTGCCAGCCCGCAGGCAGCGGCGCGGCCGCGCGCACCTGCAGCGCCGGGCGCGAGTCGCGCATGATCTCGCCCGCCGCGTCCGGGCCCAGGACCTCCAGCGTCGGGCCGGTCGCGCTCGGCTCCGCGTCCGCCTGCGCCGCCCCCAGCGGGGGCGGCGGCAGCTGCGGCTCGTCGTGGCCGTAGTGGGTGTAGAACCGCCGCACTGCGCTCCACGGCCCCGCCTGACCGCGCTTGCCCTCGGTCGCCAGCCACTCCGAGTCCACGGCCCGCGCCCGCCAGTGCCACCACTCGTGGTCGATCAGGTTCGCGGGCGCCCACTGCGCCTGCTCGCGGCTCGGGCTCACCGTGAGCTCGGATTTCATCGTGCCCGTGTACCAGATGCAGGTCTGCAGCGCGCGCAGGCGCCACATGAGCTGCGCGTACGGGTAGGACGCGGAGGGCACCGGGGCCAGCTTCCAGATGTAGGCCGAGTACAGGAACGTCGTGAAGAGCACGATCGGGATCATGAACACCTCGGCCTTCACGATGCTGGTGAACTTGGTGCCGGTCAGCTCGATCTCGCGGAACTTCTGCGTCTGCGCGCCGTAGTTGCCCAGGGGAAAGGGAATGAACCAGATGTCGACGCCCTGGTAGCCGGACAGGATGATCGTCGCCTCGCGGATGAAGGGGATGGACACCGTCTGGCCGACCATGCCCACCAGCCGCGAGTTCACGAAGGACTGGAACGGCGTGAACACGAACCCGAAGAAGATGAAAAACCAGACGAACTGCTTGAACGCCGGCAGGAAGACGGCGGCGATGGCGATCAGCGCCGCTGTTGCCAGGGAGTAGAGGGCCAGGGCGAGCCACAGCGAGAAGTCGCCGCGTCCCGGCGGCGGCGCCAGCGTGCGCCGCACCCCGGTGAGTCTCGCCTCCGCGTTGGCCGCGCGCACGCCGCGCGCCACCTGGTAGATCCCGATGATCGCGATGGCGATGGTCACCCCGATGCCGAAGCTCATCCAGAAGTCGACGCTGTTGACGAAGAACGTCTCGACGGCCCCCATTCCCGGCTGCCAGATCTTGAGCAGCCCATACCGGTAGAGGATGGGGTTCATCACCGCGTTGGTGACCACGCCCAGGAACGTGCCGAGAACGCCCCAGAAGGGCATCACCAGCCCGGCGAACACCGGCCCGAGGTGCGCGGTGAACCCCAGCGGCGTGGCCGGGATGAAGTTGCCGGTGATCTGCGTGAAGTCGATCCACGGGATCGGGATGAGCTGGATCGGTTCGGTCAGCAGCGCGCCGGTGACCGCCGGAATGCCCACGTAGATCGTGCCGAAGACCAGGCCGATCATCGCGCCGGACGAGAACACCCGCCAGCGCCACGTCTCCTCGCCGCCCGAGCTCTCGGCCAGCGCCGTGGCTCCCTGGGCCGCCACCGGGGCGAACGGAAACGGCAGGCGCTCGTAGTCCGAATTCACGCGGAACAGCGCGTAGGACATGGTGAACCAGGAGACGTGCGAGATCACGACCCCGGCCACCAGCAGCACGATGGGCAGGATCCAGTCCGGGTGGAAGAAGGTGCGCGCCACCAGCGCCGGCGAGTCGGCCGGGGGCGCCCACCACGTGGGAATCAGCTTGGCGATGCCGAACTGCTTGGCCGCGGGCGACTGGACCAGATACTGGGGCCACAGCAGGCCGTCGAAGGTGCCGTGCTCCGCGGCGATCAGGCCCGAGGCGACGTAGTACAGCAGGTAGATCTCCTGCCGCTTCAGGGTGATGAACGCCCGCTTGGTGACCTCGGCGAACAGGATGATCGTCACCCACTCGGCCGCCGCTCCCAGGCTGCCGCCCACCATCAGATTCAGGTACATGTTGCCCGGAATCATGATGAAGGCGACGAAGAGGACGCCGAGGATCGCCGGCTTGGTGAAGCCTTCCTCGTACCGGGAGGGCACCTCCAGCAGGTTGCGGTACTCCTCGATCTCCTGGTTGGGGTTGTACCCCTTCCTTCGTAGCACTGGCGCCCTCCCTCTCTAGGCGCTGACCGGCGCGCGCTGCCCGGCGAGCATCTCCTCGCCCTGGGCGCGATAGCCGGCCTTGGACTCGGGATCGACCGTGCGCCAGATGAGGAATTGCTTGCGGATCACGTTCATGAAGCGCTGGTTCACCCGCCGCCACGAGGCGTCCTCGCCGCTGAGCCGGCGGATCTGCAGCGTGATCGCGTAGAGGTTGTGCTCGGCCTCCGGCGTCGCGCGGAAGACCACGTGCTGGCTGACGCCCAGATCGAACGGGGCCAACCAGATGTTCATCGAGATGCTGTAGGCATCCCCGTGGGGCGAGGCGATCCGCTCGAGCCTGGCCCCATCGGTGTAGAAGGTCCCGATCGACTCCTCGCTGTAGGAGTCGAAGTACCCGATGAGGAACACCGACAGCCCCAGCACCTCGTGACCGCTGACCGTGAAGGGAAACTCGAAATTCCACTCGTCGCCGGCCGGCGGGGGCAGCTTCCACTTCCGCGTGACATCGGGCACGGCCATCTGCGAGGCCCGGCGCGCCGGGTACACCGTGGACAGCAGCACCACGGCCATCACCAGGATGCTGGAGAACACCGCCGACAGCGACGAGTAATTCAGCGTGAAGCCGGTCAGCAGATCCAGCTCGATGAGGATCTTGGCCATCGTCTGGCCCGTGAGATAGCCGGCGACCACCCCCAGCACGGAGTAGACGCACGACTCGGCCATGAACAGCCAGGCGATGTGCCCCGGCGCCAGCCCCACCGAGGAGTAGATGCCGATCTCGCGGAAGCGCTCGTACACGCTGCCCATCATCGTGTTGAGCACGATCAGCGCCGCGATGACGATCGGCACGAACAGGTTGGCCATGCCGGAGAAGGAGGTCATCCCCAGTGAGCTGTAGATCGACACGCGGACGAACTCGTCGCCCTCCTCCCGGATGCCCGCGAACAGGGTGACGGCCAGCCGCGACAGGAACTGCTCGATCTGCTCCCGCTCGTCCACGTCGGGCCGGAAGCGGATGGCCACCGACTGCAGCGGGTTGCCGCTGCCGATGTTGCGGAGCGTCTGGTAGGGAATGAGCAGCACGTTGGCCGGCTCGAGATGGACGAAGGGCTTGATCACCACCTTCGTCTCCTCGAGGCCCTCCTTCTCGCGCCGTTCCTCCTCGGCCATCTCCTGCACCGCCTGGCCGCCCGTCACGGCGAAGTCGGCGGGCGTGAGGATCTCGTCGTCCAGATCCTTGAGGTCCTTCATCCTTCTGGAGTCGAGGACGCCGATGACCGTGAACAGCTCGCCGAAGACGCGGATCTGCTCCTGTCCGATCCGCGCCAGGTCGATGTCCAGCTTCGCCGGTCCGATCATGTCGTCGGGAAGGATGCACACGTTCACGTCCTGCGCCTCGAACCAGCGGCCGGCGATCAGCGCCCGATCCAGCCCCGTCACGTCGCGTTCGGCCGGCGTCAGCCCCAGCACTCCCAGGGCGTTATGCGACCGGTCGCCGTGCTTCATCTTGATGTAAGCCTTCGTGCGGTTGCTGTACCAGCTCCGCGGCGCCACGTAGCCCAGATCGTGGAAGGTGCTCTGCGCGTACTCCAGGACCGAATCCTCCAGAGGATTCCAGGCCTTGCTGCGGATCATCATGCCCTCGTACAGGCCCTCGTTGTCCCGTTCGATCTGGCTGAAGCGGAGCGTCGACTGGATCGAGGTGAACGACAGGACCGTGAACGTCAGCAGCAGCAGCGTGGCGAAGGTGAGGGCGGTGCGCAGCTTGCGGCGCTTCATGTTGGAGATGCCCAGACTGAACGCCGCCAGCGAGGCGCTGGACCGGCTCACGTCGGTGTCGTGAATCACCGCCACCTCGGTGCGCAGCTTGCGCATCTGCTCGTTGAAGCGCCCCGAGATGATCCACATCACCAGCACGGCCAGCGCCAGGATGACGAAGGCGAGAAGGATGACGAAGGGATTGGACAGCTGGAAGGCCGGATGCACGAGCCAGAGGATCACCCAGATCACCAGGAACAGGCCGACGAAGCCGATGATCTGGTTGTTGATGGTCGCCGCGGTGATCAACAGCCGCTCGGCGAAGTAGGCGCAGGGGATGACGAGGGCCATGAAGAAGATGATGCCCTGGACCACGTCGTTCTGCGTCGACTTGACGTCGGGATAGGCGCGCGACTCCAGGCCGATGGCCGACCGCGTCCGGCGCACGAACTCGCTCCAGCGCAGCTCGGCAGCGGCCCGCTCGGCGGCGTCGAGCTGCTCGCGGGCGCGCCGGTGCAGGCTGGTCAGGCGGTTGTTCTCGATGCCGAAGCGCTGCAGCTCGCGCATGCGCGCCTCGTCCAGGTTCCACATGTCGCGCGCCGCCAGGTAGGTGGTCTGCGCGAAGGTGGTGCCCGCCTCGATCAGGTAGCCCCGCCCCAGCGCCTGGTACTTGTCGGCGGTGGGCTCGGAGTTGAGCAGCAGATACCGGAAGCCCAGCAGCCCGGCCCCCAGGCCGACCTTGACGCGGTTGTCCCGGCGCGCGAACAGCACGCCGTACGGCTCGCTCAGCGCGGACGGCCCCTCGCCGATCGTGTACCCGTACTCCACGGGAGCCGTGTTCGTCTCGTCGAACACGGTGATCTGCGACAGCTTGGTCAGGTAGCGCGGATCGACCAGATCGAACAGGTTGTAGGCCCGACACGGGAACAGCACGACCTGCCACTGCTTGTCGCGCCAGTCCATGGCGATGCGCAGCGGATAGGCCTTGGCGCCCTGTTCGCCGCGGTCCGGGGCATAGACGATCTGACCGGTGGCCGGGTCCATGTAGTACCCCTCGACCTGCACGGTGTTGACCCGGATCCGGTCGACGTAGAAGGCGCCCTCGTCGTCGACGATCTCGTAGAACTCGCCGCGCACCCCCTTGTAGGAGGTCTTCCTGCCGTTGCGGATCACGCCCACCGCATCGGTGCGCGGCAGGTCGGGGATGATGCTGCGGCGCGGGAACACCATGGTGCGCGCCTTGAGCGAGCGGAGGGTGTCCTTCAGCCGCATGCGGAAATCCGGAAACAGCTCCGGATCCTCCAGGGCCATGTGGAGCATGCCCGCCAGCACCCGGATCTGCTTGGCGAGGTTGTCGCTGCGCACGCGTTCCAGCCGGTCCAGCGGGGTGTCCACGGCGAAGCGCGCGTCGTTGACGGTGACGAAGGCCAGCGCCGGCGTCCCCGTGTCGAGCACGAGCTCGCTGTTGACGGCGATCTCCCCCGGCACGAAGGTGGCCCAGCTCATGCCACCCTCCGGGCTGATGCCGTTGACCAGCACGTCCTCGTGCCGGTAGCCGAGTCGCTGGCTCACCTCGCGCGCGTACGCCATGAAGTTCTTGCCGAACGGCGCGAAGTAGCGCTTGTAGTAGAAGCTGGTGTTGCTGTTCCAGACGCCCAGCTCGTCCGTCTGCGTGGACAGATCCAGCGAGATGAACAGCTTCACGGCCAGCGAATCCGCATCGGGCGCCACCCAGCGGCGGTAGAGCTCCAGCCGCAGGCTCTCGTCCTCGCGCAGGGCCCGCACCAGCGCGTCCTGGCTGCGGAAGCGGCGCCCGGCAAACGCCAGCTCCGCCCCGTCGGCCGCCACCAGGCCCGCTGCCGCCGCGTCGGCAGCGATGAGCCGCACCAGCACCGAGTCGTGCGCCGCGATGCTGCGGACCAGGGATTCCCTGCCGGCGAACTCCTCGCGTCCGAGCCGGTACCGGACCCCGTCCTGCTGGATCAGCTGGCGGGCCAGCGCCACGTCCACGGCCCGACGGAGCACCATCCGCTCGACGAACGGGCTCTCCTGGCGCAGGTAGCGCTGGATGAAGTCGTCGATGCCGCGCATGGCCAGATGGTGCGCCGAGGTCGCCAGCAGGACGACGGTGCGCGCCGGCGGATGCTGGCGAAAGTACCGGGCCAGCTCGAGCAGGCCGGTGATGCCCGCCGCCTGTTCCGCGCCCGGGCACAGCGCCGGCACCACCGACATGGCATCGTAGTACGATTCGAGAACGATCACGTCGCGGCGCAGGAGCGGGTCGTGGCCAGGGATGACGCCCATGATGTTCCAGGCGGGGCGCCGCTGCCAGTCCATGCGGTACTCCAGGTGCACGGGCAACTGGCCGTCCGCGCGGCCGGCCAGGCGGCGGCGCAGCTCAAGGCCGTCCTCCCGGCCGACCCAGAAACGCGGCAGATCCAGCGGCATGCTGAGGAACTTGCGCTCGCCCTCCAGATACACCGTGGAATCGGGTTCGACGAAGACGATGCCGGCGGCGCCCAGGTAGCCGCAGTTGAGCCAGGCGTCGGCCGTGTTGAAATCCAGCAGCACGATGGCCCCGTCCACCCGGTGGCCGTCCAGGGCCGCATAGGAGCCGTCGCGGCCGTCGATGAGGAGGGCGTCCACGCCGCCCACGGGCAGCGTGGACGTGCGCACGAGGTTCGGCCACAGGCCGTGGATCGGCACCTGGAACTCGCCGTCGCGCAGGCGCAGGTGGCCCGGCGCAGCCTCCACCGGCACCGAGACATCGTATTCGTGGGCGGTGACATCCTGGAGGCCGATCTCGGCGAACACGCCCTGGATGTAGCGCGCCGCAGCCTCGGCTCCGGGGTAGCCGGCCACGCGCGATGGATGCCGCGCGAACTCGGCCAGCGTCTGCTCGACCCGCTCCACGGGCACCGCGCCGCGGAGCTGGGTGAAGTCCACCTCGGCGTGACCGCGGGCCGCTGCCCAGCCGGACAGCAGACACGCCGCCAGCGCGAGGGGCCTTCCTGCGGGCATGCCCATGCCAGTCTCCCTCCGGAAGTCGAACCGGTGCCGCGCGCGGCCGCGGTGCGGCCGCGCCCTGCGCTGCCGGCGCCGGTCCCTGTCCCGCGCTAGATCCAGAAGACCACGTTGTCCGTCATCCCGGTGCAGGCGTCGATGATCAGCCAGGCACCGGCGACCACGAACTGGCCCATGATCAGCCCCAGGAACAGCGGCCGCGTCCGCCGGTACAGGGACGGCCCGCCGTACTTCATCACCGCCAGCTTGATCAGCCAGGCCACGAAGATACTAAACCACAGCTCGTCCATCAGCCACACGGCCGCGATCGGGTACCCGATCGGGTGCAGCGGCCACCAGAGCAGATGGTGCCGCGCCAGCATGAGCGCCGCCATGATCGAGCCCCCCACCGCGGTGTGCGCCAGGCCCCCCCAGTTGGCCGCGGTCGGCGCCGTGAGGAGCGGGGCGATGTACTCGAACGGCGCGCGCGTGCCGCCGCCGAAGAACCAGCCGTTCAGGTTGATGCCCCCGTACCCATAGGCCAACGTCAGGATCACCCACACGGACCCCGCGACGCCCACCGCGATCGCCAGCGAGATGGCCCAGAACAGCGGCCGCACGTTGCGCCCCAGGTTCTCGCTCAGCTTGAGGCCGTGGGCGACGGAAGCCATGAGGAACGTGCGGATGTCCGCGGCCCACACATACGTGTAGGCCATGGCTACCATTCCCGGCGCCCCGAGCGCGCTCGAGCCCACGGCCGAGGTGATGACCGACGAGGAGATCATCGGCCCCACTGCCGTCGCCACCCCGCTCTCCACCACCACGCGGGTGAGCCCGACGAAGATGAGGATGGCCATGAGCAGGGTTGCGGCGGCCGCCCAGGCCGGCAGTCCGGACAGCCACAGCCAGGTACCCAGCACCACCATGCCGCCGAGCCACGCGAACACCGCGGCCCGGTAGGACATGATCTCGCGCGAATCGTCCACTTCCGGAGCCCTGCCGAAGGCCTTCCGGAACACCTCGCCCAGATGCCCGCGCACGACCCACAGCCCGAACCCCACCAGGACGATCATCGCCCCCTGCCCCTGATGCGCCAGGATCGGCTCGCTGATGACGCCGTAGATGCCCAGTTTCTCGGTGCTGGCGATGCCGACGATCGACATGGTGCCGCGGACCAGCTTGGCCAGCGTGTTGAAGAACCACAGGCTGAAGGCGATGTCCAGATTGATGAGGTAGGAGAAGCCCAGCATGGGGAAGCTCAACCGGAACACCATACCCACGGTGTTCCGGAGGATGGCCACCGAGGACACGAGCTGGATCGTCGGCACGAAGTTGTAGTACGCGTGCAGCGCCCTGAGGCTGCTGACGAGGACCGGGATCGCGAAGCCGATCCACATCGCCGGCGAGCGGAAGAACGGCCCACCGACCCATCCGCCCCGCTCCTCCTGGACCATCTCCAGCGGCACCTGCACGATCGGATAGATCAGCCGCTCGCGCTCGACCCACTGCCGGCGGAGCATGACCATGGTCGAGATCATCACCAGGTACAGGGCCACGATCGCCACCAGCCACCGCCAGAGCGGCCCCAGCCAGGCCCCCCAAGGAACGCCCACCCCGTATGGCGCCCCCTCGTAGAACCACTTGATCGCCTGCTGGTCGTGGGGCACGAGCCACTCGGGGACGAACGGCAGGATGAGTTCGCTCCACTCGTTCTCGGGCGTCGCGTAGTACTGCGCGCCCGTCATGATGGTGAGCAGGTATTCCGACAGGCCGAAGGTCGCGACCGCGGACGCTGCGATCATCATGGTGTAGACGACCAGCAGCTCGGACCGACGCAGGGCCAGGCGAGGCGCCACGGCCGCCGCCCCGGAATTGACGACCCCGACCAGGAGGAAGAACAGGAAGATGGCGCCCGCGGTGCTGAAGTCCGCCGCCATGTACGAGCCGCGGACCACCATGTTGCCGAAGGGCGCGCCCAGCGCGATCGCCAGCGACAGCAAGGCACCCACGACAAAGGCCTTCGGCGTGAAGGCCCCGGCGTGGTCCGCCGCCTGCTGCACCGTCGCGGCTGCCCCGCTGCTGCTGTCGGCCACGGCACCTCCGTGTGCTTGGCGTTGCCCTGGCGGCCTGCTCGCGAGAGAGCCGATGCGGCGAGTCCGCCCGCCGCTCTGACTCCGAACTCCCAGCGGCGCGGGCACCCGACCGCCCTCGACGCTCGCGCAGGCCTCGACAAGCAGGCACAAGCTGCGGGTTGGCCGCGGCAGGAGTGCAGGACAATAAAGACCAAGCGCCGTAGCCCGACAAGGCTCGGCGATCGCCCTGGCGCGCCGCTCGGACGGCCACGCCAGGCGGCCCGCGTCACCGCAGGCGGCCCAGACTCCACCGGGCCAGCAGGCCGATGCCGCCGCCGCTGCCCACACCGGCCACCACGGCCAGCGGCAGCAGCGCCCAGACGCCACCGTGCCCGATCAGCCTGGCCGCCAGCGCCAACTGCACGACCTGATGGACCACCGCGCCGATGACGCTCACTCCCACCGGGCTGAAGACGCCGCAGCACCAGCGCCGCACCGCCGCCATGGCGCCCAGACTGGACACGCTCGCGCCCAGGGCCAGCATGGTCGCCGGACCTCCCAGCGTGCCGCTGAACAACCCCCCGAGAAAGACCTTCGCCAGGCTCACGCCGAGGGCAGGACCGAAGCCGTGGAGGAACAGGGCGAGCATCACGGGCAGGTTCGCCAGGCCGAGCCGCACCCAGGGAAGCGGACGGGGCACCAGCGACTCGAGCACGAAGAGAATGACCGCCGTGCCGGTCAAGAGGCCGAGACGGGTCACCTCGCGCGCGGGCCAGCGCTTCATCGCGTCACCGCATCCCAGCGCGCTCCACCGCGCGCCCCCGTCACCGACACGATCAGGCGGTTCGGCACGCACACGACCGCATCCCCGCACCGGCGCACCCACCCCTGGCGGCGGCAGAGTTGCTGCGGGCAAGGCGCCACCACGACCCGGGCCCCCTCCTTGCCGATCTCCACGATGCTCGTCCCGATGGGACCCTCCACGCGCAGCAGGCGACCCTGCTCCATGGGATACTCCCCCCACAGACGGCCGCCCACCTCGATCCGGACGAGCTCGGCGGGAGGCAGCCATGCGTGGCGCCAGACCAGGCTCGCCAGCGCGACGGCCAGCAGCGCACCGATCAGCATCCGGTCGCCGCGGGTGAGCTCGCGCC
>Ga0116202_10001747_pt1 | contig 12743 bp, 9 predicted proteins | sample LakKivw325mmetaG_FD_94479 | JGI IMG/M metagenome (GOLD analysis project Ga0116202, IMG submission 94479) | Anoxic lake water microbial communities from Lake Kivu, Rwanda to study Microbial Dark Matter (Phase II) - Lake Kivu water 325m metaG | ecosystem: Environmental > Aquatic > Freshwater >...
GAGATGTTGTGGATCGGCCGTATGTCGGTCCAGACATCCTGCAGCGGCACGCCCGGGAGGTCCTCCGGGTACTGCTTGAGACGGGGCATGCCGTTGGCCTTCGCGGGCCAGTGGATCCGCCCCTGTCGGTCCAGTTCCTCCAACTCGGCGGGCGGCCGAACCCAGTGCCGTCCCTTCGCAGTGACGTCGATGCCGCGCCAGGGCTCGCCAGTCTCTCCGTGGCTGACGCCGGCCCCGGTCAGGTCGGTACGTTTCCATCGCCGGCCCGACTCGTCAACCTGGTCGAAGAACAGATCTACGTAGTCCGTTCGGTACTCCTGGTAGCTCTGGTTCCAGGTGTACGACGGGCCCTTCGTGTAGAGCAGTAACACGTCGTGGACGGCACCGCACCGCCTGGCCCCCCCGTGCGCACTTGTCCGCTTCCAGATGATCTCGTTGCGGAAGCACTCCCCCCCAAACACCGCATCCATTACCAGTCTCAGGTAGTGGCTCGCCGTCGGGTCGCAGTGGAGGTAGATGCTCCCCGTCCGCTTCAGCGTCCGTCGAAGCTCCACGAGACGGACAGCCATCATCGTCAGGTATGCCATCATGTCATTGGGGCCGAGGAACCGATAGAGCGACTCGGTGAGGTCGCCGGCCTTGCTGCGCGGACCCGTGGTGAGTTGGTCGTAGGTGGCGGCCGCTTCCCGGTCCCAGTGCCAGAAGTCGTCAAACGCCTTGATCTGCGCGGCGGAGTCCGTACCGTTCCTCTCGCGGAACAGCACGTTGTAGCTCGCGTTGGAGTTGAACGGGGGATCGAGGTAAATGAGATCGACGCTCTCGTCGGGGATGTAGCGGCGCAGGATGTCCAGGTTGTCCCCGAAATACAGCTGGTTCACCCATTCCGGTTCCATGCTCGCAGTATAGCACATCGGACCGGTAGGCGGGAGGCTCTAGGCCTCGCTGGCGAGCGCCTCGCCCGCTCGTCGGACAACGAGTGCCTTTTCGGGGCAGGCGTCCACGCACGCCAGGCACATCGTGCACGCGGTCGGCTCTACCTGGCCTCGCGAGATGGTGGCCGTCGTGCAGACCTCCTCACACGCGCCGCATTCGGTGCAGGTGGGCCGGCGCTCGATTCGCGTCAGCGAGCAGCGGTTGATGGTGCCCAGCAGCGCCCCGAGCGGGCAGAGGTAGCGGCACCAGGTTCGGCTGACGAGCAGCGCCGCGCCCATGATGACCAGCGTCGAGAGGAGGCTCGCCCAGTCGTGGACGTTCGTGAAGACGAAGTGCACCGGCGAGGTCACCGTCACTCCGGCGATGCAAAAGCCGACGATCAGCGCCAGTGAGAGATAGCGAAGAGCTTTCAGGCGCCGATCGGCCTCCGGTCGAATCACGACAAAGAGCGTCACCACCACCAGCGCTCCCGCCCACAGCACCGCCGAGTCCTCCAGCATCGGCCGCCTGCTGCTGAACGCTCGCTCGACGGCGATCAGGAACGCAGCCACCAGCGCGGCGCTTGCGGCCAACGCCCACCAGCGCCTGCGGACCGGCCGATTCCTCGCCTTCCCACCCGTCCGCAGCGCGCCAAGCCATTCCTGCACGGCACCCGTGGGGCAGATCCAACCGCAGAAGATCGGGCCCAGGCAGAACGCCAGCCCAAACACCACGCCTGCCAAGCCCATGTGATAGAAGGCGCGGAGGTCGTCCTTGCCCAGCTCCGTCAGGCCGAAGTAGAAGTTGCGGATGAGTCCGAACACGCCCAGGCACGAGCTGACCACGAAGAAGAACACGAAGAGACTGGCGGCCTGCACGATCCGCCGCACGGTCTGGCGTCGCTTCCACACCGCCATCGCCACCGCCGCCAGCAGCAGCATGGTCAGGAACGCGGCCAGCTCGACGTAGCTCTCATATAGGGGCGCCAGGTTCTCGTGGAACAGCTTCCAGTCGAGGAAATCGCCCATCCGTCGGCCGTTCTTCTTCCCTTCTATTCTTCCCTGCTTCCCGTTTTCGTGTCCGTTGCCGTTCTGCTACTCCCTCCCAGGAACCGCGCCACGAACTCGCTCGCCGGGTTCTCGTAGACCTCCCTCGGCGAGCCGATCTGCCGGAGGCGCCCCTCCGCCATGACCGCCACGCGATCGCCCAGGGCCCGCGCCTCGCTCTGGTCGTGCGTCACGTGGATCGTCGTCATCTGCAGCCGGTCGTGCACCCCCATTAGCTCGCCCGCCAGGTCGCTGCGCAGGTTCTCATCGAGCGGCCCCAGCGGCTCATCCAACAGCAGCACCCGGGGCCGCGTCACCAGCGCCCGCGCCAGCGCCACCCGCTGCACCTCTCCCCCACTCAGATCCCGCACGCCCCGGTCGAGCAGGTCCTGCACCCGCAGCATCTGCGCCAGCTCGTTCGCGCGGCGATCGAACTCCTCTCGCGGTTCCTTCGCATAGCGTCGCCCGAAGGCGATGTTCTGGCGCACCGTCATGTGGGGGAACAGGCTCGGCCTCTGCGCGACCAGCCCGACTCGCCGTCCTTCCGGCGGCCGGCCCGTCACCTCCTCGCCATCCAGCCACACCTGCCCCGTATCCACTGACCGCAGCCCCGCGACTAGCTCCAGCAACACGCTCTTGCCGGCCCCGCTCGGACCGAGCAACACCAGGTACTCGCCCTCCGGCACCGCCAGCTCCTCAATGGCCAGCTCGAAGGTCCCGAACTTCGCGCGTACGTCGACCAGCCGGATCATTGCGCCGCCTCAGGGGGCCTTGCCCGGCAGTTCGCGCTCCAGCAGGTCCGTCGCCCGCACGCGCCACTCGCCCTCCCCGCGCGTCGCCACGAGGGTCTTGATCTCCCAGGCCCTGAACCGCAACGGCACCGACTGCGGCCCCGGCAGCATCAACGAGCCGTCGGTCGCTTGCCCCATCGTTTCACGGATGCGGAACACGATCCCCTCGCCTGCCTCGGCGGGCTTGACCGTCTCGACGTCCAGGTTAGGCTGGTCCGTCGCGGCGAGCGAGTACGACGCCGGCAAAGGCCCGGCATGCGCCGGCTCATGCAACACCAGGCAGGGGCGGTTGAACTCCGCCGCCAGCCGCGGAATCCCCGCCTCTCGCCAGTCGCCCGGATGCGGCACGAGGCTGTAGCGGAACACGTGCCGCCCCTGCTCCGTGTACTCGTACTCCTCGCCCGGCTGAACCTGCGCCGGGTCGTGAAACGCATAGATGGGGCTCCGGAGCACGCTCATGCGGATCTCGCCATCCAGCACGTCAAACCCGTACTTGCAGTCGTTCAGCAGCGCGACGCCACACCGAGTGCCGGCCTGCGTACCGTCGGCGAGCACCCCGGAGACATCCACCCAACGCTGCGCGGGTTCCTCGTCTCCGGACTGCGGCCGCATGATCGCTCCATACGGGATTTCAAAGGTCGCCTCGCCTTGCGCAACCCGCGTCGGCACGCTCAACTTCAGCATCCGATGCCGTTCGTGCCAGTCAACTTCCACCGTAACATCGAGCTGTGCTCGGCCTCGGAGCAGAACGAACTCTTGGCTTACCCAAGAGTCGCCCCAAGCGCCCTGCGTCCGCACCCGCCAGCGTAGCGGGCCCCACTCGCAGACCTCGGGAATGCCCACCATCTCGAAGCGCCCGATCTCATCCCTGAACCGATCCACACCGTGACTCCATGTGTCGCTCGGATCGTCAAGCACTATCAGGCCGCCGGTCCCAGGCCGAACCAGGCTCAAACCCGATGGAACATGCAGAACATCCGACACCCATTCCTTGCCTGTACCTATACTCACCCGCAACAGCCCATTATCCATTTGCCTGGCATCAGCCGGCCTCTCCTCAACCTCGACCGACGCATCGGGCTTGACGCGCAGCGTCGTGTACCCGCAGGGCTGTACTCTTGGCTTAACCAATAGTTTGACCGACCGACCACCTCCGCTCCATGTCGATCGGAGCACTTGGCTTGGCACCCTCTCCCCACTTGCGGTCTCGACAGCTACTCCACGCTCCCCATTGCGCCAGTTCACCTCGACCTCCAGGGCGTCGTCTCTTGGAAAACCCAATGGATTGAAGATGACGAGCCCCTGACCTTCGCCGGAGGTATCGACGCGCGCCGCGACGGCCCGCGCGGAGGTCTCGGTCAGGTGCCGGCACTGGTCGATGACCAGCTGGTTCTCCCGCAGAGCCTGCTCGCAGGCGGCCCGGATCGACGTTCCCGCCATAATGTCGTGGAACTGGTTGAACAGCACGGTCTGCCAGCACTCTTGCAGTCGATTCCGCGCGATTTCGCGGCCGGCAAGCACTCGCGCGAGCGACATCCACAGTTCCGCGTCCTGCAGAGCGTGTTCTGCCTGCCGATTGGCCGCCTTGATGGCCGAAACGCTCGTGTAGCAGCCTCGCGCATGGTGTTGTAACTCGTCTCGCACCGTCGGGAGCGGGCTCCCGGTTGCCTCAACCGCCCCGAAGAAGGCCTCCGGGTGGCTGAAGCGGACCTCGGGGAGTGCTGGATCCCCCATCAGGCGCTCAATCGACTCAATGTTCGCCCGTGTTGGCCCGCCGCCGTGGTTCCCTACGCCATAGAAGGCCATGACGTCGCTCAGGCCGGGCTGAATGGCGCCTGCAGCCTCGCGGATTCGCGCCTCGATGTCGTCCGGACCGGTGTTGTAGTGCCCGGCTGGACGAGCGGTGAGCGTCTTCGTTCCGTCCGGGCCCTCCCAGAGGAAGACGGGGCTCGGAATTGGCTTCTCGTGGGGTCCTGGACGGAAGAAGACATAGTACTTTAGACCCATTTCTGGCAGCAGTTGTGCCAAGGACCACGCATGACCGAAGGTGTCAACGTTGTACCCTACGGTGCACTCGATTCCGAACCGATCTCGGAAGTAACGCTGCCCGTTGAGCCCCTGCCGCACCAGGCTCTCGCCTGAGGGTATGTTGCAGTCCGGTTGTACCCACCATCCGCCGACCACGACCCAGCGGCCCTCTGCAACGCGCTGGGCAATCTCCTCAAAGAGCGCCGGATCGGTTTCCTCGACCCACCGATACGCGGCGGCCGAGCTGCAGCAGAAGATGAACCGCTCGTTCTCGTTCATGCGGTCCAGGACTGATCGGCAGGTGTCCAGTGTCTCCTGACGCCCTTCCGGAGCCATCCACAGCCACACGGGGTCGATGTGGGCATTGCCCACCATGTGCAGCCTCTTGCTCTTCATGCCGAAATCCTGCTCCCACTGGGACTTCCTACCCGAGTTCTCCGTATCTCGACACCGGTGGGTCGAGCAGACGGATCAGTCGCTCCAGTTCCTCATCGCTGTGGTACCAGATCTGGATGGTCCCACCCCGTCTGCGAGATCGCACCCTTACCTTGGCCCCGACCGCTCGCTGAAGCCTCTCCTCCAGTTCAGCCCGATTCGGGTCTGGAACCCTCTCCTGCGCCTTCCGTTCGGCTGAGCGCTCAATCCCGGCTGCTTCCTGAGGCGTTGTTCGTTCCCGAACGAACTCCTCAGTCTCGCGCACGGTGAGGCCTTTCTGGAGCACGTATTCCGCGGCCTCGACCATCACCTCCGGGTCCTTCCCAATCCCCAGCAAGGCGCGGGCGTGACCCTCGCTGATCTCCCCTTTTCCCACCAGACTCTGCACAGGGGGCGGGAGATCCAGCAGGCGCATCGTGTTGGCGACCGCGCTGCGGCTCTTGCCGACAATGCTGGCCACCTGTTCCTGCGTCTTTCCGAACTCCATCATCAGCTGCTGGTAGCCGCGCGCCGCGTCCATCGGGTTGAGGTCCTCGCGCTGGAGGTTCTCAACCAAGGCCAGTTGGAGCGCCTCGGAGTCGTCTGTGTCCCGGACCAGGCACGGAACAATGTCCAGCCCTGCTCGCTGAGCCGCCCGCCACCGGCGTTCGCCGGTCACCAACTGATAGCCGTCCACCGATTGACGGACGACGAGCGGCTGAACGATTCCATGCCTCTCGATGGACCGCGTCAACTCCTCCAGCTCGTCGTCGTTGATTGCCGATCGCGGTTGAAACGGGTTCGGAGTGATCTCGTTGGGCCTGAGATGCAGCAGCGTCGCGCCTTTCTTGAGATCGTCCGAGGATATCAGGTCCGCCAAGCCTCTACCCAGTCCTTTGCGCTGCATGTCCGAACACCTCCCGAGCGAGGTTCACATAGGCACGCGCCCCGCGGCTCTGGGGGTCGTACAGAATGCCTGGCAGTCCGTGGCTTGGGGCCTCGGCCAGGCGCACGTTGCGGGGGATTGTCACCGTGAAGACGCGACCCCTGAAATGGCGCCGTACCTCCTTGGCGACTTGCCGCGACAGCGAGGTCCGGCCATCGTACATCGTCAGGATGATCCCCTCCACCGCCAGTGTTGGGTTGATCTGCCCCTGAACGAGATGCACTACATCCAGAAGTTGCGAAAGGCCTTCGAGCGCATAGTACTCACACTGGATGGGGACCAACACACTATGCGCGGCAGCCAGAGCATTGATCGTCAGCAGTCCAAGCGATGGCCCGGTGTCGATCAGTATGATGTCATAGGATTTAGACATCGACTCCAGCGCTCGCCTGAGTTTCGTCTCCCGAGCGATTGCCGTGGCCAGTGTTACCTCAGCGCCAGCTAGATTGATCGTGGCGGGGACCAGCTCGACGCCTCGCACCCCTGTACGGATGATCGTGTTGCCCCAGACCTCCCCCAAGTCACGATCCGGGGGTGTCATCATCACGTCGTACACGCATGAGCGAACCTCGCGCCGGTTGATTCCAAACCCACTCGTCGCATTTCCCTGAGGGTCACAATCCACCACAAGCACGCGTTTTCCACTCATCCCCAATGCAGCCGAGAGATTCACCACGCTAGTGGTCTTCCCGACGCCACCCTTCTGGTTGACTACGGCGACTGTCTTTGCGGCGCCTCGCAATAGCATCTCCCTCCCGTTGCGCACGGCGACGGAGTCTACGGCCACCAAGGCCAAACCGCGCCTGCGCGACCGCTTCGCAGACTCTATGTGCGCTTGTCCGCCTTACCGGCAATGTTTCACGTGAAACATTCGGCCGGAGTCGCTACCACCCAGATGCCGGAGTTGCCGCAATGCGCCGCGGCCTGCACGTCGGGAACGTCTTCCTCAGGGGCCCACCTAACCACCACCGAGTCCCGCCCCAATAGGCGCCTCGCCTCGGACCTCACTTGCTCGGTCCTCGGCATGGCACGCATTAGCATGACATTCGCCTGCACTTCCATTCTACCGCACGTGTCAACCGATATTGCCTTCACCGCACTGATTCGGCATTCACGGAGCGCGTGCCTACAGAACGTTAGCTTCTTCTCATCCCTGTCTACCAGATACCACTGTCCAGTCCTCGCCGCTAGCGCAAGCGCGACTCCTGTGCAGCCATTTCCACATCCGAAATCCACAATGTGCATATCGCCCGTGATTTGCACGAGGCTGAGGGCATAGAGGGCAGGCTCCATCAGTTCCTGCACCACTGCAGGCGCGCTACGCAGCCCGGTCAACTGCGCCGCCTTCTTCCATTCCATCACCAGGTTCGCCCATCTCGACAGCGTGGCAAGGCTGGCGTCATCCAGAGGGCACCCAATGCGCTTCGATACAGCCTCCAGAGACTGCAGAGAAGCCTCCAGGGCCTCACTCATCCCAGACCTCACCTTCGGCCTCGAATGTTTCACGTGAAACATGTCGAGTCGCTGTGGACAGGAAGGCCAGTAGTGTTGACACATCAGCCTGGGTGATCCCGGGTATGCTCAGGGCCTCCGCGACGGTTCTGGGCCTTCTCTTCGCCAGGCGCTCGCGGACTTCCTGCTTGACGGGTGCACGGGTGAGATCAACCGTCTCTGTAATGCGCGTCTCCTTCCACAACCCATCCTCAACGAGTCCGCTCAATCTCTCACGGTAGCCTGCGTACAGCTCGCGATCCCTTGCCAGTTCGGCTACTCTCCGGTCGTGCGTCGGCGAGTCATACTCATCCATCACTTCAGCCTCCTCCACGATCCTCCGGACGGCGTCGAAACGCTGCCGTGATACCAGCCCACACTCGAACGCCTTGCCGGCAAGGCGCGCATGAGCCGTGTCCTGGCCCAGATTCAGGCGCCACTCGGCCCTCGATGTCAGCAGTCGGTACGGTTCCTCGGCATGGCAGTGCACCAGATCATCAATGAGCACGCCGACATATGACTCGCTCCGCTCAAGCCGAAGTCGTTGGGAGTCTCTCAGAGACATGGCTGCATTGGCACCGGCCACCAGGCCCTGAGCAGCCGCTTCCTCGTAGCCGGAACTGCCGTTGATCTGTCCAGCCAGGTACAGGCCTCGGATTTGCCGACACTCCAGTTCCTGCGTGAGCGACGCCGGGTGTACGTAGTCATACTCGATGGCGTAGCCTGCACGCACGATCTCCGCGCGTTCGAGCCCTGGAATGGAGCGCACCATGTCCCACTGCACGTCTATCGGGAGGCTGTTGGAGGTTCCCTGCACGTACACTTCCTCCGTGTTCCACCCCTCGCGCTCGAGGAAGACCCCGTGCTCGGCGCGTTCGGGGAACTTGAGCAGCTTCGCCTCAATCGACGGGCAGTACCTTGGGCCGACTCCCCGGATCCTGCCGCTTCCCAGCGCTGATCGATCCATCGCATCACCGACGATCCGCATGGTCAATGCCGTCGTAGCGGTCCTCCAACACGGCAGAAGGGGGAGAGGAGGGCGAGGCATTCGGTCGAAGGCGAACCGTAGGTCCTTGGTATCGCTCGGCGTCTCACACAGGTTGTCCGTCGTCAATGACCGCAGACTGACCCGCGGCACGGTGCCCGTCTTCAGCCGCCCGACAGGCAGCCCAAGCTCACTCAAGCTCGAGGCCAGCTCTACCGATGCAGGTTCCCCGGCCCGCCCAGCGCTGTACGATCGTTCCCCAATGTGGATCAGCCCACCTAGGAAGGTGCCGGTCGCAATGACCACCCGCCTGGCGAGGAGACTCTCCCCCTGTTGAGTGCACAGGATGAAGGTCCCATCCCGCCTCTCGGCCGGCTCGACCCATGACACGGTGTCCTGCGCAAGGTGGATTCTGCCATTCAGCTCCAGGCTTCTCTTCATTTGTTCCCGGTAGAGCGCCTTGTCAGCCTGGGCGCGGAGAGCCTGGACGGCGGGGCCTTTCGTGGTGTTGAGCATCCGAATGTGAGTGAAAGTCCGGTCGATGTTCCGGGCCATCTCGCCGCCCAGAGCGTCGATTTCCCTGACGAGATTGGCCTTCGCCGGCCCGCCGATGCTGCAATTGCAGGCCATCGCGGCGATTGCGTCCAGGTTCCCCGTCACGAGTAGCACATCGCACCCAACGCGGGCCGCCGCGAAGGCCGCCTCGCAGCCCGCGTGTCCTGCGCCAACGACGATCACATCCCAGCACCGGTTCACGCTTCCGCTCCCTTCCCCGGCCCTTCACGAGCCATCTTTCGCCGCCGAGGCCCGTCTCTCCTGCCGAAAGCCCGAGCTTCCATTGGCCCGTGGACTGTCGAAGGAACCCCTTCGGAGGCTAGACTCAAGCGGCCGTGCACAGCACCGGTTGTTCAGGTTGTCCTTCCTTCGCTGACCTGTGGCTGATCCGGCTCCGGTACGGTGGTGGGGGGTCACGGCGCGGTCTTTGAGCCTACGAGGCTCAAACGGACGGTCAGCATCCGCAGGTCGGAAGGCCGCGCTGCAACGGCGGTCGTCCGCCGACGTATCTGATCGCGGGCCTCGTGTGGTGGTAACACGGCGCTAAGCTCTGCCAACCGCGATCTTCTCTGTCGTTGTTCCGTGCCTGCGGTTCATCAGAGGCGCAGGCACGGAACCACCAGGTCTGGCCACCCAGCGCCCCGGGAAAGCGTAGCGTCTCAGTCCTGCGGCGTTTGGTTCTCCGCTGCTTCTGTGGAACGCAACGGAAATTGGGTCTTTCGACCCACATAGAAAGTCTTGCAGCAGGTGGTTGGGTGTGCTATATTGGGTGTTGCGGGAGGGATTGAAGTACTGTTCCACCCCCGAGGGAGCAAGCTGAAGTTATCCACACTTGTGGAAAACTTCGTGGATAGGCGCTCACACCCCCTGTGAAGCTCCCTCAGACGGTATCCTGATACGCCGCTTGTGCTCTGGGTGATGTCCCTTGCCGGAAGAGAAGGTCTTCGCAGACTCACTTCGATTGAATTAGCGCAAGTTATCTGACGCTTTGTTCCGTTCATGTTCGCCTGGGAAGTCGCAGGTGCAGCACCGCACAGGCACGCTGTCACATGGGAGGGGAACACCCAATGGCGAGCGCGCTCCTGGCCAGCAAGAGCGATCTCTGGGAAGCAGCGCTTGAGGTACTACCACAGAAGGTCGGCCGGGTCACGTTCGATAGCTTCCTTAGGACTTCAGTCCCACTTGAGCTGGAGGGCACGGCGTTCACCCTGGGTGTTCCGAGCGAGTTTGCGCGCACCTGGATCACGGAGCGGCACCTTCGTACGCTGGAGCGTTGTCTGGCTGAACTGGCCGAGGAGCCGGTACAGGTCCGCCTGGCCGTGGTTCCCGTGGAGGCATTGCGCCCTCTCCCGCGAACGCAGGCGCCGCCGGCGGTGCCTGCGCCTGTGCGCGACGTTGCGGCGACCCGTTCCGCCTTCCCCTCGCAGCCCCTGAACCCTAAGTATTCCTTCGACAACTTCGTGGTCGGCACGTGCAACCAGTTCGCCCACGCCGCGGCGACGCAGGTGGCCAAGGCCCCGGGCAGTACCTACTGCGTGCTGTTCCTGCATAGCAAGGTCGGGCTCGGGAAGACCCATCTCATGCAGGCGATCGGGCACTACGTCCAGGCCTATCAGCCGCAGTTCCAGGTGGTCTACATCTCGGCGGAGCAGTTCGTGAACCATCTCATCAGCTCCATCCGAGACAATCGCACCGAGGGTTTCCGGCAGCACTACCGCTCGGTGGACATGTGGCTGGTGGATGACATCCAGTTCATTGCTGCCATCGAGGGCCAGACCTCGGAAGAGGAGTTGTTCCATACCTTCAACGCCTTGTACGAGACCGGCAAGCAGATCGTGATCGCCAGCGACTGCCCGCCTCGGCAGCTTCAGATCATGAACGAGCGCCTGCGTTCGCGGCTGCAGCAGGGCATCGTGGCTGACCTGCGCCCCCCCGATGTGGACACGCGGCTCGCCATCCTGGAGAAGAAGGCCCAGGCGGAGGGCGTGTCGATCAGCCGCGACGTGCTCAAGCGCATCGCGCAGCAGATCGAGTCGAACATCCGCGTGCTCGAGGGCGCGCTCATGAAGGTCTGCGCGTATGCCTCCCTGTACAGCGTTGACCTGACGCCACAGGTCGTGGACGGAATGATCGCTGACTATGCCGCCGGAATCTCGACGGCTCGCGTCTCCATCGACGAGATCACCAAGCATGTGGCGGCCCACTTCGATGTCTCGGTGGAGCAACTGAAGAGCCCCCGTCGGAGCCGCGGTATCACCGATGCGCGTCAGATCGCGATCTTCCTCGCCCGCGAGTTGACCGATCATTCGTTGCACTCAATCGGCACCTTTTTCGGCGGGCGCGATCATTCGACGGTCATTCACTCCTACCGCAAGGTCAGCGAGGCCATCGAGAAGGACCCACAGATGCTCTGGCTGATCAACAACATGAAGACGACGCTGAGTGGGTAGGTGGTGGGGCTGCGTTCCTTCGAGTCGAGCGAAGTTGATTGCGTGGTGTAGAAGGTGGGGAAGAGGCCGTGCACGAAGGGTGGATATCGACGGAGGCCCGCGAGTCTGCGCATCCGCTCACGGGACATCCACGCTTCTGTTCTCCGCGGTAGCGCCGGTTCTCGGGGCTTCGTTTGGACTTTGCACCGTTTGGACATCCCTGCTACTACGACTAGATTCTTATATCTATGAAGAAGTAGAAACGACCTCGGGTGGCGAACCCCTCACTATGAGGGGGCTTCAGGGAGGCCGCTTGGCTCACTGCCCGGCCGCGGCGAGGGTCGATACCGCCGATGCCCCATCCGTCGAAGGAGGCTCGCACGCATGTTGAACGCAGTCTGCGGGCGTGATGCACTACACGAAGCCGTTCACACCGTTTCGCGCGGCGTCTCCGGACGCAGCACGCAGCCCGTTCAGAACAACATCTATCTCTCCGCTCACGCGGACCACCTCCGCCTGGTGGCGACCGACCTCGAGTTCATCAGCCTGGAAGCCTCGATTCCGGCGACCAACACCGAGTCGGGCGCCATCACGGTTCCCGCCCGCTTCTTTGGGGAGGTCACTAGCAACTTGCCGGAAGCGGACGTCCAGCTGAGCGGCCTCGAGGGGAACAGCCTCGGCGTGAAGTGTGCTCGGTCGCAGTACCAAATCCGGGGCATGGCGGCCGAGGATTTCGAGATGCTGCCGCCACTGGCGGATGCAACCTCGTTCGAGGCGGAGCAGGCGCTGTTGCGGGATGTAATCCGCCAGACGCGCATCGCCGTGTCGCCCGATGAGACGCGGCCGACGCTGACCGGCGCGCTGATGTCGCTGCGCCCCAACCTGCTGGAAGTGGTGGCCACCGACACCCATCGTCTAGCCCTCAGACGCGCCGCCATCGACCTTGCCGACGTGCAGCGTCGTGATGCCATCGTCTCCGCTCGGGCCCTGGCCGAGGTCGAGCGGATTCTGCACCCGGAGGCCGAGATGCCGGCGAAGGTCTCGGTGTCGGACAACCAGATCGAGTTCGCGATCGGCACTGTCAAGGTGGGATCGCGTCTAATCGAGGGCCAGTTCCCGGACTATCAGAAGGTCGTTCCCGATACC
>Ga0116202_10001749_pt1 | contig 12739 bp, 8 predicted proteins | sample LakKivw325mmetaG_FD_94479 | JGI IMG/M metagenome (GOLD analysis project Ga0116202, IMG submission 94479) | Anoxic lake water microbial communities from Lake Kivu, Rwanda to study Microbial Dark Matter (Phase II) - Lake Kivu water 325m metaG | ecosystem: Environmental > Aquatic > Freshwater >...
CCCGACCCCTGACCCCTGCTCCACCTCATCCAGCACCAGCTTGACCTCGGCGTAGTTGACCGGCGCCACCGTGGCGGTGCCGCCGAATATCAAGTCCTCGTTCTTCGCGCAGCGCAGCATCGTGAACGACTGCTCGCCCAGCACCCAGCGGAGCGCGTCAAGGATGTTGGTCTTGCCGCAGCCGTTCGGCCCGATGACCGCGTTCAGGCCCGGCGAGAACCGCAGCGTGGCTTTGTCCTGGAACGATTTGAACCCGACGAGCTGGAGCTCTTTTATTCGCACAACGGGCTAAACTATATGACCGCTCACCCTCAAGTCAAGCACAATAACCGGGGACGCTACCCATTTTCCGCCATCTCTTGCGCCGGTCTATCTGGAAGTCCGCGCCACCACCGTTCTCCCTCTGTCGCCAATAACTAGGGACGCTACCCATTTTCTGTTCTGCCACGAGGGCGACCTGCGCGAAATGCGTGCAGTCGCCGGCCGCTCTCTGTCTCCAGTCGTTCTACAAAGCCGTCAGCCCCGAGCGGGCGCCCGGTCCTGGTGTGCAGGCGTAGCCTAGAAACAAGGTCCTCTGCTTCGAGCTCGCCCAGCCAGTCAGTCCAGTCGGCTACGGACACCCACTTCTCCACGTCCGGCGCGAGCAGGCGGTCCCGCCTCAGCCCCACGTGCGCGGCTGCGCTGCTCCACTCGTAGTTCGCGGCACGTGACTCAAGCCCGGCCCGCACGGGATTGCACTCAACGTACCTGACTGCCGCAGCAGTGTGCGCCGGGTCCAGCGGGCAAGAATAGTATCGCCCCTGCCAGACCCGGCCCGGGCACTCTCGCGCACGATTGACGTGCTGGGCGTAGCGCAGGTGCACGGGCTTCAGTACGCTGGCAAGGGACCCTTCGTCTGCCGGCACTGCGACAATGTGCACATGGTTGGGCATCAGGCAGTACGCCAGTATCTCAAGCCCGCGTTCGGGGGCGTACTCACCGAGCAGCCGCAGGTATCTTCGATAGTCGGACCTGACGAAGAAGATGTTCTCGCGGCGATTGCCGCGTTGTGTGATGTGATGCGGGACGCCGGGGGCGACGACTCGCGCCATGCGAGGCACCCATCACGATAGCGCGAGCGGCCTCGATGTCAACGAAAAATGGGTAGCGTCCCTAGTTATTGGCGGAGGCGGGTCAGGCTATCAGCAGTTGGGCCGATGCTTCTTCGCTTGCGGGTTCGACGTCTATTGCCGCGCCGGCGACGACCACGCGGGCAAGCTTCTCTTTTCGTTTGTCGCTGTACCGCGCCGCAATCGCGGCCGCCATCCTGAGTTCCTCATCCGATGTCCCACAATCCGCAATCTGCAATCTTGAATCTGTAATGACAATCGCCACGGGTCCGGGCAGGTCGGACGCATCGACGACGATTGCGCCGGCCGGCTTTCGCCGGAGCAGCTCGTCGTTCTCCGGCTCGTCCCGGCCCACGACCAGACGCGCGCCTGAGGGCAGGCGGAAGTGCCTGCCAATCGAAAGCAGCTCCACCGCCTCGACCGAGTCCTCGCCGTGGTCGAACGCCTCGGCCAGCCGCTTCGAGAAGACCTTCTCGGTCAAGAGGCACCCGCCGGCCGGCGCGGGGTATTCCTTGATGCCGTACTTCTTCGCCAGGGCCATCTGACGGGTCCGCTGCCGGCCCTCGATGTCGAGCAGACGCTCGCGGTCAATAGAAGGTGGTCTAGTGGTCAAGTGGTCTAGTGGTCCAGTGTCCGGGGTTTCTACTGCGGTGGGGTCGAGCAGTTTCGCCGACAGCGGCCGGAGCAGTCGGTCCGCGACGCCGGATTCCCTGGCTACCGTGTTCAGCGCGTTCCGGTTCTGCGACATCGGCCGCTGGCCCAGCACCTCGCCGGTGATGATGAACTCCGCGCCGCGCGCCTGGCCGTATGCCCACGCCTTGCGAATCATCAGGGTGTGGCAGTCGATGCACGGGTTCATGTTCTTGCCCCGCCCGTGCTTCGGCCGCTTCACCATCGCGACGAAGTCGGCGTCAATCGGCAGGGTCACAAGCTCGATGCCCAACTTCTCCGCCGCCTTCTCGGCGTTGCTCTTGCCCGCACGTGGCCGCGGGCAATACGCGCCCGCGAAGTTCACTCCGATGACGGTGATGCCCTGTTCCAGAAGCACGCGCGCCGCGAGAGTGGAGTCGAGCCCGCCCGACAGCAGGCTCACGGCAACAGTCCTCGGCCTGTCAGTCACAGCAACAGAATAGCCGCCCCTCGGCGGCTTTCAACCGAACGCGAGGCGTCCTACCTGCGGTCGGACTCGACGTTAGCGTCCGATGAACGAATCTTCGTCCTCTCTAGGCAGCGGGAAGTCGCGGGGCTCAAACTTGCCGGGCGTGATTGTCAACCGTTCGGACATGGGCTTGTAGCCCGGTGCGGCGAACCAGGCCTGGTACTCGCCCGGCGGCACGCGGCTGATTGCGAACCTGCCATCAACGGCGGACCTCGTCAGCGAGTCAATGGGCTGGAGCGCGACCGCAGCGCCCGCAATCGGCCGGCCGTCCTGCCGGCCTACCACGCGGCCGGAAAAGTCCCCGACCTGTGACGTATCGAAGAGCACCTGCGCAAGCCGGACTGAATCACCGCTGCGCAGGCGGACTTCGGTTTCAGCGCCGTGGTACCCCTCCAGCCGGAAGCTGACCGTCAGCCACATCGGCGGCAGGCTGTCTACCCGGAACATTCCGGCCGAATCGGACAGCGCCTCCCGGCCGGCAGGCGAGACAGAAACACTGACACCGGCAAGCGGCAGCCCGGATTGAGCATCCGTCACTCGCCCGGCGATGAAACGCGGCACGTCGAGGTACAGGCCGAAACGCAAGCTGACCGGGCCGGCCTTCAGCGGGCCCACCGCTTGTGAGTCGGGCAGGTAGCCGCTCCTGCGCACACGAACCTCCGTGGCGCTTCCGCTGATAAGGCCCGTGACGTGACCGGTGGAGTCGGTGCGAAACGCGATTGTATCCGTGTCCGTTGTGACCAGTGCGCCTGACAGGGGCTTCCGGATCTCGCCGTCGTAGACGTATGCCGTCAGCACGTTCCCAGCGCGACCCGGCCCGGCTGCCGCGGCAATCGCGATGGTCAGGAAAAGGATGATGGCCGCTCTCATTTCTGTCTACCTTCCTCCGGCCACGCAGCCGGTGTTGTACAGGTCGTGCTGCCACTTGGGCCACGGCGCTGAGGCATCAAGCAGTGCGTAGGTGCCAAGCTTGTAGACCGCTTCCGAGCCGACAAGGTAGACCCTGCCCTCACCATCAACCGTGGGACCGGAAACGCTACCGGAGAACCGCCGCCCAGCGATGCGCGGCTGGCGCGGCAGATACACGTCGGCATTGCACACCCAAACCGAGTCCCCGGTTGACGCGCTGACGCAATAGAGCCGGTCGTCCTCGGTCTGAACATAGGCATACCCGCCGTTGACGAGAATCGGCGCGGCGGCAAGCTCGTTGGAACCGAGCTGCTTCTCCCATATCGTCGCACCGCTGCTGGTGTCGAGTCTGTAGAGGCCGCCGGCTGCGGTGCCGTACACCGCATCCGACCCGACTATCGCGCATAAGTGGCTGCTGGGAAGCTGTGCCGCCCACTTCACCCTGCCGTCAGTCGCGTCCATCGCGAACACGAAGCCCAGGTCCGACAGACAGTAGACGGTGCCGTCAGCGCCCACAATCGGCCCGTAGACCAAGCCACTCGACTGCAGGCACGTGCGCCAGACGAGGTTCAGGCCGGCGGTGAGCTTGAACAGATACCCGGAGTCGGTGCCGAAGTAGACGCTTCCCGCGGCGTCGAGGACCACCGCGTCCACCCGCGCGGCTCCGAACGCCGCCTCGCGCGTGACCGTTGCGCCGTTGTCCGTGAAGCAGTAGACACTGTCGTTCGAGCAGGGCACATAAAGCGTGTTGCCTCTCACCGCTGTCGGACCCCATTCCCAGTTTGTGACCGACTCGGTGGGCGGGTATTCCCAAGCAAACTGCAGTGTCGGCGTGAACGCATGTAGCCACCCGTCTTCCGTGCCGATGTAGATGTGCCCGGCCTGGCTTGAGAATGCCGGGTCTCCAACAAAGGCACCGTGGTAGGTGTACTGCTTGCCATCCGGACGCAGGCCGCAGAAGCCGTCCGGACCAACCAGGTAGATTATCTCGTCAGTGCCGTCACTCGCGACAACCGGCGACCCGGAGTAGTCGCCCACATAGAAGCTGCTGACCTCGCCTGTTGGCCCAACCATGCCCGACAGGGTATCCGGCGCCGATGCCAGTCCGTTCTGGTTCAGGACTTTGAACACTACCTTTGCTTCGACCGTGCTCGCGTAGTGGTGCGCGGCGCTCAGACGGCACGGGCTGGCCTGAAAGCCCGTTGTCTCCTGATACCCGTCGCTCCACGCCGCAAACAGGCGCAGGCTCTCGCCGGACGGGTCGTGTGCCCAGACGGCAAGTTCTATCGGCCGCCACTGGTAGTAGAACCGCGCCGAGTCAATCAACAGGTCACTGGCGCTCGAAACGATAACGGTTCTGTGTGCCGATGCGTTGACCAAATAGCCGTACTCCTGATGTTGAAGGAGCTGCGCAGTAGCCCACACCTCGTACCTGCCCGGGTATCGCCAGACATGAGTCATCAGGTCGGTGTCGCCGGAAACGTGACCCTTGGCGGTCGTGGTGGACGTGTCACCCCAGAACATCACGTATTGGAAGGTGGGCGACCAGTTGGTCGCCTTGCCCGTGATGACGAAAGTCGCCTCTTCGCCCGGAGCCACGTGGTCGGGTCCGGACACAATCCAAACATTCAGATAGGAATGCTCGTCGCAGTCGAAGACAACCACCGCGAAAGCCGCGGCGAGTAAGCAATACGCAAGTCGTGACCTCATGTCTACCTACTTTCCTCCGTTCACGTAGCCGGTGTTGTACAGGTCATGTTGCCACTTGGGCCAGGGGGCGAGCGGGTCGAGCGGGCGTTCGGGATAGCCGGCGACGCAGTACACGGCATCGTCGCCCGCGACGATGATATTCCCGCCTACCGTCATGGTTGGGTTCGGCGGATAGTCGTTCAGCCCGCTTTTCCTCGGCCGGTGTGGACTACTACCAGAGCGCGGCAGCCAGCGCGGGCAGTCGCAGTACCAGATAACCAGCCCGTCGGACTGGTTCAGGCAGTACAGCACGTCGTCGTCGTCCTGAAAGTACACGTAGCCGTCGGCCGCGACTACCGGGCTCGTGTTGAACCCGGCAGTCAGGGTGAGCTGCTTTTCCCAGTTGATGCTGCCGGTAGCCGGGTCTATCGAATAGACTTTGCCGAGGCTGCTACCGACGAAGATAGCCGACCGGCCAATGGCCAGTCGGGTCACGTCGCCGTCCAGTGTCAGCGGCCAGCCTTGCTTAACGCCGCCGGTCGCCGCGTCAATCGCATAGACGCGGAAGGAGTCGGACGCGCAGTAGATTGTGCCGTCACTGCCGATGGCCGGCCCATGGACTTCGCCGTGCGCCAGCAGGCGCGTCCGCCAGAACACGGTATCCAGTTCCGGGCCGACCTTGTACAGGTAGCCCGAGTCGGTGCCGAAGTAGACGTTGCCCTGCGCGTCAATCACCGGCGCATCGACGAAGCCTGTATGAGGCGTGAATGTGGCCATGCGCACGGCGTGGTCGACGCTGTCGATGATGTAGTAGAGACTGTCGTCTTCTCGCGGAACATAGAGCCGGTTGTCCCTGATAGCCGGCGCGCCCCATAGAAACCCCGAAAGGGACTCGATTCCCCACGAATCAGGGTAGGTCCAGGCTCTGCCCAAACCGTCGATATTCAGCGCGTACAAGAGACCCTCGTCACTGCCGACAATGATGTGCTGCGTGGCCTCGCAGAATGCCAGATTGCCGGTGAAGATGTTCTCGGGCTCAAGCGTCATCGCGGTCTTCTCACCCTTACGGTCGCTGGTCCGGATGGAGTAGAACCTCAAGTCGCTCCGGCAGGCAATGAACAGGCGTTCCTCGGCGCCGTCACTGGCGACGAACGCCGACGTCGTGAATGGGCTGCCCTCATACTCGGGGTCGATGCCCCGCCAATACCACATGACGCCGCCGGCAGTGCCGACGACAATGGAGACAGACTCGGGCGCTGAGTATACGCCATGGATGTCCTCGGCCTCAGCGATGGCCGTGAAGGTGCCTAATGAAGTGTACACGTGTGAGACGACGGTACTGCAGGGGCTGGCGTCGAACGACGTGGTAGTATCGGCATTGTCGCCCCAGTCGACGTGAAACCTGATGCTGTCGCCGGCGGGGTCATACCCCTTGAGCTCGAAGAAACCTTCGATATCCCTGATTCCGACCGGAGGCGCGCGGAACCAGTCGACAACCGGGCGGTCGTTGGCAATGACTCTCACCGACTTGGCCGGGGACGACCAGCTCGACACCTTCTCGGGCCACGCAGCGTTGAAAGCCAGCACCTTGACGGGGAAGTTGCGGGCAGCGGTCCAGACGTGGTTGATAGTTGCCGTTTCTCCCGATGCGTACGCCCCGACGGTTGTGTCGGTCGTGTCGCCCCAGGCCACCACGTAGCGGATCGACCCTTTTGAGATAGTCGTGACCGCTTCGTAGACGGTCGGAACGCCGGTCCAGGTAGATTCAGGTCCAACCGGTGGCCACGGGTCACGGGGAATGCCGGGCAACCCGTGGCAGTCGGCGCCCGTGAATATCAGCAGGGCGGCGGCGAGTGCGGCGAACAGGAACAACCGGCGTTGCATCTATCGTCCTCCGAGAATGCAGCCGGTGTTGTACAGGTCGTGCTGCCACTTGGGCCAGGGGGCGAGCGGGTCGAGCGGGCGTTCGGGATAGCCGCAGACGCAATAGCAGGCATCCTTGCCGGCAACGATGATGTTGCCGTTGGCGCAGATTGACGGGTTCGGACGGTAGTTGGTCAACTGCAGCCTTCCGGGCCGGTGCGAGTTGCCAGGGATGCGCGGCAGGCAGAGCGGGCAGTCACGGGCCCAGTTGACGGAGCCGTCGGCCTGGTTCAGGCAATAGAGCACGTCGTCGTCGTCCTGGAAGTACACGTAGCCGTTGGCGGTCACGACGGGCGCGGTCAGAAAGTCGCTATGCCCTATCTGCTTCAGCCAGTTCAGCCTGCCGTCCTGCGGCCTGACCGAGTAGACCATTCCGGCCGATGCGCCGGCGAAGATGGCGGAGCTACCAACCACCAGCCGCGTGGCCTTGCCGTACAGGTGAGTCGACCACATCGGGAAGCCGTTGGTCGGGTATACTGCGCACAGGCCGAGCGAGTCGGCCAGGCAATAGATGGTGCCGTCGGCACCAATGGCAGGGCAGTGAACTTCGCCGCCGTGCTGCAACCGCACGCGCCAGACGGGCGAGATGAGGTCGGGGTCCATCTTGATGAGGTAGCCGGAGTCGGCACCGAAGATGACATTGCCAGAGGCATCAATCGCCGGTGCGTCTACTATGTCGGCGCGGGCGCCGTAGGCAGCGATGCGGTTAGCTTGAGCGCCGGCATCCTGAAACAGAAACAGGCTGTCATCGTCATGACCGATGTAGATTCTGTCGCCGTTGAACGCCGGCGCACCCCACCCGAGGCCGGTCCCGTGTCCCAAGGCGCTATCCGGCCACTGCCAAGCCTTGCCGAGACCATCGACCTTCAGGGCGTACAACTCACCTTCGTCGCTGCCGACGATGATATGACCGGTGGCGGCGCAGAGGCCGGGATGGCCGGTAAATAAGCACTCGGGCTCTTTGGTGGTTGCGCTCTTTTCGCCCCCGCGGTCGCTGGTCCGAATGGAGTAGAAGCGGTAGTCGCCATCGCAGCCGGCGAACAGACGCTCGTCGGGTCCGTCGCGGGCGATGACCGGCGAGGTCGAAAGCGGCTCGCACGGGAACTCGGGGTCGCTGCTCCACCAGTACCACAGCACCGTGCCGAACGGCTCGACCGGGACCGACGTCGTTTCCGGGATGGAGACGTTGTTCATGTCGAGGGCCGCGATAATCACCGGCGCGAAGTTCCTTGCCGAATACTGATGTCCCAGCTCTACGGTACAGAAGCCGGGATAGAAGCCGGTCGTCGTATCGCTGTTGTCGCCCCACTGGACGAGAAACCGGACGCTGTCGCCGTCCGGGTCGTGGGCGCGGACGGTGAGCTGCACGCTGAGAGAGTCGGGGTAGCACGGCGCGACAACCGCCGAGTCGATTACCGGCGCGTGCTGCCTCGTGCCGCAGCCTGCGCCGGCGACAAGCAGCGCCAGGCCCACGGCTCCGAACACGGGAAGACGTGACTGCATATCATTCTCGCTTCCGGCGACGGGAAGACTCCTGCCGTCACCATAACATGATGCGGCAGCGCAGGACGATTGTCAAGCTGCGGCAATTTGCCTTGACTTTCCGTCCTGCTTGAGTTAGAACCTTACATCGGCAGACAATCCTGTCGCCGCGGAGGTAACGTTGAAGTATCTGATTCCGGCTGTGCTCGCTCTTCTCACCGCGTTCGCCGGCTGCGCTAAGAAGGCGCCGCTGGTGCCGGCCCGGCCGTGGGCCGGCGTCGCCAACGATTCGCTCTGCTACTTCACGGTCAGCACCGACCCCGATGGCTCAAGGATTTGCTACGTCTTCGACTGGGGCGACGGCACCACGACCACAACCGTCTTTGTGCCGAGCGGCGACACCGGCATGTGCGCGCACGAGTTCGCGGGGACCGCGGTGCGCTATGTGCGCGCGAAGGCCCGCAATGAGAAAGGCGTGGAGTCCGACTGGTCTCCTTCCCTGACGTTTCACCCCTCCCAGCCGCCGCAGTTGGTGGACTCAATCGTCGGGCTCCGGCGCTGGGCGGTTGACCGCTGGTATCACGCATCGGTGCGCGTCACCGACCCGGAGGCGGACAGCGTCGCAGTCAGGTTCGTCTGGGGCGACCTGCCGGCGTCGGGCTGGTCGGGCTATGTGCCGAGCGGCGCGGTCGTCACCGATTCGTGCAAATGGAGCATGACCGGGCCGCACACGGTGCGCGTGGTGCTCAGGGACCAGGGCTGCGCGGTCGGCCGTCCCGCTGAAGTCAAGACCGTGAGCGTCAGCACGATGGCGGTTATCTGGCACAACTACGATGAGTACCTGTACTACGACGCCACGCCGACGCTCGGCTCGATTGACGGCGAACCCGTGCTCTATTGCATGCCCTACGACGGCGTCGAATGCTACACGCTGGACGGACGGCGGCGGTGGCAGGTGCCGATGTCCGAGGAATGCGGGTACGCGGTGTCGGTAAGCTCAGACGGCTCGCGCCTGTATCTGGATGACTACAGCGAGGGACTCGTGTGTCTCGACGCCCGTACCGGGCAGAGAAGGTGGTCGCTGCCCTGCGGCACGGCCTGGGGTACGCCCGCGCTCGGCCCGGACGGCGCCATCTACGTTACCACTGCCGATGCCGGCTGTGAGCTATGCCGGGTCGGCGACCAGGGCGACTCGGGCGTGGTCGTGTGGCGCCTGCCGCTCGGGCCGGAGATGGTTGGCGGCGCGGTGGTCGGACGCAACGGCGTGGTTTACGCGGTCGGCTCGCGCGCCGGCTCCTGCCGGCCGGTGCTGTTCGCGGCGGACTCAGCCGGTAACGTACTATGGAAGGACTCCACCCACATCGTAATCGGCGGCTCGCCGGTCATTGACGGCCGTGACCGGGTTCTGGTCACCGACGAGGACGGCTGGGTCTGGTGCTACAACCCGGACGGCACCCTGGCCTGGAGCACATCCTTGTCCTACCCCTGCGGCGGAGCCACGGCGGTCGGCCGCGACGACGAGGCCATCGTGACCGACTATGATGGCCGGATTTCCGGCTATGATTCTACGGGTCACCAGCAGTGGACGGCGATTCCCGACTGGTTCGGGGGAACGAACACCCCCTGTGTCTGCGCGGACTCGACCATCATCGCCTTTGACCCGGAAGGCGGATACGTATACGGCATCGGTCTTGGCGGCGAGAACCTGTGGGAGTTCTCCATCTGGGACTCGATTGACGATTACGAGAAGCACCCGGCGCGGCGCGATGAAGGCGACGAGTGCCCCTCGGCGGTCGTCGGCCCGAACGGCGACCTGTACCTGGCCAGCGGCGACGGATTGCTCCGCCTGGCCTGCCCCGGCCTGAGGATGGCGGAAACCGCCTGGCCCATGTACAACCACGACGCCGCCCGCTCCGGCTGGGCCGGAAGGCGCTGAACCATGCTACGGCCCGCAATCGTCGCCACTGGCTGCCTGCTGGTCCCTGATTCCGAGATTGACCGCCACGAAGACGGACGGGGTAACCACGGATGGACACAGATGAACATAGCGCGGCCTCGGAGGCCGCAACCAAATCCAATGGAACCACAGATGAACACGGATGGACACAGATTGAGTCCCGACCCGAACCCGAGCATTGCGTCGCCGGGGGTGGCACTTGACGACGGTCTTCAGGCCCCCGATGGCCTCAGGACAGAGGCGGCGGAGAGAAACATCGTCGCGAAAACGACGATCCTGCACGCTTGTGGTACAGATGGTTTGCTCGGAAGTATCTGCCCGGTTATCCGTGTTCATCGGTGGTTTGTCATGTCCGTTTCGTGTCCTTCGTGCTTTCGTGGCTTGGTGTCGGTTCTGGTGCTGCTCGCCTTCGTCGGCTGCGCCCGCCGGAACCCTCGCACGCCCGCTGCGCCGTGGGCCGACATCGCGGGCGACTCGCTCTGCTTCTTCGCCCTGACCACCGACCCGAACGGCTCCGCCCTTGACTACACCTTCGACTGGGGCGACGGAAACACGACCACGACCCAACTCATACCCAGCGGCGAAACCGCCTGCGCCGCCCACGACTTTGCTCTCGCCGGCACGCACCCGATAAAGGTCATGGCCCGCAACGAGCAGGGCCTGGTTTCGGGCTGGTCGTCCCCGCTCCAGTTCCGCTCATCGCAGCCGCCCGCGGTCGAGGACACCATTGTCGGCCCGTCGCGCTGGGCAATCAACCGCTGGTATCGCGCGTCGGTCAAGGTCACCGACCCGGACGGCGACAGCGTGAGCGTGAAGTTTGTCTGGGGCGACATACCGGGCGGAACCTGGACCGCGTTTGCTCCGAGCGGGAGCGTCATCACCGATTCCTGCCGCTGGGCCGGAACCGGGCCGCACACGGTCAGGGTTGTCGTCAAAGACCAGGGGAACATGGTGACCCGGCCCGACCTCGTGAAAACCGTCAGCCTGGGCCCGGTGGCGATATTGTGGACAAACGAAGAAATGCAGGTATGGACGTCCCCGGCGCTCGGCATGGCCGGCGGACAGACCGTGATCTGCTGTGTGGACGTAAATGGAGTATGGGGCATCAATGCGGACGGGACGACGCGCTGGCGGTGGCAGAACGGCCCGATGTCCGAGCACAACGGCCCGTCTACCAGCGCAGACGGCTCACGGCTCTACGTCGCGGACGACAACCGAGGTCTCATCTGCTTCGACGTATCCAGCGGCGCGGTCATCTGGCAACTCGACCAGCAGTACGGCGACTGCACGCCGGTCGTCGGTCCAAACGGCGTGCTCTACGTCACCGACGGCAGCACGGTGACGCGGGTTCGGGACCTGGGCGACTCCGCCCGGGTTGAATGGACGTGCAACGAAGGCCTGGAATCCGCCACGAACATCGTGCTGGGAGCGAACGACGTCATCTACGGCGTCAGCTACGCCGGCACGCACACCTACGCGGCCCGGGTCTTTGCCCTGGACACCGCCGGAGTAATGCTCTGGCAGGACTCAACGCACGTGAACGACTACGAGTATTTCATGTTCTGTCCGGCTCTGGACAGCCGCGGCCGGCTGATCGCCGCCAGCGGCTTTGACTCGCTCGTCTGCTTCAACCCGGACGGTTCGCTGGCATGGAGCGCCGAAGCCGAGGCGCTATATGGCGGCGGCATCACGGTCGGCTACGACGACCGCATATACGTGCAGAGCTACGACTACTGCATAATCTACTGCCTTGATGCGGCCGGCCGCATGGTCTGGTCATGCGAGCCGGAGGGCGTCGCCGGCGACCTCAACAACCTCTGCGCGCTGGCCGACAGCTCGATTTTCTTCGTGAGCGAGCAGGAATACGTCGGCTGCATCGACTGGAGCGGACAAGTGCTCTGGGACTTCTGGATTGACGATTTCCTGGGAACCGGCCACCGGTCAGGCCACCATCGCGACGAAGGCGACGACGAACCGACGCCCATCATCGGTCCGGATGGGAATATCTACATGGTGTACTATGACGGTATCTGCTGCCTGGCAGCGGGCAATGTCCGGCTGGCCAACACCGCCTGGCCCACGTACAACCACGACAACGCCCGGTCCGGCTGGGCGGGCAGACACTGAAGGGAGAGAAACGTGTCTAGATACGCACTCGCTGTCCTGACCGGTGCGCTGGTGATTCTCACCGGCTGCGCGAACAGAGTTCCGAGCACGCCGGCAACACCGTGGGCCGACAACCTCGACGACTCGCTCTGCTTTTTCACCACCGCCATTGACCCGAGCGGACTGAAAGTCCAGTACGTCTACGACTGGGGCAACGGTGACTCGTCAACGACCGGCTGGTACAAGAGCGGCGATACTGCCTGCCGCGCCCACGCATTTCCCGACACCGGCACCTTTCACGTCAAAGTCATGGCCCGCAACGAACAGGGCCGTGCGTCCGATTGGTCGGGCGAGTGCCCGTTCCACGTCTCAACGCCGCCGCGACTGGCAGACACGATTGTCGGC
>Ga0116202_10001750_pt1 | contig 12730 bp, 11 predicted proteins | sample LakKivw325mmetaG_FD_94479 | JGI IMG/M metagenome (GOLD analysis project Ga0116202, IMG submission 94479) | Anoxic lake water microbial communities from Lake Kivu, Rwanda to study Microbial Dark Matter (Phase II) - Lake Kivu water 325m metaG | ecosystem: Environmental > Aquatic > Freshwater >...
GTTAAAATTTAATTTATAGAAATGGCGAGAACGGATAATATCATCCACCAAAAAGCCTTGCCAAGATTTATCTTTGAGAGATTTTTTGGCGAAATTAAAATTGCTCCGATTATTAACAGAAATATCCCTAAATATTTCAATGGAGTAAAACCTCTCCAAAAAATATTCCGGCGAATAACAAAATAAACAAAGAGGAAAGATTAAATAAGGGAATAACTCTTGATACTTCTTCAATTTTTAAAGCCTTAAAATAGAAGACAGCCGCCAGAATATAAAAAATTCCGGCAATAAAAGCTAGAATAATATTAAAATAGGAGAGAGATGAAAAGCCGTAAACGCTGTAAACTATTATACTAGTTATTAATCCAATAATCCCCAGTATTATGACTGGAATAATAGGCTGTCTAACTCATTTGGTTAGAATATACTTGTCTACTACATTTACAATTGCCCAACATAAGGCAGCTAATATTGAAAAAATTGCCCACATGAAGGATATTTAATGTTGAGTTTTAAATATTTTTGATTTGATGGTTTGGATTTCGGGAGATTTCAAAAGGAAAGTAGCAAAGAAATAAATTAAAATCCCAATTGCTCCACTGATTGTAACCTGCCAGAAAACTCCCCAAAATGTTTGACTGAGGAAAATGGGAGAAATTAAATAAAGGATTGAATAAACTCCAATTGTCATAAAAATAGAAGCAATCACAACTTTTAAAAAAGAACTAAAAATTTCTTTTAGTTTAAAATCGCCAATTTTTTTATAGAGAAAAATTAAAAGCAAAATAAATTGCAGGATTGCGGAAATCGAAAAAGCTAACGGTAAAGCTCCGACGCTAATATTTGTTATGCCCCCGAGTTTTAAGACATTCTGGAATAAATTTCTGAACAAACCTTGAGAATTTAACAATGAGATAAAAAACAAACTTAACCCGATATTGGTTGCCACAGAAATTAAACTGACTATGGTTGGAGTTTTAGTGTCTTGGAAAGAAAAAAATGTTCTTGTTAAAAAGGGAATTAAAGTGGAGGCAAAAATACTTAAGGCGAATAATCCTAAGGAAGTGGCGGTTAATCTTGTTGCTTCCCAAGTAAAACGACCGGTACCAAAAATTATTCTGACGATTTGAGCTCTTAAAAGAAACATTAAAATACTGGCTGGAATAACTAAAAAAAGGGTCTGGCGCAAAATTTGGGAGAGTTTTTCCGAGAACTCTTTTTTTTGGCCATTGACCCAAAGCCGAGAAAAGGTGGGAAAAGCAGCCGTAGCCAATGATATCCCTAAAATAGTGATTAGAAATCCCTGAAGACTATTAGCAAATTCAAAAATGGCAATAGAACCCACAGTAATAGTCGAAGCAATCGCGGTAATAACGATTAAGTTAATTTGGTTTGCGGCTATACCAAAAATCCGCGGAATCATTAATAAAAAAATTCTCTTTATCGCCGGATACCTAAGATTAAATAAGGGGTGATAATGAAAACCACAGCTTATAGAAGAAATAGTTTGAATAAGAAGATGTAAAAAAGCTCCCAAAATTACTCCCATTCCAACTCCAAAAATCCCAAAATAAGGAGTTAAAAATAAAATTCCAAAGATAATTCCAAAATTATAAAGTATAGGGGCCAAAGAATAGACCAGGAATCTATAGAAATAATGTAAAATTCCAGAAAAGATATTTGATATACCCAAAATAATCGGCTGAATCAATAAAATCCTGACTAAAAACAAAAGCATACTTTGCCCCTCAGAAGTGAAGCCAGGAGCTATTAACTTGACTAGCCAGGGGCTTAAAATAAAAAGAATTAAGGAGAAGGAAGCTAATAAAAAGAAAAAGACATTCAAAACATAATTTGTCATCTGCCAGGCTCTTTCTTTATTTTCGGCAAAATATTCGGCAAAAATCGGCAAAAAAGCAGCCACGATACCGCCAGAAATCAAGATATTATAAATTAAATCGGGGATTCTGAAAGCGGCGAAATAAACACTGGTTTCAATACCGGCTCCAAATTTAGCGGCTAAAAGTCTGTCGCCCAATAACCCCAAAAGACCGCTAATCGAAGAGGCAACCGCTAGAATCCCGGCTGCTCCTCCAACACTTTTTGTCTGGGAATTAAAAAAGCGATTAAGCATATTTTAATCTTAATATTTTTCCTCTCGCTTTACAAATCTTAAAATTTCAGTTATCATCTTTTTCAGATATGCTTAAAGATTATAATAAGGGGCCCAGCCGAAGGCTGGGAAGGTGGAGGGAGGGTTGGAGTCCGGTGATAGACCTACATTGTCATCTCAGAAATAACATTCCTGGGCATACCAAGATTGCCGCTGATAGCGGAATTGATGTCGTTTTGTATATGGCAAACTCTACTCCCCCACTGGATAGTTTGAGAAGAATAAAAAATTCTCTTAAAAAGAAAAGGTATTGTCGGGCCATCCCAGTCAGTGCCATAACTAAAGATTTAGCCGGAAAGGAATTAGTTGAGATTAATAAAATCAAACCTTATGTTGCTGGATTTAGCGATGATGGTAAATATTTAGAAAACTTGAATTTGCTAAAGGAAATTTTAAAAAAGGGTGTTTTAGTTTTAGCTCATTGTTCCCCACCCTATGAAATAGGATTAAAAAGACCTGATTTGGAAACAAAATTTGTTAAAAGATATTTAGGGGTTTTAAAAAAGGTCGGAGGGAAATTGCATATTCAACATGTCAGTAAAAAAGAAACGGTCGAATTAATTAGAAAAGCAAAGAGGCAAGGAATAAAAATAACTTGCGAAACCTGTCCCCATTATTTTACCTATACCAAAGAGGATTTAGATACTAAAGTTAATCCACCTTTGGGCACAAAAGCAGATGTTTTAGCGATTAAAGAAGGATTAAAAGATGGAACAATTGATGCCATCAGTTCAGATTATGCTCCCCGACCAAGAATAACCGGAATTGCCGGATTTAAGTCATTTATTCCCCTCTCTTATGGATTAGTCTTGGAAGGAGTTTTATCTAAAAAACAATTAAAAGAAAAATTATTTACCAATCCCAGAAGAATAATTGAAAGTGGCGGGTATAAATTAAATATTAAATACTAAAAATATGAAAAAATTACATCACATTATTGAATCCCAACAGTTTGATCGGGATTTTTTAGAAAAAGCGCTTTTCCCTTTAGCTCAAAAAATGGAAAAAGTCGCCAAAGAGGGAGGTTCTAAGGCGCTTTCTGGAAAAAGAATGATTACTCTTTTTTACGAACCCAGTACCAGAACTCGGGCCTCTTTTGAAATGGCAATGGACCTCCTCGGTGGAAAAGTAGTTTTCTCAACCGAGAATGCCAGGCAGTTTTCTTCAGCTGTCAAAGGCGAAACTTTAGAAGATACCATCAGAATTCTTAATGGGTACCGGCCAGATGTTATTGTCTTAAGATATGATGAAGAAGGTGGAGCAAAAAGGGCAGCTGAAGTTTCAAAGGTACCAATTATTAATGGTGGAGATGGCACTGGTCAGCATCCCACCCAAGCCTTATTAGACCTCTATACGATTCAAAAAGAAATTGGCAAAATCGCCGGAATCTCGGTAGCTATGGTTGGGGATTTGGCCAGGGGTAGGACGGTCAGGTCTCTCTCCTATCTTTTGACTAAGTTTCCCGGGGTTAAGATTTATTTCATTTCACCTCAAGTAGCTAAAATGAGAGACGATATTAAAGATTATCTAAAAAGAAAAAGGGTCTGGTTTACTGAAGGAAATGACCTGAGAGAGGTCGCTCCTAAAATAGAGGTAATTTATCAAACTCGAACTCAAAAAGAAAGAGCCCCTCTTTTAGCCGACCCAGAGAAAGAAAATGGTTTTTATATTATCAACCAAGAGGTTCTTGATTTAATGAAAAAGGATGCAATTATCATGCATCCTTTGCCTCATGTTGAGGAAATTGCTCCTGAAGTTGATTTAGACCCTCGAGCAGTTTATTTCAGACAGGCCGAAAATGGGTTGTATATCCGGATGGCTTTACTGAAAATGATTTTAAGTTAATTAAATTATGTTAAGGCATTTACTCACCGACCAAGATTTAACCGAGAAAGAAATTTGGAAACTTTTTGAATTAGCAAATGAGTTAAAAAGAAAACAAAAAGCGAAACTCCCTCACCGATTATTAGAAGGAAAAAGTCTGGCCATGATTTTTCAAAAACCATCTACGCGAACCAGAGTTTCTTTTGAAGTAGCGATGGCTCAATTAGGAGGTCGGGCTCTTTATCTCTCCAGCTCCGATCTCCAGCTCAGCCGAGGAGAAAGTATTGGGGATACCGCCAGAACTTTATCTCGTTATGTTGACGGAATCATGGCCCGAGTTTCCAATCATCAAGACATAATAGATTTAGCCAAAAATTCCACTGTTCCAGTAATAAATGGGCTCTCTGACTTATTTCACCCTTGCCAAGCCTTAACCGATCTTTTTACCATCTGGGAGAAACGAGGAAGTTTGAAAGATTTAACCATCTCTTTTATTGGAGACGGAGATAATAATGTTACTAATTCACTTTTACTTACCTCGGTGAGGTTAGGAGTTAATTTTAAAATCGGCTGTCCAGAAAAATACAAAACCCAGAAAAATATTCTGGATTTGGCAAAGAGCGATATTTTAAAAAATAAGGTAAGGGTTGGAATCTTTTCTGACCCAAGAAAAGCAGTAAAAGATGCTGAAGTAATTTACACCGATGTCTGGGTGAGTATGGGCAGGGAAGATGTAAAAGAAAGAATCGAAGCTCTTTCTCCTTTTCAAGTAAACCAGGAACTTTTATCTTTTGCTAAAAAAAATGTCATGATAATGCATTGCCTGCCGGCTCATCGGGGTCAAGAAATTACCGATGAAGTAATTGACGGGCCAAATTCCATTGTCTTTGACCAGGCGGAAAATAGATTGCATCTTCAGAAAGCAATCTTGACATTTTTATTGAAATAAACTAAAATATAGTTGTCCTAGTAAGTCGGGTGATTGCCCCCCACCAGTACTGGTGGGGGGAGGAAAGTCCGAACTTCCTCCCCCACCACTTTATGCGGACTTCTGAAACGAGTTTTACAAAATTAGTTCAGTTGTAAAAAGTATAACCAAATTGGAAATCCATATAAAGTGGTGGGGGATAAAAAAGTAGCGGCTAACAGCCGTCGGCCGCAAGGCTAGAGGTGCGAAAAGAAACGTCCTGAGGCAAAAGCTGAAGGATATCCTTCGCCGAAGCTTTGGCTGAGGCGTGAGAAGAGCGAAGCTCTTTGAAAGGGATAATCCTGATGGAAACATCAGGCTGATACGGCTAAATCCTTACTGGAAGCAAGAACAAACCAAAAGTTCGAGTCCATATCTTGAGCTTTTGTGAAAAGTGGTTCGCTTGACCCTGAGAGTAATCGAAGGGCTAGACAGATAATCACCCAAGTTGTACTCCAAAATTGCTTCGCAATTTTCGGAGACCACAACGGACAGAATTCGGCTTATAGACTTACTAGGACTTTTAATTTTTAAAATAGTTTTTGGGTTTTGGCCTGACTATCCAAGATTTCATTAACCAATCTATCGGCTTCTTTGTTTTTTTCTCGAGAAATTAATTTAAATTTTACCCTTTTAAAATCTAATTTTAAGTTCCAGAGGGTAATAAATAAGGGCTGAATTTTTGGTTCCAAAATTTTGTAAACTCCTACTAATTGTTTTATTAAAAGTTCGGAGTCCGACCTCAACTCAATTTCAGTTTGGGAAGCTAATTTTTTTCCAAAGAGAGCTTTAAATTTATTTAGGGCAAAAATTACTGCCCGATATTCAGCTTCATTATTAGTAAAATCTTCTCCTAAATACTCGGAGTATTTTTTAAATATTTCCACCTTTTCATTGCAAAAAACAGCGCCAATCGCTGCCGGTCCCGGGTTCCCTCGAGAACCACCGTCGGTATAAATAATTATTTTTTTCACCCCGTTAGAAGTCTGTCTTTATATAGCTAACAGCTAATTTCAGACAGACATTGTTTATTGATGAAGCCCCGTTATCACCAACCCCGTTAGAAGTTTTAGGTAAAAAATAATTTTTCACAAAATTATTTTTTACAAACCACTAATAAAATAAATATGTAATCCTTTTTCTTGTCTAATATCTAAGATATTACTCGTCTACAAACTTCTAACGGGGCTAAGACTTCTAACGGGGTTCATAAATTTTCTATCAAGCAATTTTCGAATTTCTCTAAATTTTCGTTTTTTATCCGAAAGCCCGAAGCTAAAGGATGACCGCCGTAAGTGATTGGATATTTTGAGCACTTTTTCATCAATGCCACGCTATCTATGCCTTTGGGGACCCTCACCGTTCCTTGCGATTCGTCTTTAAGGATTTTGTAAATAAAAGTTGGTTTTTGATACCTCTGGCAGATAATCGAAGCTACCGAGCTGATTAAAGTAAAATCCCAGCTATAATCTCCTTCAAAAACAATCGGACTATCTCTTTTTTGAATCCTTTTTTCAATTTCTTGAGTAATTTCTTTTATTTTTTGTTTCCTGATTTCACTTTTTTCTATTAATCTGCTAATAATCTTTTTTGATTCTTCCAAATCGGGGCTGGTTAATAATCTAAAACTGGCCGGTCCCCCACCAGGACCTTGGTGGGGGGCAACATCTCTAATGTTCAAAATAGAAATCATTTTAGAAACTTTTTGATTAAAATTTACCCCCCACCAGTACTGGTGGGGGGTAAAAAAAGCCTTAATTCCCGGCCGCCAGGAATTCTCTAATGATTTTAGCCCTTCTTCAATAAAAATCTGGTTCTCCTCCTCTTTGGGCATCATATCAGCGATGGTGGCCAGGGCTACCAATTCTAAAAAATTTTGTTTCAGGTTTTCTGTCATTGAAGGGGACCGCCGAAGGCGGGAGGAAGGTGGGAGAGGTGTAGTTTTTTTAAAAAGAAGCTCAGAAAGTTTAAAAATAATTCCGGTGGTAGCCAGCTCTTTAAAAGGGTATTTATCTCCTTTTTGCTTTGGGTCAACAACAATTTTGGCTTCGGGTAACTTATCCAGGACTTCGTGGTGGTCGATTACGAGTACTTCAAAACCCAACTTTTTGGCTATTTTCATCTCTTTAAAATTGCCAATCCCGCAGTCCAAAGCAATCAATAATGCCGGGGTAAACTTTTTTAGATAGTTCAGACCGGTCTCCGATATCCCGTAGCCTTCCACTTCTCGGTCGGGAAAATAAATACTGGCCACGTCGCCATTTAAATTTTTAATTGTCTCTTTCAAAATAATCACCGAAGCTACCCCATCCAGATCGGCATCTCCATAAAGAATGATTTTTTCTTTATCCTTTGTTGCTTTAAGAATTCGATTAGCCGCCTTTTTTAGATTTTTAATTTCCATAGTTTAATGCTTCAATACCTACTAATTTTCCATTGGCAATAAAATCTAACATTGCCCCGCCACCGGTTGAAACATGGCTAAATTTTTCGGTTAAACCCGTTTTATTTATGAATTCCACCGTCTCCCCTCCTCCAACCACTGAAAAAGCACCAGAATCAATAATGGCTTTGGCAATTTCTTTTGAGCCTTTTTGAAAAGATTCTTCTTCAATTTTTCCTAAGGGACCAGACCAAAAAATTGTCTTTGCCTGGATAATTTTTTCGCGAAATCGCTTAATGGTTTTGGGGCCGATGTCAAAATTCCCTCCTTTTTTATCTATCGCATCTATAGGATTGACAACTTTTTGGGGATATTTTAGCTGAATATTTTTTTCTTTAATTTCATTTTTAATTAAGTGGTTAATCAAAATCCAATCGGCTTTTTCAGAAATTTTATCAATGACTTTTGATTTTGTTTCAACTTTTTTCCCGCCAATAATGCCAACCAAAGGTTTAAGAGGATTTTCTAAAAGCCGGGTTAATACTTTAATCTCTTTTTCTAACAGAAGTCCCATGGCCGAAGGTAGATATTTTGGTATTCCAACAATTGAGGCATGAGCCCTGTGACAGGCACCAAAGGCATCATTAATATAAATATCGCCCAGTTTCGCTAATTGTTGAGCAAAAGTGTCATCATTTTCTTCTTCCTCTTTATGGAACCTTAAATTTTCCAGAAGTAAGACTTCACCGGGTTCCATTTCTCGAGTCCATTTTTCAATCTCTTTCCCGATGCAGTCCGGGGCTTTGGTCACCGACAAATCCAGATATTCCATCAATTTATCTTGAATTGAGGTTAACCCTAAACTTTCAACCACTTTTCCAGCCGGGTCATCTAAATGACTCATCAAAATGATTTTTCCTCCTTTTTCTATTAGATATTCAATGGTCGGAATGGTTTGTTTAATTCGGAAATCATCTAAAATAACCCCTTCTTCAGAAAGGGGGATATTAAAATCACATCTAACCAAAACTCTTTTTTGTTTAAAATCAAAGTCCCTTAAGGTTCTCATTTTTTAATTTTTTTGAGAGATTTTTCCAAAACTTTTTTTAATTCCGCTATATTAACTTCCTTTCTTTCTCTTTTTGGTTTTTCCTCAACAATTTTTTTTGAAGGTGAAAAGGAAACAGGTCCGGCTTTGGCTACCTCTTCCAAAGAAACGGTTGGAATCCAACCCTCCCTCGCAACCTCTCCTTTTTCTTCTCTTCTGGATTCTGCTTTTTCCTTTTCAATTTTCTTTAAACAAGACTTGCAATAAACCGGTCGGTCGGGTTGGGGAGGAAAAATTACCTTTGTCCATTTGCCGCACAGCGTACATTTAGCATCGTATAAAACCGTGGGAGCAGCTTGAGCTACTTCTGGCAATTTCAGAACTCCCGTCCATTTTGAAATTTTCTCCTCAATAATATTTCTTGGAGTACCGTATCTTTCTCGAGAAACTTTAATAATTTTTTCCCAATTTGATTTTTCCGGTTTTGGAAATGGCGAGAGGGTCTCGGCAGAAAAGGGACGGCCAGCTATTCCGTCAATCATTAATTTCACATAAATATTATATTTTGCCAAATTAACCAGGTCATTGGCTTCAAATTCCGGCAAGAATTCTCTTTCTAAGAATTCGGCGTCCTCGGCTCCTAACCTGAAGCAAATTATTGTTCCCGCATTACCAAAAATGGCATCCCGGACCTCAGAACTCTTTCCGGTCGGCGTCATCTCTTCTAATTGACCGATATACTGGTTACCCAAGGTCAAAGACAATCTATATTTTCTGGCCTCAGAAAGAATGTTAATAAAGGATTTGGTGGCGAAATTTTGGAATTCATCAACATGTAAATAAAAATCTCGTCTTTTTTCTTCCGGTATATCTACTCTCGACATAGCTGCCAATTGCAATTTTGTTATCAAAAGAGCTCCCAGAAGCCGCGAGTTATCTTCTCCGATTTTGCCTTTGGATATATTGGCAATTAAAATTTTCCCCTCGTCCATCGCCTCTCTCATATTAATTTTCGATTTCACCTGGCCAATGATATTTCGAATTAAAGGAGCAGAAATGAACTGACCGACTTTGTTTTGGATGGCGGCGGTGGCTTCAACTTCGTATCTCTGGGTATATCTGGCGAACTCATTAACCCAGAAAGATTTAATTACCGGGTCGGTAACTTTATCTACCACTTTTTTTCGATATTCAGGGTCGGCTAAAATTCTATTTACTCCCAGGAGTGTAGAACCGGGATATTCCAATAATGCTAAAATAGAATTATTTAAAACATATTCCATTCTGGCCGACCAGACATCCGGCCAGATTTTCTTAAAAACCGACATTAAGCCACCCGCCACTAAATGTCGAAGCTCGGCCCCCACCTTTTCCATTACATTGAAGGCGATGGGATAATCTAAGTCAGCCGGATTAAAATAGATAACATCATTAACTCGATTAGCGGGAACAAAATCTAACAATCTTTCAGCTGCCTCGCCATGAGGGTCGATAAAACCAATTCCCCGACCTTGCTGGATATCTTGAATGGCCATATTAACCATCATCTCGGTCTTCCCCATCCCGGTCTTTCCAATGAGATAGATATGCCTTCTCCGGTCATCGGTCTTAATACCAAATCGCCTTCTTTGATTGCGGAAGGTAGTTACTCCAAAATAAGTTATTTCTTCGTCCATAAAACCTTGCGAATTAATACGAATAATAGAGCGAGGGAAGCAGAGCGTGTCCTAAAAATTATCTTCCCGAGCGACTACTCAACTGGCAGCTCTGGTGGAGCCTCTCCCTTTTTGGCCTCAACCCGAGGAACGGTTGGAGCTGGAGCCACCGCTCGAGATGGAAAATGATATAAGGAAGCTAATTCTTCGATATTTAAGATAAAAGTTCCGGTTTTCCGATTGCCTGTTTTGGGAAACATTGGACGAAATCTTTCTCGATAGAGCCTAAATATTTTCCTTTTTCTCAAATAAAGTCTTCTTTCATCCAAAAGTGAAATTGGCGGCCGGCTGTAAACCTTGGTAATTGTTTTTCCCATCGGGAAGAGAGCATTACAATGCTCGGTCACATAGTGCCCGAAAAAAGCTAAACCTGATCTCAGATTTCCTTTAAACCAAATTTCCTTTTTACCTAACCAAATCCACCTAATTGAAGTCTGATAAAGAGGTTTGGAAATTTTCCTCTCCACCGCTGTAATTATTTCTTTTTCTCCAGGGGTCAATCTTAATTCCGGCGCGATTAATTCAAATTTTTCTGGCTTCTCTTCGGCTGGTGGTTTTCCGGTAATCACAAACTGGGTTGCCTCGGCTGTCTCCTGCCAGATTGGTTTTGGTTTTGGTTTTTCCGGCCTCTTAGATAATTTCTCTTTTAATTCTTCTCCTTCTTTCAAAAAGGATCCGGCCCACCTTTCGGCAACGGGAGTAGCCTGAATTTGAAGCCAAAATTGTTCACCAGGTCTTACTTTAGCCAACCACTCTAAAAGCATTGCTATCGGGTCAACTCTTTTTTCTTCCTCTTTCTCCATTTCCGTTTCAAACTCTTTGTAAGTCTTAATTGGGTAGGGCTCGGGTTTAAATAACCGGTAATCGGTCGCCCACATGTCCCAATCTCTATTGGGAAGGTCTTGAGGGACAAATCTTGTATAATCTTCCGCTATTGTAATTTCCGCCTCCGGATATTGTGAATAAATACAGGATTCAAGGGTGTCCCGGCGATAATCTGGAATTCTAATATAAAAATGAACTTCTCCGCCGATGGAGACCGTTTCTAGAGAAAGACCCATAATGACTTTCCCATCCCACCATTTTTCCCAGAAATTGGGCGGGTCGTAAAAGCCCTGCCAGAGAGCAGAAAAAACACTTTCCATCGCCCTGATTGGCTTTAAGCTTTCTTCAGGAATTTTGATTTCCAATAAAACAAACTTTCGTTTTCCCAGAAATAACTCTACTCGCCACCATCTCCAAAAATAAAGGAATGATTTCCCCAGAATAAAAGGGGCGGGCAACCACCACCAAGCACGAATGAACTGCCGGAGTATTTTATAAAAAGGGATGACTAAACTCCAATTAAGGGTTTTTAAAAAAAGTGAAATTTCTGGCGGCATCATAAAAATGTTAGATTTCTCTTATTATATATTTTCTCTGAGAATCTCTTAAGAAATATTTTTTATTACTCAGATTTAGAAAAACCGTATTTTCTTTAACCAATCTTTGCTTTAAAACCCTCTCTAAAATTTCTGCTTTGGTTAAGGGTCCGGCTTCTTTTAAAACTTTCGAAATTATATCTCTTACCTCGCCGGGGCAATATCCCCATTCTCTCAGAGCATAAATTCCTCGGCCGATTAAAACAAACCGAGGGTCTCTGATTAGTTCATTATGAACGGTCTGAACCAAACTCCCCTCGATGAGTTTAGCCACTTCGGTAAAATGAAGAGGCGCCCCGGTTTTTTTAAAAACTAAGTAGGCCCTATCCTTTATTCCCCTGGGATTTATCTCCGGCCAATCTTTCAAACCAAAAAATCCTTCAGAATTCTGCTGGATTTTTTTTGAAATCTCTAAATAAGAAGTAAATATAATTGGCGATATTTTCTCTGGAGAATCTCCCGTTAATTTTTCTGTCAGGTTTTTCAATTTCAGAGGTTTTCCAATTTCTTCAAGTCGGTCATGAATCAGGGCGATAACTTTTTTAGCCCTCGACAAGAAATTTTGATTGACGGTCCAGAGAGAATAAAATTCGTCGGATTCGCCAACCCTTTTAAAATTCGGTTCCAGGGTTAATAAAAAGTAAATCTGCGATTTATATTTTTCACCGCCCAACCTTGAAAGTAAAATATCTTCTTTTTTCAAACCTCCAAACCGCTCCAGCTCTTGAGCGAAGTATTGAAAAACTTTTTGGATTTTCTCCAATTCGGGCTCTATCCTCAAAAATCCGCCTTTTTCAATCTGGCGAACCCTTTCACGGCAAATACCAAAATCCCGGCCGATTGCCTCCAGGGTCTCCCTTGTCCCCTGTTCTAAACCAAAGCGCCTTAAAATCACCTCTCTTGTCCTCGGAGGCAAGTCTTCAATCAAACTTGAACAAACCCTTTGGTAATTAAACATCATATTAAATTATTTAACCACTTTATTTAGTCTTTGTCAATGTCTTTGGCTGGCGCTATCTTAACCAACTAACTAATATGGGACTGGCTAAAAAGATTGAGGAATGTGAAGAGCGAGGCGGGATGTGAGGGGAGCATTGCGTAGCCAAACCCGGAATTCAACTTGAATTTCAATTAAGACTTCTAAGGTTTGGCGAGCAATAGGCGCGGCTGAAGATAATTTTGTATTACCTCTTGGCCGA
>Ga0116202_10001751_pt1 | contig 12724 bp, 5 predicted proteins | sample LakKivw325mmetaG_FD_94479 | JGI IMG/M metagenome (GOLD analysis project Ga0116202, IMG submission 94479) | Anoxic lake water microbial communities from Lake Kivu, Rwanda to study Microbial Dark Matter (Phase II) - Lake Kivu water 325m metaG | ecosystem: Environmental > Aquatic > Freshwater >...
ATCTCATACATCCTGAGTCGTCTGGGCAAGGGACCGTTGTGTTCTTCGTCACCGCCGGCCGCCGACCTACAACTTACCTTTCCCAGCTTCCCGTAGAAAAACGGGGAAAGTCCTGGCAATCTGCGAACCTGAAATCGCTCGCCGTGCGGTTTCGGCCGGTGATACGGGTGTTTGTCAGTTCGACGTTTGCCGACCTGAAGCATGAGCGGGACGCCCTGCAGCAGAAGGTGTTCCCGGAACTGGAGCAGCTCTGCGCCCGCCGGCAGTTTCAGTTCCAGGCGATTGACCTGCGCTGGGGCGTGCCGACCGAGGCCAACCTCGACCACCGCACCATGCGCATCTGCTTTGAGGAATTGCGCCGGGCGCAGGAGGTCTCGCCTCAGCCCAACTTCCTCATCCTGCTCGGCAACCGCTACGGCTGGCGACCCCTGCCCGAGGAAATCACGCCGGAGGAGTTCGAGCACCTCACACAGCACGCGGACTCGAACGAAGAGAAGAAGACACTTGCGGCCTGGTATCTGCGTGACGACAATGCCATACCGCCGGTATGCATCCTCCAGTCCCGCAAGCAAACGTTGGGCGACGGCCGAGACTACACGAACGAAGACACCTGGCGCGAAGTCCAGAAGGTACTCTGGCAAGTCATCAACCGCGCCTTCCCGACTTCGGACCTGACCGAACGCTTTGCCCATCTTGTCGGCCTCGACAAGCCGCTGCCTTCTATTGTCCGGTTCCAGACCTCGGCCACCGAGCAGGAAATCTGGCGCGGGGCGCTGGGCGTCACGAATGCCAACCAGCACGTGCTGGCCTTTGTCCGCGAGATTGACGGCATCAGCAGCTTCCCTCGGCCCAGGGAAGCCTGCGACTTCGTGGATGTGGACGACTCGGGCGCGATTGACGACGGCCCCCAGAATGCGCTGGCGGAACTCAAGCTCGCACTCCGCACCCGCCTTGGAACCAACTACCACGAGTACAAACAGGCTCAACTGGTCGAGTCAAAGGACGAACAGGGCAAGCCCAGCCTGGACGTCACGACCACACACCTCGACAAGATGTGTGCGCAGGTTCTGGCCAGGCTCGAACCGATTATCAACGGGCAGATAGACGACTACTGGCACACCTCGGAACTGCAACTCGAGCAGAACGAACACCACCGCTTCGGACTGGAGCGAGCGCAGAAGGAATCGTTCACCGGCCGCGAAGAACAACTCAAGACCATCCGCGACTATCTGAGCGGCGATTCCCGCCTGCCGCTGGTAATCCACGGCCCTTCCGGCTGCGGCAAGACGGCGCTCCTGGCACGGGCTGCGCAGGAGGCAGATAAGCAGTGGCAGCCGATAGTGCGGTTCATCGGCGTTACGCCCAATTCCTCTGACATCCGCTCCCTGCTCACGAGCCTCTGCCAGGAACTGCGCGGGCCACGCCAGGCCGCCGACCCGCTGCCTGCCGACTACAACGCGCTCCAGAAGGAACTACTGGCGCACCTGCACACCGCCACCGCCAGAAAGCCGGTGGTGCTCTTCCTCGACGCCATCGACCAACTGGCCGACTCGGACAACGCCCGCAAACTGGCCTGGATTCCCGCGGGCGAGCTACCGCCGCATGTCAGGCTGGTCGTATCCTGCGTCTCGGACCGCGCATCCGATACTCCGGGCGGCGAGCCCTTTGCTGAGTTCCAGCGCCGCGGCCTGCCCAAGGACTCCTTCATTGACCTTGTCGCCCTCACGCAACCGCAAGCCGAGACCCTGCTCCTTGACCGCTGGCTGCCCCAGGCCGGGCGTAGACTCAGTACTGAGCAGACCCGGCAGGTCAAAGACCGGCTTGGGGCAACTCCCTGCCGTCAGCCGCTCTACCTCAAGCTGCTCTTTGACGAGGTCCGGCTCTGGCGGTCCTACGACCCAACCGCTCCCTTGTCCGACGCCCTGCCCGCCGACCTGTCCGGGCTGCTCAATATGCTGCTTGCCCGCCTTGGCGACGAAGCCAACCACGGCCCGACGGCCAAGGCCGCGCTTGGCTACATGGTCTCGGCCCGCCGCGGGCTGAGCGAGACCGAGATACTCGAAGTCCTCTACCGCGACCCGGACTACAAGAAGCACCTTACGGATACGGCGGCCAGGACAAAGCACCAGTTGCCCAGCAGCCCTGAACGGATTCCGGTCGCCATCTGGTCCCGGCTTCGGCTTGACCTCTCCTCGTACCTGACCGAGCGCGCCGCGCCCGGCGCAGCGGTGCTCAACCTCTACCACCCGCAGGTTGCCGGCCACATCCGTAACGAGTATCTGGGCAAACCGGCAGAAGGGCTCAAGCTGCGCAGACGACTAGCCGACTACTTCGATTCCCGGCCGGTTGATGCCCGCCAAGCCGACGAACTCCCCTGGCTGCTTTGTCAGGCTGAGGAACGCGACCAACTGAGAACCTGCCTGCTGAACATCGACCGGTTTCTTCTGATGCAGGAGCGTGACGAAGCCGAGTTGCGTGTGTACTGGGTCTGGCTGCGCGAAGAGAAAACAATGGGCAAGGCCTACCTTGAAGCCTTCGCCCCGTGGTCTGGACGACAGGGTCGTGACGACCGCGGAATCGCGCGTGCCGCCAATCAACTGGCCTACTTCCTTAACAACGCTGCCCTCCACGCCGAGGCGGAACCGTTGTATCGTCGTGCGCTCCTGATTGACGAGCAGAGCCATGGCGAGAACCTCCCGGACGTCGCCATATATCTAAACAACCTGGCCCTGCTGCTTAATGGCACTAACCGGTTGGCCGAAGCGGAGCCGCTGTATCGCCGGGCACTCAAGATCGACAGGCAAAGCCTTGGCGAGAGCCACCCGAGAGTCGCCAATGCCCTAAACAACTTGGCCCTGTTGCTTCAGGCCACCAACCGGCTCGCCGAGGCGGAATCACTGATGCGCCACGCGCTCAGGGTCTGGGAGAACAGCTACGGCGATGAACACCCGATGGTCGCCACAGCCTTCAACAACCTGGCTGAGCTACTTAGGGCCACCAACCGGCTGGCCGAGGCGGAACCGTTGTATCGCCACGCGCTTCTGATTGACGAACAGAGCTTCGGCAAGGACCACCCAGACGTTGCCAGAGACCTCGATAACCTGGCCCAGTTGCTCCGAGCCACGAATCGGCCGTCTGAGGCCGAGCCGCTGGTGAAGCGGGCGCTGGCGATAGACGAGAAGTCGTACGGGCCGGAGCATCCGAACGTTGCCATCCACCTGAGCAACCTCGCCGGGCTCTATGAGGCCACGAACCGGCTCGCCGAGGCGGAACCGTTGTATCGCCGCGCGCTCAGGGTCTGGGAGAACAGCTATGGCGATGAACACCCGATGGTCGCCACAGCCTTCAACAACCTGGCTGGGCTACTTAGGGCCACCAACCGGCTGGCCGAGGCCGAGCCGTTGATGCGGCGTGCGCTGGCGATAGACGAGAAGTCGTACGGCCCTGAACACCCTGATGTCGCCCGCGACCTGAACAATCTCGCCCAGCTCCTCCAAGACACGAACCGTCTGGCCGAGGCTGAACCGCTGATGCGGCGAGCGCTGGCGATAGACGAGAAGTCGTACGGCCCTGAACACCCTGATGTCGCCCGGGACCTGAACAACCTCGCCCAGCTCTTCCAAGACACGAACCGTCTGGCCGAGGCCGAGCCGTTGATGAAGCGTGTTGTGACGATGTTCGAGAAGTCCTACGGGACAGAACACCCGGAATTCGCCGAGGCCCTGAACAACCTCGCCTCACTCTACTATGCACTGAACCGTCTGGTCGAGGCCGAGCCGTTGATGCGGCGGGCGCTGGCGATAGACGAGAAGTCGTACGGACCTGAGCATCCTGATGTCGCCCGCGACCTGAACAACCTCGCCCTGCTCCTCAAGGCCACGAACCGTCTGGCCGAGGCCGAGCCGTTGATGAAGCGGGGCGTGACAATATTCGAGAAGTCCTACGGGGCAGAGCATCCGAATGTCGCCACGGCCCTGAACAACCTCGCCGGGCTCCTCCAGGCCACGAACCGTCTGGCCGAGGCCGAGCCGTTGATGCGGCGTGCGCTGGCGATAGACGAGAAGTCGTACGGCCCTGAGCATCCGGACGTTGCCATCTGCCTGAGCAGCCTCGCCTCACTCCTCCAGGCCACCAACCGTCTGGCCGAGGCCGAGCCGTTGATGAAGCGGATGGTGGAGATATTCCTCAAGTTCACCCAGGCGACCGGACACGCGCACCCGCATCTTGAGGATGCGGTCAACAGCTACGCCGGTCTCCTCCGCGCACTCGGCCGCAGCGAGGATGAGATTCGGAAGAACCTGACCGAGCTGGCATCGCGGTACGGTCTTGAGCTCGGCGGCTGAACCTCGCACGAGCGAGTGCCCGTTCGTTTCACCCTCACCCTTCCCCTCTCCCTTACAGGGAGAGGGAATGATTCTCACCCTCACCCTTACCCTCTCCCTTCAAGGGAGAGGGAATAGAAGGAAGTCCCAGAGCGAAGCTCTTTGGACTGCGGCAGCGATGCTGCCGCTCTGCCGGGCGTCTTCGGAAAGGCGGGAGCTGCGCCCCCGCACTCCAAATTGGAGTGCTGAGCTTCGCACAAGCGGAGGCCTGTTCGTTTCACCCTTACCCTCTCCCTTCAGAAATTCGAGGGACAATAGAAGACTTTCCATCTTCGGCCCGCGGGTATGCAGTCAGAGGCTAGGTTGAGGATGAGGCCGAGGTCAAGGCTAGGACCAAGGTTGAGGTTAAGGCTGAGGTCGAGTCCCTGACCGGCTTCGAACCCGACCCCGACTTCTCCCCTCTGCCCGAAGACGATGTTTGACACGCCCGCCCGCGAGTTCTAGAATCCTGCCTATGATCCAGCCTCCCCTGCCGCCCTTGACGGAGCTATGGTTGAATGGCATTCCAGCGGAATCTGCCAGAGGGGCGCTCTTGAGGCGAATCCCGCTGTCCATCTGTCTCGTGTTTGCTGCGTCGCTGGTCCGCGCAGTTGAGATTCGCCCGCTCATGGAGGCGGCACTTGTCGATGTCTCAGCAGGCGTGCACACCCCGCCTTCAAGAGAGGCATTGAGCGGTGCTGTGCTCATTCCCGTTGCGCTGGCCGGCGTGGCCTTCGGGGTCCGCGTGAGCGACCACGTCGGTGCCGCACTGGGCACAGCCCTTCTGAGCGGCAACGTGGTTGCCGACATTTCGTACCTGCCCGTACGCGCCTCGCTCCTCTATGACTTCAGTCCTGGGCAGCAGTGGAGGAAGGCCTTCGCGCATGTCACGGCGACCTATGTGCACAGCGGTCAGAGCGGCTGGAACGGCTCGCAGTTCGCGCCGTACGTCAGGCTCGGTGCTGGCGCAGCGTATACCTTCTATGCAGTGACCCCTCACGCTGAGCTTGGCTACGACACGCACTGGGGTTTCCTAACCGCAACCGCCGGCGTAGCGGTGGGCGGAGTTCACGTCTTCCGCTGACGCGCAACACCCGGTCCGTCCTGTCGGTGTGCCGGAACTCCGGGGACAATGAAAGACTTTGCCTCTCTGGCCCGCGTTTGCAGGTTGCAGACCGCCGGTCGCAGTTGACTTGGGGACGGGACGGAGCAGTCGCAGGTTGAGGTCAAGGTTGAGATTGAGACTCGGAACGAACCCGACCCGGCTCATTCTAGATTCAAGATTCCAGATTCTAGATTTGCGGATACGCCGACGGGAATTCTGGATTCAAGATTCCAGACTCAAGACTGGCGGCAACGCGCATGTTTGACAACCGCCAGCACGAGTTCTAGAATCCAGTCATGACTTGGCCGTCTCGGCCCGGATTTGGCGGACGCGGAGTCAAGGTGTCCCTGAAACCAGACCGTCTCTACCTCGCTGGAGGAACGCGCGCGGCCCTGTGGTCTGCGGTAGTGGCTATCGCTGCACTCGGCGCAGCATGTCACAAGCCTACCCCCGGCACCTACGTCGACATCTTCTTTCATGACGACGTGGGGTTGGGTTATTTCTATCTTGATGGCGAGTACGTGACGAGTGACTGGACGAAGTCCAAGCCCAGCCTTGTCATTTATCTCCCCAATGGCGGCGTGGACACTCTGATGATGTCGTACGATTCAACAGAACTGCCATTTGCCAGACTGCGGCTCGAGTCGCTCGTGGATTCCTCCGACCTAGCAAGACATGTGGCCAAGGTAGACATACACCTGGACGCCCCTTTCTGGGACTGGTGGGTGGACACTTACGCTGACCCCTATGTCTGCGCATGGCTGGACTATATCGATGGCGGTGGAGAACGCACCGGCAGGGTCGCAGATATAGCCGCGCCTAGTCACGACCGATGAACCTGTGTAACGCCGCCGCTCTTGCCGGTCATCGAAGGACTATTCCCGGGGCAATTCCGTAGACGCAATGAGAGACCTTCCATCTTCGGCGCGGGCTTGGAGGTTGCAGTCTGCCGGTCGCGGTTGACTTGGGGATGGGACGCAGCGGTCCCAGGCTGAGGCTAAGGTCAAGGTTAAGAACCGAAACGAACCCGACCCCGACTTCTCCCCTGCGCCCGACGCGGACGATGTTTGACTCGCCCGTCGGCTAGTTCTACAATCTGGCCGTGACCGGGCGAACTTTCCTCACGTTGACGGACGTAGAATCGGCGGAGATTGCCCCGAGACTCAGTCATGCCCGGCAGGAAGGTGTTCACATTACGGGAGGATACATGCGTGGAACGAGGACATACCTTGTCGTCGGTGGTATGGTGATTGCCTTGTTTGCTGCGGGCTGCAGAGAGAATCGCCCGCCGGCGGTCCCTCTGCTGAGCGGGCCGACGCTCGGCAAACCCGCAGCGACTCTGACCTACACGTTTTCGACTACCGACCCGGAGAACCAGGAGGTCGCGTACGAGATGTCGTGGGGCGACACCAGCGCTCTTGAGTGGTCGTCAACCTATGCGAGCGGGCAGGAGGTGACACGGACCCACTCCTACCCTGATTCGGGCGTGTATCACGTGAAGGTCAAAGCGCGGGATACCCAACTGTCGGAGACGGATTGGTCGGACTCGATAGTCGTCACGATTGGATTCAGGCCCCCTAACCAACCAGGCAAACCTTCCGGGCCGGCCTCGTGCACGACGGGCATCGCTTGCACCTTCACGGTAAAGACCATCCATCCTCTGGGAGACAGCGTTTGGTTCCAGTTCGACTGGGGTGGCGCGGTTGGCACTTGGGGCGGGCCGGTTGCGAGTGGTTCGTCTTACCAGGAGCAGCATGTCTTTGACTCTGCAGGCACCTTCAGCGTAATGGTGCGAGCAAGAGATGCCCGCGATGGCATGTCGCCGTGGTCTAAGCCGCTTGGCGTAACTGTCGTGCAGAGTCCGGGTGGCCCGCCTCTGGATCTTCTGCTTTCGGCCGCGACCGACTCAACAATCGCGCTCTGGTGGACAGCACCGTCGCAAGGGACCCCGTCGGGCTACAATGTGTACTTCAGGGATGTGGCAGCGGCATCCTTCGCGCTCATCGGGACGGTTTCGTCAACGACAAGCAATCATGACCCGCAGGGCGCTACGGGCCAGTACGCGGTCTCGGCCGTCTACGGTGGTAGCGAACTATTCTGCGTCGACACCGCCTCCACAGTGCCGGTCCGAACTCCGGAGATGACACTCTACGAAATCAACGCCGATTCGAGCCGGTGCGGGTACGGGTGGCGTAGGAATTCCGGCGTGGCAGGCGTGTTCCCTGTGACGGAGAGCGTCTTTGACGATTCGGTTGACTTCTACCTCTCAGACCTCCAGTTAGGTCACTCGTATATGCCGTATGCGGTCGTGAGTCCAAACAAGGCCAGCCAGATTGACCCCGGTGCGGCCGGAATCGTGCCCAACGCGGATTGGCGGACAAACGGCTTCTCTAACCCACTGCCAAGCGGACAACAGCCGCTACCCGCGTACCAGCCTCCGCCCTACCCGAACTACTTCATCTATACCCAGATTCCGCAGCTTCCGTGCTACATCGCCTGCTACACGGCAGGAGAGGCAGAGAAGCACTATGCGCTTATCCAAGTCAACGCGGTGGACGTCCACGCGGGCACGGCTCAGGTCGAGTCGTGGTTCCAGCCCGTGACCGGCTTGAGGCTCATAAAACACTGAAGTCGGTCAGGTGATGACTGGGCCTCGGAGGAAAGCGGTTAAGGACAGTCACTATTCCCGCCCGCCCCCATTCATCCTAGATTCAAGATTGCAGATTGACGCGGCACTAAGCCGCTTACCAGCGACCAGGACGCCGAGCATCGTTCATCGTTCTTGGTTGCTCGTTCCAGGTTCCCGGTTCCGAGTCCATAGTCCATCGTCGCTCGCTTCCCGTCCCGCGCGAGGGGTCCCGCGCGAGGTGTTGACCGGCCGGGGGGGGCGAGGTATTATCTTTGATTCCCGATGAGGAAAAAGGAGTCTCAATGAAGCGTCTGTTCGTGTTGCTGGTCCTGGTAATGGTCCCGCTTTTCGCCGGGACCGTAACGAGGACTGCCCAGTTCGACCAGAACGACCTGGTCATTACGTCACAGGACGGCTTCGACAATGTCGAGTTGCGGGACGGGGCCGCGCTCATTCAGCCCGGTTCACCCCGCGTGCCGCGACTGGTCGAGGCGGTGGTCATTCCGTCCGGCGCCGTGCCGGTGCGGGTTACCGTGACGGCTGAGGAGTGGGTTACCCTGCCCGGGACCTACAACGTCGGCCCGGCCCAGCCGGACTTCCCACTGCCGCAGCCGGGCAAGACCCGGACCCCGACGCTGTATCCGCCGGACCCGGCAATCTACGGTTCGAGCGAGGCGTACCCGCAGACGGTCGCCATGCTCACCGGTTCGGGCACGTGGGCCGGGTATCGGATTGCGCACGTCGAGCTGCATCCGGTGCGCTACGTCCCGACGACCCACCAACTGCAGGTTGCCACGCGGTTGAGCTACCGGCTGGAGTACGCGAACGGTTTGACCGCTGCCGTGGCGACGAACGAGCAGAAGTCGATGTTCGGTGACATGGTGCGGTCGATGGTCGTCAATCCTGAGGATGTGAACCGCTGTGCGCCGCGCGTGCGCGCCACGACATCGCTGACGCTGCCGGCAGGCCACTATGAGTACGTGGTCATCACCGATTCGGTGATGGACACGGTATTCGCGCGCCTGGCCGACTGGAAGACGCAGAAGGGCGTGCCCGGCACCGTGGTGCGGACGAGCTACATCTACGCCAACTACACCGGCTACGACGAGCAGGAGAAGATAAGGAACTTCATCAAGGACGCCTATGCGACGTGGGGTACGATGTACGTGCTCCTCGGCGGCCAGGGCGACTACCAGAGCTCGGGCCAGAACATCATTCCGACCCGGATGGGCAACTGCGGCGAGGGTGACGAACCGTGCGACCTGTACTACGCCGGGTTGGACGGCACGTGGGACTTCAACAACAACCACACCTACGGCGAGATCTCGGACTCAACCGACATGTGCTCGGACGTGTTCGTGGGCCGGGCCCCGACCTACAACGTGGCGATGGCGCAGAACTTCGTATCCAAGACCATCAAGTACGAGCAGAACCCGCCGAGCGGTTTCATCGAGAAGATGACTCTGCCGACCGGCATCCTCTGGTCGAGCTACGAGGAGAGGCCGGGACAGGAGTCCATCTGCCGGATGACGCCGCCGGACTGGTCCGACCAGAAGCTCTATGAGCGTACCGGCAATCTCGGCCACCAGATTGTGATGGACTCGATGAACGCCGGCGTCGGCATGGGGCATTGGATGGGCCACGGCAACGAAAGCGGCATCTACATGGGCGGCGGCTCGCAGCCGTTCTTCGAGTCGACGGATGCCGATGCGCTGACCAACGGCGACAAGACCGGCTTCGCGATTTCCATCGCCTGCGACTGCGCGGCGTGGGACTGGGTCTCGGGCGGCGACTGCCTCGCCGAACACATGGTCAACCGGGTCGGCGGCGGCTGTATCGCCACGATGATGAACACCCGCTACGGCTACGGCGCCATCGGGCAGGGCGGCGAATACGTATTCGGCCCGTCGGAGCGGCTGGACACGACGTTCTTCTCCGGCATCTTCTACTCCCACGCGCCGCACATCGGCCTGGCCTTCGGTCGCTGCAAGGCGGTCTGGTCCCCCTACGCGGACTCGATGTACCAGTACGACGAGCAGCGCTACTGCATCTACGACCTGAACCTCATCGGCGACCCGGAGACCCCGGCATGGACCGCCGAACCCACACCGCTCAACGTGTCGCACGCCGATGTCATCAACATCGGCAACAACGTCCCCTTCCAGGTGACGGTGGCGACCGGGCTCGACGCGCCGGTCGAGTCGGCAATGGTCTACCTGAAGAAGGGCGAAGAGGTAGACATGAAGGGTTGGACCGACGCAACCGGGCAGTTGACGCTCTACGTGTCGTGCCTTACGCCCGGGCAGATGCTCATGACCGTGAACGCCCATGACCACTACATCTACCAGGATACGGTGATGGTCATCGCCAGTTCACGCTATGTTTCGTACCTGCGTTCGAGTATCGACGACCCGTCGCCGGGCGGCAACGGTGACGGGGCCATCAACCCCGGCGAGTCGTTCCACATCCCGACCTGGGTGAAGAACTACGGACAGCAGACCGCGACCGGTGTTATGGGCCGGCTCGGCACCGCCGACACCGCCGCAACCATCAGCGATTCTATCATCTCCTTCGGCACCGTGCCGGCGGGCGACAGCGCCCAGAACGTGACCGGCTTCGGCATGTCGGTCGCCGACGGCCTGCCTGACGGCTACCCGATTCCGTGCACGCTCGTGTGCTGGGACGACAATGACTCGACCTGGGTTTCGCGCGTCACGTTCCACGTCGGCGCGCCGGAACTCGTCTACTCGGGCTGGCAGGTCATCGACACGCTGCCGGGTGGGAACCGCAACCACCGGCTCGACCCGCAGGAACCCGGCCTGGTCGTTATCACGCTCGGCGACACCGGGTTCGGCAACGCCAAGAATATCACCGGCGTGCTGACTTCCTATGATACCCTGCTCGTGATTGACGACTCGGTTGCGACCTTCAACGACATCGTGTCCGGCGGCACCGGCGACAACAGCGCGGACCCGTTCGTCGTGCACACGCTGCTGATGGCGCCCGAGCGAGCGCTGCCCTGCACGGTCAGGGTCACCTGCGCCGGCCGGACCTGGCACTTCGGGTTCGTCATCAAAGGCGAGATGAACGAGTTTGACCCGGTGCCGGACGGCCCGCGCGAGCCGGCCGCCAACTGGGCCTATGACGACGTCGACTCAATCTACTCTCAGCGCCCGACGTTCAACTGGTTCGAAATCAACACTCGGGGCGCGCCGCTCTACCTCACTAACGACTCATCCGACTTCATCCAATTGCCGTTCACGTGGCAGGTCTACGGCCATGCCGAAGACTACATCACCATCTGCTCCAACGGCTGGGTTGCGCCCGGCAACCAGTCGTCGATTGACACCCCGAACAACACGCCTCTGCCCGGCGGCCCGGTGCAAGGCATGGTGGCGGTCAACTGGGACGACCTGAACCCGGAGGCGGGCGGAGCCATCTACGTCTACCACGACGCGGTCCGCCACCGCTACATCGTCGAATGGGACAGCGTGCCGTATACGGCCACGCCGTCGGTCCGGGAGAAGTTCCAGGTGATGATTTACGACGGAACCGTGCCGACCCCGACCGGCGACAACGTCATCGTCATGCAGTACCTGACCGACTTCGGGTACGGGAGCAGCACCATCGGCGTCCAGAACATGGCGAAAGACGTCGGCATCAATTGCTTGTGCAACGGCGAGTACCACCGCTCCGCGGTCCCGATTGCCGCCAACCGCGCCATCAAGTACACGAGCGGCCTGTCGGTTGCCGTAGCCGAGCCAGCCGGGGTTACGAACCTCACTGGTCGGCCGCTTGCGGTCTCCCCCAACCCCTTCAACGCCTCGCTCCAGGTCAACTGGCAGATGAAGCGGGAAGGGAACGCGGAACTCGCGGTATACGACGTGGGTGGCCGCGTGGTCCGTACGCTTGTATCCGGTTCACGCTCGGCCGGTTCCTACACCAGCGTCTGGAACGGCACGGACAACGCCGGGCGCAGGCTCGCCCGCGGCATCTACTTCGTCCGCCTGTCCACGGCTGACCAGACCGTCAAAGTGAAGACCGTACTGGCCCGCTAGGCACAGGCCAAGTCAGATACCCAGGGGCGGGTCTCACACCCGCCCCTTTCCTATTAGCAGGAGGCCGCGCGTGACGGTCCGGCTTTCGGGCTCCGCATGTGGCCCGACAAGCGACTCTGCACATGGCTCGACAAAGGACCTGACAAGCAACCCGACAGATAGCCCGACACATGGCCGGACAAGTAGACCGACAGATGGCCCGGCTCATGGCACGTCACATGGCCGTCAAAATGACCGCCAAGATGGCTGTCATCATGGTTCACATCATGGTAGTCATCATGAAACAGAACGTGGTCTTCAAGATGGTGTAGAACGTAATCCCCGACATGGCCTGAAACACGGATTCCATCATGGTCTATCATGCGCTCTCGACCATGGCGTAACAGACGATGGAGTAGATGACCCCTATCCGCCAATTATCCGGCTTGCGCCGGGGTCTAACTTCAAGATAGGGGATGATGGCGCTAACTCTGTGGGATTTTGGGTGGTTGGCAGCGGATTGTTGGCAGTAGTCTGAGAAGGCTGCGCGTCCTAAGCAGCACTGCCGTTGGAGTTCTGATACGGTTGGCCG
>Ga0116202_10001752_pt1 | contig 12724 bp, 7 predicted proteins | sample LakKivw325mmetaG_FD_94479 | JGI IMG/M metagenome (GOLD analysis project Ga0116202, IMG submission 94479) | Anoxic lake water microbial communities from Lake Kivu, Rwanda to study Microbial Dark Matter (Phase II) - Lake Kivu water 325m metaG | ecosystem: Environmental > Aquatic > Freshwater >...
CCGGCGGCGTTGGGGCCGATGAAGACCGTGAGGCCCCGCTGCAAGTCAAGCTGCAGGTCCTCGTAGACGCGGAAGTTGTGGAGCGTCAGGCGGGTGAGGAACATAGGACGCGCGTAGCGGGCGGTGGGGCCAAGGACCGAAGCGAGAAACGGCGGGAACGGCTCCGCAGCGAAGCCGTTCCCAATCCCCAATCCCGAACGCCCAATTCCTGCCTCTACATGATCTGCATGGGCATCAGCACATACAGGTAGCTATCGTCGCCGACCGGCTTGAGCGCCCCGCTGTTGAGCTGCCCGGACAGCTCCATGGCCACCTCGGCGGTGTCTATGGCCTCGAGCATGTCGAGCATGTAGCGGGCGTTGAAGGCGATCTCGATGTCCTCGCCCTCCAGCTTGATCGAGACGATCTCCTCGACCTCGCCGCGGTCGGGCGCTTCCGCCGTGATGCGCAGCGAGCCATCGTCGGTGCGCAACACCACGCGGTTGTTATCGTCCTTGGCGATGATGACAGCTCGCGCCAGCGCGTCGGCCAGCTCCTGCCGGTCGCAGATCAGACGGCGCTGGAAGCCGCTGGGAACGACTTTCCCGTAGTTGACGAACTGCCCCTCGATCAGGCGCGTGGCCAGCTTGACCGCCGGCAGCGCGAACTCCGCCTGGCTGTCAGAGATGGAGACGGTAACCGGCTCGTCACTGTGACCGAGTATCTTGAGCACCTCAGCCAGCGCCTGCCGCGACAGGATGACCGAACGGCTCTCGGGCATCTCCAGTGAGGGCGCCTCGAGCGTCTGCAGCGCCAGGCGGTAGGTGTCCGTGGCGACGACCTCGATCTGGCCGGTGCTTAGCCGGAACAGCGCGCCGGTCAGGATCGGGCGGCTCTCGTCGCGCGACGTGGCGAACACCGTGCGCTGCAGCAACTGACGCAGACCCGCCTGGGGCAACTCAAAGCTGAACGCGTCAACCGCGGGCGGCAACGTCGCGAAGTCGCTCGACGGCTTGCCAGGCAAGTCGAACACGGCGCGGCCGCACGTGATGTTCATCCCGTAGTTCTCTTTGGCGGTCAGGCGCACGTCGCTGCTGGCCAGGCGCGCCATGATCTCCACCAGCTTGTCGGCCGGAACCGTCGTCGAACCCTCCTCAACGACGTCAACCGGCAGCACCCCCTCGATGTTCAGATACTCCAGGTCACTGGCCGCCAGCCGCAGCGTCCCCTCCTTGGCCTCCAGCAAGACGTTGCTCTGGATGGGCTGCGTGCTGCGACCGGAGACTCCGCGTGCCACGATGCTGACCATCTCGGCAAGATCATGCTGGGGACACGATACCTTAAGCATCCGTAGGGAACCTCCGAGCGAATTCTGCCACCTCTGGACGTACCGCCAGAGCCGCCGGTTGCGATTTTACATGGGAGAGGAAAGACTGTCAAAGCGTAGTTTTGTCCAGAGATGAAGGAAAGGCTTCTACATATATAATTATAGTAGTAGTATTAGTAGTTCTGTTGAAATTGTTGACATGTGCCTTCTCCCCCTGTGGCTGTCGCGCTGAGCGTGTGGGTGATTCCGGAGGTAAGTCCCGCCGGCTTTGCACACTGTCCACTAATGGCGGGAGAGACGGGGGTTCTCCAAGATTCGCCTTCGGTGACTTGAGAGCCTTTCCACAGGGCCTGCACCGGGTCGTCAGGGCCGCAGGCCAGGCGCGCGGCTAGTGGGCGCGCAGCGTGGCCTTCAGGTCGTTCATCTCCCACAGCACCTTCTCGTCCTCGGCCACCATGTCGCTCACCTTGTTGTAAGCGTACAGGATGGTCGAGTGGTCGCGGCCGCCGAAGAAGTTGCCGATGTCACTGAGGGAGTGGTCGGTCAGCTCCCGGGCCAGATAGACGGCGACTTGGCGGGGCCAGGCGATGTCCTTGCTGCGCTTGGGGCCGACCAGCTCATTGACGGAACACTCAAAGCGGTTGCTGATGAAGGTGGCGATCTCGTTGAGGCTCACCCGGCGCTCGGATGCCGAGGAGGAGTAGTCCGCCACCATCTCATCCACCATGGCGAGCGTCAGCGTCCCGCCGTGCAGCGAGGAGTAGGCGCACAGCTTTAGGAGTGCCCCCTCGAGCACCCGTATGTTGGACTCAATCTTCTTGGCGAGGTACTCCAGCAGGTCGCGGGGGATGTGGACCTGCTCGGCCTCGGCCTTCTTCTCCAGGATGGCCACACGAGTCTCGACGTCCGGGCAGCGCAGGTCAGCAAGGATGCCCATCTCCAGCCGGGAGCGCAGCCGGTCGTTCATGATCTGCAACTGCCGCGGCGGCGCGTCGGAAGCGATGACCACCTGTTTGTCGTTCATGCACAGCGTGTTGAAAGTGTGGAAGAACTCCTCCTCGGAGGCCGGGCCCTCGATGGCCGCGATGAACTGGATGTCGTCCACGAGCCAGACATCCACATACCGATAGCGGCGGCGGAATTCGGCCGTACGGTTGTCACGGATGGCCGAGATGAGCTGATTGACGAAGTCCTCGGCCGAGACGTACACCACCTGCATCTGCGGGTGCTGCTCGCGGATGCTGTGGCCGATCGCCTGCATCAGGTGGGTCTTGCCCAGGCCGGCCTTGCTGTGGATAAACAGGGGATTGTACGCGCGTCCCGGGTTGCGGCAGATCTGCTGGGCCGCGGCGTGGGCGAAGCGATTGCAGTCCGCGACAACGAAGCTGTCGAAGGTGTACCGGGGGCTCAGCGGCCCGGTCTCATAGACCTCATGCATCGGCGGCGGCGCCTGGACGGGGGCGCGCTCGACGGCCTCGCGAGTGGTCTCCACGACGCGCATCTGCAGGTCCACCGGCGCCTCGAGGACTTCCTGCAGGCAGGCGGTGATGATCGGCCGATGCCGCTCCTCGAGCATGCGGCGGATGAAGTCGTTGGGGACCGAGAGGGTGAAGGCGCTACCGTTGTAGTCCAGGGGCGTGGCGCTGCGCAGAACCGCGTCGAAGGTCGCCTGCCCGATGCGGTCTTTGAGCATCGGCAGGACGTGCGACCAGATCTCTTCGCCGTTCCTGGTCAACTCAGACATGCGCCCGCCTCCCGGATCTGTGAAGTTCACGACGGCGACAGATGGGGGCCACTTCAGCCGGCGGCCGGCTGCGCCGCGAGAGCTGACGAAGCCAGGGCACCGGCGGCCAAAGGGCCCGCGCGGCCAGGGTGGGCAGAAGCGGTGCGGCGGTGGTGTGGTTGACTTCCGGTGGTGCGGGTTGATCAGAGCGATGGTGGAAGCCGGAGCATGACTTGCGCCCCACGACACGGCTAGAGAAAAGCGGGAGAAGCGGTGCTGGTGCGAGGTCTCCCCACCGCCGGCGCAGCCCCCTCCAGGACTGCGCTCTCGACAGCCAAAACGCCAACAATACGACCGGCCATTGCGCCCATGTCAGGCCCGTCACTGCCCTCTGCCCAGTGCATGTGACGGAATAATGTCAATTACGAACAATAACTCACAAGAACCCGCTGCTGTGGAGAAAACAACCCCCAGAACAGACCTGCCTGAACACGATTACACGTTGAGAGAGTTTACATAAACAGTTTTCCACAGGCTTATCAACAGCTGTGGAAAAATTGTGTATTCCCTCCGCAACGGGCTCAGTATATCCCAACCTCATGGGCAGGTCAAACGGTATTTCTGCGACATTTATTGAACAAATTGTGTCTAAGATGATGAAAAGGTAAAGGCTGACAAGGCCTGGCATCGCCACCCTCCTTCCCCACTGCACTGACACACACCTGCGCACGTCGCCAGGGACATTCCGGCCGTTCGTGCGAAGCCCTGAGACTGACCGGATCACCGCCTGCAAAGACGCTCAGGCGCGAAGGGCAAGGGCCAGCGGTGGGCGAACCAACGTCACCGGTCGGCGTGCGCGGATTCATTCACGACTGCCGGAGGATGTGGAAAATGTTCTTGAAAGTGTTAGGGAGTGCTGCCGCCGAGGGCTGGCCGGCGACGTTCTGCGCCTGCCCGGTGTGCCGCGAGGCCCGACGCCGCGGCGGCAAGGACATCCGGCGCCGCACGACCTACCAGCTCGGTGAGACCGTACACATAGACTGGGGCCCGGACTCCTATGCCAGCATGATCGCCCTGGACATGGACTACGCGCCCCTGCGCCACCTGTTCGTCACCCACTCCCACGAGGACCACTGGAGCCCCCACGAGTTGGCGTGGCGGCAACCCGGCTTCGCGCGACTGCCCGAGGACTCCTGGCTAACGGTCTACGGCAACCGGCAGACCGAAGCGGCCTTCGCGCGGCGGTACCCGGATCCCGAGCCCCTCCGCATGACCTACCGCCGGGTCGCGCCCTTCGAGCGCCTCGAACTGGACGATGACCTCGTCGCCTTCCCCCTCACGGCCAGCCACGCCAGCGAGGACGAGGTCGCGCTCAACTACCTGTTCCTGTATGAGGGCCGCGGCGTGGTCATCGGCAATGACACCGGCTGGTGGATCCCGGAGGTCTGGGACTTCCTGTCTCGGCACGAACTGCACGTGGTCGTGATGGACTGCACCTCCGGGCCGCTGGGCACCGGGCCGCGCGACAGCGAGAAGTCCTGGGTCGGCACCCACCACCTCAACTGCGAGTGGGTGGTCGAGGTGCGCGACGAGCTGGTGCGGCGCAGCGCGCTGGCCGAGGGCTGCCGCTTTGTGGCCAACCACTTCTCCCACAACGGCGGCTGGCTGCATGATCAGCTCGAGGAGTACTTCGTTCCGCGCGGGATACTCGTGGGGTATGACGGGATGACGGTGGACGTCTGAGCGGGCGGTCGCCGGCAGGCGCACCTCACACGCAGGGGCACGGGCTACGACATGAGCGCTATCGGGTTCGACAACGAGAAGTACCTGCAGGAACAGACGGAGGCCATCCTCGAACGCGTCCACCGCTTCGCCGGCAAGCTCTACCTGGAGTTCGGCGGCAAGCTGACCTTCGACTTCCATGCCGCGCGGGTCTTGCCCGGCTACGACCCGAATGTGAAGATGCGACTGCTACAGGGCCTCAAGGACCGGACCCAGGTCGTCTTCTGCGTCTGCGCCGAGGACATCGAGAAGGGGCGCATCCGCGGTGACTTCGGCATCACCTACGACCTGGCCACTCTCCGGGCCCTCGACGACCTGAACGACTGGGGCCTGGGAACCGCAGCGGTGGTCATCACCCGCTATCAACCGGGGCCGGGCTGTGACCGCCTCACGCGCCAACTCGAGCGCGCCGCCATTCCGGTGTACGCCCACTATGCCATCGCCGACTACCCCAACGACGTTGATCTGATCGTGTCCGGCGACGGCTACGGACGCAACCCGGACGTCCAGACGACGGCGCCGTTGGTGGTCGTGACCGGCACGGGCCCGGGCAGCGGTAAGATGTCCACCTGCCTCTCGCAGTTGTACCACGAACATCAGCGCGGCGTCACCGCAGGCTATGCCAAGTTCGAGACCTTCCCCATCTGGAACCTGCCTGTTGATCACCCGGTCAACATCGCGTATGAGGCCGCCACGGCGGACCTGGGCGACATCGTGATGATTGACCCCCACCACCTCCAGGCGTACGGGCAGACGGCCGTCAACTACAACCGCGATGTCGAGAACTTCCCGATCCTGCGGCTGATCATGCAGCGCATTGTCGGTGCGGAGAACGCCTACCGGTCCCCCACGGACATGGGGGTCAACCGCGCCGGCGCGGGCATCGTGGATGATGTCGTGGTGCGGGAGGCCAGCACCCAGGAGGTGATCCGCCGCTACTTCCGCCACACCTGGGAGGCACGGCGGGGGCTGGTGTCGCGCCATTCGGTGGAACGAGTCGAGCGCCTGCTGGCCCGGCTGGAAGTGACGCCGGCGGACCGGCCGGTCGTCACCCCGGCGCGCGCGGCCGCGTCCGCCGCCGAACAGGCGCGCCGCGGCAACGAGGGCTTCTACTGCGGCGCCGCCCTGCAACTGCCCGACGGCGGGATCGTGACCGGCAAGAACTCGGCGCTGTTCCACTCGGCCTCGGCCGTCCTGATCAACGCGCTCAAGCAACTGGCCGGGATTCCGGACGCCATTCATCTCCTGCCCGAGGCTGTGGTGGAGAGCGTGACGGGATTGAAGGCCAACTACCTGGGCTCACACTCGCCCAGCCTCAACGTCCAGGAGGTGCTGATCGCCCTGGGGATCAGCGCGGCCGCCAACCCCGCCGCGCGTGCGGGCCTGGACCAGTTGCCGCATCTACGCGGCGCTCAGATGCACCTGACCCATGAGCCCGGCCCGGGCGATGAGGCGGGCCTGCGCAAGCTCGGCATCGCCGTGACGACCGATGCCAACCCGACGGCGCAGGGGTACTTCCTGCGCTAGCGGCGGCGCCGCCGCCCCCTCAGATGACCTCACCGTCGGTCAGCGGCACCTCCGGCGGCGGCGTGACCCCCGACACCGGCGCGTGGAAGGACTCCGTCACGCGCATCGTTCGCCATTTCCCCTGCAGGAACCGCAGCAGAAACGCCACCGCCAGCCCCACGATGAAGAGCGTCAGAGAACCCCACGCCCACCACACGCTGCCGCGGCCGTCGCGGCAGATGAGCCACGTCGGCAAGACCATCACCCCGAAGCTCAGCCCCGCCGAGACCAGCATCGGGAAGAGCGTGTCGCCGGCGCCCTTGAGCGCGGCGGAGAAGATCAGGTTCACCCCGTCACACAGCGAGTAGACCCCCACAAAGATGAGCATGATCGCGGCCATGTCGGCCAGTGGGGCGAACTCCGCCGGGTTGGCGCGCGCCCCGAACGGGGCCAGAAAGACATGCGGGACCACCAGGTACAGCACCGCGAAGATGGCCATGTAGCCCACGGTCAGATGGAAGGCGGACCACGTGGTGCGGGCGGCGAGATCAGGCTGCCCCTCGCCCAGGCGCTGGCCGACGAGCGTGGCGGTGGCGATGGACATGCCGATCATCGGGACGAAGACGAGGGCGTTGACCTGGAACGCCAGATTCGTCGCGCCCAGCTCGCGTACGCCCAGGCGGCCGACGAAGATGATAAAGAGCGACCAGGCGAGCAGGTCGAGCATGAAGTGCAGGCCGCTTGGCGCGCCGAAGCGCAGCAGGCGGGTGAACAGCTCGCGGTCGAAGCGGCGCCCCGCCCAGACGCCATACTCGTGCCGGTCGCGTCCCGCCAGAAACAGCCCGAAAAACGCGACGGCGCCGAGGGCGGACGAGATGACGGAACCCCAGGCCGCGCCGGCGATGCCCAGGCGCGGCAGCCCATAGACGCCAAAGATCAGCAGGTAGTCGAGTACCACGTTGACCACGGCCACGCCGACATTGACGGCCATCACGGTGCGGGTGCGGCCGCGGCCGGTGAAGAAGGTCGAGACCGCCGAAGACAGGATCCCGAAGCCGCCCCCACACACGAGGATGCGGAAGTACGTGACCTCCAGGGCGACGACACCGGGCTCGTGGCCCGACAGACGGAAGATGGCCGGCCCCAGCAGCGACAGCGGGATGGCCAGCAGGCCGGCGCCGACCGCCAGGTAGATCGCCTGCCACACCGCGGCGGCGATGCGGTCGCGCTGGCCCGCGCCGTGGTATTGCGCGACGAAGGTGTTCGCATACGACGCCGCGCCGATGAAGAAGCAGAGCATCGTGAAGGCGAGCGTGCCGGCGGGCAGCGACGCGGCGAGCGCCTCGGAGGAGTACCACGCGATGAAGATGCGGTTGATGAACTGCTGCACCGTCATCGTGCTGGTGCTGAGGATCAGCGGACCGGCAAGCGCGAGCACCTCGCGGTAGCCCGAGGCGGCGGCCCAACGGCCGCGGAAGCTCAGGATGTCGTGGCGGTGCTCCGGTGACATGACGGGAGTCACTATAGGCTGACGGCCAGGGGCGTCAAGAGGGTGATGAAGACGGCAACAAAATCGAGGCCACAACGGGACGCCTAACCCCCGGCCGGGTCCAGCCCGCCGATGCGCGTGATGGCCTCTTCATCGCCCACCAGATAGAGGCGGTCGCCCTTGAGCATCTCGTCATGTGGGCCGGGCACCATCACGGTCGGCGGGCCGCCGGGCTGCTCCTCGCGGCGGATGGCGACGAGCGTCACGCCGAAGCGCGTCCGCAGCTGCAGCTCGGCCGGGGTGTGGCCGATGAACGGCTCGGGCGCGGCCAGCACCGCCAGATCAATCTCCCCCTCCAACTCCACGAGGTCGAGCAGTTGCGGCGAGACGAGCGCCCGCACGACCCGCTCCGCCTCGTCGTCCTCGGGATAGACAACGCGCGTGGCGCCGACGCGGGCGAGAATGTCGGCGTGCAGGTGGGTGGCCGCCCGGGCCACGATCGTCTGGCAACCCAACTCACGCAGCAGGGCCGTCACCAGCACACTGGCCTCGATCTGCCGGCCGATGCCGACGATGACGCCATCCATCTCGGCGACGGCGAGAGCCTCGAGGGCCTCGCGGCTCGTGGCGTCCGCGACGACGGCCGTCGTCACGTGCGCCTTCACCATGTCCACGCGGGCGGCATCGTCGTCTACGGCCAGCACCTCATCGCCCTGGCGGTACAGGCCGGTGGCGACGTGAGCGCCGAAGCGCCCCAGGCCGATGACGGCGAACTGTCGGGGAATGCGCATGGTCTGCCTCCGAAGGTGTTGTGCGCCGGAGGACCGGCGCACCGACGCGGCGTTCGTGAACCGCTAGCCCACCATGACCGGCTCTTCCGGATAGCGCAACTGCAGCGCGCGGCGCCGGGCCGCCACCGCCAGGGCGATGGTCAGGGGCCCGACCCGGCCCATGTACATCGCCAGGATGATGGCCACGCGGCCGACCGAGGTCAGGTTCGCCGTGCCGGCCGTCGAGAGGCCCACGGTGCCGAAGGCCGAGACCGTCTCGAAGAGCAGATCCAGAAAGCCGGAAGTCTCGAAGATCGCCAGGGCGAAGGTCCAGATCAGGACGGACATGCCAAACAGGATGATGATCGCCATCGCCCGGTGGCGGACAGACTCGGGGATCTCACGGTCCAGGACGTGCACGCCGGCGCGCCCGTGGATCATCGCCCCCGACAACACCGCCAGCACCGCGAGCGTAGTGGTCTTGATGCCCCCGCCCGTGGAGCCCGGCGAGGCGCCGATGAACATCAGGATGACCATCAGGAAGCGCGTCGAGTCCGCCAGGGCGACCATGGGGACGGTGTTGAAGCCGGCCGTGCGCGGGGTGACGGACTGAAACCACGCCGCCTGCAGACGATCCGGCAGGGCGAGGTGGCGGAGGCTGGCGCCCCATTCCAGCACCAGGAAGCCGAAGAACCCGATGAGCAAGAGATAACCGGTGGTCATGAGGGCCAGCCGCGAGTGCAGGGCCAGCCGTGCGCGGTGGCCCTGGGCGCGCTCGCGGTAGAAACGCAGCACATCAAAAACGACGGGGAAGCCGATCCCACCGACGAGGATCAGGGCGGTGATCAGCAGGTTGATCCAGATATCGCCCACGTGGCGCTCGAGGCTGTCGGGGAAGAGCGAGAAGCCGGCGTTGCAGAACGCCGAGACCGAATGGAACACCGCGAGCGACGCGGCCCGCAGTGGGGCCTCGCCCAGAGCCCACCAACGGGCGAAGAGCAGCACCGCGGCGACCGCCTCGCACACGAGGGTGTAGTAGGTGACGTTGCGAAAGGTGTCGGCCAGGCGGCCACGCTCCCGGACGATGATCGTTTCCCGGGCCAGCACGCGCTGCTGCAGCGAGACCCGCTGGCCGATGGCGGCGCTGAACATCCCGCCCAGCGTCATGATCCCCAGGCCCCCGGCCTGAATGAGCAGCAGGATCACCGTCAGGCCGAAGCGGCTGAAGGCCGCCGGGGTGTCGAGCACGATCAGACCGGTGACACACGTGGCCGAGGTCGAGGTGAACAGCGCATCGAGGGTGCGCACCGGGTCGCCACCACGGCCGGCCTCCGGGAGACTGAGCAGCAGCCAACCCGCGCCGATGGCGACGGCGAAGCTGATGGTCACGGCTGCCGCAGGGGTGATGACGACAGCAGGCTGCACGACGCCGGAACGGACGCGACGCTGCGTGCGCAGGCGCAACAGCAGCGTCATCCCCATCAGCAGCGCCTTGCCGATGGCACTGACCGCGGTCGCGCCCGGGACGTCCGTCCAGGGGCGCACCACCAGCGCGGCGATGATGACGAGGGTCACGATCAGGAACGCATACGCCGACAGGCGTTCCGGCCAGGCCAGGATCGGGTCGAGGCCCAGCCGCTTGAGATCACGCTGCGACTGCCGCACCGCGTGCAGCAGCACCAGGGGCAGCAACACATCGCCGATCCGGAAGACGACGACGGCGGCGGGGTGGGTGAAGCCAATGAAGATCTGGCCGGCGACCAGCAGCGCCCCCAGCCCCATGGCCAGATTGAGCCAGCGGATGCTGCGCAGCCGGGGCATCACAGACGGTTGGGGCTCCGGCGTGGAACCCGGGTCGCGTCGGAAGGGTGCCATCCGGGCGAGGATAGGCTGCACCGCCCGGCATGTCAAGCCCGCGCGTTAGTGGGCGACCACCAGCACCTCGATGTCCTGCAGCGGTAGTGTCACCTCGGTGCCGGTGGACATGCCGCGAATCCGCACCGCCGCTCCGGACACCGCCGTGATGCGCCTGCCCCTCACTCCGCGGAGGGCCACCGTCAGCGACCCAAGGTCGCCGCCGCTCCAGTTGGCCAGGCAGACGACATCGGCCTGGGGCCCCGTGAGCAGTCGCGCCTCGACTAGCGGCTCGGAGACTGACAGCGGCGGGACAACCTGCGCCATCTGCACAGGCAGCGTCAGGAGCCAGTGCTGCTCGCGCTTGTGGCCGGTGATGAGGCCGGTGGCCTTGATGTCCGCCGACTTCACGTAGCCCAGCCCCGGCATGAAGGCGTAGCGAACCACGGCGCCCTTGCCGGCCTTGTTGAGGAAGCCGGCGGGACTGCCGTCGGCGAAGGTGGCGATGACCGTGGCGCCGGCGGGCGCGGCCTGCTCCGTGTAGCCCAGGACAGGGAAGGTGACAGCCGACGGCGGGGTCCCCGTCGCCTGCGGCGACACCCCGCCCTGAACCGTGGCCTCGCCCTTGGGCTGCTGATGCGGGAGGCCGTAATGCTCGCGGTAGTCGCCCCCGGGCTTGGTCACCTCGCCGACCTTCACGCCGGCCAGTTGCGTGAGGTCGGCCAGCGGCTCGTCATACTCGTCGCGCAGACCAGCCCCGGCGCACATCTGCAAGACCCCGCCGCCCTGCACCCACGCCACGATTTGCCGGGCCACGTCCCGCCGCACGTTGCTCTCCGTCAGGTAGAGGGCCTTGTACCCCTTCAGCAACCCCTCCGCCACGTCGTCCTCGCTCAGCATGTCCACCGGTACGTGGGCATGCTGGGTCGCCAGGTACATGCTGCGGCGCTCGGTGCCGACGGCTGCGTCCCGCTGCCACACCTCGTGGCTCTTGCCGTAGAGGATGGCGACCTGCGCCGGCGGCACCCGCGCCGGGTAGAGCACCGGGTCGGCCTTCGCCAGGAAGCGCGCGAGGTTCCCGACGGTGCGCATCGTCTCGGGGTTGTCCGAGATCATGCCATCGGCGAAGGCGTAGTACGGGCCGTAGCAGTAGAAGTGGAGCGTCTTGGCGCCGTGCATCACCGCGGACAGGGCGCGCTGGGGCATGGTGGGGTTGTTGTTGGCGATGATGTATTCGCCGACCGGGATCTGGCCCGGGCGGCCGGCCGCGCGGAGCATGTCCGCGATGTAGCCGCTGACCTCCGGCCCCAGCGAGCCCCAGTCCTCCGACCACATCAGCGTCGTCGCTTTCATGCGGCCGAACATGAACCAGTCGGGACCCTCGATCAGCCCGCTGCCCCAGCCGCTGAGCGGCCCGTCGGTGAAGTTGGTCATGTTCAGGATCCGCGCCCCGAAGTGCCGCTCGGCCGCCTGCGTCGCCTGCCGGAACAGGTTCGCATTCGTCCAGTCGCGGAACTGGATGCTCCAGTAGTGGAGCTTGCGGGTGATGGGATCCGTGGCGGCGTCACGCGTGAGAGGCTTCACATCCGCCCAGGCGGCTTTGCCGAAGTCTGACGGCTTGAAGCCGCGGTCCGTGAGGAACTGCGCGAAGGCCGCGAGGCAGTCGGGGCACTCAGCCAGGTGCTTGAGGTTGCTCGTGCCGGGCTCATCCCACAGGACGTTGCGGCGGTGGCGCTGCAAGGCCTCCGGATCATCCTTGAGAATCTCCGCGGCGATCCCGGCGAAGTGCGCGTCGAGCAGCTTGGGCAGGGCGGGGGAGGTGGGGCACTTGAAGGCCTGGTGCGGCATCCACTTGGCGAGAAAGCCGCGCCGGACGCCGACACCCTCGCCCACCCGGGCCCGCACACCGTACATGTTCTCGAAGCAGTTGAAGCCCAGAATGCGGGCGGTCTCCATCTCCTCGCCCAACATCCTCGCGGAGGCATACGCGTCACCGAAGCCACAGATGTGGGCCTCCAGGTTCATCTGCATCTCGCCGGTCGGCGGCAGCTTCAGGTCGCGCGCCGTCTGCAGATGCCGGGCAGTGTTGGTGGAGCACAGTTCGAGCTTGTCGGCGTACTTCTTGATGTCCCCCGGCACGATCAGGCTGGAGATGTGGCCGTCCAGATCGTCGGTCAACGTGACCGCCTGCGCCTCGGCGGGCGCGGCGGCGACCTGCCACTGCACCCTCAGCCGCTCGAGCTTCGCGCCCCCGCTGGTGAAGGCGAACTTGGCGGTCGTGAGCCACTTGCCCC
>Ga0116202_10001753_pt1 | contig 12723 bp, 14 predicted proteins | sample LakKivw325mmetaG_FD_94479 | JGI IMG/M metagenome (GOLD analysis project Ga0116202, IMG submission 94479) | Anoxic lake water microbial communities from Lake Kivu, Rwanda to study Microbial Dark Matter (Phase II) - Lake Kivu water 325m metaG | ecosystem: Environmental > Aquatic > Freshwater >...
ATTTAATATTAGTGTTAAAATAAGATTAGTAAATTGACATTCATTTATTTAATATTAATTAATTGAAAGAAGGTGATTTAATGAGCCATAGAAGAAGGACTCAGCACGAAAGATTAGGCGAAATGATTAACAAGAGAGTTCTCTGGTCAAGACTTTTTCCCGGAGAAGAAGAAATATTCACTCTTTTTGTTAGAATAAGACAGAAAATTAAAGCAAGAATGGTGTATCAGAAAAAAAGTCAAAAAATTGGTGTATTGAGAGAAGAAAAAGTTAAAGAGGCATTGAATGACCTAAAACAGAAAGGAGAAATACATGATTTTTTACCGCATGGGAAATTGAGTTATACAGATTTAATAAAGGGAATAGATTTCATCTTTGTTTATATTGACGGGTGTTATAAGACTTGTCGGTTTTCGGTAACAGGAGAAGACTGGATTCAAAAACATCTTCAAAGGCATCCTGAAATTCCTGTGTTGGCGATTGGTTTATCAGAAAACCAGAAATCTATTGAGAAAAAAATTTTGGCTTTGAAGAATGCTGAGATCAAAAAGCAATAAAAGTGGTTTAAATATTTAAATAAATTAAACCACTTTTTTTATTTGTTTTAAAATGATAAAATATAAGATATTGAATATATCTTGCATTTTACCTTGTTTCACTCGATAAAATATAGAAAATGATAATCAAGTTATGATAATTAATTTAATGGAAAAAATAAAAATCAGAGCTTATGCAAAAATTAACCTCTTTTTAGAGATTTTAGATAAACTGTCAAATGGTTATCATAAAATTCGTTCAATCTTCCAGGCAATTGATCTTTATGATAGACTTTTAATTTCTAAAACTGACAAAGACTTTTCTTTAAATAGCACGGTAAACTGTTCTATTAAAAATAATTTAATCACAAAGGCGCGAGAAAAGTTAGAAGATTTTACAGGTAAAGATATTAAATGCAGTATTCATTTAATCAAAAATATCCCAGAAAGTGCCGGATTAGGCGGTGGTTCAAGCGATGCAGCAGCAACTTTAATTGGCTTAAATAATCTATTTAAATTAAATTTAAATCTTAAACAACTTAGTGAAATAGGTAGCCAGGTTGGAAAAGATGTGCCTTTTTTCATATATAACATAGGGACAGCTTTGGTTGAAGGCACAGGTGAAAAAACAAAGGCATCGAATAGGAAACCTTCTAATTTTTATGTTTTAGCAAAACCATATCAAGGAATTAATACATCTGAAATGTATTCATTATTTGATCAACATAATAGAAACAAAAGTTTTTTTGAATTAGCGCAAAAAATTTGTCCAAGCGTGAAAAAAATTTATTCTTATTTTTCTTCCATATCAAAAGAAAGTGGAATGACAGGCACCGGCCCAACAATATTTGCAGGATTTGATTCGTATGAAGAAGCATTGAAGGCAAAAAATAATTTTAAAGATAAAATGTTAAAGGTGGACTTCTATATTTGCAGACCGTCTGAAAAAACCTATGAGATTATTTCAAGATAATTTAGTAAAAGAGTTAATTAATACTGGCTGGTTGAAGACTCCCCAAATCATTGAAGCTTTTTCACAAATCAAAAGGGAGGATTTTGTTTTAGAAGAAGAAAAAGAACGAGCTTATATTAATAACGCTCTCTCTATAAATTATAATCAGACAATTTCCCAACCTTTAGTAGTAGCTTTGATGATAGAACTTTTAAATCCTCAACCAGGAGAAAAAATTTTAGATGTTGGTTCTGGCTCTGGTTGGACCACAGCTCTTTTAGCATATTTAGTGAAACCAAAAGGTAAGATTATGGCTATCGATATTATTCCTGAATTAGTGAAATTTGGTCAAAAAAATGTGAAAAAATATAATTTTGTGAAAAAGGGAATAGTTCGGTTTTTTTGCGCTGATGGTAAATTAGGCTATGAAAAAGAAGCTCCATATGATAAAATGTTAATATCAGCTAGCGCCTTTGAAGTGCCCGAGAAGTTATTCAAACAATTAAAAATAGGAGGGAAAATGGTATTGCCAATAGAAGAAGCCATAGTTCTAATAGAAAAGACTTCTCAAGATGATTATAGAAAACAAGAATTTCCTGGATTTGTTTTTGTTCCCCTTGTTTGATTAAATTAAACGAAAACTCAAATAAATAAATAAATAATAAAATAATAATAAAAAAATAAAAAAACATGAATCAATATTCTAGTCTTAATGCGCTTTTTGCTTCTAATTCTTTTCTGCTTTGGTTTTTTTTAGGCTGGTCTTTATTTTGGAAAGGTTTGGCCTTATGGAAATCAGCCAGAAGAGAAGAAAAATGGTGGTTTATTATACTTTTAATAGTCAATACTCTTGGTTTATTAGAAATCCTTTATTTATTTGTTTTTAGCAGATTAGGAAGAAAAACTATCCCAAAAGATAAACAAATAATGGAAATTAAAACTAAAGAAAAAGAATCTTAATTTTTTTAATGGAATATTCGAAGTTAAAACTCGGTGATGAAGCGCCAGGGGTTGTTTATGCAGTGATTGAAATTCCTCAAGGCTCGAGCAACAAATACGAATTTGATACTCGTTTTGAAGTTATAAAATTGGATAGAGTTCTCTATCCGCCTTTTGATTATCCAGGGGAATATGGTTTTATGCCGGAGACTGTGTCTGACGATGGCGATTTAGCAGATATTTTAGTTTTAATCAGTCAACCTACTTTCTCCGGATGCTTATTAAAAGCTAAACCAATTGGCTTATTAAAAATGGAAGATTCAGGAATATTGGATTATAAAGTTTTAGCAGTGGCTTTTGACGATCCTAGTTACAAAGACATTAATAATTATCAAGATTTGCCTGATTATTTAATTAAACAGATTGAAACTTTTTTCAAGAACTATAAGAAACTAGAGAATAAAATTACTAAAATTTCAGGTTGGGAGGGTGAGAAGAAAGTTAAAGAATACATTCAAAGTGTTCATCAGAAATATCTAGAATCAAAAAATAAATAATAAGCATCTTCATATGAATTTTCCTTTGCTTAAAAAGACAGATGCCCAGCTTCTTCACTTAATTCAAAAGGAAATTATCAGGCAAAAACAAACCATTGATTTAATTGCTTCGGAAAATTTTGTTCCAGAAGTGATTTTTGAAGTTTTAGGTTCTGCTTTAACTAATAAATACTCAGAAGGTTATCCCCATAAACGCTATTACCCGGGCAATGTTTATTATGATCAAATAGAGAAATTGGCGCAAAAAAGAGCTTTAGAAGCTTTTGGCTTAAATTCGAAAAAATGGAGCGTTAATGTGCAACCTTATTCTGGTTCGCCAGCTAATTTGGCGGTTTTTAATGCCATCCTTCAACCGGGTGATACTTTAATGGGCCTAAGTTTAACCAGTGGAGGACATCTTACTCATGGTCATAAAGCTAATTTATCAGGGAAATTATATCATGCTATTCAATATGACTTAAATCCTAAAACCGAAATGATTAATTATCGAGAGATTGAAAAATTAGCGAAAAAATATCATCCTAAAATTATTATTTCTGGTTTAACCTCTTATCCCAGAAAAATTGATTTTAAAAAGTTTAGTGAAATAGCTCATAAAATTAATGCCTATTCCATGGCTGATATTTCCCATATCGCCGGTTTGATTTTAGCCGGTTTACATCCTAATCCGTTTTTATCTTGCGATCTTGTCACTACTACCATTCATAAGACTTTAAGAGGACCAAGAGCAGCGATAATTTTTATTAATAAAGAATCAAAAATTGCGAAGAAGAACAAAATTGATTTAGAAAATGCCATTAATAAATCAGTTTTTCCTCAAATGCAAGGCGGTCCTCATAATAATGTGACAGCTAGCATTGCCTTAACCTTTAAATTGACCAAAAGTAAGAGCTTTTATAATTACCAAAAACAAATTCTTAAAAATAGTCGAACTTTAGCTGAAGCATTAAAAAAATTAGGCTTCCGATTAGTTACCAATGGTACTGATAATCATTTAATGATTTTGGATTTAAGAAAAATTGGGATTTCTGGAATGGAAGCTGAAATTCTATTAGAAAAGGCAAGTATTATTGCTAATCGCAATGTGGTTCTTGGCGATAAAAGTCCTTTTCATCCCTCAGGCATAAGAATTGGGGTGCCAGCAGTCACGACGAGAGCTATGAAAGAAAAGGAAATGAAGAAAATCGCTGAATTAATTTATCGAGTTTTGATAAAAAAGGAAAAACCAGTTATAATCAAAAAAGAAGTCAAAAAATTGTGCCATAAATTTCCTATCTATTAATTATTAATTTATGGAATCTTTAGTTATTGGCGATAATTTAGCCGAAAAATTAGCCCAACTTCTCAATTTAGAAGCTATTTTAATTGAGGAGAGAATTTTTCCTGATGGTGAATTACAACCGCGACTCAAAAAAGAGAAAAAAGCTGATCAAATAATTTTAATTTTACAAAAAAGGACAAACGAAAATATCAACGATTACCTTTTGAAATATTTTCTTTTAGCGAGAAAAGCAAAAGATTTAGCTCCAAAAGTAGTTGGTATTATGCCTTATCTGCCCTATGCGAGACAAGATGCGGTTTTTCAGGAAGGAGAGTCGCTTTCTGCTTTATATATTGATGAGCTAATTGAGAAGAATTTAGATGTTTTTATTACTTGTAATATGCATGAGCATCGCAAAAGAATCAAAGATTTATTTGAAATTCCTGCTTATAATCTTTTTTTATTTAAAGATTTAGCGGAAAAGTTTCAAGATTTTAATTCAAAAGAAACAGTGGTAATTGGACCAGATAGAGAAGCCAAAACCTTTGTGGATGATTTCTGCATAAATTTCTCAGCCCAAAAATTAGTTTTTTTAAAACAACGAGATGCAAAAACTGGTAAAATCACTTTTTCTCGTTCGTCTCTAGATTTAAATGGTAAAGAGGTAATTATTATTGATGATATAGTATCTACGGGTGAAACTATTTTAGAAGTAGCTAAAATTGCTCACAAACTTAGAGCCAAAACTATTAGTTTTGCTTTTGTTCATCCTATTTTTGGCGATCAGTCAATTGAATCCTTAAGAAAAATTAATTCCAAAAGAATAGTTACCACTAATACCTTAGAAAACTCAAAATATAAGTTGGATATTATAGAACCTTTAGCAAGATTTTTAAAAAAGATGTTACAAATATGATTCAAGGAAACAAAGAAAAAATTCATGGAGATGGTGAGTTCTTTTTGAAAGCTAAATATTTGGATATCCAAACTGGTCATCCCTGGGTAGTTTTAATACATGAAGAGGATGGCAAAGTTTATGGAATAAGAGCTGGTGATGAATTAAGCGTTAAATGGAATCATAAAAAAACTGAAGTGGGAGTTGATATTACCAGAAATTTGATTAAATCAGGAGAAATAGGTCTTTTCAGAGATATTGTCGAGAGATACAAAATTAAGGAAGGTGGTGTTTTGGAATTGAGTCTAGCTCCGGCTCCACCATCATTAGAATGCATTCAGAAGAAATTAGCCGGCAAGAAATTATCTTATCTAGAAGCCAAATCTATTATTTATGATATTGTCCATTATCATTTGGATGATATTCAAATTGCTTTTTTTGTTGCTTCGGCTTTTATGAAGAATGGTTTCTCTAATAAAGAGATTTGTTATTTGACTAAGGCAATGGCAGAGACAGGTGGAATGATGCACTGGGACGGCATAGTGGCTGATAAACATTCTATTGGTGGTTTGCCAGGAAATCGTACTACTCCAATTATTGTTTCCATTGTTTCCAGTTTGGGAATCTTAATGCCCAAGACGTCTTCTCGGGCTATTACCTCCGAAGCTGGAACAGCTGATGTGATGGAAGTTTTAACTCCAGTAGAATTTAATTCAGATAAAATTAGAGAAATAGTTAATAAAACTAAGGCTTGTATAGTTTGGGGTGGAGCTCTAAGATTAGCGCCTGCTGATGATAGAATTTTAAAAGTGAGTTATGAATTAGGCATTGAGCCCTATTCAAAAATGATTGTGAGCATTATGGCGAAAAAAGTAGCTATAGGTGCCACTCATTTGGTCATTGATATGCCAATCGGTGAAGGAGCAAAAATTGAAAATTACAGAGAAGCAATAAAAATAAAAAGAATTTTTGAATTTTTAGGCAAGAAATTTAATATCAAGATGAGAGTGATTATAGAAAATGTTGGTAAACCTGTGGGCAGGGGGATAGGTCCAATTTTAGAAATGCGTGATATCCTCAGGGTTTTACAACAAAAAGAAAATCGACCTCTTGATTTAGAAAAAAGGGCCATGAAATTAACCGGTAATCTTTTAGAAATTTTAGGCAAAGCCAGAACAGGTCAGGGAGAGAAATTAGCTCAACAGCAATTAATGTCGGGCGCAGCTTTTAAACAATTTCAAAAAATTGTTGATGCTCAAGGAGGACCAAAAGATATAGATTCGGAATCAATGATTTTAGGCACTGATACTTATCAAAAAACATCTAACAAAAAAGGCATAATTGAGAAGATCGACTTAAAACAATTAATCAGAATTGTCCGTTTGTTAGGTTCCCCGATTACCAAAGAAGCGGGAGTTTATCTTCATAAGACCGTAGGAGAAAAAGTTGAAATTGGCGAGACTTTAATCACTCTTTTTACTAATAATGATCAGCGTTTGCATTTAGCTTTGACTGAGTTGCAAAAGACAGAATTATTTAAGATTCAATAGATTTTTTATGGATTTTTTAACATTGATTTTTCAAATTTCTTTTTTAGGTTTGATCCAGGGATTAACGGAATTCTTGCCAGTTTCCAGTTCTGGTCATTTGGTGATTATCCAGCATTTTTTGCCTTTAGTTAATCAACAGCCAGTGGTTTTAGATATGATGTTGCACTTGGGTTCTTTACTAGCTCTTTTTGTTTATTTTTTGCCAAAAAGGGAAAATATTTTTGTTGATAGAAAATTAATCAGTGGTATTATTTTAGCTACCATTATTACCATCGTCATAGTTTTTCCTTTTAGAAAAACGATAGAAACATCTTTTTCTAATCCTAGATTTGCCGGTCTGATGTTGCTTTTTTCAGGTATTGTATTATTTTTAGCCAGTCGCAAGAAAGATAATAATAAAGATAAAGTTGGTTTGAAAGAGTCTATTCCCGTTGGTTTGAGTCAAGCTTTAGCAGTTTTTCCAGGAATTTCTCGTTCAGGTCTTACCATTAGCGCTGGAATTGGTTCTGGTTTAAAAAGTGAAAAAGCAGCTGAATTTTCTTTTCTTTTAGCTGTTCCTATCATTGTCGGTGCTGCTATTTTAGAAATGCCTAAGGTTATATCTGTTCCCTTTGGTTTGCTATTAATTTATTTTATTGGATTTTTTATTTCTTTTTTCGTGAGTTTATTTTCTCTTAGATTTCTAACAAAAATTTTGAAATTAAATCAAAAGAGATTAGTTTATTTTGCTTATTACTGTCTTTTCGTTGGCTTGACAGTGGTTTTAGGAGTATAATATAATTAGGTCGAAAAATTTAATTAAAATTTACAAATATGAAATGGCCTCTTTATTTGCTTATAGCGTTATGGGCAATTTTTGGTCTGATAGCCTTAATTTTGCCCAAGAAAGCTAAAAGTTTAAGCAAAGGATTAACCGGTTTGCTTTATTGGTTATGGGGCTTGGTTCTTTTGGCTTTTGCTTATTTCCTTTGGCAAGCTCAAGCCCTAACAACTACTCCTTTGGTAATTCAGATAATAGCGATTTTAGCTGGAATCAAGGGGTTGCTGTTAATTATTTTGCCCAAAAATAAATTAGAGAATTGGTTGGCATCCTGGCTCAATTTTCCCGATATTGTCTATAGAATATTCGGAATTATAGTTTTGCTTTTAGCTTATTATATTTTTCAGATCTTGATTTAAAGACCTTGGGAAAGAATTTTACTGGATTACAACAACAGGCACTTTTTTGTGCCTGTTGTTATTAAGTAAAAAATGCTAAAATTAACAGAGAAATATGTTTCAAAGAGGAGTAGCAACATTTGGTTTAGATTATGGCAAGTGTCCAAAATGGCTTTTTGAGCGTATGGTTAGATTAGCTAAAGAAATGATCAGAGTAATGATGGAAGAATATGGAGTTGATGAATTTTTGCGAAGAATTGCTGATCCGGTTTGGTTTCAATCTTTAGGTACGGTCTTAGCTTTTGATTGGAATGCTTCAGGTTTAACCACCACTTTAACCGCGGCTCTCAAAGAAGCTATTCGAGGGCAGGAAAAAGAAATGGGAATTTTTATTTGTGGCGGCAAGGGTAAAACTTCAAAAAAAACGCCAAATGAAATTTTAACTTGGGGACATACTCTTAATATTCCTTTTTCTCAAGCCAATCATTTGGTTTATAATTCCAAAATGGTAGCCAAAGTTGACAACAGTTTAGTGCAAGACGGATTTCAAATTTATCATCATGCTTTTTTCTTTTCAAAAAATGGATCTTGGGCAGTTGTTCAGCAGGGGATGAATACTCAAAGCGTGACTGCCAGACGTTATCATTGGTACTCAGATTCTTTAGATTTTCATTCGTTGAATGGTTCCAAAACCATGGTGGTGGAACCTCATCGAGGTATTGTGGCGGATCAAAGGAAAAAAGTTTTAAACTTGGTTGCTAAAAATAGTGTGTCCACCCAAAATACCAGTGTGGAATTAGTCAATCAGAATTTCTTAAGTTTATTAAAAGATGTTAAAATTTTAGCAAAGTATTCGTCGGAATTCAGTCAGATGGTAAAACTAGGGAACAAAAAACAACAGTTGGCTCTTTTAAATTTAGAGAACAGGGAATTTAAATATCATCCGGTAGCCAATGAAGATTTTCTAGTGAATCGCTATCTGCAAAAAATTTTGCACCACTTAACAGAAACAAAGCCTAAAAATTATGAAAATTTGTTGGCTACTTATGGTGTGGGACCAAAAACTATCAGAGCTTTGGCTTTGGTGGCGGAAGTAATTTATGGCGCTAAGCCATCTTATGAAGATCCGGCTAGATATTCTTTTGCTCATGGTGGTAAAGATGCTACGCCTTATCCAGTAGATAGAGTCACTTATGATAAAACCATTAGCATAATTAATAATTTGATCAGGAAAACAAATTTGTCTTTAAGTGAAAAAGAAAAAATTTTAAACAATAAGAAATGATTCAGCCAAATCAAATTTTTTCGATAATAGTTTTACTTTTCTCAGTAGTTATTCATGAAGTATCCCATGGCTGGGCAGCTTTAAAATTAGGAGACGATACCGCAGAAAAAATGGGAAGGTTAACCTTAAATCCAATTCCTCATTTAGATATCTTTGGTTCAATTTTGTTACCTTTATTCCTTATTATTAGTCGAGCTGGTATTATTTTTGGCTGGGCAAAACCGGTACCTTATAACCCTTTGAAATTAAGAAAACCTGGTCGCGATTCAGCTCTTTTGGCTTTGGCTGGACCAGCAGCTAATTTCAGTTTAGCTTTATTTTTTAGTCTTTTAATAAGGATAGGAGCTAATTCTGCTCTTGGGTTAGCCTTCCTTCCTTTTTTAGGAATAATTGTTCAGATTAATTTGATTTTAGCTATTTTTAATTTATTACCCATTCCTCCTTTAGATGGTTCAAAAATCTTATTTTATTTTTTCCCCTCTCCTAAATTAGAAATATTCCTTTATCAATATAGTTTTATAATTTTATTGATTTTTATAATGTTTGGTTGGAGCTTAATCTATCCATTAATTGCTCTGTTGTTCTATCTTTTTACTGGTTTTCATTAACTCCTCGCTCGTCTTAAACTATCGTTCATTTTAAAGGCTCGGAAAGTAGTTTTCGAAGACGTCCAAAAATCCCCAGCGAGGATTTTAGGACTCGCCAAGCCTTCTCGCTCTCTCGCTTTGCTCGCACCCTGCCCGCTCGTCGGCTTGAGCGTTTTTCAAACCACTTTCCTCGCCTTTTTAAAGCGAACCCTTTTCTCTTGCGACCCTTATGGAGTCAAACTTAAGGAGCGAGCCTTTAATTGGCGAAGAACTCAGAGGAGGATCTAATTTCAGGGTTTATTTATGAACTCCATTAGAAAGGGAGAGGTGTAGACGGCTCCTCCCCTGGTGATTGAGGAATTAAAGGCGAGCGATTGTTGTGTTTGGTAAAATATCAAATGCGAAAGAGAAAGGGGCGAGCGAGAAGTTAATGTTTAATAGCTTATTTTGACAAAAAATCCTGTATTTGTTAAACTACTGTTTAGCATGTCTACATTTACTCAATTAATTCGAAAAGGTCGCAAGCGAATTATTCAGAAGAACAAATCAGTTGCTCTTTCTTTTTCTTTTAATACAATTAAAAATAGACCAACTTATCATCCTTCACCTTTAAAGAAGGGAGTTTGTTTAAAAGTTTTTACCACTACTCCGAAAAAACCTAATTCAGCTTTACGAAAGGTGGCTCGAGTCAGATTGTCTAATGGCATGGAAATTACTGCTTATATTCCCGGCGAGGGGCATAATTTACAAGAGCACTCCATTGCCTTGGTCAGGGGTGGTCGAGTAAAAGATTTACCAGGTGTAAAGTACCATATTGTGAGAGGTAAATTTGATACTAGTGGCGTAGAAAATAGAAAACAACAGCGAAGTAAATACGGCGTCAAAAAACCTAAATAACACGATACAAATATACGAATCTTACGAATAATACTAATATAATTTTAATTCGTATAATTCGTATTCATTCGTATATTGGGCATCGATTAAATATTTATATTTAATATGAGAAGAAAACATCGAGAAGAAAAAAAATATGAACCAGATATAATTTATAAAAGCCCTTTAGCGACTCGTTTTATTAATTATTTAATGAAAGATGGAGAAAAATCAGTCGCCCAAAAAGTGTTTTATCAAACGATGGAGCGAATTAAAAAACAAACTAATCAAGATCCATTAAATATTTTTAATTTAGCAGTGGAAAATGTTTTTCCAGATTTAGAAGTTAAAACTAAAAGAATCGGAGGAGCTAATTATCAAATACCTCAACCTGTGCCCGATTATCGCAAAACTACTTTAGCCTTTCGTTGGTTAATTGAAATTAGTCGATCAAAAAAAGGCAAATCAATGGCTGACAAATTGTCAGAAGAATTAATTTTAGCTTCTAAGAATGAAGGAGCAGCCATTAAGAAAAAATTAGATACCCATCGGATGGCTGAAGCGAATCGCGCCTTCGCCCATTTCAGAAGATAAAAACATGGAAGAAAGTTATCCCATAGAAAAACTTAGGGACATTGGTTTTATTGCTCATATTGACGCTGGTAAAACTACCACTACCGAGCGAGTTTTATTTTACACCGGAATTTCCCATAAAATTGGAGAGATTGACGAAGGAACAACTATTATGGATTGGATGGATCAAGAGCGGGAAAGAGGGATTACTATTACTGCTGCTGCTACCAGTTGTTTTTGGATTCCCACTTATCGTAATAGAGATGAGAATTATAAATATCGGATTAATATTATTGATACTCCTGGACACATTGATTTTACGGCTGAAGTTCAAAGATCTTTAAGAGTGCTTGATGGGGCAGTAGTTATCTTTGATGGCGTGGCTGGAGTAGAGCCTCAATCAGAAACAGTTTGGCATCAGGCTGATAAATTTAATGTTCCTCGAATGTGCTTTATCAATAAATTAGATAGAACAGGAGCCAATTTTGAAAAAGATTTAGAATCCATAAGAGAAAGATTAACTCTTCATGCTCAACCAATAAATATTCCCATTGGTATTGAAGATAAATTCGAAGGAATTATTGATCTTATTCAAATGAAAGCTGTTTATTTTGAAGGTAATCATGGCCAATATGTCACCTTAAAAGATATTCCAGAAAATTTAAAATCTTCAGCCGAACATTGGAGAAAATTATTAATTGAAAAAATTGTTGAACAAGATGAAGAATTGTTAAGTAAATATTTAGAAGGTCAAAATCCCAGCGAAGAAGAGATAAGAAGAGCTTTAAGAAAAGCTACTATTAGCGGCGCGATTGTGCCAGTTTTTTGCGGTTCATCTTTTAAAAATAAAGGTGTTCAGTCTTTGATTGATGCTATAGTTGAGTACTTGCCTTCGCCCAAAGATTTACCACCAGTTGAAGGTATTGATCCCAAAACCGGAGGAAATATTATTCGTCAGCCTGATGAAAAAGAACCTCTTGCCGCTTTAGCTTTTAAAGTGGCTACTGATCCCTATGTTGGCACTTTAACTTATTTTCGAGTTTATTCTGGAGAGTTAAATAAAGGCAGTTATGTTTTAAATACTACCAAATCTTCCCAAGAAAGAATTAGTCGTTTACTCAGAATGCATGCTAATCAGCGAGAAGAGTTGGATATTATTAGAGCAGGAGATATTGCTGCAACTGTTGGTCTTAAAAATACTGGTACTGGAGATACATTATGCGATTCCAATAATCCGATTATTTTAGAACAAATTAGTTTTCCTGAACCAGTTATTTCTATGAAAGTTGAGCCAGAAACAAAAATTGACCAAGAAAAGATGAGTTTAGTGTTAAGAAAATTAGCTGAAGAAGATCCTACTTTTAGAGTTTCAGGTGATGAAGAAACAGGGGAAACCATTATTGCTGGAATGGGCGAACTTCATTTAGAAGTTTTAGCCGAGAGAATGAAAAGAGAATTTAATCTTCATATTAAAACTGGTAAACCTCAAGTAGCCTATAGAGAAACCATTAGAAAATTTATTGAAAGTGAAGGAAAGTATATTCGTCAATCAGG
>Ga0116202_10001754_pt1 | contig 12718 bp, 9 predicted proteins | sample LakKivw325mmetaG_FD_94479 | JGI IMG/M metagenome (GOLD analysis project Ga0116202, IMG submission 94479) | Anoxic lake water microbial communities from Lake Kivu, Rwanda to study Microbial Dark Matter (Phase II) - Lake Kivu water 325m metaG | ecosystem: Environmental > Aquatic > Freshwater >...
GGCTGGAGGTTCGAATCCTCCCAGGCCTGCGTAATGAAAGTTGAAAACGCAGGTTGGAGAATTCGTTAGGCGTGTCTGAACGGATGCGCCAGGATTCGAAGGGAGCCTGCTTATGAGCTGCGATGAGAAAGAGCAGTGAATGGGCGGGTGGCCTACCGGAGCACTGTGTGCGGAGGAGCCGATCCTCCCAGGCCTGCGTAATGAAAGTTGAAAACGCAGGTTGGAGAATTCTGGGTGACATTGTCTGGAAAAACAAATGAAAAAGAAAATACTTGGTTTTATCCAGGACGTTAGAACGGAGCTGGAGAAAGTTTCCTGGCCGGAGAAAAAGGTGCTTAAGATAACCACGGGCGTAATTGTCTTCTTTATGGTGGTGTTTGCATTATACCTTGGCATAATTGATGTCATTTTTTCAAAGGCCATACGCATATTTTTGAGGTAGAAAATGAGCAAATGGTACATTCTGCACGTCAGAACAGGACAGGAAGAGAAAATAAAGAAGATGTTGCTTAACCAGGAAGAAGGCGTTGAAAACATGATCAAGCAGGTGGTCATACCCAGGGAAGAGGTTTCCGAGATTCTGCAGGGCGAAAAAAAGATAAAGAGCAGAAGGTTCTGGCCCGGCTACATGCTTGTTGAAATAGCCGATGAGGGGAATAACGAAGTCGTCTGGCACACGATAAGGAAAACCACGGGGGTCCTCGGTTTTCTGGGAGCAGGTAAGAATCCTGTCCCTCTCTCTGAAGAAGAGGCAACGAAGATATTGAGCGAGGTGGAGGAAAGAAAGAGCAAACCTACGCCCAAGATTGAGTTCAGCATCGGCGACAAGGTTGAGATTACAGACGGTCCTTTTGTGAATTTTTCCGGCGTTGTTGAAGAAGTTCATCAGGACAGGGAAAGGCTGAAAGTCAGTGTCTCCATATTCGGAAGGGCAACACCTGTGGAATTGAGCTACTGGCAGGTTGAGAAAATATAAAAACAGATAAATCATTGCCCCCTCATTTTTTTGTGGGGCATCAAGTAGAATTCGGGGTAAAGGAGCGAGGTAATCATGGCTGAAAAGCAAGTCAAGGCAATCGTGAAATTACAGATTCCCGCAGGACAGGCGACTCCGGCGCCGCCGGTAGGTCCGGCACTGGGTCAGCACGGAGTTAACATAATGGAATTCTGCAAGTCTTTTAATGCGGAAACCAAAGGAAAAGAGGGTTCTACAATTCCTGTCATTCTCACCATATATGAGGACAGAAGTTTTAAATACATAGTAAAAACTCCCCTTACCTCCGAATTGATCAAGAAATCCACAAATATAGTAAAGGGCTCCGGAGTGCCGAACAGGGAGAAAGTGGGCACGATCACCAGAAAGCAGGTTGAAGAAATCGCAAAAGTGAAGATGCCCGATATGAACACGAAAGACATAAAGCAAGTGATGAAGGTTATAGAGGGAACCGCGAGGAGCATGGGCGTTGACGTTGTTGATTAAAGGAGAAACGAAAGTGAAAAAATCCGGCAAGAAATACAGGGCACTTCTGGATGAAATGGGCGAAGAAAGGAATAAACCGCTCAAGATTGATCAGGCGGTGGAAAGAATAAAGAAGTTCCACAACAGGAAGTTTGAAGAGACGGTGGAATTATCAATACGGTTGGGCGTTGATTTGAAGAAACTGGCGCAGCCGGTCAGAAATTCCGTTGTTCTTCCCCACGGAGTGGGGAAACCTGTAAGGGTTCTTGTTTTTGCCGCAGGCGAGGACGTTGCAAGGGCAACCAAGGCGGGAGCCGATTATGTCGGCGGGCAGGAGCTGGTGGAAAAGGTAAAGGGCGGCTTTCTTGATTTTGACAACGTGGTGGCAACGCCTGACATGATGAAGACGGTTTCCCCCCTGGGCAAGATACTTGGTCCGCGGGGACTCATGCCAAATCCCAAGAGCGGAACCGTGACCAAGGACATAGAAGGGATTGTTGCCGAACTTAAAAAGGGCCGCATAGATTTCAAAATGGATAAGGACGGGAATCTTCACATACCGGTGGGCAAGGTTTCTTTTGATGGTGTAAAACTGGCCGAGAATATAAGTGCCGCCTTGAACGCCGTTGTCGCGGTAAGGCCCTCTTCAGTGAAGGGCAATTATCTTCGTTCGGTATCGCTTTCGCTGACGATGTCTCCTTCCGTGAGACTTGATTGCAGTGAGATATCCCAGGAAGTCACAGCCTGATGTCGTTGAAAATGAAGGAATAGCGGGGGTTAGCAAATGAAAAAATTAACCAAGCAGAGAAAAAAAGAATTTGTGGATATGCTTACCGAAGAGATAAAGGCAAACAATATAAATCTTCTTGTAAGTTTTTCGGGCCTTTCGGTTCCGGAGATGCAGCAATTGAGGATAGAGCTCAAGGGAGCGGGCTGCAGGATGATGGTTGTGAAAAACACACTCCTGGAAAAAGCATATCAGAACGTAAGTTATGACGAGATGTGCAAGGATATTTCAGGGCCGATATTCATCATCTGGAGCAAGGAGTCGGATGAGATAGGAATAGTGAAAAACCTCTTCAGTTTTAAGAAGAAAGCAGGAAAGATTGACATTAAAGCAGGCGTTCTTGGAAAAAAGATTTTCACGTCGGCAGATCTGGAGATGATAGGGAAACTGCCCGGCAGGAAGGAGATTGAGGCTAATATTGTGTGGAATCTGAAGGCCCCCATCGTGAGAATAATAAACTCTTTGAGATATCCTGTAACGAGAGTAGTGCAGGATTTCAAACAGATAGCAGAAACCAGAAAGGAGAAATGAAAATGGGAAAAGATGAAAAGAATGTGTTGGACGGGATTATAGAAAGCATAGAAAAACTTTCCGCTCTTGAGTTGTCGGAACTGGCCAAAAAGCTGGAAGAAAAGTTCGGCGTGCAGGGAATGATGGCACCTGTGGGAGCCGTTAGTGCCGGAGCCGGACAGGCAGCAGGGGGCGAAGAGCAGAAGAAGGAAGAGAAAACGACGTTTGACGTCATTCTCAAGAACTTCGGGACCAACAAGATCCAGGCTATAAAAGAAGTCAGGGCGATGACAAACCTCGGACTGAAAGAAGCAAAAGAACTCATAGAATCTCTGCCGAAACCTATCAGGGAGAAGGTGAGCAAGGAAGAAGCTGAAGACGCCAGGAAGAAGATGACGGCCATCGGAGCGGAAGTAGAGGTCAAGTGATACCAATTCGTCTTCATCCATATAGCGTCGTTGACTTCGTCGGAAGCTTCGTCGACATACGTTTACAGTATGCCTCCTTGCTTCCTTCCTTGTCGCCTCGCTCTATGGCGAATCCAAATTGGTATGATAATTTTGAGCGTCGTTCCCGGGGGATTTTAAAATGAAAATGGCAGAAATTCCGGATTTGCTGGAAGTTCAGAAAGGTCCGTACGAGAGATTCCTGCAGAAGGACGTTCCTCCTGAAAAGAGGGCGGTGTCAGGTCTTGAAGAACTCTTCCGCAGGATATTTCCCGTAGAGAGCGAGGATGGCATACTGCAGTTAGAGTATGTTGACTACAGCCTGGACGATCCCGTAGACAGCATAGAGGAGTGCATTGAGAAAAAGAGCACGTACGAATCGCGTCTCCGGGTTAAACTGCGCCTTGTCGTGAAGGAACAGGATAAGAAGACGAAGGAATTCGGAATAAAGGGCATCAAGGAACAGGATATTTACATCGGCAGCATACCGTTGATGACCGACAGCGGCAGTTTCATTATAAACGGGATAGAGAGAGTAATAGTCAACCAGCTTTTAAGATGCCCGGGTGTATACTTCAAGGAAGAAGAGGGGATCGGACAAAGAACGCTTTATTCTGCCAAGATATATCCCTCGCGCGGCATCTGGATAGAGTTCCAGGTGGATAACCACAACTGCCTGATAATCTACCTGGGCAGAAGGAAGGTTTACGTCACCACTTTTCTCAAGGCCCTCGGATACACCGAAGACGATATCATAAGCACGTTCTACAAGAATCCCGCCGCCATGAAGCCCGATTCCGTACTTGCCGCGACACTGGCGAGAGACGATATAAAGGACAGGGAGGAGGCGCTAAAGAGAATATACTCGGAGATAAGACCGGGTTATCCTCCGATACTCAAGGAAGCGACAAAGCTTTTCAATTCTCTTTTCTTCTCCGAAGAGAGCTATGATCTCTCCGAGGCAGGCAGGATCCAGATAAACAAGAAACTGAATCTCAATTTCAAAGAGAGACACCTGAAACAGGAAGATATAATTGAAACCGTCAGGTACCTGCTGAATCTTCTTGAAAACGGAGTGGGAGAGACCCAGGACATAGACCATCTGGGGAATAAGCGTGTCCGCGTATCGGCAGAGATTATTCAGGAGTACGTATATGAGGGACTGATACGGCTGGCGAGATTTGCGAAAGAAAAGATGGCTCTGGCGGACAAGCGAAAGACCTTGAGTATTAAACCGCAGGACATGATCAACGGGAAAGTGTTCATGACCGTTGTTAACGACTTTTTTGCGAGAAACCAGCTTTCCCAGTTTCTTGACAAGATAAATCCGCTTTCGGAGATAACCCACAAGAGAAGAGTCACCGCAGTGGTAAAAGAAAGGAGAAGAGCGGGATTTGAGGTAAGAGACGTTCATTATACGCATTTCGGCCGGCTCTGCCCGATAGAGACGCCGGAAGGCGCAAATATAGGTCTGATTAATTCATTCACGGTGCATTCCAGAGTTGATGAACTGGGTTTCATAAAAACACCTTATTTCAAGGTTGAAAAGGGCATAGTAACAAGCAAGGTTGAATACCTTTCCGCGGACAGGGAGGACGAGTATGTAATAGCGCCTCCGGGCACTCCCGTTGATCCAAGAACAAAAGGCATCATCCCGAAAGAGCTGACGGTGAGGATAAAAGGCGGCAACTTCGGGGAAGTAACGCGTGAAAAGGTTGATTACATAGGAATATCGCCCGTACAGATAGTGAGTGTTAGCGCTTCTCTGATACCTTTCCTTGAGCATGACGATTCCAACAGAGCACTGATGGGGTCAAACATGCAAAGACAGGCCGTCCCGCTGGTCAGGAGTGAAGTGCCACTGGTAAGAACCGGCATGGAAAAGTATGTCATAAGGGACAGCGGTGTGGTGATCAAGGCAAAGAACGACGGTGTCGTCAGTTACGTTGACGGCAGGAAGATGGTTGTCAGAAGGGAGGCAAAAGGATTTTTCCCGTGGGAAGAAGAGGACGTATATCGTCTGAAGAATTTCATCCGTACGAACCAGGATACTTCTTTCCATCAGAGGCCGATTGTCAGTGAGGGTGACAGGGTTCTAAAAGACCAGATTATATCCGACGGTCCTGCGGTTTCAAGGAACGGAGACCTCTCTCTCGGAAGAAATCTTCTTGCGGCGTTCATGCCGTGGCAGGGCTACAATTACGAGGATGCAATACTTTTGAGCGAACGTCTTGTAAGGGAAGATTTTTTCACGTCCATTCATATAAAGGAGTTTGAGGTCCAGGCAAGAGAAACGGAACTCGGACCCGAAGAGATAACGTCCGATCTGCCGAATACTCCCGAAGAAAGGCTCAAGAACCTGGACGAAGAAGGCATCATAATAATCGGTGCCGAAATAGAGCCTGATGATATATTGGTGGGCAAGGTGACCCCGAGAGGCGAGTCCGAGCTTACCCCGGAAGAAAAACTGTTGAGGGTAATTTTTGGAGAAAAAGCAAAGGACGTTCAAAATACCTCCCTGAAGGTACCTCCCGGAACAAAGGGTACGGTCATCAATGTGAGAAAGTATACGCGCAGGGAGAATATGTCCGAACAGGAGATAAACAAGGATGTTAAGGAACTGCGAGAGAAATACCTTGCCAGGGAAAAGATAATAAAGAAAGTGATTACCGAGGAATTAAAGAAATTCTCGGATACGCACAAGATAAAATACAAAATAACCCCTAATCTGGAGGGATGGCAGAAATTCCTTAATAAGGTTTCGGAGAAGCACAGACCTGATGCGCAGAAAATCGTCGGTCTCGGAGAGAATCAGCTTGAGTCGCTCAACAAGGAACTCAAGAACGAAGTTCTGAAGGTGAAAAAAGGACCGGATCTCGATCCTGACGTAATATGCAAGATTGTGGTAGAGGTGGCGGTCAAGAAGAAAGTGGATGTCGGCGATAAGATGAGCGGCAGACACGGGAACAAGGGCGTGGTCTCCAAGATAATGCCGGAAGAAGACATGCCGTTTCTTGAAGATGGCACACCTGTGGACGTGGTGCTGAATCCGCTCGGAGTTCCGTCAAGAATGAATATCGGGCAGATTCTGGAGATACATCTTGGCAGAGCTTTGAAGGCTCTGGGATACAGTACGGAAACGCCTATTTTTGAGAGTATAAAAGAGTGGGAAATAAAGCAGCTTCTCAAGAAAGCGGGATTCTCTGAAGACGGCAAAGACGTGCTTTATGACGGTCAGACAGGCGAGCCCTTTGCGCAGCCCGTCACTGTCGGGTACATGTACATGATGAAACTGAAGCATCTTGCTGACGAGAAGATCCATGCCAGAAGCACGGGTTCATATTCTCTCATAACCCAGCAGCCGCTCGGGGGAAGAGCGCAGTTCGGCGGCCAGCGTCTGGGGGAAATGGAAGTCTGGGCGCTTGAGGGATACGGCGCGGCCCACACCCTTAAGGAAATGCTGACGGTGAAGAGCGACGATACCGAGGGCAGAAAGATCATGTATGAGAGTATTGCCAAGGGGCTTGATTACCGCGGTGACAATATTCCCGAATCCTTTCACGTTTTGAGAAAAGAACTGCAGGGTATGGGTCTTGATCTGAAGGTTGAAAACAGGAAAGAAAACGGGAAGGACAGGGAAATAGCAAACATAAGAATTACTTCTCCGACAGTCATGCATTCATGGTCCCACGGAGAGGTGAAAAAGGCGGAAACGCTTAACTACAGGACATTCAAACCCGAACGGGAAGGTTTATTCTGTGAGAGAATATTCGGACCTATAAGAGATTTTGAATGTTCCTGCGGCAAATACAAAAAATTAAGGTACAAGGGAATCATATGCGACAGGTGCGGGGTTGAAGTCACCACTTCCAGGGTGAGGCGTGAAAGGATGGGGCACATAGAACTTGCCACTCCTGTTTCTTACGTATGGCTGTTCAAGAGCACGTCCAATTGGATGGGACTCCTGCTTGACATGTCACAGTCCGAACTGGAAATGGTGCTTTACTATGAGAGGTACATAGTAATAGACCCGGGAACGACGCCTCTGAAGGAAAAAACGCTTCTTTCTGAAAATGACTACCATGAGAATCTGGAGAAATACGGCAGTAAATTCAGGGCCGGTATCGGGGCCGAGGCAATACATGAACTGCTCAAGAAGATAGATCTGCAGAAAATTGAGGAGACGATAAAGCAGCAGTTGAGCAACAAGAGGAAAAAAGCATACGGCACCAGGAGGACACTTATAAAGAAGTTGAGGATGGTGCAGGGATTGATCAAGACCCAGGTGAAACCGGAGTATCTTGTAACAAGCATTATCACCGTAACGCCGCCTGACCTGCGGCCGCTTCTTCCTCTTGATGGAGGCAGGTTTGTGGCATCCGACCTGAACGACCTCTATCAGAGGGTGATAAACAGGAATAATCGTCTGAAGAAGCTTATTCAGCTGCAGGCGCCGGATATAATCGTCAGGAACGAGAAGAGAATGCTTCAGGAGTCTGTTGACGCCTTGATGGATAACGGCAAACACGGCAATCCTGTTCTTGGCAAAGGCAGAAGGCCGCTCAAATCGCTTGCTGACGCCCTGCGCGGGAAACAGGGCAGGTTCAGGCAGAACCTGCTTGGCAAGCGCGTGGATTACTCGGGCCGCGCGGTCATCGTTGTGGGGCCTGAACTGAAACTCAACGAATGCGGCATCCCCAAGGAAATGGCCCTTGAGCTCTTTGGTCCTTTCGTTTTGAGAGAGTTGAGGAAGCGTGAATATTTCCATACCCTCGGAAGCGCGAAAAGAGCCATAAGGGAGAATAAACCGGAGGTCTGGGAAGTGCTTGAGAAGGTGAGCAAGAACCATCCGGTGCTGCTGAACAGGCAGCCGACCCTGCACAGGTTGAGCATACAGGCTTTTGAGCCGCGTTTGATTGAGGGCAACGTCCTGAAGATTCATCCGCTGGTATGTCCTGCCTTCAATGCGGATTTTGACGGCGACACCATGAGCGTTCACCTGCCCCTTACTCCGGAAGCGTGCCTTGAGGCGGAATTACTCATCAAGTCAACGACCCACATACTTTCTCCCGCGAACGGAAAGCCGATAGTATCTCCCACGAGAGATATCGTGATGGGGATTGCATATCTTACGTTCCAGTCCGAAGATAAGGAATACCCGGTTCCTCTTTCGGGTTTCAACGAGGCGATATACCTCTACAACCTTGGTTATCTGGAGCTGCACAGGCCGGCAAAGGTGAGGAACGAAAAAGGTGAAACAATAGTAACTACCGTAGGAAGAATAATTTTCAACGAGATTGTTCCGGACGAGATACCTTTCAAGAACGAGATTTTTGAGAGTTCCGGAGTGCAGGGATTGATAGAGGAAATATTGAAAAAATGCGGGTATGAAGCAACCGTCAAGTTCCTTGACGAGGTCAAAAATCTGGGTTTCTATTTTGCCACGATAGGCGGAATAACCATAGGTATAAACGACCTTAAGGTGCCTGCGGAAAGGGACAGGATTCTTGAAGATGCCAATGCCGAGACGGACAAGATACGCAGGAACTACCAGACCGGGGTTATTTCCGAGGGTGAAAGATATAACAAGCTTGTTGACATATGGACGTCCGCAACCAATGAGATGGGAAAGGCCGTGATGAGAACCCTGAGGGAAGATACTTCGGTGGAGCCGTTCAGGGTCAATTCTATACATCTCATGGTTGATTCGGGAGCAAGAGGAAACAAGTCGCAGGCAAACCAGCTGATGGGTATGAGGGGTTTGATGATACGTCCCAAGAAGGTTACCGGAGAAATTGGTGAAATCATAGAGACTCCCGTAAAGAAGAACTTCAAGGAAGGGTTGTCCCTCCTTGAATATTTCATATCAATCCACGGCGGCAGAAAGGGGCTCGTTGATACCGCTCTCAAGACGTCCGATGCGGGATATTTAAGCAGGAGACTGGTGGACGTTGCTCACTCGGTTATCATAAACGAAGAGGATTGCGGAACTCTTGAAGGAATACTCATAAGCCCGCTTTCAATCGGAGACGAGGAGCTTTTGTCCCTCAAGGACAGGATTGTCGGCAGGGTTGCTTTGGACAACGTGGTTGACATTGTAACCGACAGTATAATCGTTCGTGCCGGAGACGTGATAGACGAGGACAAGGCGCAGAATATAGTTGACACCGGGATAAACAAATTGAGAATAAGATCGGTTTTGACCTGCAAGGCAGAAAAAGGTGTCTGTGCAAAGTGCTACGGATGGGACGTTTCAAGAAAGAAACTGGTTAACACCGGGGAAGCGGTCGGTGTCATAGCGGCACAGTCCATCGGTGAGCCCGGAACGCAGTTGACATTGAGAACATTCCACACCGGCGGTGCGGCGTCCAGAGGTGTCGGATCGTCTTCGTATAAGGCACAGAAAGACTGCACGGTAAGGTACCTTGAGAATCTCAAGACGGTCAGGAACAAGAAAGGAAGAGACGTTGTTATTCAGAGAGAGGGCAGGATAGGGCTTTATGATGACAGAGATAGGGAAATAGATACCTATACACTGCGCGTCGGTTCTGAAATAATGGTGAAGGACGGTCAGAAGATAAGCGGCGGCAAGACGATAGCAACGTGGGATCCCTACTCAATACCTCTTATATCGGATTGTGAGGGTATTGTTGACTACAAGGATATAGAGATAGGCAAGACGGCGAAGGAAGAAATTGATGCGACCACCGGCATAAGAAGAAAGATAGTGATAAAGCACAAGGAAGAGATGGATCCCCAGATACTCATAGTTGACGAAAAGAAACATATACTGGGAGTCTATCACATACCCGAGGACGCACATATAATGGTGGAGGAGGGTGACAGGATCGTTCCGGGAGATATCATCGCGAAGATATTCAGGACCGAAAGAAGGGTCCAGGATATTACCGGAGGTCTTCCGAGAGTCTCCGAACTTTTTGAGGCGAGAAATCCCAAGAACCCGGCGATCTTGAGTGAAATTGAGGGTAGGGTAGAGGTCATTTCCGCCGCAAAGGGGACCAGGAAGGTTGTGGTAGTCAACGAAGAAACCGACACGAGAAAAGAATACGAGATCTCCGCGGGCAAGCACCTTCTGGTGAGTACCAACGACAGGGTCAGGTCAGGAGAAAGGATTACGGACGGGCACGTGGTTCTGAAAGACATCCTGAATATAGAGGGGGAGAAGAAGGTGCAGGAATATATGTTGAACGAGATACAGAGCGTATACCGGGTGGAGGGTGTTACCATAAACGACAAGCACATTGAGATTATAGTCAGGCAGATGCTGTCCAAGGTGCGGGTTGAAAATCCCGGGGATACGTACCTGCTTGAAGGAGAGGAGATAGACAGGGTCAAGATACAGAAGCTGAACGACTCCCTTGCGAAGAACAAGAAACCCGCAACCTTCAGGCCGCAGGTCCTGGGAATAACCAGGGTGGCTCTGGGCAGTGAGAGTTTTATTTCGGCGGCATCTTTCCAGGAGACGACCAAGGTGCTTACCACCGCCGCCCTGCTCGGCGCGGAAGATTATCTTGAGGGGCTCAAGGAGAACGTCATACTCGGCAGGCTGATTCCTTCGGGAACCGGGATATTCAAGGAAGTCTGTACCGGGGAGGAGCCTGTTCCGGCAGTTGTGCAGGCGACAGAAACAATTCAAACCTGAGGGGTAAAGGAGAAAAAAATGCCGACATACAGCCAGCTTATAAAAAACAAGAGACGCCAGAAAACGGAAAAGTCAAAATCGACCGCACTGGAAAGCAATCCGCAGAGAAGGGGAGTGTGTCTTTACGTAAAGACGGCCACCCCCAAGAAGCCGAATTCGGCCTTGAGAAAAATAGCAAAGGTCAGGTTGACCAACGGGAAGGAAGTAATCGCATATATTCCCGGCATAGGGCACAATCTGCAGGAACACTCTATCGTCCTTGTAAGGGGGGGAAGGGTGAGGGATCTGCCGGGAGTCAAGTACCATATTCTGCGTGGAACTCTCGATGCCGGCGGCGTGGAAGGCAGAAGACAGTCAAGGTCAAAATACGGAGCCAAGAGACCGTCAGAAAAAGTTGAAAAGAAAGCGGAGGGTTAAAAAACATGCCAAGAAGAAAGAGAGCAGGAAGGAGAGAAATCTCCGGAGATCCCAGGTTTAACGATCATGAAGTGTCCACGTTTATAAGTCTGCTTATGTGGGACGGGAAAAAGGATCTGGCTTACAGCATATTCTATGATTCCATGGACAAGATCAAGGAAAAGTCAAACGAAGATCCTCTTTCCGTTTTCAAGAAGGCATTAAATAACGTAAAACCCAGGGTTGAGGTGCGTGCAAGGAGGGTGGGGGGAGCCACATACCAGATTCCCGTGGAAGTACCTTCCAAGAGAAGTCTTGCTCTTGCAATAAGGTGGATGATAAAGTCTGCCAGATCGAGAAAAGGTAAGTGTATGTCCGAAAGGTTGGTGGATGAATTCATGGAATCGGCGAAAGGTGAAGGTCCAAGCGTTAAGAAGAAAGAGGATACGCATAAGATGGCAGAATCCAATCGCGCCTTTGCGCACTACCGCTGGTAGCCAGAACACATCTTCCGCAGATTTTCATCCCTGCAGATTCAACAACCTTTCGGGGGCAGAAAATGCCCCCGGAGGTTTTTATTTTCAAACGGATAACATGGAAAAGATCAGGAATATAGGGATAATAGCGCATATTGACGCCGGAAAAACCACAACCACGGAACGGTTGCTGTTTTATACGGGCAAGACTTACAAGATAGGTGAAGTGGATGAAGGTACTGCCGTAATGGATTGGATGGACCAGGAAAGGGAGAGAGGCATCACGATTTTTTCGGCGGCAACTACATGTTACTGGAAAAACCACAAGATAAACATCATCGACACGCCCGGACATGTTGATTTTACGGTTGAGGTGGAGCGTTCTTTGAGGGTACTTGACGGGGTAATAGGGATTTTCTGCGGCGTCGGCGGCGTTCAGCCCCAGTCTGAAACAGTGTGGAGACAAAGCAAAAAATACGGAATACCCAGCATCATATACATAAATAAGATGGACAGAGTGGGAGCCGATTTCAATAAGGTTACGGAAGATATAAAAGATACATTGAATGCCGATGTTCTCGTAATGCAGATTCCCGTTGTGGAAAATGATGAGTTCAAGGGAATTGTCGATGTACTCGAAAGAAAGGCATATTTTTATCCCACTGAATATGAAACAGCGGCGGAAGAAAGAGAAATACCGCTGCATCTCAAAGAGGCATCTGAAAGTTATCGCCACCTTATCGTTGAGAAAACAGCGGACATAGATGAGAAAATCATGGAAGGTTACATACACGGAGAAGAAATAAAGACAGGGGTCTTGAAAAAAGCGATAAGGAAGGGGACCCTGGGACGTGTTTTTTTTCCTGTGTTCTGCGGGTCCTCTCTCAAAAACAAGGGATCGGTTTTATTGCTTAATGCCATTGTCGATTATCTCCCTTCGCCTGTTGACCGGGGGATGATAAAGGGAGTAAATCCGTTAAA